>Ga0209889_1000104_pt1 | contig 17181 bp, 16 predicted proteins | sample GWRWN1_0_10_FD_187233 | JGI IMG/M metagenome (GOLD analysis project Ga0209889, IMG submission 187233) | Riverbed sediment microbial communities from areas with no vegetation in Columbia River, Washington, USA - GW-RW N1_0_10 (SPAdes)... | ecosystem: Environmental > Aquatic > Freshwater > River >... | reverse complement strand
CCGCCTCTTTCAGCGCCACCGCCTTCGCCGCGATCGCATGCATGAGCGGCCCGCCCTGCGTGAACGGGAAGACGGCCTTATCGATACGGCCGGCGACATCCTCACGGCAGAGGATCATGCCGCCGCGCGGGCCACGGAGCACCTTGTGGGTCGTGAAGGAGACAACATCCGCGTACGGCACGGGCGAGGGGATGGCACCGCCGGCCACCAAGCCGATGAAGTGCGCGGCGTCGACCAGCAGGTAGGCGCCCACCTCGTCCGCGACGGCTCGGAACGCGGCGAAGTCGATGAGCCGTGGGTATGCCGTAGCACCACAAATGATCATCTTAGGCCGGTGCTGAATGGCCAGGTCGCGTACCTCGTCATAGTCGATCAGCTCGGTGTCCTGGCGCACTGTGTAGCCCACGGTCGAAAACCAGGTGCCGGAGAAGTTGACCTTTGAACCATGGGTGAGGTGGCCGCCGTGCGGGAGATCCATGGCGAGCACGGTGTCTCCAGGCTGGACCAGCGCCGCGTACGCGGCGAGGTTGGCCGACGCGCCACTATGCGGCTGCAGGTTCGCATGATCGGCGCCGAAGAGCGCCTTGGCCCGCTCGATACCGATCTCCTCGGCCTTGTCGACCTCGGCGCAGCCGCCGTAGTAGCGACGCCCCGGGTACCCCTCCGCGTACTTGTTCGTCAACGTCGAGCCGAGAGCGGCGAGCACCGCGGGCGAGGTTAGGTTCTCGCTCGCGATCAGCTGCAGCCCCCCACGTACGCGGTCGAGCTCGCCCAGGACCACCGCCGCGATGTCCGGATCGGTCTGGCGAAGCTCGTCGAAGTCCGGACCCCAGAACGTGCTGCTCATAGATGAGCATTCTATTGCCCAGCCGGAGAATGCTCAGCCGGAGAATGTTCAGCCGGTGAGGGCGGCGGCGAGCGGCACCACGGTCCGCTCGATCTCATCGGCGACGCTGGCGAACTCGCGGTCGGCCATTCCCCACGGGTCGCGAAGGTCGTCGCTGTGGTGCGAGGGCTCAGCACCCCGCGCGGCGTCGACCGCGGCCACCAGAGCTAGCCCGCGGTCGTACGCCTGCGCCGCGGTCTCACCCGCGGGCGGCAGCACATTGAGGTCGAGCTGGGCCAGCAGCCGGCCGAACTCGCCGAGCACGAAGATCTTCGCGGCCGCATCCGGCCGCAATTCGAGCACGTAGGCGACCTGCTCGGAGGTGGCGCACAGGACCAGGTCCGACGTGTCAATCATGGCGGCGTTCACCCGCCGGGCTCTGAAGCCAGTGGCGTCGCCACCGCGCACCGTGAGCTGGCGGGCGGCGGGCGCGTTCATAGCCTCGCCGACGTGCCACGAGCCGGTACCGGCGCCGTGACTGAGGTAGAACTCGTCCACCCGCTGCCCCGCGCGCCGACGAAGCGCGAGCAGGAAAAGACGTTCGGCCATCGGCGATCGACAGATGTTGCCCACGCAGACATGCAGCACGGTGAAGGGTGGCAATAGACGCGTCCTCGCTTCGCGGTTACTCCTGGTTGTCCGGCAGCTCCGGCAGACCCGGCAGGAAGGGCTGGGCGAGCACGAAGGGCTGGATCGACGGGACAACCTCGCGCAACTTCTCCAACGGAATGGCACCATCGCGCAGTACCCGCGGTTCCGGGCCCGTGCAATCCACGATGCTCGATGGTATCGGGTCGGAGCACGGGCCTGCCTCGAGGTAGGTACTCACGGCGTAGCCAAGCTGTTCGCGGGCCTCCGCCGCGGTGACCGCCGGCGGCAGCCCGGTGCGGTTGGCGCTCGACACCGCGAGCGGTCCGGTGTGCGCGAGCACCTCCAGGGCCACCGGGTGCAGCGGCATACGGACGGCGATCGTGCCGTACGTGTCGCCCAGATCCCACTGCAGGGTCGGCGCCTGTTCCACGACCACCGTCAGCGGACCGGGCCAAAACGCTTCGACCAGGTCGCGCGCCTCCTTGGGCAACGAGAAGACCAGCCCGTCCAGGGTCTGCCGGGAGCCGACGAGCACGGGCGGCGGCATGTGCCGGCCCCGCCCCTTCGCATTGAGCAGAGCGGTGACCGACCAGGGCTTGAACGCGTCGGCGGCGATGCCATACACCGTGTCGGTCGGCAACACGACGAGGTCCCCCCGGGCGATCCCCTCGATGGCGGCCCGGATCCCCCAGTCGCGCTCGGCGACGGTACGGCAGTCGTAGAGCATCACATTGCCAAGTCTGCCAGGTCGGTCCATCCATGACGGCACGCCACCCGCGGTAACGCGACGGATCGTGGCCGCTCGGCGCAGGAGCGCCGCCGAAATGCGACGGTAGCGCGCAAAACGGCCATCGGTACAGCCGGCGGCGAGTCTAACGGGGTGTCCCTTGTGGACATCGCTGACCATCTCCGATGATATTCGTCGATGTACGACCGCCGCACCCGACGAAGGTGTGACCATGTCGGCATGGCACAGGAGACCGACAACCTAAGGCTTGTGACCGCCGTGACCACAGAGCCGCCGACCTTCAGCATCACCCTTCGGGGCTACCACAAGCGGGAGGTTGATCAGTACGCCCGGCTGATCGAGGCACATCTCGGCGCGGTCGCCGCCGAGCGTCGCGAACTGCTGGCTCGAGTACGTGCCCTGACCGAACAGCTGCAACTGGCCCAGACGGAGGTGCTGGACCTGCGTCGGCGGCCAGCGGTCGGCGACAAGGTCACCTTCCAACACCTGGGACCGCGGGTCGAGCACATCCTGGCCGAAGCGGAGGAGCAAGCGGCCGCGATCCGGGAGGCGGCTGCGCGTGCCATGGCGCGGGAGCGCGCCCGGGCCGATCAGGAGCTGGCCGAGGCACGTGAGCAGCACGCTCGGGCGGTGCAGGAGTTCGAGGTCGAGATGACCAACCGCAAGCGCGAGCTGGACGAGGACCTCGTGGGAAATGCCGCCCGAGCGGAGGTGCGCGAGGCAAAGGCCCAAGCACAGCGGATCCGGGCTGAGTCTGATGCCGTGCTGGCCTCCGCGTACTCGGAAGCGAAGCGCCTAACGGCCGCGGCGACGGTCGCGGCCAACCAGGGCCGCGCCGACGCCGCGGCCCGCCTGCAGGCCGTGCACGCCAGGGCGGAAGAGGACGCGGCCGCCCTTGGCGGCACCGCCGACACATACGCGCGGCAGGCGCGGGAGGCGGCGGAGGTCGACGCCCAACAGACCCGGGCGGCCGCCGAGCACCACGCCCAGCAGACCCGTGCCGCCGCGGACCAGGCCGCGAAACAGGTACGCACCCAGGCCGAGCAGCACGCGACCCACGTGAGAGCCGCGGCGGAGGAGTACGCGGCCAGCATCCACGCCGGCGTCCGCCGGGCAGCCCTGCAGCTCCCGGACGCCGAGGTGGTCGCCGACAGCCCCGCCGCCGACAGCCCCGCCGCCGACAGCCCTGGCGCCCACGAGGACGCCGACGTCGCGAGCGGCGCGGCCGACCGGGGACCCAGCCGGCGAGAACACCGAACCGTGCACCGACGCGCCACGACGCCCGGTCCCGCCGCAGACGCGTACGACGTCGACGACGCTGTCAGCGCTTCGACGGATGGTGCCGGCGGCGAACCCGTGACGCAATGAGCCTCGCGCCACCGTGACGCAGTCAGGCTCGCGCCACCGTGACGCAGTCAGGCTCGCGCCACCGTGACGCAGTTAGGCTCGCGCCTACTACACTCGAGTTGCCGTCGTGAAACGGGCGCGCTGGGCGAGATCGTGATGCAGCTCGACGTCGCGGAAATGCCCGTCGGCGCTGACGAGGGTCGGTACGACGTACGCGTGGGTGTCGTCGTGCTCCACGGCCATCGCGCCGCCCGGGCGCAGCAGCGCCGCGACCCGGCCGATGAGCGGGCGGATGACGTCAAGCCCATCCGTGCCGCCGAAGACGGCTGCGTGGGGATCGTGCTCGCTCACCTCGGGTGGCAGGCCCGAGGCGCCGATCTCCGGCACATATGGCGGGTTGCACAGCACGAGGTCGACGGAGTCGTCCAGTTCGGAGAGTGCGGCCGGGTCCGTGACATCGCCCTCAATCACCCTCACCCCGTGGGCGGTGACATTCCGCCGTAGCCAGTCGACGGCGGGCGGTTCGCTCTCCACCGCATAGACTCTCGTCGCGATCACGTCTCGTGTCTCGGCGGCGATGGACGCCGCAATCGCGCCCGACCCGGCGCACAGGTCGACGACGACCGCCGGCCGCTCGGAATGGTCGGCCGCGTGGCGGCGCAGCCAGCCAAGCCCCCATTCAACGAGAACCTCAGTCTCCGGGCGTGGCACGAAGACCCCCTCGCCGACCGCGAGTTCGAGGCGGCGGAAGGGGGCGGTACCGGTCAGATACTGCAGCGGTACCCGCGCCGCTCGCGCAACGACGAGCCGGCTGAAGCGGTCCACCTGGTCGGGCGTGAAATCCTCGGCCACGGCGAGCCGTCCGCGAGGGACGCCGAGCACAAAGGCGGCCAGCAACTCCGCGTCGACGCGCGGAGACACGACATGAGCGGACGCCAACGTGAGCGCGGCACGCGCCACCGCATCCGTCACGCGCTCCATCTGGCAGATCTTGGTCGTTCGCGGTGTCTATAGCAACACACGCGAATGCGAAACCTTGACTCAGCGGATGGACCGGGCGTCCGCGAGCATCCGTACCACCTCGGCGCGGTCCCGGGCACGCTCACGGTCCTCACACACAGCCGCCCAGGCGTTGCCCTGCGCTGTACCGAGCCGCGCCTCCCCAAGCACCCTGTAGAGGATGCGCACGGATTCGCGTAGGACGGCGCGCGGGGCTGCGGTGACATCGACGGGCCGGATCTGGATCGGTGATGTCACGGCTGCCCCCACGGACGTTGGACCTGGACCGGTCAAATCCTGCCGAGGCCTTGTTTCCGTAGCGTGAACCATGGGTCAATTCTGCGTTGTGGGCCGCGCCACACGCCGACCGCCCCCTCCCCAGTCCCGCCTAGTGGCGGGTCAGCTCAGTCTCGCCCGCGATCCTCGCCGCGCGGTCCGCCTCGGTGAGGGCGTCGAGCAGCGCGTCCAGATCACCGCCGATCACGAGATCAAGATTGTACGCGGTGAAGCCGATCCGGTGGTCGGTGATGCGGTTCTGCGGGAAGTTGTACGTACGGATCCGCTCCGAGCGGTCCACGGTGCGCACCTGCGCCTTGCGGGCGTCTGATGCGGCCGAGGCGGCCTGCTCCTCCGCGAGTTGGGCGAGCTTGGCCCGCAGCAACCGCATCGCCCGGTCCTTGTTCTGCAGCTGCGATCGCTCGTTCTGGCAGGTCGCGACGATGCCGGTGGGCAGGTGCGTGATACGCACCGCCGAGTCGGTCGTGTTGACCGACTGTCCGCCCGGGCCTGATGAGCGGAACACGTCGATGCGCAGGTCGTTCGGGTCGATCTCCACCTCGGTCTCCTCAACGTCGGCCGTGACGAGTACGCCCGCGGCCGATGTGTGGACGCGCCCCTGCGACTCGGTGGTCGGCACACGCTGCACGCGATGCACGCCACCCTCCCACTTCAGCCGCGACCACACGCCGTGCCCGCCATCGGGCACTCCGCGCGTCTTGATGGCCACGGCGACATCCTTGACACCGCCGAGGTCGGAGTCCTGCGAGTCGAGCACCTCGGTGACCCAGCCGCGCCGCTCGGCGTAGCGCAGATACATCCGCAGCAGGTCGCCGGCGAATAGCGCCGACTCCTCGCCACCCTCGCCGGCCTTGACCTCGAGGATCACATCCTTGGCGTCGTTGGGGTCGCGCGGCGCGAGTAGCTCGGACAGGCGCTGCTCGATCACCGGGATGCGCTCGGCGATCTCATCGGCCTCGACGGCAAAGGTGGGTTCGTCGGCCGCCAGCTCACGCGCGGCTATGAGATCGGCGCGCGCCTGGTCGAGCTCGAACGCGGCTTTCTGGATCGGCGTCAGCTCGGCGAAGCGGCGACCGACCTTGCGCGCCGCAGCCTGATCCGCGTGGATCGCGGGGTCGGCGAGGCGGCGCTCCAGTTCGGCGTACTCGTCGAGCAGCGCGCCCAGGCGGTCCGTACTCATGCTTCCCTTACCTTCGTCGTCCAAGATCGGCGGACACACATGGACAGCGCCCGCCGTGACCGGTGTCGATCGCGTGCGGGCGCCGTCTCGGAAGCTACTTGGCGGGTTGCTTGCCCTTGGCAGGCTTCTGGACCTTCGCATACTTCTGCTGGAACTTCGCCACCCGGCCCGCGGTGTCGAGCACGCGCTGCTTACCGGTGTAGAAGGGATGGCAGACGTTGCAGGTCTCGACGTGGATCTGGCCACCCTTGGCGGTGCTGCGCGTGGTGAATTGGTTTCCGCACGAGCAGGTGACCTGGGTCACGTCGTAGTTCGGGTGAATATCAGGCTTCATCGTCGCTCTCTCTCACTGGTCGCCGGGTCGCCGCGCAATCCGCGGGCGTGAACCGGTACCTCGCCGACACAACAGTGTGCCACGACACCGCATTCCCGCCCCAATCGGCCTCGTCGGCAGGGCCGTAACCTCGACCCTGATATGACCACGCTCACCATCACCCGCGGACTGCCGGGCTCGGGCAAGACCACCTGGGCTCGGCAGCAGGCCGGTGCCGTCCGGGTCAACCGGGACGACCTTCGCCAGATGATGCATGGCGGGCTCCTCGGCCTGGGCTGGGCCGAGGTCCAGGTGACTTTGGCCCAACGGGCACAGGTCGATGCCTTACTGCGGGCCGGGGTCAGCGTGATCTGCGACGACACCAACCTCCGGGCGAAGGTCGTCCGGGAACTCGCGGAACTCGGGCTCACGTGCGGCGCCGACGTGGTGATTCGCGACTTCACTGACGTCCCGCTTGAGGTGTGCATCGCCCGGGACGCCACCCGTGACGAAGGAGCCCGCGTCGGCGAGGACGCCATCCGCGGCATGTGGCAGCGCTACTTGGCCGGCCGTTCGCTGCCGCTGCCCGTACCCGAGCTCAAACCGTCGCGGCCCGAGGTCTACGTACCCCCACCCGGAGCGCCGCGTGCCGTGCTGGTCGACATCGACGGCACCGTGGCCGTCATGAACGGCCGCAGCCCGTACGACATGACCCGCGTCGGCGAGGACACCCCGAACCACGCCGTGATCGAAGCGGTACGGGCGATGCATGCCGCCGGACACCTCGTCGTCTACTGCTCCGGGCGGACCGACGACTGTCGCGACGAGACACTCGCCTGGCTCGACCGTCACGTCGGGGTATCGCACGACGGACTGCACATGCGCGTCACCGGCGACCAGCGCAAGGACTCGATCGTGAAGGCCGAGATCTTCGACCGGGAGATCCGCGACCGCTACCACGTAGTCGGGGTCTTCGACGACCGCGCCCAGGTGGTGCGGATGTGGCGATCACTCGGTCTGACCGTCTTCCAAGTAGCCGAAGGCGCCTTCTAGCCCCCCAAGATCCCATCACCCAAGATCCCATCGATCATGACCTGGAGGTCATGATCGGCGCCTTTCTGCGACGGCCAGCTCATGATCACCGCGATCTTGACGTGCGGGGCCCACCCCGCGCGAAGATCGCCGCCCGCCGGAGGTTTGCGCAGTCAGGCTGCACGAGCGTCCGGAGGACAGCGATCTCTATGAGTAACGCGGGCTCTACTCGCCCGGCGTGGTCTTCGCGATCTGCATCAGGAACTCGATGTTGGTTCGGGTCTGCTTGAGCTTGTCCAACAGCAGATCAAGGGCCGCCTGCGACTCCAGGGAGTGCAGCACCTTGCGGAGCTTGATGATGATGGCCAGCTCGTCCGGGGCGAGGAGGATCTCCTCCTTACGCGTACTGGACGGGTCGATGTCGATCGCCGGGAAAACGCGCTTGTCCGCGATCTTGCGGTCCAGCCTGAGCTCCGCGTTACCCGTACCCTTGAACTCCTCGAAGATCACCGTATCCATCATCGAGCCGGTCTCCACCAGGGCCGTGGCCAGGATGGTGAGCGAGCCGCCGTTCTCGATGTTGCGGGCCGCGCCGAGGAAGCGCTTGGGCGGGTAGAGGGCGGTCGAGTCGATACCACCGGACAGGATCCGGCCCGACGCCGGAGCCGCCAAGTTGTACGCCCGGCCCAGTCGGGTGATCGAGTCGAGCAGAACCACAACGTCGTGACCCAGTTCGACCAGGCGCTTGGCCCGCTCGATCGCGAGCTCGGCCACCGTTGTGTGGTCCTGCGGCGGGCGGTCGAAGGTGGAGGCGATGACCTCACCCTTCACCGAGCGCTGCATGTCGGTGACCTCTTCCGGCCGCTCGTCCACGAGCACGACCATCAAGTGGCACTCGGGGTTGTTCGTCGCAATCGCGTTCGCGATCGCCTGCAGCACCATCGTCTTACCGGCCTTGGGCGGCGAGACGATCAGTGCCCGCTGCCCCTTGCCGAGGGGCATGACGAGGTCGATCACACGGGTGGTCAGGATGTGCGGTTCGGTCTCCAGCCGCAGGCGCTCCTGCGGGTAGAGCGGCGTGAGCTTGTAGAACTCCGGCCGGCGACGCGCCTCCTCCGGGTCCATCCCGTTGATCGTGTCGAGACGGACGAGGGGGTTGTACTTGTCGCGGCGCTGTTCGCCTTCGCGGGCCGAGCGGACGGCACCCGTGACCGCGTCACCGCGACGCAGGCCGTAGCGCTTGATCTGGGCCATCGAGACGTACACGTCGTTAGAACCGGACAGGTAGCCCGAGGTGCGCACGAACGCGTAGTTGTCGAGCACGTCGATGATCCCGGCGACCTGCACCAGTACGTCGTCCTCGTTCACCTGAGGCTCGGGGCCGCCGCCCTCGCCACCGCGCTCGCCCCGACCACGACGCCGGTCGCGGAAACGGCTGCGCCGTCCGCGGCGGTTGCCACCGTCACCGTCGTCGTCACCATCGCGGTCGCTCATCGGACCACGGTCATTCACTGAAGTCATCGAGCCACGGTCATTCTGGGTGCCACGGTCGTTGTGCGTGACGCGGTCGCCGTGCGTCGCGTTGCGGTCGCCGTGACCGCCACGGTCACGATCGCGCCCGTTCCGCTCACCACCATTGCGCTCCGCGCGCTCGACATCGGGCCGCGCACCGTCCCGGTCAGCCCGGTCAGCCCGGTCGGCACGGTCAGCCCGGTCGGCACGATCGGCGCGCTCGCTCCGGTCACCGCGGTCGGCTCGCTCAGCGCGATCCTCGCGTGGGTCGGGCGGACCACCGGCGCGAGATGCCCGGCGCGGCCCGCGGCTCTCCACTGCGACCTCACCTTCGGCGTCACGAACCTCCGCCCGTACCTCCGTCCGCGGCGAATCACCGCGCGCGGCGACGTTGCCGCGTTGGTCGGCTCCGCCGGCGTGGCCACGGGTAGGTGCCTCCGCCCGCGCCCGAGGCACCCGGCTGTCGGCCTGGTTCTCCTCGATCGCGGCGATGAGGTCACCTTTACGCATCTTGGCGGTGCCGGAGATGCCGAGCGACGAGGCCATCGTCTGCAGCTCGTTGAGCAGCATCCCGTTGAGACCGCCTCCGGTACGCCGCCGGCGGTTGCCCGCCGTTGAGTCCGGGGTGCTGGGGACTTCCGACGTGACGTCGGTGGTGTCGCTCAATGGATTCCTTCCCTCGATAGGCCGGAGCGGCCCGGGTGTTCATCGTCGGGGGCCGGGCAGCCCGCGGATACACCCGCTTCGCGCGAACGTCGCGGGAGTCTTGACACAGCCGAAGCGCCCGATCTGCGGTGGGCATGCCCGCCGGGCGATCGGAACGGACTGCGACCGTGAGACGCGTGCGTTGCGGTTTATCTCCTCGCGGAGGGCCGGTCAGGCAGGAGTGTCACGGGGTTGCAGCCAGCGCGCCAGGCGGAGTTCTGTCTCCGCTGTCTTTTTGGATGTTGACTGCGGTCGCGTGTTGACGGCTGGTGTCGCTGTTCAGCGTAATCAACTCGGAGGACCTGCGGCAACAGGGTCGCCCTCGGCGTGTCTGGAAATCAGGATACGCGCTCCTGTCGAAGATACCGACAGGGACCTGGCAAACCAGCCATCTGGAGCCTTGGGAGCCTCGCCGGCAACCAACGCCAGGACGCTGGGTCCCGCCCCACTGACGAATGCGGGAACGCCCGCTTGCCGCAAGGACGTCAACAGCGCGGCGGTCTCCGGCATTCCCGCAGCGCGGTAATCCTGGTGTAGCCGATCCTGCGTCGCCTCGAACAACAGCGACGGCTCGGCTGTGAGCGCGTGCACCATCAGGGCCGCCCGAGCGGCGTTGAACGCCGCGTCGGCATGGGGCACCGTCGCGGGCAGAGCGGCGCGCGCCTGCTCGGTCAGCCCCCGCGCTGTCGGAATAAAGACCATCGGGCGTACGCCGGGCGCGGTCTCCAACCGCACCGCGCGAGCGCCCCGATTCTCCATCCAGGCGATGGTGAACCCGCCGAGAAGGCACGGGGCGACGTTGTCTGGGTGGCCCTCGATCCGGGCCGCTAGGCGCAGCACGGCTGCGTCGTTGAGGCCGGCTGCGGGTGCTACAACAAGGGCGCGGGCGAGCAGAATTCCCGCCACGATCGCGGCTGAGGAGGAGCCCAGCCCTCGTGCGTGCGGGATGCGGTTGTGACAGGTGAGCAGCAACCCAGGCGGTCGGCCCCCGCCGAGCACATCAAAGATCCGCAACATTGTGGCCACAATGAGATGGTCTTCGCCCGACGGCACCTCACCTTCGCCCTCGCCGATGACGTCGACATGGATCCCGCCGTCGGTGATCTGCGCCGTGACCTCGTCCTCGAGCGTCAGCGCCAGGCCGAGCGCGTCGTAGCCCGGACCGAGATTCGCGCTGGTAGCGGGCACGGCCACCCGCACTGGCTCGGTCTCAAACCGCATGGGCGTCATGCTATGCGCGGTCACCGGCGATCTTGCGAGGCGTCGGCGCCAGCAGCTGCCACGTCGGGACCTACCGCGTCGGGACCTACCACGCTGGGAGTTACCGTGTCGGGATCTTGGACGATCGCCGACTCCCTCCCATCGCCGCCGTAGCGCCCCACGGCACGCAGCGCGCGCCGCAGGGCGTACTCGATCTGGGCGTTGACGCTGCGGAGATCGTCCGAGGCCCACCGAGCTACCGCGTCGTAGACCTCGGGGTCTAGGCGCAGCAGCAGCTTCTTTCGCTCAGCCATGTCTGGCGAATCACCCGTAGAGCGTGCCGGTGTTCACCACGGGCTGGGCGTTGCGGTCGCCGCACAGGACCACGAGCAGGTTGGAGACCATCTGCGCCTTACGCTCTTCGTCAAGATCTACCACGGACTGCTCGCGCAGCATCTCGAGGGCATTGCTGACCATCCCGACCGCGCCTTCTACGATCTTGAATCGGGCCGCGACGATGGCGCTGGCCTGTTGCCGGGCGAGCATGGCCTGGGCGATCTCGAAGGCGTAGGCCAGGTGGGTGACCCGCGACTCGAGCACCTCAACTCCGGCCAACTCGACGCGCTCCCCCAGCTCATCGGTGAGCTCCTGGCTGACCACCGCGCTGTCACGCAGGCTGGCCCGGCCCGAGTCATGCGCCTCGTAGGGGTAACTCGTCGCCAGGTGGCGCACCGCCGTCTCGGCCTGAACCGCGACGTACTGGATGTGGTCGTCGACGGCGAACATCGCCTTGGCCGAGTCGACCACGCGGTACACCACGACCGCTGCGATCTCGACCGGGTTCCCGTCGGCATCAGAGACCTTGAGCCGCGCCGTCTCGAAATTGCGCACCCGCAGCGAGATGCGCTTCTTCGTGGTGAAAGGGACGGTCCACTGGAACCCGGCCCGCTTGATCGAGCCGATGTAGCGCCCAAAGAACTGAACGACCCGAGCTTCGTTGGGATTCAGGATCACGAAGCCCGATGCCATGATCGCGAACAGGACGGCCGCGGCGGAGATCCCAATGGCGACACGTGCCTCCGCCTGCTCCGACGTAAGACCTTGTGTGTCCAGACCCCACCAGACCAACGCTCCCGCGCCGGCCAACAGGACTACGAGCATCAGGAATCCGGGTACCCGGAAGGCCCGCCTCTCCATCGAAACTCCTCTGCTATCGCGGTGATATCATTACGATACCAGGCCAGGTCCAGCATCTGCCCGCAAACACGGAATCCATCGCCTGCAAATCCGGAATCTGTCGGCTGCAGATCCGGAATCTGTCGGCTGCAAATGCGGAAGTCCGGCTACTCTTAAGGCGTGGATGGAGCACTCACCGGACTGGCGAAGCGACGTCTGATGGCGGTCGTCGAGGCCCGTGTGACCGAGGAGCCGGTTGTGATTCTGAATGGGCCACGCACGGTAGGCAAAAGCACCCTGCTCGCGCAGATTGCGACCCGGCTGAAGCGATCCGTGGTCGACTGCGACGATCCAGCTACCCGTGCCGCGGTCCGGAGCGACCCTGGCCGTTTCGCCGCGGCCTCCGAGCCGGTCCTGATCGACGAGTACCAGCACGTTCCGGAGCTTCTCGACGCGATCAAGGCTGAGCTCAACCGGGATCTTCGCCTCGGAAGATACGTCCTGGCCGGCTCCACCCGACACACGACACTTCCGCAAGCCGGCCAGGCTCTCACTGGTCGTGTCGACATCGTCGACGTCCTGCCACTGTCCCAAATGGAGATCGACGGAGCTACGGGAGACGGTGTCGTGCACCGCCTGCTTCGTGGCGACGGACCGCCGACAGAGCTGGAGTTGTCGTCAACGACACGGGACGATTACGCGCGGCGCGTCACCTCAGGTGGGATGCCCATTGCGTTGCATCGCCCGCCTGGTCGATCACGTTCACGCTGGTTCGCCAACTACGTAGAGCTCGTCATCGAACGCGATGTGCTGGAGCTTAGTCACGTTCGGCAACGAGAGATGCTCCCCCGGCTCCTGCGACAGCTCGCGGTGAGATCCGGGCAGGTCCTCAACATCGCGGCAGCGGCGCACGCGATCGGCATGGAGTCGAGCAGCGCGGAGAACTACCTCCGCCTGCTTGAAGCGGTCTTTCTCGTCCAGCGCCTGCCCGCATGGGGCACGACAATGGGCTCCCGGGTTGGGCGCCAGCCCAAGGCGCACATCGTGGACGCGGGCGTCATGGCTTGGCTGCTCGCGTTGACGCCGGAGAAGATCGCGCAGGGCGACCCATCCGTGCTAACTGAATACGGTCATGTCGTCGAAACATTCGCGGTTGGCGAGATCCTCAAGCAGCTCAGCTGGTGGGACGCGCCGGTGTCGATCGGTCACTTCCGTACTGCGTCTGGGGACGAGGTCGACCTCGTCCTGGAACGCGATGACGGACAGGTCGTCGCTTTCGAGATCAAGGCAGGGACCCGAGTTCACGGCGAAGACCTTCGTGGGCTTCGCGCCCTGCGGTCCAGGCTAGGAAACCGCCTTGAGACCGCGATCGTTCTCTATACCGGAGCACACGCGTACACCCACGAGGACGGCACTGTAGCCCTACCGCTCGACACGCTGTGGACGGCGCCGTGACCCTTTCGCCACCCCTCGAGTGCCGCCGCTGGTGACGGACGGAGTCTCGATCCGCCCGACGTTACGAGGCGGTGTGCGCGCGGTCAGGTGTCCGATCCTCGTCATTGACGTCGGCGCGCATCAGTCGGCGCGTCGCGAGACGCCAGCCGATGCCGTACAAGAGGGTCACCGAGCCGCAGATCGCGAAAAGCGCGCGAGGGTCGACGAGATCGACGAGTGCACCGGCGAAGAGGAGGCTCACCGAGATGGCCAGCGTCGCGATCATCATGTCGGTCGCGAAGACCCGGCCACGAAGCGAGTCGGGCACCTCGATCTGCAACGCGTAGTTCGACATGACCCAGTTGCCCCCGCCGGCGACGTGCGCCAACGTCACGAAGACCAGGGCCGCCCAGAACCACGGGCTCACGGCAACGCCCAGGTACGCGAGGCCGTAGAACGACATCGAGATGGCCAGACCGGGCATGAGCCAGGATCGGTGACCGAGGACGCGACGGAGTAGCAACGGGCCGATGAGAGCACCAAGCCCGCGCGCGGCGAAGAGCAGCCCGGTCCCGATCGACCCGATCGGGAACACCACGGTGGCCAGGATCGGGAAGACTGCGAGCACCCCGTTGCCGAGCCCAACGGCCGACTTCACGGTGACAAGCGAGAGCACGCGCGGGTGGCGGCGAATGTAGCCCAGCGCCTCGGCGATCGCGTGCAGCGGGTGGGCGGGGGCTGCGGCGGCGTCTCGCTCGGCCTGCATGGGACGCCGCACCCGCCACACGAGGCTGGCGGCCAGCATCAGGCAGACCACCGTGATGGCGAAACACACGTACGGGTTGGAAACGGCCGTCACGATGCCGCCGAGAGACGCTCCGATGATGAGCATCGTGCCCCATGCGCTGCCGCCAAGAGCGTTCGCGGCGGGCAGGTCAGCGGGGTCGACGACGTTCGGCAGAGCCGCGCTGGCGGCGGGTGTGTAGAACGCCTTGGCTGCGGCGGCGAGGCCGATCGCGACAGGTCCGAGCCAAGCCACGCCGGGCGAGCGGACCGCAAAGAGCAGGCTGATCGCGGCGATCGCGGCCAGATTCGCGATGATGAGTATCTTGCGCCGGTCGACCCGGTCCGCCACCGTGCCCGCGAACGGCAGGGCGAGTGCGATGACCGTGGTGTCGGCCGTGAGCGCAAGCGCCCCGGGTAGCCCGCTGCCGGTCAGCTGCTGAAGCAGCGTCACCAGTGGGATCAGGGCGAACCAGTCACCGCCGAAGATCACGAGCTCGGCCAGGAACAGGTACCGGAAGTCCCGGTTTCGGGTAAGGACCGAGAGAACAGGCGCCACGTACGCGTACCTTACGCCGCGCCGGCGTTAGGCGAGGTCCAGGGCGCGGGCGGCGGCCAGCGCATCGTTGGCGATGCTCACCGGAGGCGGAGCGGTCGAGATGGCCCACTCCGGATCTTTGAGACCGTTTCCGGTGACCGTGCAGACGACGGTCGAGCCCGGCGGCACGAGGCCGTCCGCCGCCGCAGCCAGCAGTCCGGCGACGCTCGCGGCGCTCGCCAGCTCGACGAAGACGCCAACCTGGCGGGCGAGGAGCCGGTACGCCGACAGGATCTCGCGATCGGTCACGGCCCGGATGGCCCCACCGGATGCGTCACGGGCGTCGATCGCCTTGGTCCACGAGGCTGGGTTGCCGATGCGGATAGCGGTGGCGATCGTCGTCGGTTCGCGCACGACCTGTCCGGATACGATCGGCGAAGCGCCACTCGCTTGGAAGCCCAGCATCCGTGGGCGTCTCGTAGCGTTGCCGGCGTCGTGGTCCTCGACGTACCCCATCCAGTATGCGGTGATGTTGCCCGCGTTGCCCACCGGGAGGCAGTGGAAGTCGGGCGCGTCGCCGAGTGCCTCCACGATCTCGAAGGCCGCGGTCTTCTGTCCGTGCAGCCGGTGGACGTTCACCGAATTGACCAAAGCCACGGGGTAGTCGAGGGCGATCTTTGACGCGAGCGACAGACAGTCGTCGAAGTTGCCGGCGACCTGCAGCGGCCGCGCCCCGTGTACGAGGGCCTGGGCCATCTTTCCCGTGGCGATCTTGCCGGCGGGGATGAGCACCGCGCACGTCAGCCCGGCCCGCGCCGCGTAGGCCGCCGCCGACGCCGAGGTGTTTCCGGTCGAGGCACAGATGATCGCCTTCGCCCCGGCCTCCACCGCCTTGGAGACGGCGAGCGTCATGCCTCTGTCCTTAAAGGACCCGGTTGGGTTGGCACCCTCGACCTTCAAGTAGACGTCACACTCTGTTCGGTCCGCGAGCGCCGGCGCGAACAGTAGGGGCGTGTTGCCCTCGTGCAGCGTGATGACTGGCGTCGCGTCGGTCACCGGCAACCGATCGCGGTATGCCTCGATGAGCCCACGCCACCACATCGTTACTCCCCTTCCACGCGCATGACGCTGGCGACCTCGCGGACAATGTCCAGTGCGCGCAGGTCGTTGACGGTCGCGGCCAACGCCGCGTCGGTCGCGGTATGGGTCACGACCACGAGTGTGGCGTCATCGCCGCGCCCCTCCTGGCGTACGGTCTGGATGCTCACATCGTGTTTGGCGAACACTCCGGCCACGGAGGCGAGCACACCGGCGCGATCGGCCACGTCCAGCGACACGTGGTAGCGGGTCACCACTTCGCCCATCGGCTGGATGCGCAGGTCCGCGTAGTTCGACTCGGTGGCGGCCCGTACCCCGGCGAGCCGGTTGCGGGCGACAGCGACGATGTCCCCGACGACCGCGCTCGCCGTCGGTGAGCCACCCGCGCCCCGGCCGTAGAACATGAGTTGTCCCGCGGCCTGCGCCTCAACGAAGACCGCGTTGAACGCGTCGCCGACGCTGGCGAGGGGATGCGACCGCGGAATCATCGCCGGGTGCACCCGCACCGACACCGCACCGTCCACACAGGATGCGATGCACAGCAACTTGATGGTGCAGCCCATCGCTTTTGCGGATGCCACATCGCCGGCGGTGACCTCGGTGATGCCCTCGCGGTAGACGTTGGAGGCCCGGACGCGAGTGTGGAACGCCAGCGAGGCGAGGATGGCGGCCTTCGCGGCAGCGTCGAACCCCTCCACGTCCGCGGACGGGTCCGCCTCGGCGTACCCCAACGCCGTAGCCTCTTCCAACGCGTCGTGGAAGCTCGCTCCCGAGGAGTCCATACTGGACAGGATGAAGTTCGTGGTCCCGTTCACTATGCCCGTAACCCGCGTGATGCGGTCGCCGTGCAGCGACTCGCGCAGCGGACGCAGCAGCGGGATCGCCCCGGCCACCGAGGCCTCGTAATAGAGGTCGGCATTGCCCTCGGCAGCAGCGTCGTGCAGCGCAGCCCCATCCTCGGCGAGTAGGGCCTTGTTCGCGGTTACGACGCTCTTGCCCGCGTGGAGGGCCTCGACGAGCCAGGTCCGCGCGGGTTCGATGCCGCCCACAACCTCGACGACGATGTCGATGTCGTCGTGCTTGACCAGGCCGAGCGCGTCCGTCGTGAACAGCGTCGGGTCGATGGACCCTCGGGTGCGCCCCGGCCGGCGTACGGCTATGCCCGCCAACTCCAGCGGCGCCCCGATCCGGGCGTGAAGGTCCTCCGCCTGCTCATGCAGCAGGCGCACCACCTCGCCGCCCACGACACCGCAGCCGAGCAGCGCCACCCGTACCCGTGCGCTCACCGTCTACCCCACATCCAGAGCGAGGAGGTCGTTCTCCGTCTCCCGCCGCACGATGA
>Ga0209889_1000103_pt1 | contig 17256 bp, 16 predicted proteins | sample GWRWN1_0_10_FD_187233 | JGI IMG/M metagenome (GOLD analysis project Ga0209889, IMG submission 187233) | Riverbed sediment microbial communities from areas with no vegetation in Columbia River, Washington, USA - GW-RW N1_0_10 (SPAdes)... | ecosystem: Environmental > Aquatic > Freshwater > River >... | reverse complement strand
AGGGTTCGCTACCTGCGCCGGCAGGTGCTGAAGCTGAACGCGGTTGACCCGTTCACCGTTGGTGCGATTGTTCTCGGGCTTTACCTCGGAGTACCGCTGTGGCAGTCGGCAGCGGCCTTCGCCGCGGGGGAGGCCGCTCAGGCCACCGCGACCGTCGAATCGATGTCTACCGTGCAACGGCTACCGCTTCAGCACCACATCGCCTACGTCACCTTCAGCGCGTCCACGGGGTCGTCGGTACGGGCTGAGGTCGCCAGCCTGGAGCCTCTCGCTCCGGGTACCTCGGTGCCGATCCGGTACGCCGTGGCCTCACCGGAGCGCGCGCGTCTGGCCGACGGTCGCGACGGAACGACGCGCGGCACAATCTATGCCGGCGTCCTGATCGGGATCGCTGTCGTGGCCAGGCCGACCAACCTGGCGTTACTAGTGAGGCGCGTCCGGCGGCTGCACAAGCTTGCCAAGGCGCCAGATCCGAGCCCGTTGCGCTACGTCCTGCTCACCGATGCTAAGGGCGGGACTGTTGCACTCCTGTTCCCGACGCACCCCATGGATGCGGGACCGATCGTCGCCGCGCCATTGGGCCGGCTACCCCGTAGTGAGTTGCCTACGGCAGGCGAAGCCTTGGTCTTCGGCTGGGACGGCGTCCATAGCCGAATCCTCATCTTGAGGATCGGTCGAGTAGTCGTGTGGCCAGGCGGGAGCGCTGAACCTGCCACTCCCACGTTCACCCAGGCGTTGGTCAACGGATCGTGGGATTGACGAGCACGCTCGGAGGCCACAATTCGGTTCTGGATCGATCTCGGCCGGCCGGCCGGAACGCAGCGGTGGCTCCGCCAGTTGGGCGATGCTAAAGGTGAAGTTGAGCCGAGTGTAGGCTTCGTTGTTGGTCGCTTGAGAGACGATCAGCTCCGACAGCACCAGCAGGAGCCCGGCGACAGCAATGCGAACACACCGACGCGCACATGGCGCAGTCTCACCCGCACGCAGCGATCGTACGAAACGGCGGCAACCCCTCGGCTCGTCCGCGGCAGCACGACCTTTCCCCATGCGACGACCCACGCGATCCCAGTCAACGCGCCGGAACGCAAGGCCGAAGGAAACACCATTGACCATCGGCGACCGACCCGCCGACACTTGCTGGCGTGGCCATAGTGACCGGACCCGTCCGCCGTGGCGATGGTCGTGTGCCGGCCGTCGCGCTTATTAACCCGAAGTTCCCGCACAACGTGGGCGCTGCCGTGCGGGCGGCGTCGTGCTACGGCGTTCCACAAGTTTGGTTCAACGGCGATCGGGTCCAGCTCGCGGGGGATCGGCGGCAGCGGCTTCCCCGAGAGGAGCGGATGCGCGGCTACCAGGAGGTTGAGCTGCGCCACTGCGACCAGATCTTCGACGCCTTCGACCCTTCGGTGACGCCGGTCGCGGTCGAGTTGCGGCGCAGCGCCGAGTCGCTCATCGACTTCGAGCACCCCGAGCGGGCGCTCTACGTGTTCGGGCCGGAGGACGGGTCGCTGGACCGGGCCGTACTGGGTCTGTGTCACCGCTTCGTCGTCATCCCCACCCTTCACTGTACGAACCTCGCCGCCGCGGTCTACACCGTCCTCTACGACCGGCACGCCAAGCGCGTGCTCTCGGGTGCGGAGGAGCCCAACACGCTCGCGGAACGGCGCGGCTTCGACGAGCCAGACGACATGGCCGACGCCGTCGGCGTCAAGTAAGTTACGTCGCCACCACAAGCCCACGACCCGGCGAAGGCGACGCCCGCGAGTTCGAAGATCACATCGCGCGTAGAGCGCTGCCAAGAAGGGCCGTTATGCCCGTACGAGGCCTCGCCAGTACTGCCGTGCGCCCTCATCCCGGACCACGAAGCCGAGCTCCTCCACCGCGTCGCGGAGTTCGCGGACCTGCTGGCCGGCCTTCTTCTTCAGTGCAGTCTCCCTTGCCGCGAGCACGGCGTTCACCGCCGGAGGCAGGTCGGGAGTGTCGGACACCCAGCGCCGGTACATCTCGGCGTACGGGTCGGCGTCCTGCCACGGATAGCCGTGCGCCCGGAAGGCTTTGGCAAGGGCGGCGCGGGACGCCCGCGGGCTGTCACAGAAGAGTTGGCGCGACTCGCGGTCGAGGACGACGAGCGTCTTACCGTCGAGGAACACCGCGTCGATGTCGGCGCGCGCGATCGTCTGGGTCCGGTCGCCGATGTCCAGGCGGACCTCGTCGTCGGTCAGCGTTACCTTCGCCGACTCGGTCACCGCCGCCCAGGTGACGCCGAGCCCGACCACAAGGAAGATCACCAGGTGGACGGCCCACTCACGCGGCGAGTCGATGGCACCCAGGAGCCGGAACACCGGCCGCATCGGGAACCCAGTGGACAACCCGAGCACCCACCTGCCGAGTGGGGGCAGCAGCGCGGCGACGAGGAAGGCGCCTGCCGGTATGCCCAAGAAGATCACGAGTCGGTCGACGACCGGATACGTCAGCACCGTCTGCCCGCTCGATGCCTCCGGGCCGGAACCTCTCTTCGTCGGCTGTCCTTCAATCACGTCTCGGCCTCCTTTTCCACGCCGGGACCTGAGCCGCTCGGTCCCTTGTTGACGACGGTAGACGCACAGGCCACTCGGCGGACAGTCGCCAAAGGTCGATCGAAACGGGCAATGACGTCGACTTTGGTCGGTGCCGAAATCGCCGATCGATGCTCCGCTGTCAATGGCCAGTTGCGGAAGGTTTGTCCTCAGGTGCGACAAGCCAGATATCGGCGTGCGGCCGAGGCGACGGCACACGTAGTGTCCTCTCCTTGTGAGCGGGATTGTCGAGGCACTCGTGCCGGCGCGGCTGGGGCCGGGGTATCGCTGGCTACTGGCATCGTCGTGGGTGACGAATCTCGGCGACGGTGTCGCGGTCGCGGCCGGTCCGCTGTTGGTGGCGTCGCTGACCGACGATCCGTTCCTGGTCTCGTTGGCTGCCCTGCTGCGGTGGGCGCCGCCATTGGTGTTCGGCCTGTATGCCGGCGTGCTGTCGGACCGGCTCGACCGGCGGCGGATCGTGATCGCCGCGGACGGGGTTCGTGCCGTGGTCCTGGGTGCATTGGTCGTCATGATGATCGCTGGCAATGTCTCGGTGACCGCGGCCCTGGTGGCTTTGGGGTTGCTCGCCACCGCCGAGGTCTTCGCTGACAACACGTCTATGACGCTGACGCCGATGCTGGTGCACCGCGACGATCTCGCACTAGCCAACTCCCGGCTACAGACGGGGTTCATCACGCTCAACCAGCTGGTCGGCCCGCCGATCGGGGCGGCCCTGTTCGCGGCGGGCCGGGCCTGGCCCTTCGTGACCGAGGCTGTCCTCGTCGCCGCCGGCGTGCTGTTGGTGTCCAGGCTCAGGCTGCCTGCCCACGGCCGCGACTCGACTGCGGTGGCGAGCAGCGTGTGGCGAGACATAGCCGAGGGCTTCCGGTGGACCGTGCACCACGCGGCGGTCCGCACACTGTCCCTGACCATCCTGATCTTCAACATCACGTTCGGCGCGGCCTGGTCGGTCCTGGTGCTCTACGCCCAACAGCGGCTCGGCCTTGGTGCCGTCGGGTTCGGACTGCTCGTCACGGTCTCGGCCATCGGCGGCCTGATCGGGTCGGCGCTGTATGGGTGGATCACCCGACGGGTGAGCCTGGGCAACGTGATGCGGGCGGGACTGATCATCGAGACCCTCACCCACATGGCCCTTGCCCTCACGACCTCACCGTGGCTTGCCAGCCTGATCTTCGCCGTCTTCGGCGCCCACGCTTTCATCTGGGGCACAACGTCCATCACTGTCAGGCAGCGGGCTGTCCCTTCACACCTGCAAGGCCGGGTCAGCAGCGTGAACACGATCAGCGTTTATGGCGGCCTGGTCGCCGGCTTGGCCATCGGCGGTTTGCTGGCCAGCCGTTACGGTGTCACGGCGCCCTTCTGGTTCGCATTTATCGGCTCAGCGGTTTTCGTCTGCCTGCTCTGGCGCGAACTGTCCAGGATCGCTCACACCGACGAGCAACCGCTTCCAACGTCCGTGTGACTTCTGGCCACGGTGCCAGACGCCATAACGCTCGCCGGCTATGGGCGGGCGGCTGATACTCGGCCTTCGCGCGGGCTGGAACGCGCGGGTTGCTTGGAAGTCGAGGTGCCTGTCGACCCGCTGTTGCAGATCGGCGGCCGGTGGAGGTGTGGCCTGACAGCCACTCATAGCCAGCAGCAGCCCGAGAGCCAACGCGCGTCCCGGCCTCGACCGTCCCCGCAGCCGGATCGTCGACGACCAGCCGGTGGCCGACCGCGTCGGCGGACTCGCCACGCTCGGTGAGCAGGGTCGCGATCCGGTCGAGATCGGCGGGCTGGGCGGTACGCAGGACTGAGCCGCCTGGCAGTTGCCGGTTCACGGGGGTGAGCATCGCCGCAACCGACCAAGTCCGTCCACCGGTTTGTCCCTCGACGCACGCGGCACGCTCCCGTGATCACCGGCTTTGGGTGTCGTTCTGGGCGCACCTAAGCCCGGTGATCACGCAGCATGGTCCTCAGGCGACGCTGACAGTCACGCACGGGCTGGGCGCAGGCCTAGGTGCCCGGGAGGCCATCATGAACCCGGCCTTAACGACACGAGGTCGGGCTACGCGATCCGTACGGCAACCGGCTGCGCACAGGTTCGACCCAGAGTTCAACGGCTGGCAGGTAGCGCCGTAGCACAACCTGGCGCGCAGGCCCCGGATTGTCGGGGGAGGCTAACCTCCCTCTGTGCATCGGCGGCAGCTCCTCGACTACGCCAGCCTGTCCGTCATTTGGGGTGTCTCATTCGTCCTGGTCCTGAAAGTGGTGCAAGCCTTCGGTTGGGTCGGCGCCGCCACGTTTCGGGCATTCATCGCGAGTGCGATCCTGATGCTGATCGCCGTGGTGGCCAGGCGGCGGCTGGTGTTTGGCAGGTGGTTACCACTGGCAGTCGTGGGAGCGACCAGCGTCGCGGGGCAGCTGATCGGCCTTTCGTTCTCGACGCCACGCATCGGCACGGCGATGGCCGCCATCTTCGTCGGCACGATCCCGCTGTTCTCGATGGTGATTGGCCAGTTCTGGGGGCTGGAGCACATCACGCCGTCGGGGCGGGTTGGCCTATTCCTCGGCTTCGGCGGCATCGTCCTGCTGGTGGGCTTTCCCGCCGTGCCGGTCACCGGCACATTCGTGCTCGGCTGCGTCAGCTCGGTGTTGGCCGCGGTCTCCGCGGCGTTCGGCAGCAACTATGCACACAAGCACCTCCGAGCGGTCGGCTCATGGGAGCAGACCATCGGCTCGTTTGTCTTCGGCGGGATCCTGACGTTGCCGCTGCTGCTGGTTGTCCCTGTGCCCACCACGCCCCAGCCGTTCGACTACGTGTACCTGGTCGTGCTCGCCGGCGTGTGCAGCGCCCTGGCCTACGTGCTGTACTTCCGTCTAGTCGCCGAGGTAGGCGCCACGATCGCGATCAGCGTCGAGTTCGTCGTGACCGTGATCGCGGTCGTCCTCGGTACGGTGCTGCTCAAGGAACGCCTCTCGGTCGTGCAGGTGCTCGGCGGGGCCGTGATCATCGCCGGCTGTTCACTGGTGCTCGGCCTCATACCTCGCCGACCTTCGGGATCGTAGCTAGGACTCGGGCTGCGGCACCGAGGCTCCGACGAATTGCTTTCGCAGTACGCTGATTAGCTCTTCGTCGATGCCCAGCTTCCCGATCGCGTAGTCGTGTACCGAGCCGTGACTAGCCGACAGCTCGGCCAGGAAGGTCCGCATGAGCTCGGGCGGTGCTTGTCCGTAGCCGGGCCAGAGCGGCGTCGGGCCGGGATTCTTCGCCCGCCACTCGGCCACGAAACGGGCGGTCGCAGCCGCAGTCAAGGCGAAGTCGGCAACAATGTCCTCATCGGACACGCCCAGCAGGGCTAACACGAGCGCGGCCACGATCCCGGTGCGGTCCTTGCCCGCCGCGCAATGGATTACCACCGGAACGTTGCCGTCGGCGGCAATGACCTCCAGTACCTGCCGAAGTTCCGTCACGCCGTCGAGGGCCACCTCGGCGAACCGGTCGGCCAGGAAGCGTACAGGGTCGATGTCTTGATCGAGCGCCGCCTGGTCGTACGGCCGGTGTTCGATGCTGAGGTTGTGGTAGCTATGCCCGCCACCGTCGGGCACCCGGCCGCTCGCGTCGGCCTCCCATGGATAGCGCAGATCGATCACGGTATGCACACCGAGCGCCAGAAATCGGTCCCAGTCCTCACCGCGCAGCTTGCCAAGGGAATCTGAACGGAACAGACATCGCCAGCGCACCATGCCGCCATCCTCGGTGAGGTAGCCGCCGAGGTCGCGGAAGTTGTGCAGCCGTTCGAACTCGATGTGTCGTCGCACCGCAAGAGCTTAATGCCTGGCGGTGGGCCGAACGCGCGAGCCCGCTATCCCGTACTGACGAATCGCATGGACCACGGCGTCGCGCTGTTCTGAGGTCCGACCCGACGCGGCGAGATTCGCTAGACTACCAAGCCGTGACGCAGCCACCCGGTCCATATCTTGCTTTGAAGCCGCCACCCGTCCACCGCCGGCCGTGGCTCCGGATTCTGCTTGCATTCGGACTCATCGTGGCGTTTGCCGCGACAGTAACCCTTGGCATCTGGTTCGTAACGCGAACGTGGCCGGTCACTGATCCTCAACCTGGCGCAAGCGCGCGACCGACAGTGACGGCCTTCGGCACGCTGGATCTTTACGATGCCACGGTCGACTGGGACGGCAACATGCCCTGTCAGGGCTCGGGCCGATATGCCGATGTTCAAGCCGGGGCGGAGGTGGTCATCTCCTCGCCGACGGGGGAGGTTCTGGCGACCGGTCGGTTAAACGGCGGAGTTGGCGTGGGTGGCGGGTGCGGCTTTTCGTGGGCAGTCGTTAGGTACCGCTCGGGCACGGCAGATATACGTTTTCGTTGGCTGGCCGCGCTCTCGGCGAGGTCGACGAGTCGGACCTGCGGCAAGCGATGCACTTCAATCTCGGCCTATGATCAATATAGCTTGACATCCTGGTACAGGTGCGGGCTATGCGCTCGGCAGTCGGTCACAGGCTGCACTCGATCGCGCCGGACGGCGTGATCACAACCCGAGGTTGTCGCCCGCGGAGGAATTGGGTAGGGACGGCGACGGAGCGTCCGGTGCGCAGCGTCGTTCGTGCCGCTAGGCTCGCCGGGTGCGGAGTCGTCAGGCAGGACTGTCATGAGCCCAAGGGGCGGCGGTCGTGGTGATTCACGAGGGTCGGGCCGGTCCCGACGCCCTGGTCAGCCGCCGCTACGCGGCGTTGATGAAGCCGTCGAGTCCACGATTTGTAGCGGGATCTTCACCGCTCTGCGTGGCCTGGACGATGTGCCCGATCCATTCGTCGTCGAGATGACGCTGTCGGAGATCGTCGGGCAGTGGTGGGCGATGCCGTCCTTTGGTGACGTGGACGCGGACAAGATCTTCGGCGCTATGTTGGTCCGATACGCGACGCAGCGGCGCTCGCCGCTCGGACTGCTCGTACTGAGCACGCTCGCCGTGATCTCACCGTCGCCCGACGTACGCGATGCGGCAGCGGCCGCGGCCCACTCCCTCATGGAGCGTGGGGTGCGTCAGCCGGCGGCGGCCGCACGGATCGGTCAGGTGGCCTCAAACCGGTGCTGGCTACAGGAGGATGTCCACGGGGATCAGGCCGATGTGGTCGTTGAGTTCTCGTACGGAGAACAGCGTCACGGGCTCTGCGTGCTCCTCGACCACAACCTGGGCGGCATCGCCAAGGACGCCTTCGCCGTCGACGATGTCGACACATTAGTCACGGCGTTGCACAACGAGGCAACGAGCGACGAAATGCTGGCCGCATTCCGGGAGATTGAGCCGGCGAGGGCGCGGGCGCTGCTTGAGTCGGCCTGCGCCGCCTCGGATGAGGTTCGCGGGGAGCCGGTGAGCGCCGACTTTGCCAAGCTCCGGGCGTTGATTCTCGCCCGGGTACGGGCGATGCTCGAGAGCCCGCAGGCCACCGCCGGGCGAGAGCCGCCGACACCGGAGCAGCCGCTTCTGCAGGGTCTGGGCAAATCTCGCGGTTCGGCGGAGCGGCCACCCCGCACAACGAAGAAGGTCTCACCGGTGCCCGCCGCTCGAACGCCGTCGAGCAAGCGTGCGCCTTCCGGTGCGTACCAGATCAAGGTGTCCCTGCGCGGCGCCAAGCCACCGATCTGGCGGCGGTTGGTGGTGCCGGCGTCGGCGACGCTGGCCGACCTACACGTGATCATCCAGTATGCGATGGGCTGGGACGACTATCACCTGCACGTCTTTGACGTGGGTGGCATCAGGTACGGCGTGCCGGAGCCCGAATTGCAGTTCCGCGATGAGGCACGCGTCCGGCTGAGCGATGTGGCTCCGACAGAGCGCGCCAAATTCCGGTATGAGTACGACTTCGGGGACGGGTGGGAACACGACATCGTCGTGGAGAAGATCCTCGACGAGCCAGTGAAGCAGGCCGTGCTTCACGGCGGGCGACGGGCCTCCCCGCCGGAGGACTGCGGGGGGATCTGGGGATACGCCCACCTGCTGGAGGTGCTCGCGGACTCGACGCATGAGGAGCATGAGCAACTGTCCACCTGGGTGGGTGGCGAGTTCGACCCCGACGAGTTTGACATCGACGGCATCAACGATCTGCTAGACGTGATGAGTCTCGGACAGACGCGCCGCGCCGGCCGCCGCTAGAAACGACTCCGTCCCCACCTAGGGCGTCCGGACGATCCTCGCCAGCCAGGCGTGCGCCGGCTCGGGGGCATAGTCCTTGCGCACCTCGAGCTGCGTGGCTTCGATCCGCTCCACCTGCCAGCTTTCAGCGAAGGCGGCGCGCAGCTCGGCCTGCGTCACGCGACGCGGTCCCGTGGTACCGGGTGTGTGCTCGGAGAAGCACAGCACGTATACAAGGCCACCGGGATCAAGGACGGCGGCCAGGCTCGCGACATATCGGGCCCTGTCGGAATCATCGAAGACGTGAAATACGCCGGAGTCGATGACCGTTGCGTAGCGACGCCCCAGCCGATCGAGTGCGAGCACATCACCGACGTCGAACGTTGCGTTTGCCCCACGCCTTGTAGCCTTCGCTCTAGCCGCGTCGACGGCCGCAGGCGAGATGTCAATGCCCAGCACCTCCAGGCCCCGCTCGGCCAACAGGAGCGTGTGCTCGCCGGTGCCGCATCCGCTGTCGAGGATCGGTGGAGTGATCTGCCCGGCATCGGCAAGTTGGATCCAGACCGACTGCGGTCGGCCGATGTCCCACGGCGCTGAGTCTGTTGTGTACGCCGCGTCCCAGAAGCCGACTGGGCTTGGCTCGTTCGCATCATCCATGACAACCGGCGGCCCCTCCACGTGAGCGCTCACGAAGGGCACGCTATCGATCGACCTGCGTGAGCGCGTTACCCGAGGTCGTCAGTTGCGCGTCGGACGTACTCGTCGACCTCCCCCCGATCGTAGCCGCGTATGCGTACGCGGAAGACGCTCCGCCGCAGCTCGTCCCGCACTGAGGCACGCACCTCTGGGCTAACCGACATCAGGGCCTGTTGAACACGCCGCACGGCGGCGTCCACCTCCGCGGGATCGTAGCCCCTCAGCACGATGATGAAGTTCGTATCGATCGGCACTCGGCCATTGTGCAGCAACGCCACAAGGCCCCGCGGTACGCCGTACGTGCGGCTGATGTCGTGATTAGGGCATGACCATGTCGTCGACGGCCGACCTTGGTGGCGCGAGGATCTGGATGGACGAGTCGGGCGGGGACAGCTCCATGGTCATGTTGAGGTCGCCGTTTTCACTTCGCATGGTGACGGAGACCTTCCTCACCCGGAGATCGCGATCGAGCCACACCACGTACTGGGCCAGATCGGCCTGCGCCACGCGGAAGAACTCCTCGACCCAACGGACTGCTACGTCGTCGAACTGGGGCAGCCTGACCGCGTCGCGCAGCCTCACGGCGCCCTCGTATCGGGTCGTGTCGATCCCGCCGGTGGTCTCAGTAGCGACGCTAGCCAGATCTGCTGAGGCGAGCAGCATCTCCAACTGCCGAGCCGGTGTGTACTGCCTGGCCTGTCCGACAATTGTGTCGAGGCCAAGAAGGCGGGCCTGCGGATGGCTCAGATCCATTCGTTGCCATTGCGCGCCGCCAGCCTCAATCGATCGCGCCGCCTCCGGGCTCAACGCACTGGCATGGACGTATAGAGCCTGGTCGATCAGGATCATCTGGAGATTGCCGCCGCCGTACAACCAGTGCGGTACCACGGGCATTCCGGGGAAGTCCACCGCCATCGACGAGCTTGGCTCGGCCATGATCTGACCGGTGCCGTGGGTGCGCCAGGTGTTCCACCCGGTGACCGACATGTCGATGGTGAACGAGACATCAGACGTACGCAGCTTCGTCGCGGCACTCTGCACCGCCTGGTGTGCCGCCAACACCGCATCACGGCTGGGTCCGAGGTTGGTTGCGGGCTCCCCGGGCCGGCAGCCGACGGTCAGCAGTGCCAGCACCACCACCGCGGCGACCAGCAGGAAGGATCGTGATCTGTTCGGACACGCTGCGCGCATCGCCTACCGCCTTTGCTCAAGCCTGCCCACCGCCGCACAGTGGCCACCGTAGGCGCGATGGGTACGGCATAGATCGCAGCACGCGAACGCTTCGGTAACGGCCATCCAAGGCGGGAGGGACCGGATATCCGTGCAGCATCAAGACCCGTTTCGGATCGCATCGATTAGTAAGCAGTTCGCCGCCGTGGCCGTATTGCTGCTGGCCGAACGTGGTGCGCTCACGCTGGATCGGACAGTTGACCGCTGGTTCTCCCACAGCCCGGCCCCGTGGCGGACGATGACGTTTCGTCATCTGCTGGCCCACACCGCCTGGATCGGCCATTGGAGCGATGTCTCCGGCTTCGAGGTGTTCGTACCGATTCTCCGCCGAACATCCCCACAACGCCCGACCCACGGGGGTCGGAACAGGACTGCGCGGCGCGCGCGCCAGCGCGGGGCAGCCCACGCCACGATGAACGCCGTAGAGGACGCCCTTCGAGAGTTCCTGGAGTTTGCCGTGACCGGGCCGGTTCGGCCATGGCCACCTGCCGGTCGGCTCGAGGAACACCCCAGCCGTCCGCCGTCCACGTCGACCGCGACGGAGTCGATCCAGTCGAACGCACGAGGGGGCTACGTCCACCAACTCCACTCTGTCTTCCACCGGGTCAACGCCTTACTGGTCGCGTCGCAGTGCCTGATGGCCTTGCGGCCCAGCGCTCAGCGGGGAGGCGATAAAGGACGTGTCGACGCAGCCGGCTGCCTTCGGACACGAGCGGATGCTCGAAGTCATCGACCGGATCATGCGTCATGCCGATGCGGGCCATGACTGCCTGGGAACGGTGATTGCCGATCGCGGTGAACGAGACGATCTCCGGCAGGTTGACGTCCTCGAAACCGAACTTGAGTGCGAGGTGGGCGGCCTCGCTGGCGTATCCGCGACCCCATGCGGAGCGGGCCAGCCGCCAGCCGATCTCAATGGCCGGCATGAAGTGAGCTGGAAACCGCGGAGTGGACAGCCCGGTGAAGCCGATGAACTCTCCTGTCTCCGCGATCTCTAGCGCCCACAGCCCGAAGCCACGTTCGTCGAAATGAGCCTCTACTTTCTCGATCATCGCGTCACTCTCGGCGCGGGTTAGCGGCGCCGGGAAGTGTTCCATGACCTCGGGGTCCGCGTTGAGCGCGGCGAACGGATCGCGATCACTGTCCTGCCAACGACGAAGAACGAGCCGGTTAGTTCTCAGCGGCATGATCGGGCGCACCATGCGACGCTACCTCGGCCTGCCATCGATGTCCTCTTGCTCCATGATGAGCGCGCAACGTTATGCGTGCTCATCATGGGAGGTCTGACTTGGTCGCCATCTGTTGCCGCTCCTGAATGCCTATCTCAACGACGCTCTTCCAGCGCCTACAGCCCGCTGCGCGCTGACGTTCAGGGTCGATCGCGACGACGGTCCACGGTATCGTCGGGCGACTTGGTGTACTACCGATTTGCGACGGACGAGGACCATCGCCAGCATCGACGAATCCGCGATATCACGTACCGTCCTCGCCTGCGTGCTCCGGTGGCTAGGCACCAGACTCGATGAGCTCGCGTAGCTTCTCCAAGCTGTCCGTCCAGCCGCTCCGGTGCAATGCGAGCCGCGCCTCGGTCGCGAACTCGCCCTGCAGGAGCGACACCTCCGTGGCGCCTTCGACGTCGTCGAGAGACAGCGAGACGACTGTCTCACGGTCGTCGGGATCGGGTTCGTCCCAGCGGAAGGTGTAGACGAGGCGGCTCGGCGGGTCGATCTCGAGAAACTCGCCTGAGAGGTGGAACAGGTCGCCGTCGGTTGGTTGCATGGCGAAGCGATAGCCGCCGCCCACGCGCAGGTCGAGGCCTATTTCGGGCGTCGTGAAGCCACGCGGCCCCCACCATTTCGCTAACTCGGCTGGCTCGGTAAGCGTTCTGAAGATCCGCTCCTGCGGCGCACTCATGATGCACGTCAGTTCCAGGACCAAGCCGCCCGCTCGTGCGTTCATGACCCGACTCTCCCACCCACGTCTTCGCCGTCGGTCACGAGTGGCCTCGCGCTGGACTGCAGATCGTCGGCTGAGTGTTCAAGTAGCCGCAGGTCGCTTCCCATCATGTCTGGCCGGCGCGACCTGTGGTTGTGCGCGCCCGGCGTGTCGGACAGGGGTAATACCCACTTGTCGACTCCGACAATCGCAGCGGTGTGGCCACAACCTGATCGTTGTGGCCACAGACTCTATAACCCCCGCGGGGTGCGACACGCCCGGGATCAGCGCAACACTGCTACCGCGTCGGCAGGCTCGGGCGGTTCTTCGACACAACAGTCGCTGTGGGATCCGGAGACTCATGCCGTCCATGACCCTCACCGCCGGACGCCAAACGCCGTTCGCGTCGCCTTCCACGTCCTTGAGCGGTTCCTCGCCGTGATCAGTCGTGCGGAGAGCCTCGATTCGCTGACTCCGTAGTCCCTTGTCGACGGAGCCTGAACCACGGGATGGGGTGACGCCCTGTCATCGGCAGAGTCGGACGGAGTCGGCGACGCGTCGTCAACGCGCGACTCGCGGCAGACCAGGGCGGGCGAATCTGATCTGGAACGATGCAGTGGTGGTAAACGATGCCGTGGTGGTAGTTGTCACCCTCGACCAGGCCGGCGACCACGATGGATCGGCAATGCTGGTCAAGGTTCTTGGATGGTGGGAGACTGGCCCGTGACCGTGGTGGTCAGTGACGAACAATCCCGGAGGGCCTGACCAATGCGCGCACTGGTTGCAGACCGCTCGGCTCCCGGCAGTATCGCCGTGCGCGACGTTCCCGAGCCAGTGCCAGCGCCCGGCGAGGTGCTAGTGGAGGTGCGTGCGTTCTCGATCAATCGGGGCGAGCTGAGGATGCTCGGGACCGCTGCCGACGGCTGGCGCCCTGGCTGGGACTTCGCCGGCATCCTGAAGTCCGACGTCGAGCACGGCCCGCGGGCCGGCGCCCGAGTGGTTGGCATCCGACAAAGCGGGGCCTGGGCCGAGCGGGTGGCGGTCTCGCAAGCGTGGATGGCCGAGCTGGCCGAAGGAGTCTCCTTCGCCCAGGCGGCGGCGCTTCCAACGGCCGGCCTGACCGCACTGCGCATTCTCCGACTGGGGCCCGCCATCCTTGGTCGCCGAGTTCTCGTAACAGGCGCCTCGGGTGGGGTCGGCCGCTTTGCGATCCAGCTCGCGCACTTGGGCGGGGCGGAAGTGACCGCGTTGGTCAGCAGCAGCTCGGCGCGGGCGGCGGGACTAAGTCAGCTGGGAGCCGACGAAGTCGTGTCCGACATTGCGCAGCTCCGCGGCCGGTTCGACCTCATCCTGGAGTCGGTGGGAGGCGATACGCTCGGCCGACTCGTCAGAATGGTCGACCCGCAGGGCACGCTGGTCATGTTCGGCAACAGCTCCAATGAGCTCACCACCTTCAACGTACGTGACATCTACCTCGATGCCCACATCCGCCTCCAAGGGTTCGAGCTGTTCTTCGGCGGCGATCCGTTCGGCCGCGACCTTGCGTACCTCGTAACGTTGGTGGCCGAGCGAAAGCTCGATCCTCAGCTCGAAGCCGAGCTGTCTTGGGAGGAGATGCCCGAGGCGGTGGAACGGCTACGGAACCGCGACGTGGCCGGGAAGGTCGCCTTGACGCTCGGCGGGTAGGTGCACCGCCGTTCGCGGCGTCGTCTCCGTACCGATGAACGGTCCAGCACAAAGGAGGCGCACGCTCATCGGCATGACAGCGACGTCGGCAGAGCGGGGGGCGGCTTGATCAGGTTCCGGATGCCATGAACGCGGCGAGGATGTAGTTGGGATGGCGGTCGAGGTTCTTGCGGGCGCGGTCGTAGCGCATGGTCGTTCTCGGGTCGGCGTGGCGGGCGGCGATCTGCACATCCCGGAGGCTGACGCACGAAGGTGTGGCGCAGCAGTGCGGGTGCATTCTCGGCATTCGTACGCCTGCAGGCCGTCCGCCCCAGCGTCACGCCCCCACTCCGTCCAGCCGATGTCGCGAGTGTGACTTGTAGACGATCCGCCCTTGCACGCGACGATACCTAGAACTACTATGCATCGCAGTTCAAGGGTACGAGATGTGGGGAGGTCTCGTGAGGGTCGCCAAGGATCTCGTGGCCGCTGCGGCGACACCGATGGTGCTGGGCATCCTGGGCGAGGGGGAGAGCTACGGCTACGCCATCCTCAGACGGATCAACGAGCTGTCCGGCGGAGAGCTGGACTGGACCGAGGGACTGCTTTACCCCTTGCTGCACCGCCTTGAGCGCCTCGGCTATGCGGAGTCGAGCTGGCAGTCGGTCAGCGGGGAGCGGCGGCGCAAGTACTACCGCATCACCAACAAGGGCCTGGCTGAGCTTGCCGAGCAACGCCGCCAGTGGGACACGGTCGTGGACGCGCTCAAGGAGATCTGGCTCGGCCCCGGTGATTTCAGGCCATTGACGGCGATCCCGCTGGGGGGCCAGGCATGACAGCGCCACACGGTCAGGACGAGATGGAGGCCCAGTTCGCGCAGTGGCGCCAGTACGTGCAGTGCCGCCGAGAGCTGCAGCAGTCCGACGCCGAAGAGCTCGAAGACCATCTCCGGGGCTCCGTCGATGAGCTCATCGCCGTTGGCCTGCGCGCCGACGAGGCGTTCCTGGTCGCAGTCAAACGCATGGGTAGCCTGGACGACCTGTCCCGCGAGTTCGCCCGGGAGCATTCGGAACGGCTGTGGAAACAGCTGGTGCTGACCGGCGAGACCGACAGCCCGGTGGCGGCCACCCGGTCGCGGCGTGACCTGGTCGCGATGGTCCTCTGCGGCGCGGGCGCGGCAGCGTCCATCAAGCTGCCGGAACTGTTCGGGATGGGGTTCGAGGAGGATGCCGACAGGTTCTATGCGACCAACTTCAGCCTGTTCGCGCTGCCCTGGCTGGCGGCCTTTCTGGCCTGGCGCCGTCGGGCCAGACCGGCGCTGATCGGCGTTCTGCTCGCGTTGTTCGCGCTCGGCGTCGTGGCGGCCAACGTCTACCCGCTCGCGGCCGATTCCCAGTCGGTGGTCCTGACCGCCATCCACCTCCCCATCGCCCTGTGGTTCGTGGTCGGTCTGGCCTACGTGGCCGATGATCTACGTTCCTCCCGCCGACGTATGGACTTCATTCGCTTCACCGGCGAATGGTTTGTCTACTTCGTGCTCATCGCCCTCGGTGGCGGTGTGCTGATCGCGTTCATGTTCGGGACCTTCGAGGCCATCGGGATCTCCCCGGATGTATTCATCTCGCAGTGGCTTCTTCCCTGCGGCTTCTTGGCCGCGGTCGTGGTGGCAGGGTGGCTCGTCGAGGCCAAGCAGGGTGTTGTCGAGAACATCGCCCCAGTGCTCACGCGGCTGTTCACTCCGCTCTTCACGGCGGTGCTGCTGGCCTTCCTCGTCGCCTTCGGCTGGACCAGCGCCGGCATCGACGTCGAGCGGGAAGCACTGATCCTGTTTAACCTCCTGCTGGTCGTGGTGCTGGGGCTGCTGCTCTACTCGATCTCAGCCCGCGATCCGCTGGCCCCGCCCGGCCTGTTCGACAAGCTGCAGTTCGCCCTCGTGGTCAGCGCGCTGGTCATTGATGTGCTGGTGCTGCTGGAAATCACCGGGCGCATCACCGAGTACGGCACCACACCCAACAAGGCGGCGGCGCTCGGGGAGAACGTCATCCTGCTGGCCAACCTCGCCTGGTCGGCATGGCTGGTGCTGGGTTTCGTCCGCCGGCGCACGCCGTTCGGGGCGCTCGAGCGCTGGCAGACCGGCTACCTCCCGGTGTACGCCGCGTGGGCCTGGATCGTGGTCCTGGTCTTTCCTCCGTTGTTCAGCTACCTCTGACCGGCAGGTCCCGACCAATGACACCAATGTCGACGGCCCCGACGGTCGGTGTGACCCCAGGACCACGGCAACGCTTGCGCGCCAAGCACGTCCGGCCCGGTCGTATCCAGGAACACGGATGGGCCTCCGCTGGTGCGCTCATCGGCAAAGTCGGATGCCCGGAGAGGCGTGTCCAGGGCGCTTTTTCGTTGAGGCTGGAATAGGCGGAGCGAGGCTTGCGACGCCATGTGCGATGCCTTTGAACGCGACCCCTGATCGCAGCGTCGTCCGCGCCCCAGCGCGTGGCACGATGATTACCGGAGACCTTGCCGGCTGAGGGCTACGCTGTAGCCATGAGCAGAGGGCACGGACGGGTGCAACGGATCATTCTTCAATCCGTCAACGGCACACGTTACGGCTGTACGGTCTCCCAGTTGGCGTACGTGACCTACGGCATCGACCGCAAGGCCGGGCCCAGCGAGGCGCAAATCGCGGCGGTACGCCGTGCCGTGGGCCGACTGCTCCGAGAGGAGCGCGTGGTCGAGCGGGTCATGTTCGGCACTGACCGATACATCCTCCCCGCCACGCCTCCCGTGTCGCGACAGAAGCAGCGACGGGCGACGACCGGCACCGGCCTCATGAATCAGCAGACGCTGCAGTGCGTGGACTGCGACATCCGATGGGTGAGCGAGGAGCGCGCGCCGCATAGACTCTGTTGGTCCTGCGGTGAGCCGGGCAAGCCCGCCAGGTCCTACGTGCGCAAGAGGGTCACGAACGTGTGACCGGCCGTCGTCTCTGAGCGGCGTTGGAGAGAGCATCGGCCGGTGCCAGC
>Ga0209889_1000102_pt1 | contig 17676 bp, 17 predicted proteins | sample GWRWN1_0_10_FD_187233 | JGI IMG/M metagenome (GOLD analysis project Ga0209889, IMG submission 187233) | Riverbed sediment microbial communities from areas with no vegetation in Columbia River, Washington, USA - GW-RW N1_0_10 (SPAdes)... | ecosystem: Environmental > Aquatic > Freshwater > River >... | reverse complement strand
AGGTTTCAAGGCTGCGCTCGCGCCCTACATGGCTCGCTGCGCCGTGGGCCTGGATCGGGTCCTGCTCGACTTCGTCAGTGTCGAGTACATCAGCAGCGTCGGCCTCCGTGTGCTCATGCTGGCCTCCAAGCAGGCCAAGACCCAGGGAGGCTCGCTCGGGGTGGCGGCCCTCCAGCCCGCCGTCAAGGAGATCTTCGACATCAGCCGCTTCACGATGGTCCTTGACGTCTTCCCGTCGGTCCGCGAGGGTCTTGCCAGGCTTTCCCCGCCGGCGCTGGCCGCTCATACGCATCGACGACCTCGTCGGCGCCCTGTGGCTGCCGCGCGACGGGCGCACCAATCCCATCGACACGACGCTCGCCCTGGCCCGGGGCGCACGGCAGGGTGGGGCGACCATCTTCGAGAACACCGCCGTGAGCGCGATTCGCGTCGAGAACGGGCGCGTCGCGGGCGTGAGGACTCCCGGCGGCGACGTGGCGTGCGAGTTCGTGGTGAACTGCGCCGGGATGTGGGCGCGCGAGATCGGGCGAATGGCCGGCGTCACGGTGCCGCTTCACGCCTCCGAGCACTTCTACATCGTCACCGAGCCCATGGCCGGCGTGACGTCGGACCTGCCGGTGCTGCGCGACACCGACGGCTACATCTACGTGCGCGAAGAAGTCGGCGGTCTGCTCATGGGCGGCTTCGAGCCGGTGGCGAAGCCGTGGGGCATGGAGGGCATTCCCGCCGACTTCGCCTTTTCGCTCCTTCCCGAGGACTGGGAGCACTTTCAGGTCCTCATGGAGCAGGCGGTGCTCCGGATCCCCGCGCTCGAGAGCGCGCCGGTGCGCCGCCACGTCAACGGCCCCGAGAGCTTCACTCCCGACGGGCGCTTCCTCCTGGGCGAAGCGCCGGAGTGTGGCAACTTCTACGTCGCGGCCGGCTTCAACTCCATCGGCATCGCGTCGGGAGCAGGCGCCGGTCGAGCGGTGGCGGAATGGATCGTGGGCGGCGAGCCGCCGATGGATCTCTGGGACGTCGACATCCGCCGCGTGGCGGCCTTCCAGGCGAACCCGCGCTACCTGCGCGACCGCACGGTGGAGATGGTGGGAGCGCTCTACGCCATGCACTGGCCGCACCTCCAGCCGGTGACGGCGCGCGGCGTACGCAAGAGCGTGCTGCACGATCGGCTCGCCGCCCGCGGCGCCTGCTTCGGCGTGGTGATGGGCTGGGAGCGCGCCAACTGGTACGCGACGCGGGGAATGGAAGCGGTCTACCACTACAGCTACGGACGGCAGAACTGGTTCCCGTGCGCGGCGGCGGAGCACCAGGCGGTGCGCGAGGCGGTGGGGCTCTTCGACCAGTCCTCGTTCTGCAAGCTCCGCCTGGAGGGGCCCGATGCCCTGGCCGTGCTCCAGCGTCTCTGCGCCAACGAGGTCGACGTGCCGCCCGGGCGCCTCGTCTACACCCAGATGCTCAACTCCCACGGTGGAATCGAGGCGGACCTCACCGTGACGCGGCTTTCCGCCGACGCCTTCCTCGTCGTCGCCGGGGCGGCCGCCGCCACGCACAACACCCACTGGATCCGCCGCCACCTTGGCGACGCGCGGGCCGTGCTCACCGACGTGACGTCGGGCCAGGCCGTCCTCGGCGTGATGGGTCCGCGGTCGCGTACGCTCCTCGCTCGCCTCACCGACGCCGATCTCTCGAACTCAGCCTTCCCGTTCCTCGCGTCGAGAGACATCTGGCTGGCGTCAGCGCCCGTGCGCGCCGCGCGCGTCACCTACGTCGGCGAGCTGGGCTGGGAGCTGTACGTCCCCACGGAGCTGGCGACCGGGGTGTACGACGCCCTCGCGGCGGCGGGCGAGGACCTCGGGCTCCGCCATGCCGGTTACCACGCCATGGACTCGCTGCGTATGGAGAAGGCGTATCGCGCCTGGGGTCACGATCTCGGCAGCGAGGACACCCCACTGGAGGCCGGGTTGGGATTCGCGGTGCGCTTCGACAAGCGCGCGCCCTTCACCGGGCGCGATGCGTTGCTGGCGCAGCGTGAGAAGCCGCTCTCACGGCGGCTCGTGGTGCTCGTCCTCGACGATCGGGAGCCGCTCCTCTATCACGACGAGCCGATCTGGCGCGACGGCACGCTCGTCGGGCGCATCGCGTCCGGCGCGTACGGCCACACACTGGGCCGCGCCGTCGGGCTCGGGTGGATCGCTTGCGCCGACGGCGCCACCGACGCCTTCGTGACGAGCGGCCGCTGGGAAGTTGAGATCGCCTGCGAGCGGATGCCCGCCCGCGCTCAGCTCGCGCCGCCCTACGATCCAAAGTCGCTCCGCGTGCGCGGCTGACCGGCGGTGCGCTCAGCGGCGGAACGGCCAGGCGAGCTGGCGCCAGTATCCCTCGGGCACCGGGTGCCCGGCGATCCCGTACGCCTCGGGCCAGCGCCCGGAGGGCAGGTACGCGGTGCCGAAGAGCCAATCGATCCACGGCAGGTGCACGGCGAAGTTCTTGTCGACCGCCTCGGGGTGCGCGCCGTGGTGCCAGTGGTGGAAGCGCGGCGTGACCAGCACCCAGTCGAGTGCGCGCAGATCGGCCCGCACGTTGGCGTGGATGAACACCGCGAGAAAGGAGACGAAGACGAGATACGCGTAGATCGCCGGCGCCGCGAAGCCCAGGACGTAGAGCGGCACGAACGAGAGCCCGCGCGTGACGACGATGTCGATCAGGTGCAGGCGCGATCCGGCCAGCCAGTCGAGGGTTTGCGACGAGTGGTGGACGGCGTGGAGACGCCAGAGCCACGGCACCCGGTGGAATGCACGATGCACCCAGTACTGCGTGAAGTCGGCGACGAGCACGATCGCCACGAACTGGACGGGGAGCGGCTGCGCCGCCACCGCGTCCTGGAGCCACGGCTGAGTCGCCCACCGGAAGAATAACGCCGCCGGCAACATCGTCAGCACGACCGTCACCTGCACCATGAGATGGCTCATGGCGAAGTGCATGAGATCGGTCGTCCAGCCTGGTCGGAAGATCGGTTGCTCGGGCAGGCGAGGGATGACGCGCTCGACGGGGACGAAGAGCAGCGCCAGGACGAACAGGTTCAGCAGGAACCAGTCCAGCCCCACCGCGGCCGTTCCTCGCACCGGCCCGAGCTCGACGCTCGAGCCTCCGAGCAGGGTGCCGGCCGTGGCGAGAGCGATGCCGGTGAAGCCGAGGACCTTGCGACGACGAAGAACGACACTCAGCGCCCCGAGGCCGAAACCGATGACGAGCATCATGTAGATCAGGAAGCGCACCACGTCCATCGGATAGTGCGCGCGCGCCGACGGTGTCGTGAGCCAGTCCGGGAACAGGAGACACAGCACGCCGCCGTACCCCAAGGCCCCGCAGATGACCGCCAAGATGCCACTGATCCAGCCCGAGCCGAAGCGCTGGCCCGTCCCTCGGCCGAGGCCCGAGGTCATGCGAAGGCGAAGGCGCGGGCGGGGTTCTCGACGAGGAGCCGGGTGAGTCCCGCGTCGTCCACGCCCTTGGCGCGCAGGCGGGGCAGCACGTTCACGAGCAGGTGGTGGTAGCCGTAGCCGCCGTACTTCACGAGCGAGGTCTTGTAGGCGATATCGTGCGACATGAGGATCTGGTCGCGGTGCCCGGCGGCGACGAGGGCGAGAACGTGGGCCATGCGTCCGGCGTCGTTGGGCATGTCGAAGCTTGGATTGTAGGGATAGTAGGAGTTCTCCATCCCGAAGAGGTCGTACTCGAGCCAGATGCCCGTCTGGGCGAGGTCGATCACCGCCCGTACGTCGGCGATCGTGCGACAGAGGTGGCACATGATCGTGCGGCGGAGATCACCGCCTTCCTTCCGGACGAACTCCGCCAGCTCCATGGGCATGCCCGGGTGACGTCCGGGGTGGATCATGAGCGGCGCGCCCGTTTCCCGCTGGGCGATGATGGCCGCGCGCAGGACCTTCTTCTCGTTCTCCGTCCAGGGGTAGGTCGTGCCGATCTCGCCGATGAGGCCCGAGCGGATGGACGTGTCGCCCACGCCCGTGGTGACGTCGGCGATCATCTCGCGCGCCAGCTCGTCGACCGTGCGACGGCTCATGTCGGCCGGGTGAGACGCGGCCACGTAGTAGCCGGCGCCCATGACGACGTTGAGGCCGGTGGCGCGAGCGATGCGGGCGAGCGCCTGTGGATCGCGGCCGAGCGTCTTCGGCGTCGGATCGACGACGGTGCGGCCGCCCGCCTGCTTGAAGAGGAGGATCTCGTCCTGGGCCACCTGTTCGTCGAGGAGCCGCAGGTTGTCGAGGTTGGCGTTGAAGTTCTGGCGGATCCAGCCGAGGTTCGACAGGCTCACTGGCTCCCACGCGCGCTCCTTGTCGCTCGCCGCCGTCGGCTCCGCGAACATCACCTTGAAGTCGATCAGGAGATGCTCGTGCGGCAGCGTGATGCCGAGCGCGTCCGGCGGCACGGCGCCGAGCACCGTCTGCGTCTGTCCGGCGAGCGGTCCGGGCATTCCCTACCGGAACGCTGGCGCGATCTCGGCGCTGAACCGGTCGAGATCTCGACGCAGCTCGTCCAGGGGACGGAACATGCTCGGAACGAAGACCGTGTCCACCCGGGCGGTCCGGAGCTGATCGAGCTGGTCGCGAATCTGATCCGGCGTACCGGCCAGGCAGGTGTCACGGGCGTCGGCCGCGTGGCGGCCCATGCGCTTGGCGATGGTGTCGGCAAGCCGCTCGATCTCGTCCTTCCTGTCGGTGATGAGCAGCGCCATGTTGACCGAGCGCCTGATGGTCTTCGAGTCGCGGCCGACCGCGGCGCAGTGCTCGTCGAGGATCTTCCCTTTCCGCGTCGCGACGCTCGGGCCGCCCCAGACGTTCCAGTGGTCGGCGTGCTTGGCGACGATACGCAGGGTGACGCGCTCGCCCCCTCCGCCGATCATCAGCTCGGGGTGCGGCGTCTGGACGGGCTTGGGATCGAGCGGGGCGTCGGAGAGCTGGTAATAACGCCCTTTGAACGTGGCGCGGCGTTCGGTCCACAGCGACCGGATCACCTGACAGGCCTCGTCCAGCCGCTCGAGCCGCTCGCGCAGTGTGTAGAAGGGAATACCGTAGGCCTCGTGCTCGTTCTGCTGCCAGCCCGCGCCGAGCCCGAGGAGGAGGCGGCCACCGGAGATGATGTCGACCTGCGCGGCCATCTTCGCGACCACCGCCGGATGGCGATACGTGTTCCCCAGCACGATGGTGCCGACGCGGAGGCGTGGCACCAGGGCCGCCAGCCCAGCGAGCGTGCTCCACGATTCGAGCATGGCGCCCTCGCGCTCCTTCGTGTTCGGCATGAAGTGGTCGGTGACGCAGGCGATGTCCCACCTGGTCGCCTCGAGGTGTCGCCAGAGGTCCAGCACGCCCGACCAGGTTTGGCCGCCCATACTCGTGAACAGACCGAAACGCATGTCTTTCTCCTCTTCGACTTCGATTCGCTGGGGGACAGCCATACTATCGCAACTGAGCTCGTCTTTCCCTCGGCTTTGGCATATCTTGCCCTCGGAGCCTTCGAGAGAACCGTGATCCCTCAACCCGCACCCTGACTCGGAGATCACATGGCCATCATCCGCATCCATACGGGTCCCGACGGCAAGTCGCACTTCGAGGATGTCGTGCCGCGCTTCGAGCCGCGCGGCGACAAGTCGGCGAGCGCGGAGCTGATTCCGGGAAGCGGCATCGTCATCCGCCGCTTCGACGCGAATCGATCCAACCCCTGGCACCATGCGCCCGGGCGCGCGGCCGTGTTCACGCTCTCCGGCGCAGTGGACATCGAGATCGGTGACGGCACCGTACGCCGCCTCGGCCCGGGCGATATCTTGATCGCCGAGGATCTGACCGGCCAGGGGCACGTCACGCGCGAAGTCGGCCCCGAGCCGCGCGTTTCGATCTTCGTGCCCCTGCGCTGACGCAACACGACCCGCAAGCCTGCCGCGGAGACGGGGCGTCGGGCCGCCGGGGGCGTAGGGGAGGGATCGACCGGATCCGTTCCCGCAACGCGGCGACGGACGCCCCGCGCCCGGATGGAGCCCAGCCGCATCGGGGCAGCGCACGCGTGCCGCGTGGTCTGGCGATCCCTCCCCCACGCCCCCGGCGGCCCGGCGCCCCGTCTCCCAGTGAGCTAGATGACGCCTTCGGAACGCCAGCGCGCCAGGTCGTCTTTGGAGTGGCCGAGGAGGCCGACGAAGACCTCTTCGTTGTGCTCGCCGGGTAGGGGAGCCAGCCAGCGGACACGGCCCGGCGTCTCGGAGAGCTTGAGAGGAGTCCCGGTCGTTTTCAAGGGTCCGTAGGTGGGATGGTCGAGCTCTACGAACATCTCGCGGGCCCTTACTTGAGGATCGGCGACCATCTCGGACACGTTGTTCACCGGCGCCGCCGGGACGCCGGCCGACGTCAACGTGTGGACGACCTCCGTCTTGGGACGCTGACTCGTCCAGCCCTGGATGATGGCGGCGACCTGGTCTCGGCGGTCGCGCCGCGCCGCCGCCGTGGCGAATCCGGGATCGCGCGTGAGGTCGCCGCGGCCGATGATCTCGCAGAACCGGCGCCACACCGCGTCGCTCGCTCCGGCGGCGATCGCCACGTGGCCGTCGCTCGTCGGATAGACGCCCGAGCTCGACCCGCCGAACGAGACGTTGCCGGCACGGGTGAGAACCTCGCCGCCGACGGTGTAGCGCTCACCCAGGTTGTCGAGCGCGACCAGCAGACTGTCGAGCAGGGCCAGGTCGATGCGCTGCCCCTTGCCGGTGCGATGGCGATAGTGCAGGGCGGACACGATGCTGAAGGCGCAGAGCATTCCGGCGTAGTAGTCCGAGATCGACTGGCCCGACCGTGTGGGCGGTTGATCCGGGGAGCCGGTGATGCTCATGTATCCGCTGATCGCCTGCGCCAGGATGTCGTAGCCTCGCTGGGTCGCGTACGGGCCGTCCTGGCCGAACGCCGTGATCGAGGCGTAGATGATGTCGGGCTTCACTCGTCTGAGGTCCTCGTACGCGAGCCCCAGGCGCTCCATCGTGCCCACGCTGAAGTTCTCGGTCACCACGTCCGCGTGGCGGACCAGCTCCTTGAAGAGCTCGATACCCATCGGCGTCTTGAGCTCGAGGGTGATGCCGAGCTTGTTCCGCTCCCGGTACTGCGCGGCCGGCACCCGCTCCTCGACGCCATCGCGCCTGCGCTTTACCCCCAGCGACACGCGCTCTCGCCCGCGCTCCCGCGACTCGACCTTGATCACCCGGGCTCCGAGGTCGGCGAGCAGCATGGTGCAGAACGGCATCGCAATGACCTGACCCAGGTCGAGCACGGTGATGTCGCTCAGGGCGTGATCCATGCCGTGGCCGATAGTGCGCCGGGCCCGCCCGACTGGTCAAGCCGGCATGATGATCGCTTCAGCCCGGGCTGGTGATAGCATTGAAACCTGCACTACGTGTCATTCCTGGGTTCGGGGGAGCCGACATGGACCTGATGCAGAAGCGCTACGCCGACACGGTGGTGCTTTCCCCCGTGGGTCGCATCGACCACTCGACCTCGGAGGGTTTCAAGGCCGCGCTCGCGCCCTACATGGCTCGCTGCGCCGCGGGCCTGGATCGGGTCCTGCTCGACTTCGTCAGCGTCGAGTACATCAGCAGCGTCGGCCTCCGTGTGCTCATGCTGGCCTCCAAGCAGGCCAAGACCCAGGGAGGCTCGCTCGGGGTGGCGGCCCTCCAACCTGCCGTCAAGGAGATCTTCGACATCAGCCGCTTCACGATGGTCCTTGACGTCTTCCCGTCGGTCCGCGAGGGTCTCGCCAGGATCTCGCCGCCGGCGCTGGCCGCGTTCGATGCCGCCTGACGAGCGCTTGACTGTCAAGTTTTGGGGCACGCGCGGCTCGATCCCGGTGGCCATGACCTCGGCCGAGGTCCGGCGCAAGCTGATCGCGGCCCTGCTGCGCGCCTCCGGACGTACGCTGGACACGCCCGAGAAAGCCGCGGTTTTTCTCGAGCGCGAGCTCGACTTCGCGGTCTCCCACACTTTCGGGGGCAACTCCTCCTGCGTCGAGATCGTCACGGGGCGCCGGGACTATGTTCTTTGCGATCTGGGCTCGGGCGCCAGAGTCTTCGGCAACGACGTGCTTGCGACCCGCGGACCCTCCGGGAATACGTTCCACGCCTTCATGTCCCATCCGCACTGGGACCACATCATGGGGTTCCCGTTCTTCATGCCAGCCTACACGTCTGGCAACCGTATCCGGATCTACGGCTGCCACGCCGATCTGGAAGAGGCGTTCCGGGGTCAGCACGGGGCGCCGTCCTTCCCGGTGGATTTCTCGCGGCTCCCCGCGGCGATCGAGTTCGTGCGACTCGAGCCCGAGCGCGACTATGAGATCGCGGGCCTGCGCGTGCGCCCCAAGCTCCAGCACCACGGCGGCGATTCGTACGGCTATCGATTTCAAGTCAACGACCAGGTCGTCGTCTACTCGACGGACGCGGAGCACAAGCAGGACGACCTGGCGGAGATCCGGTCCTTCGCGGATTTCTTCCGCGACGCTGACCTGGTGATCTTCGACTCCCAGTACTCGCTGGCCGAGGCCACGTCGATCAAGGAAGACTGGGGGCACTCGAGCAACGTCGTCGGCCTGGAGCTCTGTCAGATGGCGCGGGCCAAACGCCTGTGCCTGTACCACCACGAGCCCGTCTCCGACGACGAGCGAATCGCCGCGCTCCTCGCCGAGACCCGCCGACTCGAGGAGATCACTCGCGGCGACCGGCGGGTGGAGATCCTGGCGGCCTTCGACGGCATGGAGATCGTTCTCTGAGCCCTCCGCCCTGAGCAGGATGCCCTGGTCGGAGCGGCTGTGGGTCCGCGTCCTGCGCGGCCGCCGTCGTGGCCAACCCCTCGGCTTGCTGCTGCTCGCGATCGTCCTCGGGGTCGGGCTCGTGCCCGACGTCTTCGGGCTCGGGCTCGTACGGCTGGCGGGCTTCGACGCCTATCAGCGATGGGCGCCCAGGATCCGCCGCTCGGCGCCCGCCATCATCGTGGCGATCGATGAGGAGAGCCTGCGACGCCACGGACAGTGGCCGTGGCCGCGGACCTGGCTCGCCCAACTCGTTGCTCGCATTGCCGAGGCACGCCCCGCGGCGATCGGGATCGATCTGGTGATGCCCGAGGCGGATCGGCTCTCACCGGGCCGCCTGCCGGAATTCGTCCCAGGAATGGGCAAGGACCTGGTCCAGCGGCTCTCCAGCCTGCCGAGCAACGACGTCGTCCTGGCCCAGGCGCTCAGCGGACGGCCTGTCGTGCTGGGCGTCGCGGGCCTCGAGAGAGACGTGGGGCGTACGGGGCGGGCGCTCCGCCAGGCTCCGGTCCGCGCCATCGGCGGAGATCCAAGGCCTTTCGCCCTGCGCTTCGAAGGGGCCCTTCGCTCGGTCGAGGAGGTCGACCGCGAGGCGAGAGGCCACGGTCTCCTGAACGTGGAACCCGAGCGTGGTGTGGTTCGCCGCATGCCGCTCGTCGCCGGCGCGGCCGACGCCGTGCTCCCGGCGTTCGGTGTCGAGATGCTCCGCGTGGCCACGGGAGCGCCGGTTCTCATCGTGCGCGTCGGCGCCTCGGGCATCGAGGGCGTGGGGATCAACGATCTCCTCATCCCGACCGAGTCCGATGGAAGCGTGCGCGTTCGCTTCGCCCGACACGATCCATCGCGTTTCGTCTCGGCCGCCGACGTTCTCTCCGGGACGGCCGAGCTCCACCTGTTCGAGCGCAAGCTGGTCCTGATCGGTGTCACCGCGCTCGGCCTGTCGGACTATCAGGCGACTCCCGTGGCCGAGCGGATGTTGGGCGTCGAGATCCACGCCCAGTTGCTCGAGAGCATCTTCGACGGCGATTTGCTGTCCCGGCCCCGCGCCGCCGCGTGGGCGGAAGCCGGTGTGCTGATCGCCGCCGGGCTCTTGCTCGTTCTGGCCGTGCCGCGATTGCCGGCACGGACGTCGGTGGCGCTGTTCGTGCTCGTGATCGGTGCGATGGGGGCCGGGGGCTTCCTTCTCTACCTGCACCGCGGGGTCCTGTTCGACGCCGCGTTGCCCTCGCTCGGACTCGGCGTGCTCTTCACGTCGATGCTGGTCGTCACGCTGGCCGAGGCCGAGAGCCAGCGCCGGGCCCTGCGCCGGTCCCTCGAGCAACAGCGCGAGCAAGCCGCGCGGGTGGCCGGAGAGCTGGAGGCCGCGCGCCGCATCCAGATGAGCAGCCTCCCGCAGCCCACGACCGCGTTCCCAGGCGACACCCGGCTCGACCTCTATGCGTTCCTCGAGCCCGCCCGCGAGGTGGGCGGCGATCTCTACGACTTCTTCGCGTTGGATCACGACCGGGTCTTCTTCCTGATCGGAGACGTGTCGGGAAAGGGGTTGCCGGGCAGCCTCTTCATGGCCGTGAGCAAAGCGCTCTACAAGAGCGTAGCGCTGCGTCAAGCCCGTCAGGTCGAGGCGGTGATGCGCGAGGCGAACGCCGAGATCTCCCGCGAGAACACCGGAGGGCTCTTCGTCACCGTGCTGGCCGGTATCCTCGACACGCGCACCGGCCTGCTCGAGTACTGCAATGCCGGGCACGAACCGCCGTATCTCCTGCCGAGCGGAGCACGGCCCCTGCTCCGGCTCATCGACGGCGGGGGCCCGCCGCTGTGTGCGGTCGACTGCTTCCCGTACGCCGCGAGCTCGCGACGCTTGGAGCCTGGCGACACGCTCTGTCTCGTCACCGACGGCGTGACCGAAGCGGTGAGCCCCGGCGCCGCGCTCTACGGACGGAACCGCCTCGAAGCGCTGCTCATGTCGGTCGGCCGTGCCGCGAGCGCCTCGGAAGTGGGTGACGCCATCCGTCGCGAGGTCGAGCGGTTTACCGACGGTGTGGAGCCCGCCGACGACATGGCCATTCTCGTGGTGCGCTGGAAGGGACCGGCCTCGGCTACCGGACGTTGATCTCCACGCGCCGGTTGCGCGGCTCGGGCACCTCGTCGGCGGTCGGAACCTCGAGCTCGCGCTCTCCGCGACCCGCCACCGAGATCCGGACCTTTGGGATCCCGAGCTTCAGGAGCTCCTCGCGCACCCGCTCGGCGCGCTTGCGCGACAGCGCGTCGTTGTACTGCACGGACCCGACGCGATCCGTGTGTCCGATGATGACGATCTCGGGCGCCGGCCGGCGGGCGATCTCGGCGAAGATCTGGTTGACGACCTGCTTGGACTCGAGCGTGAACTCGTCCGTATCAGCGAGAAAATAGAGGTAAAAGGACACCGGCCGACCGGGCTGCGCCGCGAGCGCCGGACCGAACGCCCGCCGCACCTCCGCTTCCGTGGTCACTCGGGCGTCCACGCTGCCGGTTCTTGTCACGCGCGCTGCGGCGTAGGGCTGATCGAGGACGCGCTGCTCGCCGCCGCTGGTCACGGTCAACGCGCCGGTCTTGCCCTTGCCCGGCAAGAGCACGTAGAGATCGTCCCGCCCGGCACAGCCGGCGAGGACGAGCAGCCCCAGCGGCGCGAGCCTGACGAGATTTCGCGTGAGAGTGGACGGGACGTCAGTCTTTCGACTGGCCGGTGCGAACAAGAAACTCGGTCCCGCGCACGCCGAGAATCGCCGCCGGAGTCTTCACCTTCATCGCCTCCGGAGACTGCTTCGCCAGCTTTCCGGAAACCACCGCGAGGGTGCCCTGCTTCAGCGAGCTCTCGAAGGCTCCCTGATGGGTCGTCGAATCGAAAACGAAGCGGTCGATCGAGAGCACGCTGTCCGGACCGACGGAGAGCAGACTATTGTCGCGGAACGTGATCCCCACCGAGCCGTCCGCGCCCGTGATCACCAGGTCGCCCTGCTGGACAACGCTTCCGACCGGTGCGGGGAGTCGCTGCCCCGAGCGCTCGATCTGGACGATCCCGTTGGACACCTTGATGTGTCCGGCGTCCTCGGCGGCTTCGGCGCTCGCCGCGCCGAACGTCAACACAATGGGCAGAGCCAGAGAAATCAATACGGATCTCATCGTTTCCTCCTCGACATCGCGCGAGTATCGGGTCGTTTCCGGAATGAGCGCAGCGCGATGCGTATCCCGATGTATATATAGTAGCCGAGTCGATCTCACATTCATCGGAGATCGGAGGTCGAGCACGAGCGACCGCGTCGATACCGGAAACCACCACAGGGTCTTCCCAGCCCGACGAGACACGCTACCCGCGGTGGCGCAATTCGTCGCCGACGTGTGCGCGGACGGCGGCGTGCCGCGCAAGGCCTGTCTCCGGATGACGTTGCTGGTGGAGGAGCTTTTTACCAACACCGTGGTCCACGGCCACGGGACCGACACCGAGGCGCCTATCCATGTCACCTTCGACGTCGGGCTCGACTGGATCGCGCTCATTTACGAGGACACAGCACCTCCTCACGACCCGTTCGCCAAGGTCCGGGTTCCCGACGACACCGCTGGCGTTGAGGAGCGCCCGGTCGGGGGGCTGGGGGTCTTGCTGATCGCCGCGATGGCGGAACGCGTCCAGTACGCGCACGTTGGCGGCCGTAACCGAATCTCGCTCATGATGCCGACCGGGAGGAGCCTGCCATGACCCCGCCGCTCGTGACGTATGCCGTCGACGGCCGCATCAGCATTGTCTCGCTCAATCGGCCCGATAAGCTCAATGCCATCAGCGCCGACTTGAAGCGGACTCTCGCCGAGCGCTTCCGCGAGGCCGACCGCGACTCGGCCACCAGCGTGGTGGTGCTCCGCGCCGAGGGCCGGAGCTTCTGCTCCGGGTACGATATCGCGCCCAACCCGGCCCGGGCCGCCAGACGCGGCAACGCGCTCGCCTGGCACGAATCGCTCACCGACGACGTCGCGCTCGAGATGACGCCCTGGGAGATGAAAAAGCCGGTGATCGCCTCCGTCCAGGGGCACTGCCTCGGCGGCGGCTGCGAGCTGGCGATGATGTGCGACATCACGATCGCCGCCGCCGACGCCCTCTTCGGCGAGCCGGAGATCCGCTTCTCGAACGTCGGGCCCGCGCTCGTCATGCCCTTCGTCATCGGTCTCAAGCGTGCCCGCGAGCTCCTCTACCTGGGCGACCCCATCGACGCGCAGACGGCCCTGCAGTACGGGATGGTGAACCGGGTGGTGCCTCGGGCCGAGCTGCAGGCGGCAACGCTGAAGTTCGCGCGGCGGATGGCGCTCATGTCCCCCGAGGCGCTGGCGGGCACCAAGCTCGCCCTCAACCGGGGCGCCGAGGCCGCCGGCTTTCGCAACGCCATCCGGGCCGGACTCGACGTCCTGGCGCCGCTCTACGCGGCCCGGACCGACGTCGGGATGAAGTTCGACGAGATCAGGGAGAAAGAAGGTCTGGCGGCCGCCCTGCGCTGGCGGGCGGCGCAGTTCGCGGAGTAGCCCCGCTACCGGCCCTTGAAGACCGCCTTGCGCTTCTCCACGAACGCGCGGGCCGACTCCTGGAAGTCGTCGCTGAGGTGGAGGGCGAGTCCCTGCGTGTAGTAACGGGACTGACGCTGCATCTCGTTGACGAACCACCGCATGACCCGCACGTTGGCCCGGACGGCGAGTGGCGGGTTCTCGAGAATCTCCGCCGCGAGCGCCTCGGCGGTGGGGATCATCTCCGCCGGCGGGACGACGCGGTTCACCATGCCGTGACGGAGCGCTTCCTCGGCCGTGAACATGCGGCCGGTGAGGGCAACCTCGTTGGCGAACCGGCTGCCCGTCCAGAACCACGTGGCGACCCAGTGCTGGCCGCCGCCGAGGCCGCGCTGCACCTCGCGGATCTGGAACTTCGTCCCCTCGGCCGCCACGACCAGATCGCACGACTGGGACAGCGAGTAGCCCAGACCGAGGGCGTAGCCGTGCACGGCGGCGATCACCGGCTTCCAGTTGACGGCGTCGGCCAGCCCGTTCTCCCGCGAGCGCCGGCCGGCCGGCCCGCCGAGCCGCTTCAGCTCCTCGCGCGTGCGGAGCTGACGCTGCTGCACGTCAGCCCCCGAGCAGAACGCGCGGCCGGCACCGCTCAGAATCGCGACCTTGAGCTCGGCGTCGGCGTCGAATTCGAAGAGAGCGTCGTTGACGTCTTCCACGAGTTGATCGTTCGCCGCGTTGAGCTTCTCCGGGCGGTTCAGGATAATGTGGCATACCGCCCCCTTTCTCTCGTACCGCACCGTCTCGAATTTCGTCGGGGCGCCATCGCGAGTGGCCATCGATCGCTCCTTCGTTGACGTGCCGCGGAGCCTATTTGAACGCGGGCATCACCTGATGCGTGAGAATCTGCAAGGTGCGCGTCTCTTGCGCCTTCGGCAAGAGACCACCGGGATTCAGCTCCGCCGCGATCCCGTTCAGGCTGAGCTCTTCGCGGAGCTGCGTGAAACGGTCGACCAGCCCCGGCCCCGTGCCGAACGCGACCTTGGTGCTCAAGATCTCCGGGTACGAGAGGCTCGACAGGGTCTTGGCCTGAGCCTCGCGACGCTCGGCCGGGCCGGTCCCGGGCCGCCCGATCGGCGCTCGGGTCAGGTCGGCCTGGCGGTGGAAGTAGTACGTGATGGTCTCCTCCGGCTCTTCCACGGCGGCCTTCTCCGTGGGCGCGGCGTACACCGGGATCCGGAGGCACACGTCGCCGTCACCGGCGTGCCCCGCCTCTCGCCACGCCTCGCGGTAACGTCGCACGTGTCCCGCCAGCTCGGGGATGTTCATGCCGCGCAGCCCGACGAAAATGGGCAGGCCCATCCGGCCGACGCGCGGAAAGGTGTCCGCGGTCGTCGCGGCCATCCGGACCGGCGGATGCGGGTGCTGATACGGGCGCGGGGTGACCGTGGCGTTGGCGAAGCGATAGAACTTTCCCTCGTAGCTGAACGGCTCGCCCTTCCACGCCGAGAGGATGATCTCCAGCGCTTCGAAGAAGCGTCCCTGGCTCTCTTCGTAGGGGACGCCGAGCGCGTCGTAGGCCCGCGGGCCTCCGCTGCGGCCCACGCCGAAGTCGAACCGTCCGTGGCTCAGATGATCGAGCGTGGCGACCTCGCCGGCGACGCGGAGCGGGTGGTTCAGCGGAAGAAGCTGAACCGCCGTCCCCACGCGCAGGCGCTTGGTCCGCGCGACGATCCAGCTCGCCACCAGAAGGGGCGCCGACAGCACGGAACGAGTGGGATTGACGAGCATCTCCGCCAGCCACACGACGTCGAGCCCCCACGTTTCCGCCGCGTCGGCGAGCTCGAACAGCTCGCCGAACGCCTCACCCTGACTGCTCCCACGTCGTATCTGCTCCGTGAAGATTCCGAAGTCCATGGCGTCCCTCTTCTCCGCTAAAGACACGGCAGTGACGACCCGTCAGATCCCGCGCTCCGCCAGGAACTTGGCGTAGTCGCGTTGCCCTTCCTTCGCCTGGCGGATCTGCTCGGGCGAGTAGAACTTCGCGAGGTCCACGACCTCGACGTTGTAACGGGCCCGCTCGAAGGCGTCCTTGTGAATGAACGGCCGCGTGGCGTCGATGCCCAGCGCGCCCGAGAATCGGATGTTGCTCTGCGTCCACTGGCGGTCGCCGGCCGAGCTACGCTCCGCCGGCTGAAAGGTCTGCCCGAAGCCGCCCTCGCAGATCGTCAGGATGTCCTCCTTCGGGTTGACCCGCGTCGTGAGCGCCCAGAGGACGTCCTCGATGTTGTAGATGTCCACGTCCTCGTCGACGACGATGCCGAGACGCGCTCCCAGCGAGATCGACAGGGCGGCGGTGAGAATATTGCGATGGAGCCCCTCGTCGCGCGCCCGGCGCTTCTTGACCTGGAAAATCACCCCGCCCCAGTCGGTCATGCCCATCGGAATATTCGTGTCGATGCAAAGACCGGGAACGATGCGGTCCGCGAGCTCCAGAAAACACGCCTCCCGCACGACCCCGTCGATGAAGTGCTCGTCCATGCCGTGCACGATGAGGCCGTAGTAGAGCGGCCGGTCGGCTCGATGGGTGATCGCAGTCGCCTGGAACTTGTAGGTGCGGTACGACTTGCCCATGTAGCCCGACCACTCCGGATGGAACGGGTGGACACCCTGGGCGTCGTCCTTCTCGGCCAGCGGGCTCTCCCACACCTTCTGGGTGGTGTCGATGTAGCCTTCGATGACGTACTCCGCGCTGGCGATGGACCAGGCGTCCTGGGTCCGCGCCTTGACGAGCTCGACGGGATAGCCCTGAAGAGCGCCGGCGACGCCGAGCTCGTCGCAGCCCCGCGGCAAGATCACGTACGTGAACCCCGAGCCCGCCATCATCGTGCAGGCCGGCGGGATCCCGATGTTGATCGTGACCGGAATCGGCCCCTTGCGGTACCAGTGCGTGGCCACCTGGTCCATGTGTGAGCCTGGTGAGATCTGGAAGCTCGAGTAGTCGGGCCCACGGAAGTTCATCCGGTTGTAGCCGATGTGCGAGCCGCCCCAGAAATGCTTTCCGCGCACCACGGTGGTACCGGCGCCGAGCGTCCGCCCGGGATCGCTGTCGGAGTGGGAGATCATAGGGACGACGTCCCACACGTCGAAGCTCTTCGTCAGCACCACTTCCTGGCAGGGACCGTCCTGCACCTCCACGGGCGGCACGGGGTCACGCAGCGCCTCGACGACCTTGTGCTTGAGCTTTCGCGGGTCGTCGACGTCCAGGAGCCGGGCGATGCGCTCGGCGCTCGCGAAAATGTTGTTGCAGACGCGCGCGTTCGGGTAGCCCTTCACCTTGTTGAAGAGCAGGGCGGCGCCGCCATCGAAGCGCTTCTGGATCGCCGCGACCTCGAGGTGCGGGTCGACCTCCACGTCCGTGCTGACCAGCTCGCCGGCGGCCTCGAGGTACTCGAGCGTCGAGCGGAGGCTGGAGATGTCCTTCTTCATCGAGTCCCTCCCCGGGGCGATACTGCGCCGGGGTCGCGGGTGCCGTCAAGGCCGCGTCGGCGCCCGCCGGCGGCGTCGAGCTCGACGATCTCGGCCCGGGGGCCGCCGGGGCCCAGGTGAAGGCGTGCCACGGCGATCGGCAGCGTGAAGCGGCGCGGTCCTGCGCTTCCGGGATTGAGCAGCAGGACCCCGAACCGGCGCTCGACACTCGGTCGATGGGAGTGGCCGGAGATGACGACATCGACTCCCTGACTGGCCGGGTCGCCCCGGAGCGACTTGAGGTCGTGGACGACGTAGAGCCGAACCCCGGCCAACGCGGTCGTCACGGTTTCCGGAACCGATGCTGCCCACGCCTCGCGGTCATTGTTGCCGCGCACCGCGACGACCGGCGCGATTTTTCCGAGCTCGTCGAGGATCGCGGCGGAGCCAATGTCGCCCGCGTGCACGATCATGTCGACGCCGGCCAGCGCCGCGACCGCCGCCGGCCGCAGGAGGCCGTGCGTGTCGGAGATGACCCCGACGACGGCCCTCGAGGTGGCTTCGCGTGGTCTCGCGCGGACACGCTGCATCACCGCCGAGTGTAGCCGCTGCAGTCTTCGCTTGCCCAGGGCGTCGCTCTGGGACTAGCATCGCGACATCTTCAGAGGCTCGCCTCGCACGCGGGGGGCCCAGCCCCCGGCCGTGCTGCGGCTCGCACTGCCTCAGCAGGGAGGGCGATATGCGCTACACGAGGATCTCGGCCGACTGTCACATCGACATGCCCTGGCTCCCGCCCGATCTCTTCACCGCGAACGCCTCGGCGCTCATGAAGGACCGCATGCC
>Ga0209889_1000101_pt1 | contig 17691 bp, 19 predicted proteins | sample GWRWN1_0_10_FD_187233 | JGI IMG/M metagenome (GOLD analysis project Ga0209889, IMG submission 187233) | Riverbed sediment microbial communities from areas with no vegetation in Columbia River, Washington, USA - GW-RW N1_0_10 (SPAdes)... | ecosystem: Environmental > Aquatic > Freshwater > River >... | reverse complement strand
TCTCTCTTTCATAAATCCTTAATTCTTCAACATATCTACTAATTTCATCATCATATGAATTAGCTATGTACCTATCTAATCCAATAATCTTTCTGACATGATCAGCTATTAGCATTGTTACGGCAGCTTCGGTTCCTCCTGCAGATCTTATTGGACCAGCAAAGGAAACTGACAGATATTGCGATTTGTCGGCGTTTGTTTTTATTTTAACATCATAAATTCCTTGCAATGGTGCCACGGTTACCCCTTCTGTTACGACAGAAAGCCCAACTCTTACTGCGTAGTTTAGTTTTTCCTCGATAGTTTTTCCTCCATATTTACCCAACACAATTTCTTCCGCTATCTTTAATGCTGTTAGTTCTTTCCCTAATTTTGGGAGAAGTGTTCTTAGTCTACTAGAAATGTCGATTTCGTGTATCTTTGCTATCCTGTCTGGGAAGTCATAACCAACCTGTGACTCAACTTTTTCGGAAATATCAAGACCCTGCTTTTTAGCGGTTTGTGCAATAGATATGGTATCTTCTATATATTTTGAAATTTTTTGGTGATACTCAATATAATAGGAAGGAATTTGGACGTCTTTGTTTTCTTTAATATGATTATTCAATTTCTTATTGCTTTCATAATATTGACAAATTCTGACTCCCAGTCTTTTTCTGTCTCAATCATAGTACCTATCACGATAATGTCAGCGCCTGCATTAGATATTTTTTTGGCGGTCTCTGCAGAATTAATTCCACCACCAACGATTAAAATTCCCTTATAGAATTTTCTTACATTGCTTACCATCTCTGGTGATATATTTTGTGATGAGCCGGATCCGGCTTCAAGATATAGAAATCGCATACCCATGTATAGTGCGGCTAAAGCGTACATTACTGCAATATTTGATTTGTTGAAAGGAATGGATTTAGCTTGACCTATGAACCATGCTGTGGATCCATCACCAATGATAAGGTAGCCAGTTGGAATAGCTTCTAGATTATATTTATTGATGACTAATGCTCCTTGTGCTTGGGCGCCTGTTATATAATAAGGATTTTCAGAGTTAAGCAATGAGCTGAACAAAATTGCATCTGCGGTGGGTGATATTCCTGTGATATTTCCTGGAAATAATATAATTGGAATCCGAACATTATTTTTTAATTGTGTCACAAAATTTGATAATTCAATTTGATCTGATATCGATGAGCCACCGACTAATATTGCTGAAGCACCAAACTTTTCTAATTTTTTTGCCAGATCTATAGTCTTAAATGAGTTTTCAGAGTCTATAAGTGGAAAGCATAAGGTTTTTTGTTTCTTGATTTCATTCAGAATATATTTTTCGGTGTTTCGTATTTCCATCATTTCTCAAAGTAGTTACTTGTATAATAATAATCTCATCAGAGAATTTAGACAACTATTGGATATGTATTTCAATAGAATAACTTAATAAAATATGGTACTATACAAATCTGTATACTAAATGGAAAATAACGATTTGAATTATACAGTGTTTTTGAATCATTTTATTATAAATTCTATATTTACACAGAAGCAAATATCAATTATTTATAATAAGATGTTAAAAGGAAAACCTACACAAAATATGACTTCTGGTGCGTATTACCGACAATTAGGGCAATGTCGGAACAAGATAAGGAAGGCAGTTTATACATTATTGTTATTACGACTGCTTAATGTTATTGATACCGAAACATTTTCCACGCTGGATCAATTAAATAATCAGTCGAATGTGATTTTGAAAAAACAAAGTGATGAAATTGATGTTGCTAGTTTGAATAATGTGATTGTTTTGATTGATAATGTGATTAGAAAGCTGGTATTGATATAGAAAAAATTTAATAAATATGCATATGTAAATCACATGATATCACATGAACATGTTTGGTTTTAATTTAGAATATTCATTATTCGATATTTTAACATCAATCATGCTTTTTGTGATATCCTTTGTTGTTTTTCTTTCTTTTGGCTATTTCAGAGATATGAAAGAACGGAATAAAGAGAATTATAAGTTTAAGGATATGTTAATTGAGGGATATTTTCACAAGTTTGATGAGTATAATAATATTATTTCAGATTTACGAGCAAAAATAGATCTTATTGAATTAAAAATTGGTCAAAAAGGGGAGAGCATCTATGATGAAAACAGCAAAGTTGCTCATAGTAGTAGTGATATTGTTAATAATGAATCACATAAAAGTGCATCACATGTTACAAGTCCTGTGACAAAGAGTGTGATTATCACAGAGAAAAAGGATGATGTCAAATATGGTGATTTTGGCTCGCATTTGAATACCATAGATTCCATACTTAAAATGTTAGAAGTTCCCTTAACGTCGAGAGAAATTCAGAGAAGAATTAAAAAATCGCGTGAGCATACATCTCGGCTACTGAAAAAATTATATTCAGAAAATGTTGTGATGAGAGATGAGAGTACCAGACCTTTCAAGTATAAAATCACAAATGAAGGTCGTAAACTGTTGGAACAGACAACAAGTTCGACTGGTTAGATTTCTCATAAATTTGTTTATCATAATTTAGATTTTCCTTGATCAAAGCATACACCCATTGTTTACCATTTTTTGATCTGCTAAGTTGTTTTCTTATGTAAAATCGAGATAAATAGATAGAAATAACACTTAACTGGATAGATTCGTAATAGAGGTCTTTATAGATTCTTAATAAATCAGAAGAGGTAAATGTGTGATATCTAAAGTTCTCAGTTATTATATTCCACAATTTTGAGCCTAATTTTATATCACTTTCTTTATGTTCAAAAATATTATCCATAGAGTTTTTTTCAAACATTTGTACAAATTCGATTACATTCATTATTTTTTCTTTTGATAAATTACCTTGTAAAGATAGGTTATATTTTTCTCCGTTTTCATCTTCCAATTCTATTTTAATTCTTTTTCTTCCTGATGACAGGTTGGGACTTGAAATCACACAACACTTAACAATTAAAGTGAGTAACAAGTTAACAAAAAGCTTAGTTTTTGTTAACTACTCATGGTGCGAGAATTTGATGGGTTTTTTTAGTCGTAGTTATCAACTTTATAATGAGCGACCATAATTTTTTTCCACTGGAAATAAAGGGGTCATATCAATCTCTTAACAGTGTTGATATCTGTTAATTAGTCTGCAGTGGAAATAAACGGGTCATTTTAAAGATTTTTTATTGTGTTAAATTAACACTATTAAACAATAGTAAAACCCCTCCACCCCTATATTTCTCATTGAGTTAATTTTTAACTCTCAAAAAAAATAAAGTATTAAAATTAACAAATAAATAAAAGAAAATTGATTTAGGAGTTTTTATTTTATATACATCCCACTTACTAATTGAATTTATTATATTGAGATACAGGAGAAAAAGAGGGGTGTCAGAGGTGCTTGTAATTGGATGATGACATCTTAAATACAATTTTTGATAGTGCGATAAAAAATAAAAATATTATAAAAAACAGGCAGGTGTTGACCATCGACTATGTGCCAGATAAGTTACTGTTCAGGACCAAAGAAAGCACTGCAATCGCACAATCATTATCAGTTATATTAAAAAAAGGCCGTCCATCTAATTTGTTAATTTTTGGAAAACCAGGAACAGGAAAGACAGCCGTTGTAAAAAACGTTATCGAGCATTTATACAATAAAACCAATCAACTTGACATAAATCTCAGAGTTCCTTTCATTAATGCAAAGAATTCAAACACCCCATACAAAATCCTTTATGAAATTGCAGAATTGCTCGGCATTAATAAAGAAGAAAGGAAAATGCAAGTTTATTTTACCGGCCTATCTATGAGCGAAGCTACTGATAGAATTCTTGATTTCATAAAACGCAAATCCATCAGGGTTGTCCTTGTTATAGATGAAATAGACTCCCTTGTTAATAGAAAAGGTGACGATATTCTGTATAACTTTACAAGAGCTAATGAAAGAATTCCATCAGATCAATTCATTAGTTTGATTGGTATTTCAAACAGTTTAACATTTAAGGATAGACTAGATCCAAGAGTAAAAAGCAGTCTAAGCGAAGAAGAGCTTGTGTTTAATCCATACACCGTTGAACAATTAAAACAAATTCTAATTGACAGATGCAAACTTGCTTTTTATGATAATGTTATCCCTATGGGAGTAATCAATCTGTGCGCTGCAATTGCAGGTAGAGAAACTGGCGACGCTCGAAAGGCGATAGATCTTTTAAGGGTTGCAGCAGAAATTGCGGAAAGATCAATGACAATGAAGATAACTGAAGATCACATAAGAAGCGCACAACAGAAGATCGATAGTGATACTAATTTTGAAATTTTGAGCAATTCCACCCTACATACAAAATTAGTTATCCTCTCAATAATTAAATCTAAAAACGGCAGTACGGGGGAAATCTATACTATCTATCAATATTTTTGCTCAAAACTTGAACAAGAACCTCTAACACAAAGAAGAATGACACAAATAGTAGGAGAACTGGATCAACTAGGATTAATCACAACTAATATAGTTAACCAAGGCCGCTATGGTAGAACACAACGAATAAAATTGCATATTCATATTACATCTGTAAAAGAAGCCATTAGAAACGATCCAGTTTTGTCACCTTTTATTGATGAGATTAAGAATTGAAATCTTTTTTGAAAGATTGAATGGTTGCTAGATTAACTAATATAGAAATTCCAGGGGTTGGAGTGAGACCCATCATTTCTTGAAATTTTGTCTGCTTTTGCCACGCTCCAGAGTTTACTATCAATGTACCCTTGTATCTACCCACCTCAGTAATATGTACATGTCCAGCATGAAAAATATCAGGTACATCATCTATAACCAACATGTCCTCCGATTCTGGAGCAATTGGTGTACGATTACCATAGATTGGTGACAAATGTCGAGATTTTAATAAAATTTTCATCGCTTCTACAGGTTTTGAATAGCTCAATCCAGGCACTGTAGCAATAACATCATCTAAACTTTGACCATGAAACATCAGCAACTTTACCTTATTCAATTCAACAAGGGAGGGGTTACCAATAATACTGAAATTTTCCAGTGGTTGAAATTCACGTAAATTTGTTAATGCAGTTTGTGGTAGAGCCCTTCTTCCAGGATCATGATTGCCAGGAATCAAAAAAACATGTATCCTTTTAGGAATTTTCTGTAGTAAAGCTGCTGCATATGACATTTGCCTCTTGATATCTAAGTCGATTAATTCCTTATCTTGATTAGGATAAATTCCGATTCCGTCAACTATGTCACCTGCTATACAGACAAATTTAATTTTTCTTACCATGTCATCATCTGAAGATAGCCAATTTAGAAAATCATTGAACTGCTTTTCCATGAAATATTTGCTGCCCACATGCAAATCTGAAATGAGAGCGGCATACGACTCTGTCCCAGATTTAGATGCAACGTGCTCTGGAATATCAGGAAATATAATATCCTTAACAACAAAATCATTTGAATTTCTTTTACCAAATGACATTTCTAACATTAACATTTGATCCAAAACAAGTGCTGAAGATTCATTAATTAACTCCTTTTTCTTGCAAATTACAGGAATACTACCAGTAGTATCATCAATCACCAACTCTACATCATTTTTTCTATTTCTTTTAGACATTATCAAACCTGCTACGAAAACAGAATCAATACGTTTGCCCCTTTCATTATCATTATCTAGAGAATCAAATCGGGATTTATTCCTAAGATCCTTAATGTACTTTATTTTTTTTATCTGTCTACTTTCTGAACGTATTGATAATATTTTCAGAGTCTTTCTATAACGACTATCAAAAAGTTTAAAAAAATTCTTCCTATCCTCCGTGTTTATCTTGTATGTAGGATCAAAAATGATTTTATAACCCTCACTATTATCCTCCGTGATTGGCATCACAATTTCTTCACCTTGACCATCGCCTCGAGAGATCACATTTTTTATATCATCGATTAATATCGGAGTTTTTTTTCTGAATTTATTTTTAGCATCAACAATGCTCTTAATTATTTTTTCAACATCACAATCAAGAGATTTAAGAAAGGCAAAAGCATCAGGATGAACTTGATATCCCTTATTTACCGCATAAATCAATGCAATAGATACTGAATCCAAGTTTTATTATTGAACTGAACAATCATAAATGCTAAAAATGTTTTGTTTTATGCATAATTATTAAAAAGCAAACATTGTAGTTGAAGATACATGTACAAATACAATTTTAAAAAAAGAACTCTTTACCTTGGATTGGGCATTTTTCTATTTTTGATCTTCTTTCTTATTGGCACATCAGTCTCATTTGACAAATCTACTTCTGCACTTTTGAAAGAACAATTTCAAAAAAAAATTAAAAGTATTGATAACATAGGCATCTTCATCAATAACTTTCTAATATCAATTTTGATGTTTATTCCGGGTGTGGGAATTGCATTTGGTCTCTTTTCGGGATTTAGTACTGGTAATATTTTCATGATCATAACACAAGATTTACCAATCCAAATATCACCATTACTTGTTTTTTTAACGATATTTGGAATCATGGAGCTAATTTCCTATGGTATAGCAATCTCTAGAAGTTATTTACTATTGATCCACATTTTGAAAAGAAAAGACATTAAAGAAAACCTAATACATACCGGTTTTGAAATTGGTATTGTAGCAACAATCTTATTTTTTAGCGCTATTATTGAGTGGGATTTAATAAGACAATCTGGAAATATGAATCTCTTAAAATAATATAATATTCAATAAAACATATTCAAAGACAGAATATTAATCTCATTCAAAATCCAAATACGTTTTGCGCTCAACCTGATCAATAACCATTACCGACATTGGACTAAAATACATATGCTCTAATTCATTCAACTTACCCCTAAATACCCTTTCTTCAGGAGTAGTCAAAAATTCAAATACCCAAACTGTTATGTTGGAAGTATCTATTCCCTCATTTTTAAGGTAGAGCGCTATCTCTGATTGCATAAAATTCTTCTCTCTATTATTCCACGGTCTTGGTACCAAAACCACACTCTTCTTCTCTTGTATTGCATCAACTAATTCTCTCTTACCGTCTTCTATGTTTTCAGTAACATGAAAACTAAGTACTCTTGTCTTATCTAATGGAATCTTTGCCCTTGAAGCAGCAACTTGAATAGAGCTTATCCCTGGCATTAATTCTACATTATCATTACCAAAAATTTCCAATAATCTATCAACAACTTCAGACTCTGAAAAGTTTACATCACCAGTAAATGGAATAGTACAAAATTCACTATCTTGCATTTTTTTGTATACTTCATTATAAGTTTGATCCTGATCCTTCATTGTTACTTCATAAACCTGATGAAAGTCACGAATAATCAAATCTCGTATAATTGCTAAAGTGTATTTATAACCTATCAAATACTTGGATCGTTTTATTACATCTTTTACTACATCTGTTAAATACTTTGACGAACCTGGACCCACTCCAACAAGAAATAACTTCTTACCTTTGATCTTATTTTCCGTCACAAAAGTAGTTATAATATTCTATCTATATTTTACTTTCCTCTCCTGATGATTCATTTTTTATTAAAAAAGCAACCAACTCCAACAAACTTTCATGACATTTTGAATAATGTTATTAATGGATTCCAATTCATATGATGAAACTGTAAAGGATCCTTTGCAGGATATTTCACCCAACCTTTTACAATTGCAAAGCTATAATTTTTCAGTTTATTTTCAATATTAATTTTAACTTTTAGATCCGTACCCCATCTTTTTTCAAGAAAATACATATCTGAAATTTGAGAAAAAGGGAATACAATATTTTTATCACTTTTTTCAATATCATTCCTTAATTCAGTAATACCATAACCTTCTACTGGCAAGAAAACATCTTTTTTTTCTTTAAATCGCAAAAGCTGTCGTTGTGAATGTACTTCATGAATTCTGTATGACATGTTTGTCTTCGTAATAAATATCAGTTTTTTTTCTGTCACAACAAGCATTCCCTCCTTTTTCCTTTTCATAAAACCGTCCTCTCCTCCCCAAATCCACATTAAATGAGCTTTAATCTCTTCATTCCATTCTAGCAACATTTCATTTGTTCAATATCATAGATTTATTTTTTTCATCGATCAGTGCACACGCCAACAATCTGTTCAAGAATCCTATTAACTATTACATATCAACATGATTTCTTTCTACATCCTACATTACTCAATCAAAATAGTAATCGTCTGCACACAATCTTTTTAATACAAAATACCAAATTACACATTTAAATGATCGAGGCAAATAGCTCAACAAAATTGGAAGACGAGAATCAAGAAATAAATCTCCAAGGCAAAAAACTACAGGAAATAAGGAACAAAGCACTTGAAAATATCGAGGAATTCTGGGCACAACAAGCAAACGATCTGATATGGAGTAAAAAATGGGATAAAATTCTAGATTGGAATCCCCCATTTGCAAAGTGGTTTACCGGCGGTTTATTAAACACATCGGTAAATTGTCTTGATAAGCATATTAATAATATAATAAAAAATAAAGCAGCAATAATATGGGAAAGCGAATCAGGCGACGTTCGAACCCTTACATTTAATCAATTGTATATAGAAGTAAATAAATTTGCAAACTCTCTGCATAATTTAGGCGTAAAAAAAGGGGATCGAGTTACAATTTATCTTCCGATGATTCCCGAGTTGCCTATAGCTATGTTGGCCTGTAGCAGAATAGGAGCTATACATATTGTTGTTTTTTCTGGATTTAGTTCACAAGCATTAACCGATCGCATAAATGATTCAAAATCTAAACTGATTATAACTGCTGATCAAGGAATAAGACGGGGGAAGATACTTGAACTAAAAAAAATTGTTGATACCGCGATTGCATCGACTCCATCTATAGAAAATGTAATTGTTCTAAAAAGAGGAACAACTGAAATTACAATGAATAAAAAAGACCTTCTATGGCATGAATTAACCGAAAAAGCAAAATCCTACTGCCAGCCTGAACTTGTAGAGAGTACTCATCCACTTTACATTTTGTATACTTCCGGTACTACTGGAAAACCAAAAGGAGTACTGCATAGTACGGGCGGATATCTCACACATATTTATGCAACGGCAAAATGGGTCTTCGATTATACAAATGAGGACATTTTTTTCTGTACTGCAGATATTGGATGGGTCACGGGCCATAGTTACATGGTATACGCGCCTCTATTACATGGAGTAACAAATGTTATCTATGAGGGAACTCCTGATTTCCCCACACCTGATAGATATTGGGCATTAGTCGAAAAACATAGAGCCACGATTCTATACACAACCCCTACAGCTCTGCGTATATACATGAAACATGACTTATCGATTCCCAATAGTTTTGATTTATCATCATTACGTCTTTTAGGCACTGTGGGTGAAGCAATAAACCCTGATGTCTGGCTGTGGTATTTTAGAATAATTGGAAAAGAAAAATGTCCAATCGTTGATACATGGTGGCAGACCGAAACAGGTGGAATTATGTTAAGTCAATGCTTGGGTATCGATACAATACCCATGAAACCAGGATCTGCAACATTTCCAGTGCCAGGTACAGATATTGGAATAGTGGATGAAAAAGGCATCGATGTGAATGCCAACAATAAAGGATATCTGGTTATTAAAAAGCCATGGCCAGGTATGCTAATGACACTATGGAACAACGATGATAAATATATTGATACATACTGGAATAAATTTCAAGGATTTTATTATTCCGGTGATTTTGCACTTATAGATTCGGATAATTATATTTGGTTATTAGGAAGATCTGATGATGTACTCAAAATTGCTGGACATCGCCTAGGTACTATGGAATTAGAAAGCGCATTCATATCCTTCAAAGCAGTAGCCGAAGCAGGTGTAATCAGCAAACCTGATAAGGAAAAAGGCGAAGCAGTAGTTGCATTCCTAGTTCTAAAGAGCGGATACACAGAATCTGCAGAGTTAAAAAAGGATCTTGTCGATCACATTCGAAAGACAGTTGGACCCATTGCTACTCCGAATGAAATTTACTTTACCAATAAATTGCCTAAGACTAGAAGTGGAAAAATAATGAGAAGATTACTAAAATCAATAATAACTAACTCTGAAATAATTGGTGATACAAGCACTCTTGAGGATGAAGCTTCAATTGAGGAAATAAAGCAAATCTATAGAGATTTTCAGGATATCGCTAAATGATAATTAAATTTTAGTCAATATTCTAGATTTCATCATTAAGAATTATATTGAAACTAATTTTACTTTCGAATCTTTTGTGATATTATGATAATTGATAAATCCGGATGTTGCTGCAAGAATATATTTTGATGGTATCGTATTCTTATATGTACATTGAGCAGCATCTAAAGTACTATTACATGGTACCGCATTTCTTATCATATAAACAATGTTGCCTGCATCATCAAGCCAAATCAAATCCAAATTGAATTGTATGTTTAAAAGCCATAAAGAATACAAATCAGATTTATCATAGACAAGAAGTAATGCTGAGGTAAATGGCAGTTTTTCACTTCTAAAAGCTAACCATCTTTGTCGCTCAGCCGGAGTTTCAGCAATCTCGGCTCTTATTGTGTGATTGTTTATAACTATTGTTCCTTTTGAAAAATCTAGATTCCTGTTTTTTATTCCCTCCGGAACAAATGTTAAACCCAAAATACCCAATATTATACTTCCAATAATAACTGGTAAAAGTACCATGATTTTACGAACCACCTGTAAAACTATTCTAAAATATAATTTGTAGCTTTTGTTTTATATTTACTTGTTCACAATTTGGGTCCAATCTAGTTTGTTTATATCAGTGTTATAAAATAGCACAGTGTTTAAATAGTTTCGACTTTACTTCTGTTTAAGTGAATTAAATGCCAGTAGCAATACTTCCAGATATTAGCGAACAACACTGTATCGGCTGTGCTCTATGTGTCGAAATTTGTACTTCTCTTGGTCCAGATGTATTGAGGGTAAAACCAGTTGAAGGATGGAAGAGAGGTAAAGCTTTTGTATTCTATCCTGAAAGATGCATTTCAGATGGTGCGTGCATCGGCGTTTGCCCAACTAAAGCAATATTTTGGATGAGACCTATGGATTATACACCAGGTCAGCCTATTCCACTAAAGAAGAGTGGTCTGTTCTCAAAGGGATGGGAAGAAGGTTAAACCAAAACCCCAACATTCATTTTTTTAGAAATTTTTAATTTTAATAAAAACTGTAACTTGTATATTATTATCAACTAATTAAAAATCCTGATGTATCGTAAAATTATTCAAAGAGTTACTCTTAACAATGCCACAATTCCAACAAGCTCAGCTATATGTATAGCTACAAAATATGGCAATAGATCATCCGGATAAAGTGGAGCCATAACTAAGTAGGCATATACTGCTATTAAATTATGAAGCATTAACATCACTGTAAAGAATATAAGACCGATAGTAAATACCGCTCTACTCTTGATGTATATCTTGATATAAATCACTAGCAATGTCAATAAGACTGCAACATTCAAGACACTTATCACGGTACTTAAATTCATAAGCAAACTCATGGTTGACCAATACAATAATTAAATTGCCTTATCTACTTTTTTCCAAATACTATCCAATTTATGTAGATGCATGAGAATATAATGAAAAATAGAAAAAAAATAAAAAGAAAGATCATGTGATTATAATTCAATCAATGGGCTTAGATCTAAAACCAATACTGACCTATACAAACATTAAGTTAAGCGACCTATCAAATAAAATAATTGCTGTCGATGCTTTCAATACTATTCACCAATTTCTAGCTACTATTCGTGGGTCTACTGGGGAACTTCTTACTAATTCTAATGGAGAAGTAACTAGTCACTTAAGCGGATTATTCTATCGTAATATCAATTTACTCGCCGAAGGTATCAAACTTGTCTATGTGTTTGATGGAGTATCTAGCCCCTTAAAAACAAATGAAATTCACCGTAGACATCAAATTAAGGAGTTAGCTACCCAAAAATATGAAAAAGCCCTTCTTCAAGGCAAATTAACTGAGGCAAGAAAATACAGTCAAGCAACATCAGTCTTAACTGATCAAATGATAGAAGAATCAAAGAGATTGCTTTCTTTATTAGGAATACCAACTATACAAGCCCCATCAGAAGGAGAAGCAACTGCAGTAAATTTAACTAATTCCAATCTAGTACATATTTGTGCAAGTCAAGATTATGATTCTATTTTATTTGGCGCAAAACGATTGGTAAGAAATATTACAGTAAGTGGCAAAAGGAAAGTTCCCAATAGAAACGCCTACATCGATGTTCCTCTTGAAATATTTTATCTTGAAGATATACTTCACCAAACTAAATTAACAAATGAGCAATTGGTTGACGTAGGAATCTTGATTGGAACGGACTATAACTTTGGGGGTATACCTGGAGTAGGTCCAAAGACTGCATTGAAATTAATTCAAAAATATTCAAAATTGGAAAATATCGACCAACTTCAAGAGCCCTTGTCTAATGTTCCATATGAGGAAATTAGAGAACTATTTTTAAAACCAAAAGTTGCAAACGTTACTAATGAAGATATTAAATTTGATTCCGTTAATTATCATAAGATAGTTGAATTTTTATGCAACGAAAAAAACTTTTCAACAGATCGTGTTAATTCAGCCTTACTAAGGCTTCAAAATTCAGAAAAGAATAAAAATCAATCATTGGAAAAATGGTTCTAGTATAATTATTCTTATGATCGTAGTATTAATTACTAGGTGGTATTAATTCTCTTCTCTTCATTTCTTTTCTCTTTTCAGTATCAAATCTCCCAAGCTTATATTCATTCAGATTTACAAATTTCATTCCTTTCGTAAGTATTGGATGAATATCATTGATTTTTTTATAAATTTGCTGACATATATAACGATAATCTGGATGGCCTTGTGCAGAAGTACGTAATTCGATCATATGGTAAAGTTCCCTTAAATTAATTTTTATGAAATACGGATATCTATAGGCAAAATTGACAGCATACTGGGCTTCAATAGGCATGGTCTTTGCAATATTTTGATAAACATTATCAGAAAGATACATACAATCTTTGAAATCTTTCTCAATACCAGAATCAATTATTTCGTTGGGAATGTCATATCCATGTTTAGTTGAAAGTAATTGCCTTTCGATAGTAAGAATTCTATGACGATGCAAATCACGGAACATCCCAAAGTTCGTAAACATCTCAAATAAATATTCAACCATCTCAAATGCCCTACCAGGTCTATGCCTTCTATTTTCACGAAATTTTGTGTAGGCCAAAATAATTTCATTTCTCCTTTCTTGTGGAAATGATTCAACTAATTTGATTATATCATGAAGTGACTGCCCATGTGCATTTTCATATAATATTGCAGAAACAATCTTCACCTCTGCATCTTTACTATCTGTATAATCAATCAACCTTACTCCTACAGGAGAAAAATCAGGCTGAATATTTCTAAGATATTTATCTGTCAATTTTGATATCTCCTTATTGGTATTTATCATAAAAGACTGAAGTGATTTTCCATGTTTTTCATTTACACGTTTAATAAACGATGGTATAACACAATTGAGTTCAGAATTCATTAAATGTGCCAAATCCTTAAGCTCATTTAATTCAGAGCAATACAATCTTGTTAAGAGGTATTCAAACGCTCGACCATTTCCAGTTATACCCAAATTGGTAAGAGTGGCCGCAGGTAGCAAATTACGTAATATATCGAGGGTTTTAGATCTTATTGTACTATTATACACTTTCTTTCCCGATTCTATATCCTGCCGGTCTGTAAGTTTATGGAACGGTTTTTCTGATTTTGAAATTGAATCATAATACACAAAATCATCGATTGGTTCAATTTCGGATATAAATTTCTGCATTAAATTGATACTTTTACTATAAACATCAAACGCGTGATCACAAGATTCTATATATTGATCTGCGTATTTTGATTTGATTATTCTATCATCTCTATAATATTTATACATGTTACTAACTTTGTGATCAAATGGAATATAACGCGAAGATTTTTCTAAATAAGATAATCCGATCCTTTGATCCTCAATTTTTTTAGCTCCAATATTGGAGATCCACTCTACCGCAATTTGGGCTTCTCCCAACTCGGCAACAGAATCATCACCATATTCTGATAGTATCTTACTATAGAATTCCTTCCCTCTGTTCGGGTTTGTAACAAATTCATCTAAAAAAATCTTTCTCATTGTTTTATCCGATCGAGAATATCTTGACATCAGTGCGCCTCTATCGACCTGTCGAGGAGTGGTAATTGCAAATACATACTTATCTGTATTAGAAAAATGTTGATCAAGTATTGATTTTTCTCGATCTGAAAAATCATAAACAGAGTTGAAGTTCATATTATTATTACAAAATAATCCATATACATATCTATTCAGTTTACGATAATTTCAGAGTGCTTTCTATACCAAGTATTAAAACATCTACTAAATTATTGATTATTTTTAACAATGCCATCATTATATCCTTATATTGATTCAATCTCATGAGCGATATAAAGCTCGAATTTGTTGGAAAACAGGTAAAAGATATGTACGGTGCATATGTAGGAAAGGTAATCGGGTTAGTTACTGATATCGATGGTTCTATAGAGTCGATCGGTGTGGATTGTGGTTCAATTGGGTTAAAGCAGCTATCATATGAACAGCTGCTTGTCCAAGGAGACTATGTGATTTTTATACCAAGGTGGCGAATGGAAGCACAGAAATTACTTAGACAAAAAAATCTTACACTCAAGAGAGTTAAAGCACTTGAAAATTTGGTAGCAGAAAACGATCTAATGAAGGATGACGCTGAAGTTTTGCATTTAATATATGAAAAGAGATTGTTTGATTTGGAAAGTAACGAACAAGATGTCATAAACTCATTAAATTCAAGATTACAAGAATTGGATCTACAAAGCACAACTATCAAAACGATTATTTTCGATGCAAAGTTACAGTATAGGAGCAATGACATTATTGAAGAAACATATCAACAAATCAATACAAATTCAGGCGAATTATTAGATCGTATTAAATTAGAAAAAGACGAGATAAACAGCTTTCTCTCAAGAATTACTCAACCAAATTCAGATATTATCTCAAATATTGAATCAGAAGACAAAAACATCGACTCAAGTCAACAGGATATAGACCAAATCAGTGATATGGAATCTAATTCAGATAATTTTGAGAATGACGAAAAACAGGAATCAGCATTGTCTGGTGACGCTCAAGAAAATGATGAGACGGAAGGCAATTGGCTAAATGAAGTGCTTACAAAAGATACGGCATAATGGATGAAGAATGATTTAACTGAATAATTAATATTTTTATTTTTCATAACCACAATATTACTGCAGATTATTCAGATTCATACAATATAAGAAACCAAAATACATGATAAATGAAGTTATGTTCTAGATTATTGTGCCAATACATTAAAATAAATAAGTTTATTGTATCTTTATATGAAATACAGAAGTAGAACAGAAATAGTAGCAATGATCCTAGAAGCTGCAAATGGGGGCGCAACAAAGACCAGAATAATGTACAAAGCTTTTCTTAGCTATGCTCAGTTGAGAGAATACCTCTCTGTGCTTATTGAAAATAATTTACTTGAATATTTAGAAGGCTCACAAACCTACAAAACGACTGAAAAAGGATTAAACTTCTTAAAGATGCACAACGAAATTGGCGAGCTTCTACAAACTTCAATAAAGGAACAAAGAATATAAAAAAATAAAATACTTTTTTATTTTTAATCTAATTTTTTTATATTCTGTTATTTAACATTTTAAAACTTACACAAAAATAAAGCTAATTTTGATATTACGAGCAATTAGTCAACATATAACAGGCATACTATAATGTATACACAAGTGAAATATCACTAGTGATATATATGTTAAAATTATACTTTGACATTACCAGTGCCAAATCTTCTCATGAAATGTGGAATCTGTAAAGAAGAAATACTAAGAGAAAAACGAAGAGAACATCTAAAATATCATAGGTTAGATGATACTTTAGTAGAATGGATAATAGAGACTGACGATCATTTGATTTCATTTTACGAAAAGCATTAAAGATAATTTACATCAATATAATTGGACATATCCTACATTGTTTTAGCAAATTATGTAATGTTGATAAACAAAAGAATTAATTTGAATGGATTCAATTATTGCAATAATGTCAAATAAGGCTCAAGTATCATGTCCCTATTGCGCGTCGAAATTTAATAATAACGAGGAGTTATCCAAACATATTGATAGAATACATGGTGATTCAGGGTTATTAGAAGGCGATCGAAGACAGTGGAAATAGATTATAAATCAAACTTGGGCACTAAATAATTCCACAAATATTTCATATTTGTTTTGTAATTCGATTGTTCTTAATATTAACTTACATTAGAACTTGACCACATTATTATATTGTGGTATCAAAAAGAACGATATGCTATTTGGTATTGTGACAAAACAAGAATTATATTTCGGCGGTTATATAATTTAGATAGATAGAAATGAATTCCCGACTAATCGGGAAAAAAAATAAGTACCTCAAACATGAGTATTTGAGAAACAGTATTGCATTTGAATACAAAGAGTGTAAGTCATGTAAAATAAGAACACAATTTACGTGTGTTGTATGTGGGTTTTGTTGGAGTTGCCATTGGAAAGTGGAACAATTGGCGAAAATACCAAAATATTTACTGGAAGATATAATTAGAGAATAATTTAGTTAGTCTGAAACGAAAAAACATAATATACAATCATTTGACTCATATCACAATATCGAATGAATGGATAAATGAATGGATAATGACTAATTACTTTATAATCGTGAAATGATCTTTGTCGGTCTTTCCTCTGTTTTCATAAAAAATGCCATTCAACTTTGTTCCATTTTCCACTATATCTACATTTAAGAATCCATGTCTCTGAAATTGAGTTATAACATAGGGCGCTTGACCTGTAAAATTATAGAGATCCTCCCCTCCAGTTCCTACTGTGATAAATATAGGCCCCTTTTGATCCCCCGTATATTTCTCAGTACCTTTATCAGTTATTATGGGAGTAAACGTTTTAGTTTGATTGTACATAAGTGGGTATGTCCGCTGGTAATTATGATTGTGAGCTTGTAGTACAATATCGACTCCATTTTTCTCAAACAGAGGATGATATAGATCCTGCAATTCATCAAGTCCGGGGTGCGTTGTATTAGAAGAATAGAATGTTCTAAAGGAGTACACTATTATCCAATTTATACTCTTATTTTCATGCGCTCTTGTAAGATCCTCTTTCACAAATTCATATTGTTTTGAAGTCTCATTATAAGGGATTACTTTATTTTTGGCTGTTGCCATTGAAAGGAAATGAACGTTCCCATAGTCAAATGAATAAAATGGACTATCCATCTTAAAATGTTTCATATATTCGCTAAGTTTTGCAGGGAACATTTCATTATCTCCAATAGCAATTTTTAGTCGTCCATCAGTATCTAATGGAGAAACAACATCAAACCAACAATCTGCAGTTTTTTGGTATGAAAGGTCTCCCAGTCCAATCACCAGCTCTGGTTCCTGGGCCAACATGTTGGTAATAGTTCTATTCGCGTTA
>Ga0209889_1000100_pt1 | contig 17740 bp, 14 predicted proteins | sample GWRWN1_0_10_FD_187233 | JGI IMG/M metagenome (GOLD analysis project Ga0209889, IMG submission 187233) | Riverbed sediment microbial communities from areas with no vegetation in Columbia River, Washington, USA - GW-RW N1_0_10 (SPAdes)... | ecosystem: Environmental > Aquatic > Freshwater > River >... | reverse complement strand
GGTGTCGGCCGCGCTGTCGCCGACGCTGATCCGGCGGATGCCCAGCCGTCTCGCGAGCAGGGTCGACACGGTGGTCTTGCCGCTGCCAAGATCCCCGTTTTTGAGCACGACCGACTGCCCGGTTGCCATAGTCAAGGCTAACCGCTGGGCCTGATCGCGACATCAGTCGTGTGCGATGCTCACTCGGTGTCGATCACGATCCCGCCTGCTCTCGCCCGCATTGTTGTCGGGACTGGGTGGACGTTGCGCTACCTCTGCGACGCAGTACGTATATCGAACATGCCCGAGCCCAGACCAGCAATGCCGCAACAACTGGGCCTCCGAATATGACCACGAGACCGGCGCCTATGTTTGCCCCGATCCCCCCGGCGGTCATTACCCGCCACCCGGACCCCACGATGAAGCCGGCCGCCATCAGCGGAAAGAGCACGCCCCACCAGCGCGGGTCGAGGTGATGCCGGTACGTGGCCCACGCCAACACCAGCAGTGCGACGACGGCCAGGACTGTCGATCCGATGCCGACGGCACGCTCTATACCGAGCCCAACATGGAAGGGTTCAAAGGTGTAGTCGGGCTCGGCGCCGGCCGGAACATCTGACTGGTCTCCGACAATCCACCAGGTCACCACCGGAACAGCCATGACCAACCCGAGTGCGGCCGCAATTGCCCACCCGGCCACCGACTCCGGGCTGTTCGCTAGGTGACGAGCCTGTGCTGGCCTTCTCATGTGCTCAGGGTGCAACGATCGCCCTGCTGGGAGCGTGAGCACGCGTACTCATGTGTCCCGTGAACCAGCCGGGGTTGGCCACCGAGATCGATGGGCCGTGTCGGGTGGCGCTTGCCGCTCACCCGGCCCGCTACAAAGTGGGGCGCCAAGGGAATATGAGCTCCCCACGTGCGAGCTCCTAGTTTGGCTAGCCCCCTGGTTCGGCGTGGAGAGCCGATTGCGGAAAGGTGAAAACGCCGTTCGGATCAAAGTGCCGCACGACGATGCGTAGCCGGGGAAGGTTTGCACCATAGTAGGCCTGCGCCCAGTCGGGCTGGTCGGCATTGATGTAGTTGACATATGCGCCGCTGCCGACGAGTGAAGCCAGATCACGTTGTACGCGGAAGACAGCGCTCTTCCCATTGTTGGCTCCACTGTAGATCTGCACCGAGGCCAGAGCACGGCGGTGTGGAAACGCGGTCTCGCTGGGGGTGATCTCGCCGACCCTTCCGCCCAGCGCGTCGAACAGGAGCACCATCGGCGGTCCGCCCTTGACTAGTCCGACAACCGTGCCGGCCGAGCTTGCCGTGAGTGGGCGAACCAGCATCCGCGACGCCGCATGGAACGAGTTACGGTCGAGGGTGCCCCCCGGGAACGAAGCTGGGTGGCAGGCGGCGATGCTGCTGCTGGTGCATCCGGCGAAGTACTTCATGGCGTCTAGGTAGCCAAGCCGCCGCGAGGATTCGCGGGTCGGGCTAGCCCCGACTGCGTCCACGAGCCGGGCCACCTGGCTCGCGAGCGCGTCCGATGGACCGATCCACGTACCGGTGACGCGATTGGTGGGGGTCGCCGCGGAAGTGACGGCGCACAATGACCACAGCGTGTCCGGCGTCGTGCCCATCCAGTCCAGCCAGGCCGTGAGCACACGGCCGGTGCGGTCAGCCGGGAAGGCGAGGGAGAAGGTCGAAATGATCGGGGCCGGCACCGTGCCGAACGTGAACGCGGTAACGACGCCGGCGTTGCCTCCGCCACCTCCGCGCAGCGCCCAGAACAGGTCCGCATCGCGATTGGCATCGACGGTGCGTACTTCGCCGTCGGCCGTGACCACCTCGGCCGCACGCACGTGGTCACACGTCAGCCCGTAAGCCCGGCACAGTACCCCGATGCCGCCGCCGAGCGTGAGGCCGGCGATACCCACCGAGGGACACGAACCAGCGGGCAGTGCGCGGCCGGCCGCGGCGAGCGCCGCATAGACATCGATCAGGAGGGCCCCGGCGCCGACGATCGCGGTGCCGTCGGGCCGGACGTGGATCGCGCGAAGTGCGGACAGATCCACGACGATGCCCCGGTTCGGGGTTGACCAACCCTCGTAGCTGTGTCCGCCCGAGCGGGCCGCGAGGGGAAGTCCCCGCCCGCCCGCGTGGCGCACGCAGGTCGCCACGTCGGCGGCATCCGCGACCCGGATGATCGCGGCCGGCCGCCTGATGCCGAGCGCGGCGTTGTACGGCGTGGCTGCCGCCGTGTAGCCGGTGTCGTCCGGTAACAACATGGTGCCGGTAAGCCGCCGTCGCAAGCCGGCAAAGTCCACGCTCACGTCGCCGGGCGCCGGCGTGACGCCCGTGCCAGGGAGGGTCGCCGGTGGCCGCCGAACCTGTTGCGGCCGGCTGGGCTGACATCCGATAGTTGCCCAGACACCCACCAGCCCGGCGAACGTGAGCAGTTGGCGGCGATCCATCAGGGCCCCTTAACAAGCGCCAGGTTCGTTGTCGAGTCGGGCGATCGGGAATAGTCGCGAGGATCTGCCACTCTTGCATTCAACCTCATAGAGAAAGATCTCGGGCCGTGGATTTATCGTACAAATGCGGCCTCCATACGATGTTGTCCGATCGCGTCCAGTTCGTCGTACCGCCCTTCGATGACTCCGCTCCGGGGCCCCACAACGGCCCGCCGGCGCAGCAGCTTCAGCGCCCAGATCCGCGAGGCACTCAAAGCGGCCGGCGGTGGCCCACTCACCTTTGTGGAGATTGTCGACGCCACTACTGTGGCCGACCCCGACGGCGGTGTTCATCGCAAGACGGTCCGGTGTCTCCTGTCAAAGTGGACGAGTGGCGTCCGACCGACCACAAAGGACGGCAAGATCGCCGGACTCCTCAAGCGCCGTTAGCTCAGCGCATCACGCCGTCGATATCGTGACGGTGGGAGGCTGCAGCGCCGGATTAATCCAGGTCGAGGAACTCCTTGAGCGCGGCCGATACGCGACTCATCGTGACCGGGGACATCTTCCCCAATCGGGCTCGAATGAGATCTGGATCAGCCGGGCGTATCCGGCCAACATCAATACTACCGATCACTGGGTCTCCGACAGCCGTCGGCACCGCCAGGCCAAACGCTTTACGACCCGGGTCGATGTCCGCAACAGGAGCCATCGCGACGCGCCCAGGAGCGTATTGCGCGGCTGATACGACGACGGCTCTTACGACGAGCGAGCCGATGGCGTACTCGTGAACGTCACCGCGTTTCAAACATCCCACCCGGTAATGGCCGCGGTATCCCAGGCGTTGAGGGCCGCCCTTACCTCCGCCGGGAGAGCCTCATTCCACGCTGCGTATGCCGCAGCCTTGTGTGCGCGCAGCTCGTGGCGCAGAGCCCGCGCCGTCAGGCTGGCGACTGACTCCGAGCCCGCTGCCTCCCGGATGCTGTCGATCTCGTCCTGAGGCAACGAGAGCGTGACGTTCGGCGTCGGCATGTGCGTCATGTTACGCGGCAGACTTCGCGTGACGAGTCACCAACACGCCGACGAACCCGGCCGGTTCGACCAATTTGCCCACATTCGTCGGCGCTCGTCGTTGTGGAAGTGCTCCGGCCCGGGCAGGGAAGCGGTCGCGTGCCGGATCAGTTGCGACTTTGCTCGCCGGCATAGGGGGCCTGCTCGCTTCGGTGTGCCGCCAGTTCCGTGCGCGACCGTACGCCGAGCTTGCGGTATGCGGCGGAGAGATGGCTCTCGACGGTACGGATGGAGATGTGGAGCTCTGCCGCGATCTCCCGGTTGGTCCGCCCGGCGGCGGCGAGGTCGGCGACGCGCCGTTCGGTGCCGGTGAGGCCCTCGGTGACAGTTCGGCCGCTGACGGCGGCGAGTTCGGCGGCGGCCCAGGCGGCCCAGGGTGGGCTGGGTGCACGTAGGAGGATGTCGACGGCCTCGGTGAGCGCGAGTCGGGAGGCGCGGCGGTGTCCTGCCCGCCGGTGTACCCGGCCGAGGGCGACCAGGGTGCGGGCACGTTCGAAGCGCATCTCACCCGACGGGTCGGCTGCGAGCGAGCGATCGAACCAGGCCGCCGCTTCGTCCGGCCGGTCCTCGGCCCCCGCGACGAGTCCCAGGCAGCGGGCAGAGACAACCAGTGAGCACGGATGGCCGCCGGGCTGGTGTCGATCGCCCGAGGGCTCCTCGGCGCACTGGTCGGTTACCTCATCTTCACAGTTGGTTCGGTATCGGTGACACGGATATCTTCGACTGGGGCGGCCTCGTCGGAGCCATCATCGGCACGTTGATCGTGCTCCCGATCGCGGGCTGGGTCATGCGCCGCTGGACCCGCGGGTCCGCCGTCTGCTAGCCGATGTGGGGTGCCTTACGCGAGCGATCGTCGGTCCTTCTTCGGCACGTTGCTGACGAGCCGGATTCGTCGTACAACGCCCTCCGCCGCAGTGCCTGGATGGCGACGCCGGTGATCACACTGAACGCCGTAGGCAGAGTGTCGCGGTCGACGGGCACGATCTCAAGCCTGCGTACGCGCGAGCGCAGGCCGGTCAGGATGCTCGGCAACTGCTTGACCAGCCCCGCTACGATTCTGGGAGTACCCTCGGCGACTGGCGCGGGAATCCGACATGACAAAGAGTTCTGGTACACCTGGCGGGATCGGCTCGGCGCTCATCGGTGCGGCTGCGGTCGTGCTGGCAGCGTGCATCGGCGCGGGCGTGATCGTTTGGCAGACGAAGACGTCGGGCGATCCTCCGTCGTCGACGTCAGCCTCAAGGCCCTCGGTCGCCACGACGTCAATCAGCCTGGGTTGCGCGCAGCCGCGTAGTACGTCGGAGGTCAGGTTGGCCCCCACCGCTGCCAGGATTGGCGAGAGGGTCCTGGTCAGCGGGAACGGGTTTCCTGACGCTGTCAAGGTTTGGCTCGACTTGAAGGGGAACCCGCCCGACTTTGCCTCGGACGTTGCGCACATCGGAACGCCGATCCTGGACGGCTGCGGTCATTTCGAGTTCGACTGGATCGTACCGCCGACCGTTTCGGAGAGTGGCTCCACGAGGTTCCGGGTCAACGCGACAGGCCAGAACGCCCGCGGCGATGACGTCCAAGACGGCAGCAACGAGGCCAACACGGAGTTCACGCTGATCCCGTAATGACGTCGCGGCCTCGCTCCGCAGCGAATCCACAAAATGCGCCACGGCGGCCACGTGTTCACCGACGATGGGACTTGCTTTAGCCTTTGTACGTTGGTTTGATGCCCATGTTCCGCCAGGTCTGCAGACCGACCTCTCCGTCGACTGCGATACCGCGCATACGCTGGTACCACTCGACACCGGATTTGCAGTTCGGCCCGAAGACCCCATCAGCGGCCCCGCAGCGGCGCTCTCCAATGAATCTCTGCACGAACCGGACGTCATCTCCCTCGATCATCGGTCTAGTGAGCGACAGGGCCCGAGATCCGGGGGCGCCCTTACTCGTCCGCGACCGGGTCGGCGCGGTTGGCGCGGTCGCGGCATCTGGGCGCCCGCGCCACCGCTCCACCGTCTCGCCCTTCACGACGGACACGACATCCGTAAACATCGTTTGTCGCGTGACCTTGTCTCGGTCGAAGCTGAAGTGAATGTGCCAGAGATGGCTCGGGTCAGACGAGGCGCTGCGGTCAAATCGAGTGTCCCATCCTTCCACCTGGCGGTCGGCGTCCGCCTGGCCGTAGAACTCGCGCATGCCCCGCAGGCGTGGGTCGTTCTTGTCTCGCGCGGATGCGAGCAGTCGTCCTGTATACATGTCGATGCGCTTGTAGTTTCCCCTCTGGGCTTCAGGGAACGTCCAGTCTAGGGCTGCAGCCTTGTCCGGCGGCCCACCCTTGTCCTCGGCATCGACAGTGCTGTAGTTGTGCGGCCACTGCCGCAGGTTCGCAGCCCTCGTGTTGTGGTAGCCCTTCTTGTCGGCGTAGATTCCGCCCAACTGGCTCGCTGGTTCCATCGCCTTCAGCTGCTCCCAGAACCACCACAATGCATCGGTGACTCTGGACGGGTTCGGATTCCTTGCCACGCGGCCGTCACCTCCATATCGTCATGCCACTTGACAGCACCATTCCATAAGAATGGGATTTCCGCACCGGCTGAAAGAATGATGGTATCGGCGCCTGTGGCGCGCACCGCCTGCGCTCGGGCCGCATATTTCGCTGCGCTCCCACAACCCCAGAATTGTGATCACACTCCCTGCGTTGTCGCCTCGGCGGAACAATGCACCGCCCCGCTACCTCGGTTTTAGGCGCTCGATCACACCGCGGAGGTCGTGGCGCTGGATCGCGGCGGACATGAGTTCGGGGAAGGCGTCCGGGGTGCAGGCGAAGGCCGGTATGCCGAGGCCGGCGAGCGCCGCGGCGTTGTCGTGGTCATACGCCGGCGCGCCCTCATCGGACAGAGCCAGAAGCACAATCACCTGTACGCCGGCAGCGGTCATCGCCCCGACCCGGCGCAACATATCGTCGCGCACGCCACCCTCATACAGGTCGCTGATGAGCACAAATATGGTGTCCCGCGGCCGGGTGATGAGCCCCTGCGAGTACGCGATCGCCCGGTTGATGTCGGTGCCACCGCCGAGCTGGGTGCCGAAGAGCACCTCCACCGGATCATGCAGCGCCTCGGTCAGGTCGACCACGGCGGTGTCGAAGACGACCAGCGACGTGTGCAACGACGGCAGCGACGCCAGCACCGCCGAGAATACTCCACTGTAGACGACAGATGCCGCCATGGACCCAGACTGGTCGACACAGAGCACCACGTCTCGCTGCACGGCCGTGGTACGCCGCCCGTAGCCCACCAGCCGCTCCGGCACGATCGTCCCGTGCGACGGCTGGTAGTGCTTGAGGTTCGCCCGGATCGTACGGTTCCAGTCGATGTCGCGATGACGCGGCCGGGCGACCAGGGCGGCCCGGTTCAGCGCACCGGTCACCGCCGTCCTCATCTTCTGGGCGACCCTGCGCTCGAGGTCCGCGACGACCCTCGCCACCACGGCCCGGGCCGCGTGCTTGGTCGACGCGGGCATGACCCGGTTGAGGGAGAGCAGCGTGCCGACGAGATGGATGTCGGGCTCAACCGCCTGCAGCATCTCGGGCTCCAGCAGAAGCCGATGCAGGTTGAGCCGCTCGATCGCGTCGGACTGCATCACCTGCACCACTGTGGACGGAAAGTACGTGCGGATGTCGCCCAGCCAGCGGGCAACGGTCGGAGCCGACGCGCCGAGGCCGGAACCGCGCGGACCCGGGTCGAAACCCCTCGATCCGGGCGCCTCATACAGAGCCGCGAGCGCGGCGTCGATGCGCACGTCCTCGCCGGTGAGGCTACGCCCGGTGCCGTCGGACTCGCCGCCGCCCAGCGCCAGACGCCATCGGCGCATCCGCTCGTCGGCGTTCATGGCAGACCATCCGAAGCAGGTGGCGACACCACGTCCCGCCCGAGCAGCAGCCGTAGCGTCGGGAGCACAAGCGCCGCCCGCTCGCGGTCCAGCTCCTCCAGGCCAGCGGCACCGGCGCGGGACGAGGAGCCGTCGAGACTGCGGACTCGCTCCCCGATCGCGCGTCGCTCCGGCGCGGCGAACTCCGTGAAGGTACGGCGCAGCAGCGGCAGAACCTCAACGAAGGTATCGGCCGGGATGGCGGCAAGCCAGGAATCCACCAGAGCCAGCAGGCGCTCGTCGTGCACGAGCAGCAGACCGCCGCCGGCCAGAAACCCCTCCACCCACGCCGCGGCGGTGGCCGGCGGCACCCCGACGGTAAGCACGAGCCCCATGCGACGGGCGGCCTCGGCGGTCTCCAGCCGGCCCGCGTCGAGCAGCAGCCGGGTCAACCGTCCCGCGAGCAGGCCGTGCAGGTCGTCCCGCGCCACAACTCGCTGCAGCGTGTCGAACCATTCGTCCATAAGGGACTGTTCGGCGAGCAGCGCCAGCGACGTGTGAACCGCGTCGAGGTGTCCACGCATCTCGCCGGCAGCACTGTCGTCAAGGGACGCCACGGCCGCCGGCAGGCCGACGCACACGCGGACCACCAACCCATGCGTGATCGCGCCGAGCGCAGTCACGTCGGTGCCGCGCACGTCGCCGTACCGCAGCGTGCGGGCCAGCGCGGGCAGCGCCGCCATGAGGTGTGCGACATCGGCGTCCAGCGCTACCCGTGCGTCCAGCGCCCGCAGCACGGTTGGGTAGGCCTCCGAAAGGTCCGCGAGCAGACACTGCTCCACGAGCGCGGTCACCTGGGCGAGCGAGGTGGCGGACGTCGCGAGTTCTGCGGTCTTGGCGGTCGCGGCGGCGGCAACCGACGTGCCGTACCCGCTCGCGTCCACCAGATCTACCGCGAACTCCGGCCGCCAGACCAGTCGCCATGATTCCCAGAAGGTTCCCTTGCCCTGCCGCCCGCCATCGGCCGACGGCAAGCCCCAGTCGACGCCGAGCAGCCGCAGCCTGTGCAGCAGCCGGCTCCGGTTCAGATCGATCTCGCGCCTCAAGTCCAGGTCGACATCGCGCACGAGGGCGGAGGGCGGCATGCGGAGCCGGCGCTGCGCAGCCGTCACGTCGGCGACCAGCGGCACCGACGGCGTGTCGTCGGGAACTGTGCCGAGCCGTTCGCCCACCACGAGTCGCCGGTTGACCAGCTCGAGGCGCAGCGCGTCGCCGTCGCAAAGCACAGCGCCGGTCGCCTCGGTGACCTCGGCCAGTCCCGCGAGCGGCCGCCCACGCAGCGTGGCGAGCGTCTCGGCCAGGCGCACCGCCTCGATGACATGGGCGCTGGAGATGGGTTGGCCCTCCTCGCGCAGCACCGCCGCCGCGTCCACGAGCCAGCGGGTGATCGGCCGGTCGATCGTGGTGAAGAGGTGGTGATACCAGCCGGGGGAGGCGACGCCGGCGCCGTACCCCTGCCAGGAGGCCAGCCGCCCATGGGTCCACGGTACCCAGGTCATGGTTACCTTCGCCTTCGGCAGTCCACGCAGGACACTCGCGTCGGCGCTGGCCGTCGGCAGGGGCGCGGTGAGGGCCGGCACGTGCCAGGCGCCGCAGACCACCGCGACCCTCTCATGCCCCTTCGTCGCGGAACGCAGGACCGTGCGCATGTACGCCTCGCGGCACTCCTCCTCGAATCGTTCGGCGTCCGACAATGGGGGAGCGCCCGCCCGTACCTCGATCATCGCCTCGGCGATCGCCGCGAACGGCGCGAGTGCCGCGGTGAGTTCGTCCTCGCCGGCCACGGGCAGTTGGTGCTCGACCAGGTCCTCCCACCATCGCTCCGGGTCGTCATAGCCGGCCGCCTCAGCCAGCAGCCCGATCGGGTCGACCCGCTCCGCTGCCTGGGACGTCTCGTCTTCGGGTTTATCGGACGCGAGACGAAAGGTCGTGGGTAGGTCGCAGAAACGCACCGGTACGCCGTGGGCGAGCGCCCACTGGATCGCTTGCCACTCCGGGGAGAACTCGGCGAACGGCCAGTACGCCGCCTCGCGCCGCCGCCGTTCACCGTCCGAACTGGGCTGGTGTTGAACGCGGGTGGGTGCGTCCGAGGCGTACGCGAGCAACGCCACCGGCGGCCGCATCGCCTCCGAGGCCGCGAACCTGACCAGGCCGTCGCCCTCGGGCGGCCCCTCGATGAGCACGACCTCCGGCCGGTACGCGTCCAGCGCCCGCCGCACCGCTCGGGCTGAACCGGGCCCGTGGTGGCGTACGCCCAGCAGCAGCGGCTGGTTAGCGTTAGCCTCGGGCATCTCGGGCCGCTCGGTAGAAGTCACGCCAGCCGTCACGTTCCCGGATGACGGTCTCCAGGTACTCCCGCCAGACCACGCTGTCGGAGGCCGGGTCCCGGACGACGGCGCCGACGATTCCGGCCGCCACATCGGCGGGGCGCAACACGCCGTCGCCGAAGTGGGTGGCGAGCGCGAGCCCGTTCGTCACCACGGAGATGGCCTCGGCGGTGGAGAGTGTGCCTGATGGCGATTTGAGCTTGGTGCGCCCGTCCTCGGTGATGCCGTCGCGCAGTTCGCGGAAAACCGTCACCACTCGCCGGATCTCGTCGGCCGCGGCGGGCACGTCGGGCAGTTCCAGGGCCCGGCCGAGGTCGGCGACCCGACGGGTGACGATGTCGACCTCCTCGTCGGCATCTCCCGGCACGGGCAGCACGACCGTGTTGAACCGCCGGCGCAGCGCCGAGGAGAGTTCGTTGACCCCGCGGTCACGATCATTCGCCGTCGCGATGATGTTGAAACCCTTGCGGGCCTGAACCTCCCCGCCGAGCTCGGGAATGGGCATTGTCTTCTCCGACAGGATCGTGATGAGCGCGTCCTGGACATCCGCCGGCATGCGGGTCAGCTCCTCGACCCGGGCGATGCGCCCCTCCGCCATGGACCGGAAGACGGGGCTCGGCACGAGCGCATCCCGCGACGGCCCCTCGGCGAGCAGGCGGGCGTAGTTCCATCCGTACCGGATCGCCTCCTCCGGCGTACCGGCCGTGCCCTGCACCAGCAGGGTTGAGTCTCCGCTGATCGCTGCCGCGAGGTGCTCGGAGACCCAGGTCTTCGCGGTTCCGGGGACGCCGAGCAGCAGCAGGGCCCGATCGGTGGCGAGGGTGGCGACGGCGACCTCCATCAGGCGCCGCTGTCCGATGTACTTGGGCGTGATGGCATCCCCGTCGCCGAGAAGATAGGTCACCACCGCCTGCGGTGACATGCGCCAGCCGGGCGGGCGAGGGCGGTCGTCATCCTTCGCCAGGGCGGCCAACTCTGCTGCGTACTGCTCCTCGGCGTGCGGGCGAAGTACCGGGTCGGGGGCGAGGGATCTGGTCACGATATCTCCTGGATCATCTGGTGGCGGAAGTCGATGGTGCTCGTCAGCTGGTCGAGTGCGTCGACGCGGCCGTGATTCGGATGCTCCGTGCGGAACCGCTTTGCGATGCGGGCGGCCTCCGGTGCACGATCGGCCGGCATGCGCATGCCGGCGAGACGGCACACGGCATAGATGTCGTATGGCATGCGTTTGTGCCGCACGTGGACCGCGATCCCGTCAAGCGCCGCGGCTACTAGAGCGTCGGGCCATGGTGCGGGGCACTGTTCGAGCAGTCGCTCGAGGAACCGTCCCAGACCGGCCTCAGGGTCGCGCAGGCCGGCGATCGACCGCCGAACCAGCTCGTCCGGGCCGAGGGCGGCGTACAGATTCTCCACCACCCAGCGGCGGCTGGACGGCTTCTGCGGCTCCAGCACATCGAGGAGGACGGCGGCCCAGGCCGGGTTGCGCTGGGAGGCGGCAGCTTGGGCGAGCCCGTGAAGAACAGGGGTTTCCCAGCCGTCCTCAAGGGAGAGTCGGAAGAACGCCGTCGGGTCGCCGTCGGTCAGTGTCGAGAGCGGAGTACGGGCGAGAATCTGCTCCAACCAGAAGGCGCGCTCGCCCTTGCCGCTGTACGTCTTCGGGATGATTCCGTCGCGGCGCATCCCCTGGTCGCACACGGCGGGCGGCTCCACGCTGATCCGGCCATCTCGAACCCTGAGGCAGGCGCGGGCCCGTTCGGCCATCCGCGTGTTGAAGGCCGAGCCGGGGAGTTTGGCGAGCAGGTCGACCGCTGCGTCGCGTACCTCCTTGCGCCTGTCGTCGAGGGCACGCTCCAGGAACTCCTCGTCGTCCGGCCCGAGTCCGGTGTCGAAAATGGCGACAAGTTGGGCTCGCTCGTCAGGCGGCAGGGTCGGCCAATCCGCGGCGAGCACGTCGCGAGCCGCGGCCGGGTCTGCGCGGCGGGCGGCGGTGAGGTATCCGGCTCGCTGGTCTTTGGTGCCTTCGTGCCAGAAGGCCGGGTCGGCCGTGGACTCTGCTACCTCCGCCGTGAGGTATGTCCACTCAGGATTCTGGACGGCGAGCCAACCGGTGCGGAGCCCGCCGGCGGCGACGATCATCGGGCGCAGCTCGGTCCGCCGCCGGCCGGCGTCCAGCAGCGCCGGAAGGAGCTCGGGGGGTACGCGCCGGTTGCGCGCGGCCGCCACGGAAAGCCACTCGGCGACAAACCCGCCGCGGTACTCCGTGACGGCGAGTTCCGTGGCGTCGAGAAGGTCCGCGAGTCTGGCCGCCGCGGCCTCGCCGACCGTGGTTGTGGTCTCGTCCGGCGCGGGCTCCGGCGCGACGAGTCCTCGCACCGGCCGCACACCGGCGCGACGGTACACACTCCAAGCGGCTGCCTGCTCGAGAAGGTCGCCGGCCGGATCCGTGCCGGCCGCCGCGGCGTTCGTCGACCGGCGGTCGGTGCCGACGAGGGCGGTGGCGAGCATCTCGGGCCAGCCGGTCATGGTCGTACCAGCCGTCCATCACACCAGGCCGTGAACGGTCGAAGCCCGGCCGGGGTCCACTCGGCCGCCACGGTCGCGGGTCTGCCGCCGGCCGCCGCGACAAGCCACCACGGCGGGCCGATGGCGGGGTCGAGGGGGAGCGCCTCGCCGTCCCGGTCGAGCACGTGCCACCGTACTGGTGTGTCCTCGACGGCGACCACGTCGGCGAGCAGCACCGGCCACCGGTCCAGCCACGGCTCGGCGGTGAGCGCCTTGGCATACGAGCCGAGCGCCCGCGCGACCGTGACCGCGCCGGCGGGCTCGGTGAACGGCGCGGCCGGCGCGTACCGGGTCGCGACCAGGGCGCGCAGCGGCAGCGCGCCGGGGTAGAAGCAGAGATCCGCGTCGACGGTGGTGCCGAGGAGGAGGTCGGCGGCGAGCTGCTGCCCGGGCCCGGCGAACGACAGCACCAGCGCGGGGCGGTTCGTCGCGGTGCCGCACAGCCAGAATCTGCGTACCATCAGCCTCTCGTCGCCGTCGTCCCGGACGCCGACCACAGCCCACTCGTCGCGCACGCGCGGACCGGCGAGAACAGCGTCGGTGGCGAGGGGGAAGCCGATCCTGGCCTTGATGGTGGCGGCAAGATCCGGGGGTAGCTGGTCCGCGCGCCGGTAGCCGGCGACCAGCAGGCGGATCAGGGACAGCTCGGTGAGCAGCCGGTCGGGGGTGGCGGCCACCGAGGCGAGCCGACGAACGGTCGAGGCGAGAGCGGGCGCCTGCGCGTCGACTAGGCGCGAGGCCATCCGGTCCCAGTGGGCGTAGCCGCCTCGGCTCGCGCCGGCGATGCCCTGGCGCACCTGGTCGGTGAGCCAACGGTCCAGTTCCTCCAGGCCCGCCTCGACCCGGTCGGCCCGCCGCTGCGCTGTCTTGTTCGGGCCCTGTTCAGGTTCGGCTTGCTTGGCTGCCCGGGACTCATTTCGCGCCTGGGCTCGTGCGGCGGCCTGTTCCTTGCGGTCGGTCCGCGAGGTTTGCCACTCGGTGACCCACTCGGGCGGTTCCGCCGTGACGATCCCGTCGGCCGACCACAGCAGCATCAGCGCGAGCGCGTGTTTGCAGGGGAACTTGCGGCTTGGGCAGGAACAGCGGTACGCCGGCTCGGTGAGATCGACGCAGGTCTGGTACGGGTTTGCGCCACTGCCCTCGCAGAGGCCCCACAGGCTCGGTGGGTCTGGGCTGTGGCCAGCGTCGCGCCACCGCGCCAGCGTGGCGAGGCTGCGGGCGGCGCGCTGCGATGAGGTGTCCGGGGCCAGGGCCAGCACCTGCTCGGCGCTCAACCGCGGTTTCGCCTCGTCCCGCATGGCTGGCGACTCTAACCCGGCGGTCTGACACCGGCGAACCCGACCGGCCTCCGGCGGGCGCTGTCGGCTCTACGTCAGGCCGGCGCGTCAACCCTGCACGCTCATGAGGCGTCGGATGGGCATCGCAGTCATACCAGCCTCGCTAAGGAGTACCCCATGATGAACAACCGCCCGTTCCCGGTCTTGTGTGCGGTCGCCGTTTCGGTTGCCGTGTTTCTCGGCGGCTGCGGCCGTGCCACGTCCGGCGCACCGCTGACATCCGGCGACCCCGCGTCGGCTCAGCCGTCTACGATGTCGCCGTCTCCGGCCGGTTCCGAGGCCGGCGCTGTCCTGCAGCTGGCCGTCTACTACCTGGGCGAGGAACGCTTTTGGCGCGAGGCCGACGGGCAACCGGTCGACCGGATCAGGCTCTACCGAGAGTTTCACCGGTTGCCGGCCGGCGACAGTGGTCCGCAAGCCAAGACCACCGCAGCGGTCGCCGCGATGCTCGACCAGGCGAGCGCCCTCGACCCGGACTACAGCACCGGTTGGCCGTCCAGCGCCCGCGTGCGGCAGGTACGGGTCGACGGCGACACCGTGACCGTCGATCTCAGCGGGGCCGCCACCAATAGCGTGGGCGCCGAGGCGGCGCAACAGGCGGTGCAGCAGCTCATCTGGACCGCGACCGCGGCCAGTGGCAAACCCGGTGTCCGCCTGCTCCTCGACGGTGAACCGGTCAGCGAGCTTTGGGGACACGTGGCAGTCGGCGGAGTACTCCGGCGGGCACCCGCTCTCGACACCCTCGCGCACGTATGGTTGATCGACCCTCAACACGGCGCCACCGTCCCGCGAACCTTCACCATCCACGTCAGCGGTGCGGTCTTCGAGTCCACGATCCAGATACGGGTGCGACAGGGCGACCAGACGGTCAACAAGCGGTTCGTCACCGTAGCGGGGTCCGCCGCGGGTCACTTCGGCGAGGCGAAAGCGACGCTAACCCTGTCGCCGGGTACCTACACCGTCGAGGCGTACTCGGAATCGGCAGTCGATGGCCGCCCAACGTTCGTGGACAACCACACGATCACGGTCGGGTAGCGACGTCCTGGAGAAGTGGATCGTGGTCACTTTGTTTCCGATTCCGGGTACGACGCGACCACGATCCACATTGGGTGAGCGATCATCACGCGGTGAGATCTCCCGACCGGCGACAAGGCGACTTGACTGACCAGGTCCGCAATTCCGCCGCGCGCCCACAACCCCAGCGGCGTAACCACAATCACCACGGTGTCGCCTCGGCGGAACAGTACAACCCCATCGTCGGCTCCGCGCGCAATCGACCGAGGCGAGCACGCCCGGCATCGCCGGGCGATCTTGGCACTTGGCGGTGGCCCTGGCAACTCTGTGGCCCTGGCAACCACCAACCACCACGCTCTACATTGGCGAGCGACCATGCACGCGTGCGCGTGGGCGCCTGGACGCGCTCACTGCATCGAACGCCATCACCTCTTCGTCCGTACTATTTGTCGGAAAGTCCGCCACACAGAAGGGTGTCCCATGAGTATCGGGATCGAAACGCTCGAGTTCCAGGCCGAGGCGCGGCAGCTCCTGCAGTTGATGGTCCACTCCATCTACTCCAACAAGGACATTTTCCTGCGTGAACTCTTATCCAACGCCTCCGACGCGTTGGACAAGCTGCGGCTGGAGTCGCTCCGCAACAAGGAGCTCGAGGTCGATACGTCCGATCTGCACATCGACGTCGAGATCGACCAGGAACGGCGCACACTCATCGTCCGCGACAACGGCATTGGCATGTCACGCGACGAGGTGGTCCAGCTCATCGGCACCATCGCGAAGTCTGGCACAGCCGAACTCGTTCAGCGGCTCAAGGAGTCGAAGGATGCGGTCGCCTCGCAAGACCTGATCGGTCAGTTCGGCGTCGGCTTCTACTCCACCTTCATGGTGGCCGACAACGTCACGCTGTTGACGCGGCGCGCGGCGGAGAGCGGCGGCACCCGTTGGGAGTCCGACGGTTCAGGAACGTACACGATCGAATCGGTCAACGACGCGCCGCAAGGCACGCAGGTCACCCTGCACCTCAAGCCGGCCGACGACGAAGACCACCTGTTCGACTACACCGAACTGTGGAAGATCAGAGAGATCGTCAAGCGCTACTCGGACTTCATCGCGTGGCCCATCAAGATGGAGACCGAAAGCGAGGACGACGAAGGGAACACGACGCGGGACATCGAGACGCTCAACTCGATGAAGGCGCTCTGGGCGCGGCCCAGGGATGAGGTCAACGACGACGAGTACCACGAGTTCTACAAACACATCAGCCACGACTGGACCGATCCGCTCGAGATCGTCCACATGAGAGCGGAGGGGACGTTCGAGTTCGAGGCGCTGCTCTTCGTTCCGTCCCGTGCGCCGTTCGACCTGTTCATGCGGGGAGCCCGGCGCGGCGTTCAGTTGTACGTCAAGCGCGTGTTCATCATGGACGACTGTGAAGCGCTTATGCCAGAGTACCTGCGCTTCATCAGGGGAGTCGTGGACGCACAGGACTTGTCCCTCAACATCTCGCGAGAGATCCTCCAGCAGGATCGTCAGATTCAGCTCATGCGCCGGCGCCTGGTCAAGAAGGTGCTGTCGACGGTGAAGGAAATGATGACCTCCAACGTGGACAGGTACCACACCTTCTGGAACGAGTTCGGCCGCGCGATCAAGGAAGGGCTGGTCAACGATGTCGAGAATCAGAAGGCGATCCTCGACATCTCAACGTTCGCGTCGACACACGACACCGAGCAGGCAACCACGCTGCAGCAGTACGTCGGGCGCATGCGGGACGGGCAACAAGACATCTACTACCTGACTGGCGAGTCGCGGTCGATGGTCGAGAACTCGCCGCACATGGAGGCTTTTCGCGACAAGGGCTTTGAGGTATTACTCCTGACCGATCCGGTGGACGAGGTGTGGGTCGGGGGGGTCAACGAGTACGAGGGCAAGCGACTCCAATCGATCGCCAAGGGTCAGGTCGACCTCGACACCGCCGACGAGAAGTCAGACTCCGAGCCCGAACGCGAGCAACAGAAGCAAGACTTCGCGGCCCTCCTCTCATGGATGGCCACAACCCTGGAGAAGGACGTGAAGGAGGTCCGGCTGTCCTCGCGCCTTACCACATCGCCGGCGTGCATAGTCGGCGACGAGTACGACATCACGCCGACGCTGGCGAACATTTATCGCGCGATGGGACAGGATGTCCCCCACATCAAGCGCATCCTTGAACTCAATCCCCATCACCCGTTGGTATCCGGCCTGCAGAAGGCGCATGAACAGCGCAAGGAGGACCCCGCGTTAGCGGAGACGGCGGAGCTTGTGTACGGGATGGCGCTGCTCGCCGAGGGCGGTGAGCTGAGCGACCCGTCCCGTTTCACCCGCCTGCTGGCCGACCGGCTGACGCGCACGCTGTGAGCTGAGGTCTTTGCGGATGGTGTGCACTGCCCGGAGATTATGGTCGAATCTCCTCAAAGCGTCGTGTCGGAAGCGAGGCGCCGCAGTACGGCGACAGGTATCGCCCGGGCGGGTACGCGGTCGCGTACCGTCTTAACATGCGGTTGAATGTGCGGCACGTCGTGGCAGCAGTGGGCGTCGTCGTCCTCGGCTTCGCCGCCGCGGCCTGCGCGGGGACGCCCGGGCAGGTGCAGCGGAGCTCACCTCACCGTGGCCACGGGATCGGGGCGAGTGCGCCGCCGCCGGCACCGCTGCGCGATGGTGAACGATTTCTGACTCTCGGGATGGCTCAGCCCTTCACGCCGACGCCTATCAAGGGCGGAACCGACGTGTATCGCTGCTTCCTCGTGGACCCCCAGCTGACCATGGGGGCGTTCGTTACGGGCAGCCAGTTCCTGCCGCAGAACGCAGCGATCGTCCACCACGCGATCTTCTTCCGCGTCGCGCCGACCGACGTGGCAGAGGCTCGCACGCTCGACACCGATAGCCCAGGCGACGGCTGGAGCTGTTTCGGCGGCACCGGTATCGGGTCCGGCAGAGGCGCCGGCGCCCACGTCGTCCCCCGCGCCGGCGGTGCCGGCAGCGTCTACCGCGCGCGTTTCGCCGCCGTCGAGTGCGGAGGCGCTGCCGCCAGCGCCAACTCCGGGCCCGCCTG
>Ga0209889_1000098_pt1 | contig 17889 bp, 10 predicted proteins | sample GWRWN1_0_10_FD_187233 | JGI IMG/M metagenome (GOLD analysis project Ga0209889, IMG submission 187233) | Riverbed sediment microbial communities from areas with no vegetation in Columbia River, Washington, USA - GW-RW N1_0_10 (SPAdes)... | ecosystem: Environmental > Aquatic > Freshwater > River >... | reverse complement strand
CCTTGCCGTTGCCAACCATGAACGCCTTGTCACCGAGACCGGGGAGATCCACGAGGCTGCCGAACTGCTGTTCCTGTTGCTTGAACGGTTCGTACAGTTCGCCGGGATTGGGCCAGACGCCGATCCTGGCTTCACCGTCGCCGCTCTCGGCGCTGAACGTGCATGTCCGCCCGGTGCCGAGCGCCGGAGTCGAGACGAGCTCGGCCGCGCCGTCCGAGACCGACGCGCCCACTGCTGTCGCGGCCTCCGCCTTGGTCCCCAGCGTGCACGGGTCCGGAAGCGACTCGACGGCTTGCCCGCCGCCCCCGCCGCCTCCACCGCCCCCGCCGCCTCCACCGCCCCCGCCGCCTCCACCGTCGGAAGGCACGGCCGGGTCGCCCGAGCAGCCGGCGATTACGACAACAGACATGACAGCTATGAGTATCGGTGCGATGCGCACCCGTTTGCTCCTCGCTGATCTCATCGACCAAGGTCGCCGCAGGTCGCGGCGGGATGGCGACAGGCTAGCTGGGGCTACGTAACGGAGTCGTAATTGTGGGGTTTTCTGGGAGCCTGTCCGGCTCGACCGTAGGCACCACGAGCCCGGCCAGGAAGCGGTCGGCCGGGCCGAGTGAAGCCACCGCGCAACCGGCGACCACATGGGTGCCGCGCCACGGAAGCAGAGCCCGGTGGACCGCGCCGACGTCAACGCGACGCCCAAGCCGGTCATTCTCGGCGGAGGCGTGCGCCACGATGGACAGAGCGAACGCCGCCAGTGGACTGCGACGCAGCGCCACCGCGTCGTCGGCCAACAGCGGCCGCAGCATTCGGACGGCGGAGCCGATCTGGCCGGTGGCCGCGAGCTGGACGGCTCGGCACGCCCGCCAATGCGGCGCGTGCGGTTCCGAAACCACGGCGTCGGCCAGCCTGGAGCCGAGGTCGTGCCAGCGACCGTACGCATGGCTCAGCGCCACCGCATGGACCAGCGCGTGCACCTCGGCATCGTCGGGGTGGACGCGGCGCTCCACTGTGTACGCCTCGGCGGCGAACCGGCCGGCCTCCTCGGGTTGTCCATGGGCCAGGGAAAGGCACGCGCGCAGCCGAAGCGGCAGGCGGAGGTAGAACGGCTGGCGGAGGTCGGCAGCGACCTGCTCCAGCGCGGTGACCTCGTCTTCAGCGGCGGCGAGCTGGCCCGCGCGCATCAGGTAGGTGCATCGCCACAGGCGTCCCTCAAGCAGCATGTGGCGGTCGCCGGCCGCGTCGGCCAGAGCCAGGATCTGGTCGGCTCGGCGCAGGCCGGCGGTGTCCGAAGTCGAACCGAGGCCAGCCCAGTTGCGACACATGAGGGCATAGGCCACAGTGGACGGATCCGGCAATGCCTCCGCGAAGCCCACCGCCTGCTCGCACAGGTCGTCGGCGCGCTCATCGCCCACGCCGGCGAGTTCCGCGCCGAGCCGGGCCAACAGCCGAGGCTTGAACGGGTCGTGCGGCTCCACCGTGTCGAGCACCGCGGCGAGGTGCTCGACCGCGCGCTTGTCGCAACGGCCCAGGGTCGGTCCATGCCCACTGGCGCCGAACACGGCGCGGACAGCCAGGTCAGTCCGGCCCGCCGTCGTAGCGTCTGCCGCGGCGATCTCGTACTCCTGGCGCGCGGTGGCCGTGTCGCCCGCCCGCCAACGGGCGCCCGCCAGTTCCAGTCGGAGGCGGCACCGCACCGCCGGGTCCGTGCCGGCGACCTCGAGCGCGCCGGCGTAATAGTTGGCGGCCTCCCCGTACGCGTGCCGCCGTAATGCCTCGGCGCCGGCGCGCGCGGCCGCGACGGTGGCCCGCTCGGCGGCGGCCGGGCCGGCGCGCAGGAGGTGGTAGGCCAGCCGCGACGCCGTGGGCGACGGGCTTGCCTGCCGGCCTTCGAGCGCCGCCGCCGCATCCAGGTGCAGGCGTTGCCGGCGTACCGCCGATAGCCCCTGATACAGAGCCTCCTGTACCAGGCCGTGCACGAACGCGAAGCGTCCAATGTGGCCGGTCTGCTCCACCATCAGATGGCTGCCGACCGCGTCCTCCAGCACGCTAAGTACGTCCACTCTGGACAGCTCTGGCATGAGTTCCAGCGTGGACAGCTCGACCTCCCGGCCGCAGACTGCGGCGGCGGCGAGCACCCGGCGGGCGGGCCGAGACAGTCGCCGGTACCTCGCGAGGATGGCGTCGCGCACACCGTCGGGCACGGTGAACCCGCGCGACGCGTCCAGCCTCAGCACACCATCGCGATGTGTGGCCGCCTGCTGCTCTGACATCAGCAGCACCAGCTCTTGGACGAAGAACGGATTGCCGCCGGTGGCATCGGCCACGGCCGCGACGATCCCGGGCTCGGCCGGCACGCCGACACACATCTCCACCAGGCGCCCCACGTCCGCTGAACCCAGACCGGTCAGGTCCATGAGACTCACCGGATGTTCCCGGCGGAGCCTGGCGACCAGCGACGTCAGCCGCTGAGTCGCGCCCGGCTCGCCAGTCCGGTACGTGCCCGCCACCAGCAACGGCAGCGGGTCTCGCGCCGCGTAGCGCACCATCGCGACCGTGGTCTGGTCAACCCACTGCAGATCATCCAGCACCAGCAGCAGTGGACCGGCGGCGGTGAGCCGAGCCAAGGTCGACCGAGCCGTCTCGGCCAATGCCGCCGGGCTGGCGGCGCTCTCGGTCGGTCCCACGCGGTAGGGGTGGATCGCGTCCATCAGCGGACCCGGCCCGACCGGTCCCGCCTCCTCGCCCCGGCCGTAGAGCACTGTCGCGGCCGGCCCGGCGAGCGCCGCGGCGAACTCCGCGATCAGCCGGGTCTTGCCGGCCCCGGCCTCGCCCGACACGAGGACTATCTCGGGCGCGCCGCCGATGGCCCGGCGCCATGCCGCCCGCACCGCCGCCAACTCGCTGGTGCGGTTGATGAACGGCGTGTTCCGGTCGGCCAGCCGGGGTGGCAGCGCACCGGCCCCTGGCGGCCGCGAGCGCGGCCTTGGGCCGGCGAACACATCCGGCGGCAGCGGCGGCTGGGTACGGGGCACCGCATGTCCCCGGAGCAACGCCATCGAAAGCGCCTCGGTCTCTGGCGACGCGTCCGCACCAACCTCCTCGGCAAGCACGCTTCGGCAACGCGCCAGTACGCGCAGCGCCTCGCCCCGGTCGCCCGCCCCGTTGTGCGCCAGCGCCAGCCGTCGGTAGACCGACTCCCGCAACGGAGCCAACGCAACCGCCTGTGTCGCGGCGGTACGGGCGGCCGGCCAGTCAGCGGACGCCAACGCGGCGTCTGCGACCACCTCCAACGCGCGAAGGCGAAGGTCCTCGAGCAACTCCTGCCGCTGCTCCACCCAGAGCGCGTGAACTCCAGGCAGGAATGGCTGGCGCGCGACCTCCAGCGCCGACCCCACTGAGTCGCGCGTCCCTGCTGGATCCCCCTCCGCGAGCAGGCGAACCGACGTGACCAGGTCGGCATCGGCCGACTCGATGTCGACCATCGTGGCTTCGGGCAGCCGCAGCTCGTACCAACCGGGGCCGGTCGTGAGCACGTCGACCAGGCCAACACCTGCTAGCGCGGTACGGATCCGACTCACCACGCCACGCAAAGCGGTCTTCCAGCTCGCCGGTACCCGGTCCTCCCAGACGAGGTCGGCCAGCTCTTCCCGGGAGACTCGGCGGGCGCGCTCGACGATGAGGAAAGCCAGGACGAGCCGGTCGTGTCGGGTCAGCTCGGCATCGTCCAGCCACTGACCGCCCGCCCCGATCCTCAGGCGACCCACCAGCGCCACGTGGACCACCACGGCCGAACCGTAGCAAATCGCGCACCCGATCGCTGCACCCCTTGGTCTGCGACGCAAGCGGGACACCTAGAGAGCAGCGGACCTGGTCAGTCAGATGGTGGGCCGGCGAGGCGGCGGACCAACTGGGCCAGTTCGATGCGGTTGGACGTGCGGGTCTTGCGTAGCAGGTTGGAGATGTGCACGCTCACGGTCTTCTCACTGATCACCATCTCGCCTGCGATTTGGCGATAGGTCCGCCCGGCAACGACGTACGAGAGCACCTCGCGTTCCCTCGGGGTAAGACCGGGCAGGAGTGTCGAAACCGCCGGCTGTGCCCCCACGATGGCGGCATCTAACTCCACGCCACCGCTGCGAGCCAGCGCTTCGACATCCGCAAGAAGCGGCGCCGCCTGCAGATCGACGGCCAGCTCGTGAGCTCGTCGGAGTGCGATCACGGCCGCATCGCGGGTCGATCGGTCGGCCAGTAGGGTCTGGGCCGCCCGCCACTGGGCGTAAGCCTCTTCCCAACGGAGCTCGGCCGCGACGCACGCCTGCGCGGCGCGGCTCCACGCCTGGCCAGCGGCCGGGCCGAGCTGGCCGCGGAGTAGTTCGGCCTCGTAGAGGCCCCGCATGGCACCAACGAGGATCGGATAGGTCGGTCCGGGGAGTTTATCCGCGACCACGGTCGGGTATCGGCGCTGCACGTCGAGAAGGCGTGCCACGGCCGGAGCCGGGTCCCCACCACGGTCCCGAACGGCCTGCACCTCGTCGGCGGCGGCCCTGGCGGCCAGCGGGAGCAGCCACTCGATTTGATCGGTTACCCCCTCGGCCTGCACACCGGCCGGGGCGATCGCCATCGCCCGCTCGGTGTCGCCGGCGGCCACGGCCAGCTCAGCCCGCACCGCCGCGAAGGGGAAGCCCGGATTCCGCGGCAGCTCGGCGAACAGCTCCTCGGCGCGGGCGAGGTGGGCCTGCGCCTCGGTCCATCGGCCCTGCCGGCACGCCAATCGCGCCGAGGTCAGCCGGGCGTCCGTGTCGGCCCACGGCCCGGGTGTCGAACCCAGCACGACCCGCAGTCGTTCCACGCAAGCGCGCCACTCCCCAAGCTGGAGCAGCTCGTGCGCCTCCAGCGCGACGAGCCTTGTCAGGTAGATGTGCGGCGCACCCAGCGAGGTCAGGTGCTCTCGGCCGCGGCGCAGGTACTCGATCGTGTGCCTGCTCACCCCGCCGTCCATGTTATTGCGCGCCCAGCAAACGGCGGCCATGAATCCGAAATAGTCGCGCACCTGCGCCGCTGCGGTCTGCGCCCGCTCCGCGTCGGCCAGACCACCACCCTCGCCGGCCATCGTCCGTGCCATCACCCGCGCAATCAACGCGTATGTGTCGTCCCGCAGCTGCATGCGCCGCACCAGCAACTCGGTGGCGAGCAGCGGCCGCCGCTCCCGTTCCACGAGAGCCAGAGTGTCCTCGATCGCGGCCAACTCTTCCGCAGGCTCGCCGGCTCGTTCGGCCGCGGCACGGATGAGTTGCAGTAGATCGAACCGAGTGACGCCCGCGCTGGGCACCTCCGCATGCAGGTCCAAGGCCCGGCGTAGCAGCCGCAGCATCTCCGTCGCACCGCCCGCCGCGTCGGCCGCCCCGGCGCCGAGCAGCGCCCACCGGTAGGCCTGCTCCCGATGCCCCGCCTGGTAGTGGTGGTCGGAGAGGGCCACCGCCCGCTCGATGTCCGCATCCTCGGCCAAGCCCGGGTCCAACGAGGCGGCGAAGGCCGCGTGCCGCGACCTCCGCTCTTCCGGCGGAAGCCCCTCCTCGAGCACCTCGGCCAGCAGCGGGTGGGTGAACCAGTACCGTCCATCCGCAGCGACGTCGACCACGCCGGCATCTACCGCCTCACGAAGCAACGCGACGATCTCTCCGGCGACGCCGGTGACCCGGGCGACCTTCTTGAGCTGGCCCGCACGCTGCGGCCGTCCCGCCACCGCCAGCAGTCGAGTTAGCTCCCGCGCCGGCGACGACAGCCCGTGCCACGTGTGCGAAACAGCCTCCCGCAACGCCGTTGGCAGACCCGCGGGCAATGACGTCGCATCCGGCGGCAGTCCCCGCGCGAGCAGCGTGGTCAGGTAGGCGTTGCCGCGCGTACGGGCGAACACCGCGTCCACGAGAGCCTGGTGCGGCGGACCACCGAGCACGCCGGACAGCTGTCCCGCCGTCGCCGCCCGATCCAGCCGGCTTAGGCGCAAATCGTCAACGCCCGGCAGCCGACGCACATGGGCGAGCCATCGACGTAACGGATCCCCTTCTCGCACCTCGCCCGTGCGGAGCGTGGCCACGACCGCCACTCGCCGACCGGTCGGCCCGGCCAGTACGTACGTCAGCACGTCGAGCGAACTCTGGTCCGCCCACTGCGGATCGTCCACGACCAGCACCACCGGACGCCGCCGGCAGGCCCATCGAGCCAGGCGTCGAACTCCACCGGCCCGTCCCCCACCGACCGCCCGTTGGAGCCGCGCAACACTGTCGGGACGGCGACGCCACGACCGGTCGCCCAGCTCCGGCATGACTGTGAAGGTGGCGGCGGAAATGGACCAGCCTACGTACGTGGCCCTGTAAGAGTTATCGGCTCAGACATTTATGAACTGGATCGGGATGGAGATGGCATCGGCTGCGACTGACCCTTGGTCTCGCCTTTGCCTGTGTGGGACCGCACGGACCTAATCCGCCCTCCACGCTGCCGCCGCGCAGGTCCCTGGATCGACCTGGAGCGCTACCACGGCTGATGGCCACGATCCCACACGTCCTTCCACTTGAACTGCACGCCATTGACCAGCGCGGTCACCTTGAGCTCCGCGAAGGGATCCCGCACGTATCGCACGCGATCGTGCGACGGGTCGTCCTGGCTGACCTCCACTAGAGCGAGCCGGTAATGATCGGCGTTCTGACCAACTCGAATCTCCCGGTTGGTCACGAAGAACTCCCCTGCGCCGGCGACGCGGCCCTTCACCTCAATGTGGACAAGGTGACCCTCTGCGTCAACAGAACGCATGTCGTACCCAGGGTTGTTGTGGGCCATGACTTCGGGTTCGCGCCCGAGGCGCCGCTCGGCGTCCATTACGGCATGCAGCGCGCGAAGCTCGACGGCGAGAGTCACTGTGACGCTGTTGTCGGGTCGCCCGGCCCGAGCGTCGAGCAGGCCTTGCGGCACGACCAGGGCAACCGCAACAACACCAGGAGGCCGAACCTGCGTGTGCTCCTGGGCGTCCAGCTCTGTGAGGCGACGGTCGAGACGCGTCCGCAGCTTCTGCGCCTCCTGCGACGCTCCCCGCAATGTGTTCCCCCGTCGACTCCCCTGCTCCGGAGAGTCGACGAGCCGGGCGACCTCTTCCTCCCAGTACGAGATCTCCTGCTTCAAGCGATCCGTGACCAGTTCCCGAGCCCGGGCGACGAAGTCCCGGCGCCGGGCCGAAATCTCCGCGTACCAGGCCGGCAGGTCCACCGAAGTTGCCCATGTCTCCGCCGTGCGCGTCGCCGCGGCTAGCCATGGTTCCAACCGGAGGTTCTCGACCATCACCCTCTCCTCCGCAGCCAGCGGCGCGTAGTCGAGGAAGGGCGCGGCGCCGGGGCGGTTGCGGCCGTCGCTCCACATCTCGACGTACCCGAATCGCTTGGCAACCGTCTGCTCCATGCCATCGACGATCTCTTCCCGCAGCGCCACCATCAGCCGCGGCTGGTCGGTCGGGTCAAATCGGTCGACAAGGATGGTCCCGCGGGTCAGCGCGTCACCGCAGACGTCGATTGTGTGATCCACGAGCGCGTCGAGGAGGGGGTGTCCCGGAGCGAGGAGCTGTGCGGTCACACCGCGGTCGATGCGCACCGCCGACCGGTCGAAACAGACTCTTTCGTACCGCAGCGGAATCGGGCCCGACAGACGACGCCGTTCGCGAACGGGCTGCGGTACGTGCGGGATCTCCCAACGACCTTTCTCGCGCATGATCAGTCGGCCATCGGCGTGGCCAAAAGCGTCGCGGAAGAAGCCCTCGACGTAGTGTGGCTGCAGCCGGCGCGCGCGTGCCTCCTCCAGCTCACGGCGGATGCGCTCAACATCCGCCATCTTTAACAGATTGGGATTGAGAGCCTTTTCTCTAACGAGTTTCGCGGCGATGTCGCCGATCCGCTCGTCGATGACACGGGTGAGATGCTCCCGTACCTCGGGCTGCTCGCCGTGCCTGACGGCCTGGATGAGCAGCTCGTGCAGTGGCTCCTCCTCGAACGCCTCGCCCAGGACGTCGAAGACCTTGTCGCCGAGCGCCTTGTTCATCTCGGCAATCTTGTCGAAGAGCCGCTTGAAAACCGCACCCTCTCGCGTGTTTGCCGCGACGAGGTTCCACAGGTGACACATCTCGGTCTGGCCGATGCGGTGGATGCGGCCGAACCGCTGCTCGATGCGGTTGGGATTCCACGGCAGGTCATAGTTCACCATCAAATGCGCGCGGTGCAGGTTGAGGCCTTCGCCGGCCGCATCGGTGGCGACCAGAACCAGGCAGGTCGGGTCCGTCATGAACCGCACCTGGACGGCACGGCGGTCGTCGCGCGACACGCTGCCATGGATCTCGACAACGGCATCATGGCGCCCTAGCAGCGCCCTAATGCGTTCGATGAGATAGCGCAGCGTGTCCCGGTGCTCGGTGAAGACGATGAGCTTGCGTGGTTCGCCGCCCGGGCCGTGGATCTCGGGCGTGGTCTCGAGGAGCCTGCGGAGCTCCAGCCACTTGCGATCCGCGCCTGCTGCACGCACACTGCGGGCAACGATTACGAGACCATCAAGCATGGCGATTTCCCGGCGCAGCTCGTCAGGCGTGCGGGAGGCGGTCGCCGCGTCCACGAACTCATCCTCGAACTCCTCCCGTTCCGCCGCCGGGAACTCCTCGGCGACGGCGCGCAGGTCGACGGCGGGCGTCCGCGCCTTCACCTTCCCGTTCGCGACGGAATCCTCAAGGCTCTTCTCCAGACGGGCCTTGCGCCGTTCGAGAGAGCGCAGGATCGCCTCCGGGCTGGAGGCGAGTCGTCGCTGCAGGACGGTGAGTGCGAAACCGACGGTGTTGCCCCGAGCGTCCTTGGACTTCTGCAGCTCGTCGACCCGGTTGAACTCCTGACCGACGTACTCGGTGACGCGGTTGTAGAGCTCAGTCTCGCCGGGTGAGAGTTCGTACGGAACGGTGTACGCCGCGCGGAGCGGGAAGAGCGGCGTGCCCGAGAATGTGAGCAGCTCCTCCTTGATGCGGCGCACCATCAGGTTGTCGGCGCCGGTGGAGTGCACGTCTCTTCGGTAGCGGCCCTCGTATCGGTCGGCGTCGAGGAGGGCAAGGAAAAGCTGGAAGTCCTCCTCCTTGCCGGCGTGGGGCGTGGCGGTCATCAGCAGGAGATGCTGTGTCGTGTCACGCAGCGCCTGCCCGAGCCTGTAGCGCTTCGTGGCCTTGATCTCGCGACGGGCGGCGTACCGGGCAGACATCCGATGGGCTTCGTCGACGATGACGAGGTCCCACGTCGTCTCCTTGAGCTGCGCGATAAGGCTGTCGCTGCGAGCGAGCTGGTCCATTCGCGCGATGACCCGCGGGAGGTCGTCAAAGGCGGTCTCGCCGGGCGGCGTACCGGCGATGTCGTCCGCTGACAGGATCGGAAACTTGAGGCCGAACTTCTCCATGAGCTCGTCTTGCCATTGCTCGACAAGGCCGCCCGGCGCGACGACGAGGCAACGGTCGAGGTCACCGCGCAGGTGCAGCTCCTTCATCAGGAGTCCGGCCATGATGGTCTTGCCAGCGCCAGGGTCGTCGGCGAGAAGGAACCTCAGTGGTACGCGATCGAGCAAGTATCCGTACACGGCCTCGATCTGGTGCGGAAGCGCTTCGAGATCGCTTGAGGTCACGGCGAGCATCGGGTCCGTCTGTGCGGCAGTCTGAATGCGGAGTGCCTCGGCGGCGAGCTTGAACTCCTCCGGATCGGCGTCGTACGGGGTAGCGCGCTCCTCGACGAGGCTCAGTTGCGCCTCGTTTGCTCTCATGAGGATCTGTTGGCCGAGGTCGCCGCCGGGCGTCTCGTAGACAACCCGGTATGCATCCGCGCCCATCGGCGTCGCAGCGAGGACATGCACTGGGCCGCCCGGCACGATACCGATCACCCTGGTGCCCGCCGCCAACTCCTCGAGTCGCAATTGTCGCTCCCGCCTTATTCGCACCGAACGGACCGAATGAACGAATAGTTCATGTTGGTGCTTAGCCCTGCTCGTGCAGCGAGCCTAGTAGTGGAGCGGTGACGCGGCGTACCCCTCACGGGTTGATCGGACGGAAAGATGCTGACCGTTACGGCGAGTGCGCTTGACATATGCTTCACCTAGCCTCCAGTGCACGCAGCGCTACCGCGCGTCATGAACCACTCCCTGCGCTTGGGGGGGTCGTTTCGAGGTTCCCGGGTTGGAGGAGGACATGAAGGTCGTATCGGTCATCAACTACAAGGGTGGTGTGGGCAAGACGACCTTGACTGCGAATCTCGGCGCCGAGCTGGCACGAAGAGGCAAGAAGGTGCTGTTGATCGACCTCGACCCGCAAACGAGTCTGACGTTCTGCTTCTACGACCCCGACGACTGGCGCAAGGAATTGCGCGAAACCAAGACCATCAAGCATTGGTACGACAACTTCAATGGTGGTCTACCGTCGACCAGCCTCGCGGACCTAATCCAGACACCGCCGAGCGCGAACGCACACCTTACTGGTGGGGCCCGGCTTGACCTCATCGCTTCGCATCTCGGGCTAATCAACGTCGATTTACACCTCGCCACGGAACTCGGCGGCGCCAGCCTGCAGCAGTACAAGGCTCGGTTTATCCGAGTCCACCGGTCGCTAGCCGAGGGTCTGGGCGAGTCGCGGTTCGCGGACTACGACTTCGTCCTCATCGACTGCCCGCCCAACTTCAATATCGTCACCAAGACGGCGATCGTTGCCAGCAGTCACCTATTGATCCCGGCGAAGGCTGATTATCTCTCTACGCTGGGGATCGAATACCTCTACGGCAACGTCTACGAGCTTGTCAAGCAGTACAACGAGTTCGTCGACCTCGACGGTCGCAGCGGCGCCGACGCACGCATCCACCCCGTCGTCGCCGGCGTGGTATTCACCATGATTCGGCCCTATCGAGACGCCCCCAGTTCGGTCCATCAGCCGTACATCGCGTTGATCAAGGAGATGGGGCTGCACGTGTTCTCGACGACGATTCGGGACAGCGCGGCCATCTTCGGTGACGCGAGTCAGCGCGGAGTCCCGCCGGTTCTCCAGGCTCGGCCCGCAGGCGATGCGGTCCTCGAGCTACGCCAGCTCGCCGCGGAGTTCCTCAACGACATCCCGCCCGAAAGGATGGCAGCATGAGCGACGCAGCCAAGCTCTCTCTAACGGTGCTCCAGCGTGTAGCCGAGTTCTTGGACGCCCTACCTGAGAACGATCTTGTGGACCTCGCCGAGGGTCGAGCGAGCATCACGTTCTACCGGTGGGGTGAGGACAGGCCGGTCAAGCCGGCGAAGGCGCCGAGGCGCACCGCCAAACCGCCTGCAGCGGTCGACTTGGCCGAAGTGCGCGAGGCCTTGGCCACCATGGACAACCGCGAGGCAGGTCGAAAGCGCCTCGCCCCTCTGACTGTCGCGACTCTCCGTTCGCTGGCAGGCGAGTTGGACATGGGAGGCCTAAGCAAGGAAACCAAAGCAAGGCTAGTGGACAAGATCGTCGAACGCACTATCGGATACCGCCTCAACTCAGCAGCGATCCGACAGCTCTGAAGGTCGCCGGCTTCGGTCGCACACGTGCCGTGCGGCTGCGCGAGCACCTGGCCTGGACCGGAATCGTGCTCACCCCGGCCCTGCTGCGACAAGCCCGCGCGTTCGGCTCACCATCTGGGCAGCCGGTGGAGATGGCCGGGATCGCGGTCATCACGTCTCGCCAGCCCACGCTTTCCACACCCACGGTCTTGTGGGGCCACGCGTGCCGACGCTGACCGGCGCGCTCGGGCCACAACCAACCACGGCAAGGTACTGATGCTCTTGCTGGACGATCCCGGTCAGGACGGCGCATTCTCGCGTGCACGCCGCCCGTTGGACGCGCTGACCGGCGTGCTGTTCGCCCAGTTCGGACTGATCGTCGGCGCGATCTCGCTCGCGCTGCTGGCCGTAGCTCGGTCGCTTTGGATCATGAGCCCCAGCCTCTACTCAGCCACCACCCTCGATGGGTGTGTCGCGACTGGCCCTGCCACCTTCATGGCGAAGAGCCGCAGTAGGACCGGAGGCAGCCTGCTTGCCGATGCAGGCCAGACCACGACGCCACGCGTACGCGCTCCCCTGGGGGGACCATGTGATCGGGTGGGGAAATACGTGATCGTAGACAGCAGGGATGTGCCGCTGAACTCATCCGTTGGGAAGAGGCGTAATGTCGGCTCCAGGGAACTGCTGTGCCAACCATCGTCGAACCGCATCGGCGCTGCCATAGCCATGTGCCCGCAGGATATCAACGATATCGCGCCCGGAAATGAGCACGAGCGGATGCCGATCAGTACGGACCTCTTCGTACGCCTGGTGGTGGTAGTAGGAGGTAGTAACGAATACGCCGAACATGCGATGCCTCATACGAGAGATCAGCCGCGAGAGTTCTCGCACCCCTACCGAGTTAGTATGGACGTAGCACTTGGCCTCCAGCACGAACTCGACGGACACGCGGTCCGCGAGTGGTCCAAGCATGTAGTCACCTACGGCATCGCGGCCTCCGTCACGGCTCGGCTGTGTCAATTCCACTCGCCCCGTATTTGCGGCGGTCATCCGCCATAGCTCGACAGCGCAGGCTTCGAAGGCATACGGCCGTGAGGCGAACCAGCGATGCAGCACTTCAAGCATGGCGCTACCCTCGCGGTCGTTTGGCAGCTGCTGCTCGCGTGTGCGCGTCGCTGTGGTCTTCCCGGCCGTGAGCGCATGGTATGCCCGACCCTCAACCCATTGCTTCCATGCGTCGGGCGCGTGCGGACCGATGGGGTTCCCCCCGAGCACCTCGTCAAGCCAGCGCCGAGGCACCGTTGGTACGTCAAGAACAGTGAATTTCGCCCGATAGTTCTGGAAGCGGAGGCCGTCCTTGGATCGCCACACTGCCTGCAGGTCATCATCCGAGCTCGTCGAAGAAGTGCCGGGGACCAAGAGCCCGCGAAAGCGGACGTCGCGCCACATGCCAGCCTTGACGAACAGGAGAAACGGAGCCACTCGTCTCCGGTCCTCGGCTGTACCGTAACAACTCGCGAACACGTCACGCAGCAGGACGTTCCCGCTGCGTTCGGTGTCGTGGAGCTCGCGACCAGGTCGCTTATTGTCGCCGTAATAGGTGAAGATCCCTGTTTGCTCATCGAGGGAATCAGGCCAGTCTGGATCCTGGCCGCTTGAGTAGAGCACGGCCAACTTGACAGTCCGGTTGTTGGGCGACCCGGCGTACCGGAAACCACCCTGGTTGCCCACGGGCACGATCTTTGCGATCGGGTCTGAGCCGACGTTGGTGGTACGGCCACCAAGGTAGTCCTTGTCGACCACGAGATCTGAACGCGCAAGATCGCTGAACGGGACGCCAGCGACCAGCTCATTCACGGCTGGCTCCCGTGCGCCTTACGTGAACCTGTGGGCGCAGCCCTACCGCACATTGGGTGGCCTGAGGTGCTGAGACGACGCTGCACGTCGGCAGCGTACCGATCGGTCCGGCCGATCACTGCCCCGTTCGACATCTCACGGGAACCGGGGCCCAGTCAACCACGCCGATCTGGCCTGAACTCTGCGTACGGTCAGAGCCAGCGCCTCGTTAAGTTGTCTCAGGTGGCCCGAAGAGATTAGACCCTGAATGTGGCCTGAATGGAGATAGGGCTCCCGGGATCCACCAGCAATACGCCGGTCTCCAAGTTACGGTCGACCGCGGCATCGCTAAAGTTGGCGCTGCTGATGAACGCGACTCTGTCGTCGACAACGACAAACTTCGCGTGCATCGCAACGGCGCAATGCTTGTCGACTCATTGCGGCTACGCCAGCCTCTCATGAGTTCTCTGCGGTGTGCCAGCCGAGATGGTGCCGTTGCCGGGGTCTGCCGATCTCGACGCGGCCACCCCGTCCGTCGGTACTCCACAAGATCTACTCGTCCTCAAGGTCTTCCTCGCTTCCAGCGGGCTCATCCACATCCTCGGTCAGGGTCGTCTCGATTGGCCTGCCCATCGCCTCGCCGACAAGGCGGAGGAGGGCGAAGCGCCGGTCGTTCATGAAGGCTGTGAAGTCGTCTGCCTGCAAGAGGCTCGGGTTGACAACGTGAGTAGAGACGTTTGCCTCGATGACGCTCTCGGTGACGCCGGCGCTGTTGGCCAGTCGCGGTAGGTATACCGAAGGTGCCCATCCGCCTATGACACGATTGGTGCGGGCAGTCAGCGGAGTCTTGTTGACGATCGAGTTGTACACGGAGTCCGGAATACCCTCCCGCTCGCACCATACCCGCGGGAAGATGTGGTGGATGTCGACCGCCTCATCAAAGTACGATGTCACGCTCACAGGCTCGCCAGAGCGCCAGTCAACTGCTGCGCTTTTCATCAGCAGGGCGTAGATGCCCTTGTAGGCAGCGGATCCCCGAGTCCGGAGCGTGTCAAGGCGCCCCGGCGCGAACTGGGATTCCTGGACCGTCCGAGGCTCCACGCCAGATCCACGAATCCATGCGACGACCTCTGGCACATCGCGTGCGAACCTTGTTTCGGTTGTGCCGCCGTAGAGCTCGCCGAACACCCCACACCACAGCCACCGTGATAACTTCTGGTGCGCGGCCACAGTAGTAGTTTCGTTGCCGAGGATGGTAAGGATGGCGGCTAGGGGAATCAGCTGTGATCCGTAGGGAAGGTAGCGGGTGTCGAACATGTACTGTTGGTGGAGCAGCCTCGCCGCGGACTTGAATCCTTCGGTCGCGGCCGGTGCCCACCGCTGATACGCGGCGAGCGGGAGGTTGAGAATGTCGGCACGCCGGCAGCCGACACGAGGTGCTCGCTCATCTTCCACGTTGGACACGAGGTAGTTGTTGCGCGCGTGGTTCGTGGCTAGCAGTGTGACTGCCTGGAGGAAGTCAGTGTTGGTCACCTCATGAAGCACGCGATAGGTCTGGGAGCTCCACGCCTTCCTTTGCGCCAGCCAGTCCCTGCGTAGGTCGAACTCGTCGGCTGCGTATGTTGCCGTGAGGAGCTCGAACACGGTGAGCGTGACCCCACCTGTGTTTACCTTCTCGAAGACCTGACACACCGCTTGACGCGGAGTGGCCGAGCCGAGCTCGATGACAGGAACCTGGTACTGGTCGAACTGGCGAAGCACGGTCCGTCGGAAATCAGTACGCAGTTTCTGGCGCTCCTTGTCGAAGTCCCAATACTCGACGTAGCTGTCCAGCCATTCGTCCGGCTCGAAGATCTGGCCCAGGGGGAACATGCTGGCCGCGTACTCCAGCTCGGGAGTAGATAGATCTGTCGCCACGTCGCCACGAAACGTGCGTACGATCCTGTCGGCCGGGACGAACGAGAACGCCTCTTCACGGTCAGCCGAATCGTCCAGGGCCGCCTTCATGCCCACGTAGAACCAACCGCTGAGTTTGCGTTTACGGGCGTCCTGTGTATTGATAGGCTCCGTGAGCAGCAAGGCCTGGAAGAGAGATGTCAGCCGTTGCTGACCGTCCAGGATCAGCCGCTCGACGCGGTGCGGATCCGGATTGGCGCCTTCGATGAGCCGCTCTTTGAATCTGACAACGCCGCCGGTTCGGAGCATCATGATTGTCCCGACGGGGTAGCCGAGTGAGATTGACGCAAGAAGTCCCCGGATGTTCTCCATCGGCCAAACCCAGCCCCGCTGGAACTCCGGAAGCTGTGCCCGCCCGCTCGCCGCCTCTGTCAGGAGAGAGCGAAGGAACTCCTTCTCAATGCCGAAAGCTTCGACGGCTCCGGACGCTTCAACGCTCACGTTCAGTTCCACCTCTCGCTGTCTGTCCCTCTGTTCGCGATGCCTTCGGAGATCTCTGCCCATGGATGCCCACATGACTCGGGTTCACCGGTTGCTAGCCAGATGGGCGAGCATTGACTGATTTGCCGCCCAGCCATCGGGAAACTTGTTCGGCACGTTGAGATGCACGGGCTCGGTCGAGGGGTGCGCGTCGAGCAATTCCTGGATCCCCGCCCGCGCCACCACGATGCACGCGTGGCGGTGTCGAGATGTCAACACACATAATCTCCCCGACTCCAGGTGGAACGCGGTCGCGTCCAGCCGACCCGACAGCGGATGAAGCACGATAGTCACGTCGTACTCCCGCCCCTGCAGCCGGTTCGCCGTGTCCACAGTGATCCCCGGCGCCCCACCCCGCCGTGCCAGCGCCGCACGCACCGCCGCGGCCTGGTCCCGGTGCGCCGTTCCGATTGCGATCCGCTCCGCCGCTACCGGCTCACCCGAGGGGGAGCGATCCGGCGAACGGGCCAACGCCCCGCGCTCCAGCAGCCGCAGCGCCACCGAGGCGCACGCCTCTACCGCCTCGCCATCCGTCCGTAGTGCATGCCGCGCCGGCAGCTCGTACAACGCCCATCCCGTCTCAGCCGCTGTAGCGAGGACCTTGTCTACCGCTCCCCCGCCGATCGCCGCAGTTCGGAACGAGAGCCGCCGCTCGTCATGCGCCGCTCCCGACACAAACGGCGCAAATGGGTAGAAGGCCTCCGACACCACCGGCGCAGCCGACGCCGGTAGCCGCCACGACACCGGCAACCGATGCTGCCGCAGGCCAGGATTGTGCCGAAGCAGCGCCGCCACCGCGCTCTGCATCGGATCCCAGGTCAACCCGTTCCAACGCTCCGTCTCGATCGTCGAGAACGGATCCAGCTGGCCGGGGTCGCCCACAAACAGCGCCCGCTCAAACCGGTTCGCGATCCGCAGCAGCATGTCAGAGCGCATCTGATACGCCTCATCCACGATCGCCCACGGCCACGAGCCCTCGGTCACGAAGGTCCACTTCGCCGCCGTAGCCACCACTATCGCCACCGACTTGAGATCGGCGATCGACGAACGCACCAGCACCGACGAGTGCTGCGCAACCCGCCGTGACGGCACATAATCCCCCGCGGACAGCCGACCAATCAACAACGCCGGCGCGGCCACGGCAAGCCGATGCACCAGGTCGTCCACCTGCTCGTTCGTCTGCGCGACGACCATCACCTGCGAACTGTCCTCGGCGAGCGCCAACGCCGCCCGCACCACCAGCGTCGACTTCCCCGCTCCCGGCGGCGAATCGACCACCACGCCCAAATCCGAGCCGTGACGCAGGTCGTCCAGCACGGCGGCAACAACCCGGTCGGCCTCATCCGACGGCGACGGCGCGGGCGATGACGCAAGCAGAGTCATGACCACGCCTCCACCGCATCCTCATTGGTCGGCACGTACTCCGCTGGCGGCCCGCCGTGCGTCCACGGCGTCTCCTCCCGCTTCGGGAAGGTAGGCCACTGCCCGGCGTCCGTCCTCAGCGTGCTGTAACACAACGACTCCGACACGACGGGAACCGCACCAGGCTTCGCGACGTGCCCTCCACCCATTCCCTTCGCCAGCTCCAGCTTGACGTCGATGCCCTCCTCGCCGGCCGACACCGACACGATCGTCGCCTCCTGGCTCGGCCGGCTGGCCGCCTTTAGCGTCGTACTGACCTCAAGCCGAACCGGGTCGCCCGTCCGAACCGTGATCAGCGGATGGAGCACACGCTTCGTGGCGCCCTGAACCAGACGATGCGGATCACTCTCGATCACCGTGCCGGCGAACGCCTCGCCGCTTACCCGGAACTCCGCCATCTGCAGCCCATCGTCGAAAGCCAGGTCCACTGTGTACGTATCGAGCTCTCGCTCCAACGTGCTGAGCCGCCGGGCGGCCGCCACAGCGTTGTCCAACCGAGCCTGCGGCAGCCCGCCGCCGCGCCAGTACTCCATCCCCTCGCTGAACTCCCGCCGCTCCTCGGCCCACCGCCGCTCCACCGACGGCCCCGGATCCAACGCCCGCAACAGCGACACCGCCTGCCACATGAGCTGCCAC
>Ga0209889_1000097_pt1 | contig 17901 bp, 13 predicted proteins | sample GWRWN1_0_10_FD_187233 | JGI IMG/M metagenome (GOLD analysis project Ga0209889, IMG submission 187233) | Riverbed sediment microbial communities from areas with no vegetation in Columbia River, Washington, USA - GW-RW N1_0_10 (SPAdes)... | ecosystem: Environmental > Aquatic > Freshwater > River >... | reverse complement strand
GGCCGCCTCGACGCCGGCCCGGCCCGACGCCACCAGCCGCGCCGCCACCGGCACCGCCCGACCCCGATCGGCCAGCAGCGTGGCGGGGACCAGGTTGGGCGGCCCCCCGGGATCCTGGCTGTAGGCGGCCTCGAACAGGTCGTCGGCCATCTCCAGCGGGCCGGTCAGCAGGGCGATGCTGGCCCGCAAGAAGGCGTTCCCGCCCCCGCCCGCTTGGCGCATGATCGCCGCCGCCCGGTCACCCTCGCCGGCCCTCAGGGCGTTCCACGCCCGGGTCTCGGCCTCGGCGGTCGAGGCGCGGGGGGTGAGGTCGGGCAGCGCCCCCGCCCCGGGCGGCCTGACGACCTGCAGGTTGGGGCTCCCCTGCCGTTTCATGCGGCGACCGAAGCCGCGGCCCGACCCCGATCGGGTGCCGCCTTCCGGCGCATCGACGTCGAACACGCCGGTGCGCTGCCCGGCGCGCAGCTCCTGGAAGTTCATGTAGGCGAAGAGCCCGAAGAACAGCAGGCCGAACAGGCCTATGAAGGACGCCCGGTAGGCAAGGAACCCGGCGACGATGGCGGCGCCGATCGAGAGCTTGCAGGCGTTCTCGAAGCCGACCAGCTCCTCGGCCACGTGCCCCCCGTCGAGCGGCCGGATCGGCAGCAGGTTGAAGACCGCCCACCAGATGCTGACCCACTGCACGTAGTAGAGGACCGGCGCCCAGCTAAAGAAGCCCTGGTCGAACTGGTAGTCGATGCGTTGCTGGAGGCCCCAATCGGTCCTGTAGAACACGAAGTGTGCAGGCAGGCCGAGCACCAGAAGCTGTGTCAACGCACCGGAGAGGCTCACGAGGATCGACTTGGGCTTGCTGAGCGCCCGCCGGCCGCCGCCGGTGGGCACGGTGAAGCCTCCGAAGCCGTGCAACACGATGGCCGAGCGCTGCCCCAGCAGCCGGTAGGTCACGGCGTGACCCAGCTCGTGGACGAGCACCGACACGAACACGATCACCGCGAAGGCGAACACGACCCACAGCGGTTCCAGCCGGATGCCGAACAGGAAGGCGACGACGACGAAGAACGGCTCGACCCGCACCGGGATGCCGAAGATCCGGAAATGCGCCCTTGCCACTACTACTTCCCGCTCTTGCTGCTTCGCAGCGGGCCGCTCGGGCTCCGACGCGTTGATCTCCCGCTTCCACGGCCGCTCGGGCTGGGATCGCTCTCAACTTGCTTCCCCGTCACCCTCGACGGACGCTCGCTCATCGCAGGGCAGCGTAGGCGCGGCCGCGGCCGACCACGTGATCGACTGCCGGGTACGTGGACGGCGACGGCCGGTTGTCGGCCGCCGCGGGCACGCCCGTACCATGCCGCCGATGGCCGCCAGCCGCATGCCCGAGACACTCCCCGAGGGGGACGCCAAGGTCCAGGCGGTGCGGGACATGTTCGACGCCATCGCCCCCCGCTACGACCTGGTCAACCGCGTCATGACGTTCCGTATGGACGTCGGCTGGCGGCGGCGGGCGGTCGGATCGCTGGCGCTGCGCCCGGGGTCCAGGGTGGTCGACCTCGCCTGCGGGACGGGGGACCTGTGCCGCGAGCTGGCGTCCGCCGGGCTCGTGCCCGTAGGCGTCGACCTGTCGTTCGGGATGCTGGCGGCGGCCCGGACCGACGCCCCGCTGGTCCAGGGGGACGCACTGACCCTGCCGCTGCGGGCGAGCACGGTAGACGGCATCTCGTGCGGCTTCGCCCTGCGCAACCTGGTGGCGCTGCCGCCGTTCCTCGCCGAGCTGGCCCGGGTGTTGCGCCCCGGCGGGCGCATCGCCCTGCTCGAGGTGGCGACCCCACCCAATCGCCTCCTGCGCTGGGGCCACCGGGCGTACTTCGGCAGCGTGGTGCCGATCATCGGTGGCCTGCTGTCCGACGGCTCCGCCTACCGCTACCTGCCGCGCTCGGTCGCCTACCTGCCGGCGCCCCGGGACATGCGCCGGATGATCGCCGAGGCCGGCTTCGTCGACGTCGACCAGCGGCTGCTCTCGGGGGGCGTTGCCCAGCTCATCCTCGCCACGAGGGCGTCGTGATGGCGCTGCTGGCACGCACCCACCGACTCGACGCCGACGTCGATCTGCTGGGGTTCGCCGGGCGAGACGGGGTGCTCTTCGAGCGGGGGCGATCCGGGCTGGCCGGCCGGGGCTGCGCCGCTCGCCTGCCGTGGCCCGCGGGCGACCCGGCCGCAGCCGCCCGGTCGGTGGCCGAGGCCCTGGCCGGCATCGAGGTCGACGACGAGGTGAGGCTGCCCGGCTGCGGACCGGTGGCGTTCGGGACGCTGCCGTTCACGCCGGGGGCGTCCAGCGAGCTCGTAGTCCCGGCCGTCGTCGCCGGGCGGGCCGATGACGGGACCCGTTGGATCACCACGATCGGCGAAGGCAACGCCGACGCCGACGGCCCGAACCTCGACGCCGAGGTCGAGCACCTTCCGGCGATCAAGCGGTTCACGGTCACGGCGCAGCGCGACCCCGACGACTGGTGCGCCTTGGTCGAGCTGGCCACCAAGGCCATGGCGGGCGGCGCGTTGCACAAGGTGGTGCTGGCCCGCCGGATCGACATATCCGCCGACGGGCCGATCGACCGGCTGGCAGTGCTCGAGCGGTTGCGGTCGACGTACCCGGGCTGCCACATCGTCTCGGTCGACGGCTTCGTGGCCGCCAGCCCCGAGCTGCTGGTGTCAGTGGCCGGCGACATCGTCCGCTCCCATCCCATGGCCGGCACGGCACCTCGGGGTGGCGACCCCACCACCGACCAGCGGCTGGCGGCATCGCTGCTCGCCTCGACCAAGGACCGCCAGGAGCACCAGATCACGATCGACATGGTCCACGACACGCTGTTGCCGTGGTGCTCGTACCTCGACTACGAGGCCGAGCCGTCAGTGGTCGCAGTGGCCAACGTCCAGCACCTGGCGACGATGGTGGAGGGACGCCTGTCGCAACCGGCGCCGTCGGTGCTGGAGCTGGTGGCGGCCCTGCACCCCACCCCTGCCGTGGCGGGCTGGCCCCGCGACGAGGCCGTGGCCTGGATCGCCGAGCACGAGGGTTTCGACCGGCGGCGCTACGCCGGCACCGCCGGGTGGGTTGACTCCGCCGGCAACGGCACCTGGGCGGTGTCGGTCCGTTGCGCCGAGATCGACGGGTCGGCTGCAAGGGTCTGGGCAGGCAACGGAATCGTCGCCGACAGCGATCCCGCCACCGAGCTGGCCGAGACGCGATCCAAGCTCCAGGCGCTGCTGTCGGCGATCGTCCGGCCTTAGTTGCGCTGCTAGGACAGGGCGGCGTCGACCGCGGTGGCCACGGCATCGTCGACGCGGCCGTGGACGTCGACGTTCGCGGCTCGGTCGGTGCGTGCGACCAGGACGTGGACGCCACCCTTGGCGGCGGCTTCGCCCACGGCGGCACCCATCTCGTCGTCGCGCGTGAGCGCTCGGGCGTCGACCCCATAGGCCGACGCCAACGCCACCAGGTCGAGCCCGTGGGGCGTGCCGAACAGGGTCTCGAACCGTTCGGTCGGCAACGCCCGGGCTTGGGGGAGGAAGGAGAAGATGCCGCCCCCGTCGTTGTCGACCACTACGCACACCAGGTCGATCCCCCGCCCGGCGGCGCCGAGCAGCCCGTTGCTGTCATGCAACAAAGCGATGTCACCGATGAGCAGGGCGGTCGGCGCGGCCGATCCGACGGCAACGCCGACCGCGGTGGACACGGTGCCATCGATGCCGTTGGCGCCCCGGTTGGCCAGCACCGTCACGCCGGCGCGGGGGACGGCGTAGCGCTCGACGTCCCGGATCGGCATCGAGGACGCCACCACCAGCCGGGCACCGTCGGGGAGGGCCGCTATGACGTCCCGGGCGATGGCCGGCTCGTTCGGGGTCGACAGCTCTGTCAGCGCCGCGGCCACGGCGGCAGCAGCGGCGTCAGATGCCGCCCGCCACCGTTCCAGCCAGACCCCGGGGGCTGCACCCGAGACCGCCGAGCCGAGCGCGGCCAACACGGCGGTGGGCGGTCCGTCGATCACGGTCGCCGCCGTTGCCGCCGGGTCGGACCAACCCCGTGCGCCCACGACGACCTCCTCGGCCCCGGATGCCGCCAGCCACTCGTTGACGACCCGAGACGCGCCCGGGGGCCCGACGCGCAGGATCACTTCGGGTCGCAGCGCGTCGGCGGCGCGCGGCGAGCGGAGGATGGCGTCGACGTGCACGATGCTGGTGTCCGCCGTCATCCAGGCCGGCGAGCGGGGCTCGGCCAGTACCGGCCACCCCAGGGTCGCTGCCAGCCGATGGAGGGCGGGACCGTCGATGGGCGCGGCCCCCGCCACTATCACGCCCCGCCGGGCGGCGAGCTCGCGCAACCCGACCGGCGCGCCCTGCGCGATGGCCGGAGCCGGCGCCGGTGCCGACATCGCCGCCACCCAGCGTCGGTCACCCCGTCCGAGCGGCAACGGTCCCGCGGTTCCCACCAGCGGCTCCCGGAACGGCAGGTTGAGGTGCACCGGGCCGGGCCGGGCGCCCAGGGTCGCGGCGTACGCCCGCCCGGCGAACGCCCGCCAGCGTGACGCGGACGCCACGTCGGGCACCCCGGGATCACCGAACCAACGGACGGCACGGCCGAACAGGTGCACCTGGTCGATGGCCTGGGGCGCTCCTACGTCGCGCAGCTCGGGAGGCCTATCCGCGGTGCACGCCAGGAGGGGAACGCCGGCCAGGTCGGCCTCCACCACGGCGGCGTGCAGCTCGGCGGCAGCGGTCCCGCTGGTGGTGAGGACGACCGCCGGCTGCCCGGTGGCGAGCCCCAGGCCCAGGGCCAGGAACCCAGCCGACCGCTCGTCGTGTTGCATCTGGAGGGCGATTTCGGGCCGGTCGGACAACGCCAGCGCCAGCGGGGTCGAGCGCGAGCCCGGGCACACCACGGCGTGCCGGACGCCGCAGCGCAGCCACTCGTCGACCAACGTGGACGCGAACGTGGCCTGGACGGCGGCGGGGGCGGGGGGCTCGGCGGCGGTCATGGGATCGGTGAGGTGCAAGCATTCCCCGCCATGCCGCTACATGGCGAACGCGATGGGTCCGGCGCGCGGGTGCTGCTGCTGCACGGTTTCGGCCAGACCTGCCGCTGCTGGGGTCCCGTGGCCCCGGCGCTCGCCGCCGGCCACGCGGTCGTGCGCCTGGACCTTCCCGGTCACGGTGGTTCGGGCGCCATCTCAGCCGACCTCCCGGCCACGGGGCGGCTGGCGGCCGAGGCGGGCGGCCCAGCGATCCTGCTCGGCTACTCGATGGGCGCCCGCATGGCCCTGCACGTCGCCACCGAGGCTCCGGAGACGGTGCGGGGCCTCGTCCTCGTGGGCGGGACGCCGGGCATCGAGGACGACGCCGAGCGCGCGCGGCGCCTGGAGCGCGACGAGGCCCTTGCGGCGCGCATCCGGGCCGAGGGCGTGGCCTGGTTCGTCGACTGGTGGCTCGCCCAACCGATGTTCGCCGGGCTGCCGGCTGCCGCCCGATTCGAGGACGAACGGCGCCGCAACACTGCCGAGGGCCTGGCCCGGAGCTTGGAGCTGGCGGGCACCGGGTGCCAGCGCCCGCTGTGGTCGGCGCTGCCCGGTATCGAGGCCCCGGTGCTGGTCATGGCCGGGGAGGACGACGCGCGCTACGCCGCCATCGCCGGGCGGACGGCGGCGGCGATCGGCGCCAACGCCCGCGTTGCGCTCGTCCCCGGGGCCGGGCACAGCGCCCACCTGGAACAGCCGACGCGGTTCCTCGAACTGGTGAAGCCGTGGCTCGCCGAGGTGGCGGACGAGTGACCTCACCCGAGGCAATGCAGTCCGGCGACGACAGGACGAGGCAATACGGTCCGGGGGCCGGTCTCCATTGCCTCGACAATCCCGGAGCGGACCGTATTGCCTCGGGCTCCCCGGGAGTCAGGCAGTCACCCAGAGGCCGAGCGCCAGCAGGGCGCCGAAGGCGAGCTGGACCCGTCCCGTGCCGCCCAACACCGGGATGAGCTCGCGGCCGCGCGCGCGGCCCAGGACGGCGATCACGGGCCGCCGCGCCATTGGCACGGCGGCCAGTGCCAACGCCGCCCCGGCCCGATCCCCCACTGCAGCCACGACGGGCACCATCACCACCGCCCCCACCAGCAGCGCCACGTAGAACCACCGGGTGCGCTGGTCGCCGAGGCGCACGGCCAGCGTGCGCTTGCCGGATGCGCTGTCGCCGGGGATGTCGCGCAAGTTGTTCACGACCAGCAGTGCCGTCGCCAGCAACCCGACCGGCACGCTCGCAGCCAGGGCCAGGCCCGACAGCTGCTCCTCCTGCACGTAGGCCGAGCCCGTCGTCGCCACGATCCCGAAGAACACGAACACGAACAGCTCGCCGAGCCCCAGGTAGCCGTACGGCCGGGGTCCACCGGTGTAGAACCAGCCGGCGGCGATGGCCAGCGCCCCGACCGCCAACAGCTCCCAGCCGACGGCGATCGCCAGGGCCAGGCCCGCCACGCCGGCGACCAGGAAGGACGTCAGCGCTGCCCGCTTCACGGCCCCGGGCGACCTCAGCCCGGAGCCCACCAGCCGTAGCGGGCCGACGCGGCGGTCCCCCTGGTCGGTCCCCCGCACGCCGTCGCTGTAGTCGTTGGCGTAGTTGGTCCCCACCTGCAGGGCCAGCGCCACCACGCCGGCGGCCACCGCCCGCCACGCTACGACGTCGGCCCGGCCGGCGGCGCAGGCGGTCCCCACCAGCACCGGCACCACCGCGGCGGGCAGGGTCCGGGGCCGCGCGCCGGCGAGCCAGACCCGCCACCCGACCGGAGCGGCGACGCTCGCCATCAGGCGAGTACCCGCCGGCGGAACCCCTTGATCCCCACCCGCAGGAGCACGGCGGTGAAGCCGAGGCAGGCGGCGTAGACGACCACGCCGTTCATGTGCGGGATCGTGCCACTGGTCAACCCGATCCGCACACCCTCGGACAGGTAGACGAGCGGGTTCACGAGCACGCCCCAGCGCAGCCACGGGAGCGGTTGGAGCCCCTGCCACGGGTAGTAGACCGCACCCAGGAACGTCATGGGCAGCACCAGCAGGCTGAACACGAGGGGCACCTGCCGCGGCTCCACGCGGGTTCCGACCGTGAGCCCCAGCGAGGCGCCCAGCATGGCGGCGAGCGGCAGGAAGGTCAGGGTCACGGGCCAGTTCACGTCGAGCTGCACGTCGGTGGCCGGGATGACGTAGGCCAGCGGCAGGACCACCAAGGCGGCCAGCAGGCCCTGGATCGCTCCCGAGGCCACCTTCTCGAGTGCCACGCCCTCGACCGGGATCGGCGCCAGGACCCGGTCCTCGATCTCGCGGGTGAAGCCGAAGTCCTGCACCATGGGCAGGGCCACCGCCTGGATCCCCTGGAAGATCATGACGCTGGCGACCACCCCGCCCACGAGCAGCGTGCTGAACGCACCCTCCGCCGAGGCCCCGCCGGCGCTGCCAATGCCCTGGCCGATCTTCGGGAACACGTAGGTGAACACGAACATGAGCAGCAACGGCTGCATCACGGTGCGGGCGATGAACGCGGGCAGGTCCTTGCTGAGCACGACGAGGTCGCGCCGGAGCAGGGCGGCGAACGCGCGCCAGCTCATCGGCGTCCACGTGCGCAGGAACCCCGGGTGCCGCGTGGATGGCGCGAGTGGTGCGGTCGTGTCAATGGTGCTCATTCCCGCAGCTCCCTTCCGGTGAGCGTGATGAAGACCGTCTCCAGCGTCGGTTCCTCGAGGCGCAGGTCCCGGACCGCATGGCCGGATCGCTCGGCGGCGGTTATCACGCGCGGCAGGAGCCCGTCGCCGCCATCGACGTAGAGCCGCACGGCACCGTCGACCACCTGGGCCCCGGTGGCACCCTGGAGCCCACGCAAGGCGTCCGCCAGGTCGTCGCCGTCGCCCTCGGCCTGGACGGTCACCACCGTGTCGACGCCGAGCGACCGCTTGAGCCTCGCGGGTTGGTCGAGGGCGAGGATGCGGCCGTGGTCCATGATCGCCACCCGCTCGCAGAGCTGGTCGGCCTCCTCCATGTAGTGCGTGGTGAGCAGCACCGTCTGCCCGTCGCGGTGGAGCTCCCGCACTACGTCCCACAATCCGAGACGGCTCTGGGGATCGAGACCGGCGGTCGGCTCGTCGAGGAACAGCACCTCGGGCCGGTGGAGGATCGCCCGGGCCACCATCAGCCGCTGAGCCATGCCGCCCGACAAGGTGCCGACGTCTGCCGAGGCCTTCTCGGTGAGCCGCATCACCTCGAGCATGCGATCGGCGGCCGCCCGGGCCGCCCGCCCGACGATGCCGAAGTAGCGGGCATGGAACTCGAGGTTCTCCCGCACGTCGAGGGAACGGTCGAGCGTGTTGGTCTGGGTGACGACGCCGATGCGCTCCTTGGCCCGTGCCGGCTCGGCCACCACGTCGATGCCGTCGACGAAAGCCCGGCCCTCCGTGGGAACCACTCGCGTGGTGAGCATGCCGATGGTGGTGGTCTTGCCGGCGCCGTTGGGGCCGAGCAGACCGAACAGCTCGCCGCGGCCGACCTCGAGGTCGAGGGCGTCGACCGCCGGGGATGTCCGATTGCTCGTGTCCACCGGTCCACCGGGTACGGCGTCGTAGACCTTGGTCAGGGCCCAGGTGCGGATGGTGGCGTCGCTGATCGTGTCGGGGGCGTCGATGCCACCGACCGTAGATCGCCGCCGTCGCCCGTAACCTCCACCACCGTGCGCAGGCTGATCGTGGTAGAGGCCCGGGGCACCGGCGAGTTCGTCGACCGGCTGCGACGCGCCTGGGACGATGGCGACGCGATCCTGCCGGTCGACCCCCGGTTCCCACCCCCGGCCCGGGGACGGGTCCTGGCCGCCGCCCGTCCGGACGAACCAGTGGCCGAAGGCGACGCCATCGTCGTCGCCACCAGCGGAACGTCGGGCGACCCCAAGGCGGTGGTCCTGACCCACGACGCCGTCGACGCCTCGTCACGGGCCACCAGCCGCCGCTTGGGCGTCGACCCGGCGTCGGACCGCTGGCTGGCGTGCTTACCCCTGGCGCACGTGGGCGGCCTCGCGGTCGTGACCCGGGCGATCCGGACCGGCACGCCCCTGACGGTGCACGACGGGTTCGACGCCGCGGAGGTGCAGGCGGCTACGCGAGACCCCGACGGGTGCACGCTGGCCTCGCTGGTGCCCACCATGCTCCGCCGGCTGGACCCGGCGGGCTTCCGGACGGTCGTGCTGGGGGGATCGGCCATGCCGCCGGACTTGCCCGCCAACGCGGTCGCCACCTACGGGATGACCGAGACCGGCAGCGGCGTCGTCTACGACGGCGTGCCCCTCGACGGTGTCGACGTGCGGGTGGTGGACGGCCAGGTCGAGCTGCGGGGCCCGATGCTGCTGCGGTGCTACCGCGACGGCACCGACCCCAAGGACGCCGACGGCTGGTTCCCGACCGGTGACGCCGGGGCTTGGGACGAGAGTTTGGGCCGCCTGCACGTGTTCGGCCGCCGGGACGACCTCATCGTCACAGGCGGCGAGAACGTCTGGCCCGTTGCCGTCGAGCGAGTGCTGGCCACTCACACCCGCGTCCGGGAGGTCGCGGTCGTCGGCCGGCCCGACGCCGAGTGGGGGCAGCGGGTGACCGCGCTGGTGGTGCCCGCCGATCCCGCCGACCCGCCCACGCTCGACGAGTTGCGCGACATGGCCAAGCGGGACCTGCCGGCGTACACCGCTCCCCGGGAGCTGGTAATCGTGACCGAGCTTCCCCGCACCGGTTTGGGGAAGCTGGTCAGGCGGGCGTTGTGATCCAACCGACGCGCTACAACCGCCTCGAGCCCACCAGCGCACCGCCGTCGACCACCAGGGTCTGGCCGGTGATCCACGACGCCAGGTCGCTGGCCAGGAACAAGGCCGCGTTGGCGATGTCCACCGGGTCGCCCAGGCGCCCGAGCGGCATCCGGGCCGCGACCTGCTCCTCGGCGGGCTCCCACAGCGCCCGGGCGAAGTCGGTCTTCACCAGCCCGGGAGCGATGGCGTTCACCCGCACACCGGGCGCCAGGTCCTGAGCCAGCGTGCGGGTCAGGTGGATCAGGGCCGCCTTGGTCACGTTGTAGTGGCCGATGACGGGCTCGACGGACAGCCCACCGACCGAGGCCATGTTGAGGACGACGCCGCCCCGGTCGGCCATCGACGCCCTCCAGGCCTCCTGCACCCACACCACCGGGCCCCTGTAGTTGACCTGCCATGTCTTGTCGAAGCGGGGTAGGTCTATGTCGATGGGCCGGCCCATGTAGGGGTTGGTGGCGGCGTTGTTGACCAGGATGTCGATGGCGCCGAAGCGTTCCATGGTGGCGGCGACGCAGGCGGCGATCTGGTCGGGCTCGCCGGCGTTAGCCGCGAACACGGCCACCTCGCCGCCGGAGTCGGGGATCTCGGCGGCCGTCGCCTCCAGAGCCTCCTGCTTGCGGGACGACAGCATCACCGCCGCCCCCGCCTCGGCGTAGGCGGTCGCGATCGCCCGGCCGATCCCCCGGCTCGCCCCGGTGACCAGCGCCACCTTCCCCTTCAGGCTGATCTCCATTGCGCGCACGCTAGTGCCGCGCACGAGCTGACCCGGGCGCTGGCCCCGCCATCAGGGCTCGGGTGCAGGATCAATTGGGTCTGCGTCACCTTGGCCCCAATTACCCGTGACGTAGGCACTCGGGCGCGCCTCCCTCCCCTACCGTGGATGTCGTGAACCGCCTGGCCGACGAGACCAGCCCGTACCTGCGCCAACACGCCGACAATCCGGTCGACTGGTATCCCTGGGGAGACGAAGCCTTCGCGGTGGCCCGTCGCGAGGACAAGCCGGTGCTTCTGTCGGTGGGCTACTCGGCCTGCCATTGGTGCCACGTGATGGCGCACGAGTCGTTCGAGGACCGCGAGATCGCGGCGCTGATGAACGACCTGTTCGTCAACATCAAGGTCGACCGCGAGGAGCGCCCCGACGTCGACGAGATCTACATGGAGGCGGTTCAGGCCCTGACGGGGCAGGGCGGCTGGCCCATGACCGTGTTCCTCACGCCGGACGGGCGGCCCTTCTTCGGCGGCACCTACTTTCCCAAGACCGAGCGCGGCGGCATGATCGCCTTTCCCGAGCTCTGCCGACGGATCGACGAGCTGTGGCGCACCCGCCGGCCGGACGTCGACAGCCAGGCGGGCCAGCTCACCGCCGCCCTGGGGCGTTCGGCCCTGGTGGAGCCGGGCGACGGATCACCCGGCGCCGACGCCCTCGAGGCGGCGGTCAAGGCGCTCCGCCAGCAACACGACGACGCTCGGGGCGGTTTCGGCGGAGCCCCCAAGTTTCCGCAGGCGATGAGCCTCGACCTCCTGGTGCGCTCCCTGGCCCGGCAGCAGTCGCCCGATCCGGACATCCAGGGGATCGTGGAGACGTCCCTCGACGCCATGGCTTCGGGGGGGATGTACGACCACCTGGGCGGCGGCTTCGCCCGCTACTCGGTCGACGCGGTGTGGCTGGTGCCGCACTTCGAGAAGATGCTCTACGACCAGGCCCTGCTGGCCCGTGTCTACCTGCACGCCTGGCAGATCATGGGCCATGAGCGCTACCGGCAGGTGCTCGACGAGACGGTGGCGTACGTGCTGCGGGACCTGCGCCACCCCGGGGGAGCGTTCTTCTCGGCCGAGGACGCCGACAGCGAGGGCGAGGAGGGTCGTTTCTACGTCTGGACCACGGATCAGATCGTGGCAGCGCTCGACGGCGACCGGGATCTGGCCGACGAGGTCATGGCCTTCTACGGCGTGACGCCGGGCGGCAACTTCGAGGGCCGGACCATCCTCAACCGGATCCATGCCCGCGGCCAGGGACGCGTCGATCTCTCCCGTCCGCCGGGCGTCGAGGCGGCGCGGGCACGCCTGTTCGCGGCGCGCGAGCAGCGGGTGCGTCCCGGGCTCGACGACAAGGTGCTGACCGAGTGGAACGGGCTCATGCTGGCGGCGCTGGCGGAGGCGGCCGCCGCCACGGGCCGGCACGACTGGCTCGATGCCGCCGTGGGCACGGGCGAGTTCTTGCTGTGCTCGCTGCGCCGGGACGACGGACGCTGGCTGCGCTCGTGGCAGGCCGAAGGGGGCGCGCGGCACCTGGCATACGCCGCGGACCATGCCGCCCTCGTGGACGCGTTCGTGCGGCTGTCGGAGGCAACGGGCGAAGCGCGCTGGATCGACGTTGCCCGCACAACGGCGGATGCGCTCCTCGAGCTCTTCTGGGACGACGAGCGGGGCGGTGTGTTCACCACGGGGAGCGACGCGGAGCGACTGGTGGCCCGCAACAAGGACCTGATGGACAACGCCACCCCCAGCGCCAACAGCCTGGCGGCGGTCGCCCTGCTGCGCCTGAGCGCGCTCACGGGCGAGGAGCGTTACCGCGACCGCGCCGAGCAGATCCTTCGCCTGACGGGATCGCTGGCGGCCCAGCACCCGACGGCATTCGGCCACCTGCTGGCCGCCGTCGACCTCGCCGCCCAGGGCATCGACGAGGTGGCCGTGGCCGGCGATCGCCGCGACCTGGTCGAGGTCGTGCAGCGGCGGTTCCTCCCCGGCGCGGTGCTGGCATGGGGCGAGCGCTACCCGTCGCCATTGTGGGAGGGCCGCGACGACGGCCGCGCCTACGTGTGCCGCAACTACGCGTGCCAGCTCCCGGCCGAGGACCCCGACGCGCTGGTGGCCCAGCTCCAGACCAGTCTTTGAAGCTGATTCGGGCTATGACGCCACTTTTTCTTCAAAGACGCGGATGACGGTCTTGCCGATGTTGTCGCCGGTGAACAACGCGTTGAGGGCGTCGACAGCCGACTCCAGGCCCTCGTAGACCTGAGTGCGGTATTTCAGCTTGCCCTCGGCCGCCCAGCCGCCCAGGGTGGACGCGACCTCGCCAGAACGGTCCCAGTGGTCGAGCGATAGGAAGCCCTGCATGCGGGCGCGGCGGTTGATGAGCTGGAAGTAGTTCGAGGGCCCCGGCGGGCGCCCCCGCTCGTTGTAGATGGCGATGGCGCCGCACAGGACGACCCGGGCGTGCATCGCCAGGCGATCGAGCACCGCATCGAGGATGGGACCGCCCACGTTGTCGAAGTAGACGTCGACGCGGTCGGGGCAGAGCTCCCTGAGCCGGGCGCGCATGTCATCGGTGCGGTGATTGATGGCGCCGTCCAGGCCGAGATCGTCCAGCAGCCACCGCGCCTTGTCGTCGCGCCCGCAAATGCCGATCACGCGGCAGCCCTTGATCTTCGCGATCTGTGCCGCCAGCGAGCCCGTGGCGCCGGCGGCGGCCGAGACGACCACGGTCTCGCCCTCCTGGATCTGACCGATGTCGATCATCCCCACGTACGCGGTCAGCCCCGTGGCGCCGTAGAGGGCGAGCAGCGCCGGGGCGTCGACCCCCTCACCCAGTGGCGTGGCCAGCGGGTCGTCACGCACGATGCCGTACCGCTGCCAACCAGGCAGCGCGTACACCATGTGCCCGAGCGGGAAGCGCTCGCTCCGGGTGGCCACCACCCTGCCGATGCCGCTGGCACGCACGGGTTCGCCGATCTCGACCGCCGGCAGGTACCCCTCGGCCTTGGACAGCCATGTGCGGACGGTGGCGTCGATGCCGATCCACTCGAGCTCGAGCAGCGCCTCGCCCTCGGCCGGGACCGGCACGGCGACCCCTTCCTGCAGCTCGACGTCGGCGGCGGCGAGCAGCCCCTCCGGCCGCCGCCGCAGCACCACGCGGCGGTTGGTGGTGGCGTCGAGGTCGATGGCTGTCTGCAGCTCCATTGCTCCCCGCTCTTGGCCTTCGGGCGGGCCGCTCGGGCGTCGACGTGTTGCCTGCCCGCTCCCACGACGCTCGCTCATGGAGCGGACGCTAACCCCGGCGGCCTACCAGCCGCCGCGGTGCACCACGGCGTCGAGCGGTGGGCGACGCCGTGCCGACGACCGTCCGGGCTCGTCGGGCGCCGGCCAACCCAGGGCCACCGCACCCAGCGCCCGCCATCCGGGTGGTACGCCGAGGTGGTCCAACACGGGCCGCTCGTCGTCGAACAGGCCGTAGAACAGCGCTCCCAGCCCGGCGTCGACCGCTGCCAGCAACAGCGTCTGCACCGCCATCCCGCCGTCGACCCACCAGTAGGGCACCGGCCACGCGGATTCTCCGGACCCCAGGCCGGTGGTCCGCTTGTCGGGCTCGCGGTAGCGCTCGACGTAGGCGTCCAGTAACACCAGCGGCAACACCAGCACCGGGGCGCGGAGCAGCCCCGGCCACCGGAACCCGGCGCGCCGGTCGGCCGGCAAAGTGACGTCCCACAGGGCCGCCGTCTGCGCGCCCTCCAGGACCACGAACGCCCACGGCTGGGTGTTGCCCGCCGAGGGCGAGCGCCGGGCCAGGTCCAGCACGTGGTCGACCAGCTCCGGCGGCACCGGGCGCCGGTCGAACGCCCGTACCATGCGACGCCGACGGACGGCGTCGCCGAGCTCCATGCGACCGCCCGTCAGGCGAGCTTGCGGAGGTCTTCCTCCATGGCCCAGCCGAAACCGATGAGACTGTCGCCCTTGCCGGCGTGCAAACCCTCGAACCTCTCGGCCACCTCTTGGTCGCTCTGCTCCGGATGCAGCGTCTCGTGATCGAACACCGGGGCGGGACCGCTGCCGTCGCCTCGGGCCGCGAAGGCCCGCTGGTCGTAGGCGCTCGCCTCGATGCCGTAGCGCTTGGCCAGGCGCCCACCCCAGGCCCGCTCCTCGCCGGTGGCCTTGTGGCCCGCCCGGGGAACGATGTCGTTGAGGTTGCGGAAGGCATCGAATCCACCCACGTCGCCGAACCGGGCCGCCACCAGCACGTCCTCGTCGGGGAACGCCAGCACCGCCCGGCGCAGAAGGTCCTGCATGAGGGCACGGAGCACCGAGTCGCGCTTGGAGCTGCGCCGCACCGACGCCAGGCCCACCAGCACGCACGGCGTGCCGCCGATGCGCTCGAGCGTGGAGAAGGCAAAGCCCTTGAGCTTGCCCTCGTCGCGGGCCTGTGTGATCAGCACCCACGCCTCGGCCTGCTTCGACAGCGTGCCGATCTCGTGGCTGTACTGGGCTTCCGCGCAGAGATCGGCCATCTCGACCAGCTCAGCGTCACTGAGGGCCGTGCAGTCCTTCGTGTCTACAGCGATCGACATCTCCGGCATAGCCCCCGTTCTGCGTGCGGCAACAAGCCACTAGTCCAGTCAAACGACGCAGGACGTGCAACTCCGATGACCGAACACGCGCGCGCGGTGCCCACCTAGGTGACGATGGCAGCCGGACCCAGCGCCTCCCTGAGTTGGCCCACCAGGCCGTTGCTGGCGTCGACGTTCCACCGTTCGGGTAGTCGAACGACCCGCTGCTCTCCGAGCTGGAGGAAAACCGGTGCCTCGCCGGGATGGTCGGCGAGCAGCCGCTTGAGGTGCGCCACGTTGGCCTCCGACAGCAGCTGGGGCGGGACCCGGAGCCGCAGCGGCTCGATCTGGCTGGCGGCCACCTCCACCACGTCGATCGACTGAGCGATGAGCTTGGGGGCGTCGTCCCGAGTGTCGACGCGGCCCCGCACGATGACGACGGCGTCGTCGGCCAGCTTGTGCCCGTGCTCGGTCATGGTGCGGGGGAAGACCATCACCTCGACCGCGGCCCGCAGATCCTCGAGGGTGAACACCGCCATGAGATCGCCCCGGCGGGTCCACTTGCGCTGCAGCGCCGTCACCACGCCGCCCACGGCCTTGAGGTCCCCGTCGTCGAGGTCGGCTAGCTCGTCGAGCGAGCAGTCGGCCCGGCGGGAAAGCGCCGCCTCGGCGCCCAGCAGGGGGTGGTCGCTCACGTAGAGCCCCAACATCTCCTTCTCGAAGGCCAACTGGTCGCGTTTGTCGAACTCGAGGTCGGGGATGGCGGTGCGCTCGAAGTCGCCGAAGCCGCCGGCACCGGCATCGTCGGCGTCGCCGAACAACGTCATGATCCCCATGTCGCGCTCGCGGCGTCGGGCCAGGGTGTGGTCGACGATCTGCTCGAACACCGTGAGGAGGCCCCTGCGCTTGTGGCCGAGACTGTCGAAGGCCCCCGCCTTGATCAGCGACTCGATCGTGCGCTTGTTGAGGACGGACGTTTCGACCCGCTGGCAGAAGTCGTAGAAGTCGGCGTAAGGACCGTTGGCCTCGCGCTCGGCGACGATCTGGCCAACGAGCCCCTCGCCCACGTTGCGCACCGCCGACAGCCCGAAAATGATGACGGACTTCCCGACCTTCTGGGCCCCGTCGCCGCATCGCTCCACGTCCGGCACGAAGTCCGACGCCGAGCGGTTGATGTCCGGCACCTCGACGGCGATGCCCATGGCCCGGCACTCGGCGAGGTAGACGGCCGCCTTCTCGAGGGTGGCCTTGACGCTGGTGAGCAACGCCGCCAAGTACTCGGCGGGATAATTGGCCTTGAGATATGCCGTCTGATAGGCCACGAACCCGTAGCCATATGCGTGCGCTTTGGGAAAGGCGTAGTCGGCAAATGGCTCGATTATGTCGAACCAGGCCTTACCCAGGCCAGCGCCATAGCCCGTCTTGTCGCAGGCTTCGATGAACTTTTCGCGCTCGGCCGCCATGATCTCACGGCGTTTCTTGCCCGCGGCCTTACGGAGATTGTCGGCCTCGGCGAGGGAGTATCCGGCGAATCGCTGGGCGATGCGCATGACCCCCTCCTGATAGATGCATAGGCCATATGTGTCTCCCAACACCTCGGCGGCGTCGGGGTGGAGATATTCGACCGGTTTGCGGCCGTTCTTGCGGTCGGCGTAGTCGTTGTGCATGTTCGCGGCCATGGGACCGGGGCGGTAGAGCGCCACCAGGGCGGCCACGTCCTCAAACGTGGTGGGTTGCAACGACCGCATGAGGGCCCGCATCGGCCCGCCCTCGAGCTGGAACACGCCCACGGAATCACCGCGACGCAACAGCTCGTACGTGCGCTTGTCGTCGAGGGGCACGCAGTCGATGTCCAGGTCGACACCCCGGATGCGCCGGATCACCTCAACGGTGTCGGTGATCACGTCGAGGTTGCGCAGGCCCAGGAAGTCCATCTTGAGCAGGCCCAGCTCCTCGACGCCGTGCATCTCGTACTGGGTGACGATCGGGGCATCCTCCAGCGATTGGCCGTTCTCGGGCTTGCGCTGGATCGGCAGGTACTCGGTGAGCGGCTCCTTGGTGATCACCACCGCGGCGGCGTGGATCCCGTCCTGGCGGCGCAGTCCCTCGAGGCCCTTCGCCACGTCGACCACCTGCTGGACGTCCGGGTCGTCCTCGTACATCTGGCGCAGCTCGGCCGCCATCTTGTAGCCGTCCTCGAAGCGCGGATCGGGATCGAGGCAGGCGAACAGGGGCGTATCCCGCCCCATGATCAGCGGCGGCATGGCCTTGGCCACCCGGTCGCCGACGGCGTAGGGCTGGCCCAGCACCCGGGCGGCATCCCGCACGGCGGCCCGGGCCTTGATGGTGGAGAAGGTGACGATCTGGGCGACGTGGTCGCGGCCGTAGCGCTCGGCGGCGTAGCGGATCATCTCGTCCCGGAAGCGCGAATCGAAGTCCATGTCGATGTCTGGCATGGAGATGCGCGACGGGTTGAGGAAGCGCTCGAACAGCAGGCCGTACCGGATGGGGTCGAGGTCTGTGATGCGGAGGCAGTACGCCACCGCGCAGCCCGCGGCGCTCCCCCGCCCCGGACCGACCCGGATGTCGTTGCGCCGGGCGTGGGCGATCAGGTCCCAGACGATGAGGAAGTACGAGCTGAATCCCATGTCGGCGATGACCTGCAGCTCGTAGGCCAGCCGCTCCTCCACGTCGTCGGGCAGAGGATCACCCCAGCGCT
>Ga0209889_1000096_pt1 | contig 17922 bp, 13 predicted proteins | sample GWRWN1_0_10_FD_187233 | JGI IMG/M metagenome (GOLD analysis project Ga0209889, IMG submission 187233) | Riverbed sediment microbial communities from areas with no vegetation in Columbia River, Washington, USA - GW-RW N1_0_10 (SPAdes)... | ecosystem: Environmental > Aquatic > Freshwater > River >... | reverse complement strand
CGCTAAGGCCCGACCTCTCCGAGGAGAGCCGCAAGAACGTTAGGAACGTCCTGAGGGACTTTCTGGAATACGACTTCGTTAACCGGCATATCAGCCGCCTTTTCAGGTTCGGCTGGAATCCTCGAATGGCCGGTGGTAGCCCAGACGGCTACAAGGGCATCCTCACCTACTACCAGCTTGATCTGTTGTTCAATGGCATATTCGACCAGTTCGCGCACCCGCATCTCGCGCTTGGCGAAGATTCACAGGCACCCGAGGACGATATCGAGTCCCCCCAAGGAAAGGCGCGCCAGACGTACGGGGTGAGGTACCTGATTGAGTCGCTGTCGGTGTACGCGTACGAGAACGAGTACGAACCGCTGTTCGACAATCGCAAGTCCTACACATTGAGAAGGACGTACCGGGACAGCCTGGCGTACGTCAACAGCGGACTGAGCCTGGCGAGCAGACGCCTTCCGGCAACGGACGAGGATGGACTGCACGAACGTGAACTCTTTCTGTCACGCGTGTCGTTCGCTGCGATGGAACAGTTCCTGCGCGTGGCGATCTCGTTCGGACTGACGCACTACAAGACGGGGCTCGACCACATCCGGTCCGAACTGGTCAGCCAGGGGATGCAGGCGCGCAAGAACAGCACGTCGAACGAGTTGCGCCGCCCGTCGCTGCGCGATCGTGCCCTGACGCAGGCCGACCTCGAGACGTACTACTCGCTGCTCGCAGGCAAGGTCCCGACCCTTAGCTTCCTGAGAGATCTCGTCGACGGACTCAGCGAGGTGACGAAGCCCTTCAAACCGGTGGCTGAGAATGGCGTTCCCGGAGCGATCGAGTTTCGGCATGCGAATAGCACACTGGACGAGGCACGAACCCAGTTCAACCGCATGATCAGCGCGATCGAACTGGACATCAGATCCGTCGAGTCCAGCCTCGGCTCGGTGCGTGCCGATACGATGATCTTGGAGCTCTCCGAATCGCGGAAGCTGTCCGAGATCGCAGCGGAGCTCCCCCATACCGAGGTCGAGGTGACTGGCGGCAAGGTCAGGTTCCAGGCCTCCCCCGCGTTGGCCCTGCTGCTCGGTTTCGTCGGTCTACTCATCGGGTTCATGGAGGTGTTCAGCAACGTCGGTGTATGGATCACCGACACCGCGGTCGCGGGAAGCTGGAGGCCGTCTGGGCGCTGGGTCGCGACCTACTGGGTCACCGGCTTCATTCTGATAGCCCTGGCCGGTCTTCTAAGCTGGCTGTACTACCGATGGAAGTCCCGTCATGGCAATAGCCAGGTGTCACGAGAGAGGACGGAGACGCATGTCTTCGACTATTCGTCCCTGCTACGTGACATCAAGGGCGCAGGTCGCTCCGCTCCGCTGATGGACGGGCTCCGAAAGCGGATGGTCGACATCGAGAATCCGACCAAGGTGAGCCAGTGTGCCAGCTTCCAGACGTTTCACGAGACACCCTCCAGCGGCATTGAGCGCGTCAAGTACTCGCTAGAGAGCCGGCGGAGCGACAAAGGTCTGGCCTACATCCTGCACATCGAGTTCGATCACCGGCTCAGCGGGAAGGGGAAGGGCCCCGAGCGATTACTCGACATACGCCTAGTGGTCCGCAAGCCTGCGGATCTGGACTACGACGTCGTGCCCAATGCGCATCGCGTTATCGCCGAGTGCGTGAAGCTGCTGCTGTTCCCGGGTGGCACCGATGACGACGTGAAGAACTTCTGCCTCGACCGTTTCGGGTGGGATCCGTCGCCTACACCGACAGGCGCGCCCGCTGAGCGATGAGTCGCGCCGCACGGGTCGCTCGCGCCAACCCCGGCCCAGACCCGTTCGGCTCCTCGTGCCAACCTTCGACCGCAGGACCGAGTGGGTGTCGGAAGCGGCGCTCTCATCGGCAACATCGTCCCGGCTAGTCGCACTCATCTCGACATGCAGCGACGTCGACAGAGCAGTGTGGAGTCCGTTGGCCGCTGTCCGTGTCGCTCGCTGCACGCCGATTGGTGGCCAGTCCGACGGTCGTACGACGGTCAAACGATCAAGAATGGACACAGCGGGTGCCGGCGAACGGGCCGGATCGCGGTTGAGAGCGGGGCGTGACTCTGCCGCTTTGTGTCGCGCTCGACATCGAGGTCAGAGTGACTGTGGCGGTCGCCCGAGGCCATTGACGGCCTGGCCGGCTGCTGTACTGCTGTACAGCGCGGGACAAACCTAGATCAACTTAACTCAGCAGGGCACATCGTGTCATACCGGAGGGAGGGGTGTGTGAGCGCTCGAATGACCCCATCGTGTGCTGGATGCCCGCCGATGGAACGTGGCGATCGCCAAGAATCTAGTGCACTCGCGTTACGGTGGCCTCATGGGTAGAGGTGCGCCGACTCTGGACGCCAGATTCACGGAAGGCCTGATGAACCTGACGGAGGCGGGTCGGCACCTTGCCGTACCGAAGCAGACGTTCCACCGCTGGGCCAGAGGCTATCGACGGGGCGAACCGCTTCTTCACGTCCTGGAACGCGACCACGTGCTTCCTGTCACGTTCATCGCGCTGGCGGAGGCTTACGTCCTTGAGGCGCTGCGCGACGCCGGTGTGCGCCCACGGAAGATCCGTCCAGCCTTGAAGAAGCTGCAGGCCGAGTTCGGGAAGCAATACGTCCTTACAGCAAAGGAACTCGCTACGGACGGCATCGACGTATTGTGGGACTTCTCCCGAACACCGGCCGGTGACGGGCTGATCGCGGCAGACACCGGGCAGCACGTCATTCGTGAGATCGTCAAGGGATACGTCTCCTATATCAACTACGACGACGAAGGCAACCCCAGGCAACTGCAGCTACCCGAGTGGCTGCCATCCAAAGTCGTAGTCGACGTGCACCGCTCGTTCGGCCAGCCCATCTTCGCGGGATCCGGCGTCCGCGTTACCGACGTTGCCGGCATGATCAAGGCAGGTGACAGCGCTGAAACCGTCGCGGACGAGTTCGGACTCGACGTCGCAGACGTCCGTACCTCCGCCCGCATCCTCTTGGGCCGCGCCGCCTGAGTTCTACATCGACGAGAACATGGCCGGGCGCAGCGTCCGGCGGTTCATCGCGGATCTCGGCTACCGGATCACACGCCAGCGGAGGTCTTCGGCCGGCAGCGGCTGGACAGCGGCCTTGCCGATGAGGACTGGCTGCCGGTCATCGGGGCCAACGGCTGGGTGGTATTCGGCCGCGACCATCACATTCTGTCCAGGGAACTCGAGCTGCGCGCCTATCTCAGCGCGCGAATCCACATGTTTCTCCTGCCAGGCACGGCCACCCGCCACGAGATCCTCGACCTCGTGGCTGTCAACCTGGCCCATGTATGTGCAGTCGCCTCCGCGCGTCAGGCTGGCGTCTACTGGCTCACGCCGAAGGGGCTCGTTGATCTGCCGCACCGGCAGTCCCGGAGGCGGCCACGCCGGACATAGAACAGCATTGTGATTACGAGAACAACCCGACCGCAGCCGTTGGTCGGTGAGCGCATCGCCCGACGCCCGTCATGCTGAGCGCGGACCCTCACATGCGTTCGAGGTCTGGGACTGCACGTTCGTCGATGTCCGACCCTGTACGCGACCTGGGCGTCTGCCCTGGCCGGATCGTCGGCGAGCGCCGCCGGATAGGAGCGAATGAGACTGAAAATGAGACGGCGCACCGTGCTCGTCGTCGCCAGTTCGCGAACACGGGGTGCTGGTCTTCAGTTGGCCCACTGACGTTGTAGGCGGCCCGGACGGGTGCGGGAACACCCGTTGCCCGGGCCTTGATCAGGAACGGAGCTCCTGACCCATGAGTATTCAACCTGACCCGTCCACGCCCGGCTTCGTCTGGATGACCAGAGCAGAGTTGTGGATCCCGGACCAGGTGTGGCAACGCCACGACATGCGCCTCGCTCTGGCCCAGCGCGACATCGCCGCCGTGTATCGGATCCTGCAGAAGTACGGCGTATCGCAGAGGCGCATTGCGGCGGTGACAGACCAATCCCAGTCGGAGATCTCGGAGATAATGGCGGCCGGCGGGTGGTGTCATACGACCTGTTAACTGAACTACGGATGGGCTTTTCGCAGGTCAGTGACGGTTTCGTGCCTGGGTCGTTGTTTCGCATGTGGCGAGCACATCGAGGGATCTGGCTTCATTGAGGGTGCGTCAGGTCGGTGCCCTGACCGCGACGGGGAGCGAGTGGGAGCCCTATCGTCTTGTTGATCCCGACGGTGTTGCGGTGGAGGCGGTCTCGGCGTTCTTCCGCGATCTGCAGGCGGCGGGCCGGTCGACGTTGACGGTGCGCTCCCACGGCATGGACCTGTTGCGGTGGTTCCGGTTCCTCTGGGCGGCCGGGGTGGAGTGGGACCGGGTGAGCCAGGTCGAGGCGCGTGACTTCTGCCGCTGGATGCAGGTGGCGGGCAAGCCGCTGCGCACGCATTGGCGTCGACGCAACCGCGCCGCTGCGACCGTCTCGCCAAACATCGCAACCATCCGCACCAGTTATGCGCCCTCGGTGCGGGCGCACAGCGAGACGGTGCTGCGCTCGTTCTACGGTCTGCACCTGGAGGCCGGCACGGGCCGGTGGTCAACCCTTTCCCGGTGGCCCGGGCCCGGCGGGCCGGGCGCCCGTATGCGCACCACAACCCGATGGAGCCGTATCGCACCGAACGGTCCGGGCGGTACCGGCCCAGGGTGGCTCAACGGCACCGCGTCCAAGACTGCCTTCGAGACCTCATCGGGCCAGTCGGACGGGTCAAAGCCGTGCTGGAAAAGAAAACCAATCGCAAGCCGGTTGAGCCCGATGCCACAGCAGCCGCTCCACAGAGGTCCGCCGTCGTCTCGTCGGATATCGAACGAGATCAGGTGATGGTCGCCCTCGACCGTGCAGCCGCCTATCTCGTCGAAGTCCTGGGGTGTGATCACCCGCTCGTCGCGTTGAGGCCGGACTCGGGTTTCGATGTCGATGACGGAACATCGGTAGCCGAGGTGGCCCGCTCTCGGCGCTCGTCGATCTCCTCGATTGGCATGCAGGGCTCGCCGACAACTGTCTGGACAGAGAGGCCGAGCGCTGTGATCGTGTCGGTGATCGTCGCAAGGACCGTGTTACGGATCTCGGTCGCGAGCCCGGGGGGTGCGATCCAAATGTGCTCCACACGCGCGAACTCGATCGCCCGGAAGGCACCGTCCAGATCGCCCGCCTGCTCACGTCGCCAGGTCCAGCCGCCAAGCGTCTCGACAGCCCTGATTGGTCAACAAGATTGCCTGGAGACAACGGGTCAGCGCCGTCCATTCCGGGCCGTATACATATTGACCCTCGGCAAACGGCAGCAGCCAGCCTCGGTTGAGCGCCTCGGACGTGACGTCGCCGCCCGACGCTGGCGCCCGAACCTGTACCTGGTCGATGATCTCAGAGAGCTTCATGCGTGATCTTCGTCCCCTTGGCGTCATGGTGGTCTTGGGCCACCACACTGAAGACAAAGCATGGCATCACCCCGGCGCGGAGTCGCCGCATGAGCAAGGGTCGGTCAGCCACCTACATCGACGTAAGTACGCCGCCCGATCTGCTTGGACGTACGCGGCCGTGACTAGCCGGGCTAGTCGCACGGCTTAACCGAGGCGCTCGAAGACCCAGATGGTGGTCTTGAGTCCGAGAAGACGGATTTGGTGCCGATCGAGCTTTCTCAACCCAGCCGGGACGACAGAACGAGGGACCCCGGGGGCGAGCAAGATGACGCGCCCGCCCGGACGTGTCACTCTGACGATCTCCCGCAACGCGACCCGCAACCACGCCTCCATCTCACCCTGAACCGAGTACCGCTTCCCGAAGGGCAGGTTGGAGGCGCAGGCCCCGACGCTCGCGTCCTCGAGGTCGAGCTTCCGGACGTCACCGATGTCGGCGGTTGCATCGCGCACATTCTCGCGGGTGATGCGTACTGCTTCTGGGTCGATGTCGAGACCGCGCACGGTCCAGCCAGCCGAGGCGGCCTCGCTCAGAATGGTCCCCGACCCGCAGCACGGGTCGAGAAGAACGCCATCGGGCACTCCCGCCAGGGCCACCATCGCACTCGCGACTGTAGGCCGCAGCGCGCCTTCCCGTTCCACTGCCCGGCCCTCGTGCTGACGCATACGAACATCCGAAAGGCGCAGCCCTGCCACGAAGCGCCCGGAAGTGTACTCGCTGACCCAGACCTCGATCTGCCCCGGGTCGTCGACGCGCCATTTGGGTTTGTCAGACTGGATGACATCGGTGAACTGGCGTCGCAGCTCCGTGCGCAAGAACGAGCGCTCCTGAAGGACCCGCACGATGACCCGGAAGGTCATCGTCCCGCTCAGCGGTCGTACTTTGTTTGCCCACACCGACAACGCTCGCTGAACTCGTTCCGGGCGCCAGATCCGGCCAGCGATCCAGTTCGGTCGGTCCCCTTCCGAGCGCAGCGTGCGACCCACCTCGACGAACAGATCCTCCGTCAGACCGAGATCGAACACCTCGTCGCGGCTTCCCCGCGCCGCGTCGAACAAGATCACGTCGGACCGCCCATCGAACCCGTGGTCGTGTACAGCAACGCCGGGAAGGCCACCAAGCACCTGACTCGCGACGCGAGCAAGACCCGGCATCACGGTGGCGAACATCCTCGTCGTTCCGGCCGGCCCAGCCTCACTCGCCGGCGCCTTGGTGACTGACGATGGACTGCGCCGAGTCCCGGCCGACTGGCGCTCCCGCCGCGCTGACGCCTCACGCCGGGCACTAGCGCCAAGCGGCCGTTGCGTGGCCCGCCTATCCATCAGTTGCCGCCCCAACGATCTCGACTCTCCTCGGACCACGGTACAGGCGTGTCCGTCGGCCCAGGTCTGACCCGGCATGGCTACCGCTGGAGCGTGGACCTTTCTCATGTGCCCCGGCGCCCGGCCGGACAACAGGCACCGCTCCCGGTCCAACTCGAGGGTGCCGCACGATCTCGAAGAGTGATCACCGCAGCCGCCGGTGCACCTCGTCAATCACCTCATCGAGGCTGTGCACCGCGCGAGTGCACAGCCTGACGGCGTGCACGAGATCCTCCGCCGGAGGCTGGCCGGTTGAGTGCAGCTTGGCCACCGCCTGGTTGACGTTGGTGCCGAACCTATTCACCGCGGTCCGGGCCTCGAATAGGCGGCGCTGCAGCCGCGCCAGCGCCTCGCGATCCTGAACGGTGGCGTCAAGCACCATCGGCGTGCCGCGAGCAGCTTGAATTGCCGCCTCCGCTATGAAGCCGGTCGCGGTCATCCCGATCGTGGCCGCCGCAGCCTCGATCTCTGCCCGCTCCTGCCCGGAGAAACGGGCGTGGAGCCGCAGCGTGCGGCCGGAGCGGTGGTACGGGCGTAACCGTCCGTTGATCCCGAACGGCTCGCCCGCTGCATCGCTGGCGGGCAAGGTGTTGTCAGCGGTGAAGGTGTCGTCCATGCGAAGGATGATGAGCGCCGAATGCGCCCCCTTCGCGCGCCTCCCGCACGACGGTTCACGCTCGGCGGCACCGCCGGCGACCCGTACTGCCCGACCGCGCTCGGTCGGGCGTTCCGGGTCACCGGAACTACATCTCGCTCCATGTGGGTGCTGTTCGATCCGATGCGAACACGCACTGGTTTGCGTACGGTCAGACCTGGATTCGCCGACACGGCAACAGATGTGAGGGTCCACGCCAGGTAGCCACACATCGACATGAAGGGCAACGGTCAGTACCCGGCCGAGCTGCGGCTACGCGCCCGCTTCGCATCAGATGCGAGAACGCCGCACCCAACGCGACACGCGCATGGACACCGTCCGTCACCGCAGTTCGCCAGTAATGGCCGGGCTGGCGCGATGCCCGGATCGGAAAGTCCACGGCGTCAAGGCCGTGACGACGGCCGACAGGACCCCCTCTGGGCCTTCGTACGGCTGCCCGTGACCGAACGTCACCAGGATATGGGGCCACCTTCATGGAATACGCGTCAACCGAATACGCGATTGTGCCAGTCGCCACCGTGGCCAATCCAATTACCCGGCGACGGAGGAGCCGGGCGCCGCATGAAGGCCAACGAGGCAGGACGGCCGTACTGCTTTTGATCTTGAACGAAAAGCTTGCCGCGCAACGCCCTTCCCAAACACCGTCTCGCTGGCCTCACCTTGAGCGCAGCACCAGACGCCACCTCTCCAGCCAGACTTCCACCCGCGCGCTTGCCCGCTTCGTTACAGATTGTTGGGGCGCGTTACGTTGGTGGCCACACGTCCACGCGCGAAGGGGACGCGAACAAGGAAGGCCCGCTTGCTCGACGCCAGCAGGCGTGGCGGCATGCCCCCTGGCCGTCCTATTCACACACGAGGTGGCGTCGGCCGGACGTACCCCCGGCGCTTGGCGAAGTTTCCGCTCGCGGCCCGGCGACGGGTCGGCACGCTGTCGACGGCGGACACCAAGGCCGGCAAGGCAGCGCCAGCGCATCGGACCAGTTCGGGCCGACCGTTGGACCAAGCCGCCGGACCAAGCTCCTGAACCATGGCACTGGACAAACGGGCCCGGTGGTCCACCGGGCGTGGACCAACGCGCTGGACCAACCATGGCCTGCGCCAAGGCCCCATGGACCACGTTTCCGCCTTGCCTGGACCAAACGCAAGTCCATGCCGCGTGTCGCGGAAATCAGCAGGTCAACCCGTACGCCGCACAGATTGGTGCATCGGCGTGCGCAACTGATCCAACGTCGCTGGACCCAACCAGGCGGAGCTGGTCCAGCTTGGTCCACGATCCTGGTCCAGGGCGTGGACCAGAGCGGACCGTTGGTCCATCGGCTGGACCACGTCCCTGGTCCATAGCGCGTGGTCCATGGCGCGCATGTCAGGCGGGGCGTGGTCCACGGTGATGCGCTGCTCCAAGCCTTGGTCCAGACGGACGCCGGTCCACGCTCGTGGCCTGGACCACTGCCCAGCCCTGGACCGAGCCCGTGGTCAAGGCCTGACACCGCAAAACCAAGCGCCTGGATCACGACCCCTGGCCCTCACGGCCCAACGGGGTGGACCGCAAACAGGATCAACGCGCCGTGGCCCGATCGAATCGCGATGGTCCGCGTGGCGGCCGGCGCGCAGTGTAGCGATCGAACACCACATAGCACGCCGCCAGGCGAGCGACCACCCAACCACCACGGGCAGGAGAACTACAACCATGACCACCCCGACGCGAACGGCCACGACGACAGCATGGACGGCCGAAGCGGTCCGCGAGCTCGACCTCACAACCGACGTGGCCACCGCCGGGGCCATCCTTGGCATCGGACGCAGCAAGGCATACCAACTCGCCAAGAGAGGAGATTTCCCCGTCACCATCCTGCGCATCGGCCGTCGCTATCTCGTTCCCACCAACGCCCTGCTGGCCGTCCTCGGCGCGTAGCGACAAGCGCTTCCCACTCCGTCGTGCGCAATAGTGATGGCCACCAGACGCTGCCGGCCTTAGGCCCGTGGACGCGCACGGATCGCAGTTCGCAGCCGCTTGCACGGGTTACTGGAGGTCGCAGAGCCAGCCGTCGTGTCGGCTCAGGTAAGCCGTGCCCACTGCCTCCTGGGCAAGACGGGCGCCGGCACGGAGCAGCTCGATCGCCCACGCACGGTCTCGTGGGTGTAGCCAATTCGCGAGGGTTACGGCGGTCGTCTCATCAACGGTAGGCTGACCGGTTTGACTGCGGCCAGCAATGCGCAAGGCCTCGTAGAGCCCTGCTGCGGGGCGGATGGCTGGCAGGCCGTTCGCCTCGACGATCCGGCTCGCGGCGACGGGGACGCGTAGACCGTTGAGGTCGAGGTCGCCGAAATACGCGATGTCAGTGACGCCCTCCGTATGGGCGTTGAACGAGAGCACGGAGGCGGTGAATGCCGCTCCGGCACCCCACCCAACCAGCCCTACTCGCCCGGGGCGTGATCGAAGAGCGGATTGCAGCGAATCGAATGTGTCGCTGTTCTCAACGACGAGCAGGATCGGCCCTGCGGAGACGCGCACGCGGTGGAATGGAGGCGTGACCCGGCGGGCGCCAAGCAGGTCGAGGGTGAGGCGTCCCGGGCCGAACAGGTCGGTGAGTACCAGCCGGTCGATCGCCTTCTCGTCACCCAGGACCTCCAGCGAACGTTCGCGCAGCGGCACTATCAAGGACCGGTCGCCGGTGAATAGCAAGTCGTTGATCCGCTTCAGGGCGGTCCGCTGGGTCGCCGCCAGCGCGGCGTCGGCCGCCCAGGCCAGCGCCGGGTGCCACAGGACCGGTGCCGGCGAATCCTTGACATCTTTCGGGCGCGGCAGGGTGACGAACAGGGGCAGTGGCGGCTGCTCGGTGCGGTCGAACGACCGCTGACCGGGAAGTGAGATATGGCCACTGGCTACGAGCTCGTCGAGTGCCTGGGCCAGCAGCTGCCGGCGCTCCAGCAAAGGCCTCGTCGCCGGGTCGACCGAGTCGAGCACCCGCCAGAGGTCCTCGATCATGACCCGCTGTCGCGGCCAGCCCTTCAATGCCGCGCGGATCCGTTCCGCCCGATCCGAGCCGATCACGACATGCTCGCCCGGGGCCGGACGAAAAGACGCGTCGCCGAGACTCGGTGCTCGTCCTCGGCACCCCGGTCCATGTCATCGAGCGGGCGACGGATCGCATCGTCGATCGACAGGTACTTCAGTCCTGCGCGCAGATCGGCATCGTTACGTAACCGCACGATGAGGGGGAAGACGGAGAGCGCATTGATGTCGAATAGCCCGGTGGTGTAGACAAGCTGGACGCCCAATACCCGAGCGACCGCCAGTTGCAGGTCAAGCAGGTAGCCGGCAGAGGCGCGGCCTATCGGGTTGTCGAGAAAGAGCACGCCGGCATGACCACGGCTCGCCTGGCCGCGCTCGTTGGCGCGCAACGCGGCCATAGTGCAGTAAAGGATGATCGCGGCGGTGAGGTGCTGGCCGCCGGAGAAGACGTCGTGGACCTGGGCGACCCGGACCCGCTCGTTGCGCAGGACGGTATCGGGCTTGAGCATCTCGACCGTGACGCCCTTGGGCATCGCCGCGAACACGCCCTTGAGCACGATCGCCATGCCATCGATCCTCTGGCGTTGCTTGTCGTCCCGCACCGCGACCGCCGTGTCGTCGACAACCAGTCCGAGCTTCTCCTGCAGCGCGCTGGGGTCAGACTCCGCGAAGTGGAACCTCAGGAACTCCTGGCCGGCCCAGTCGCCGAGCGCCGCGGGGAGCTTGGACAGCCGCTGGGCCTGGCGCAATGTCCGCAACCCGTTGTCGACCATGCCCTGCAGCCGGCTGACGATGCTGGAGCGGTGCTCACCGATCTGCGCGAGGTCGTCGTTGAGCGTGCGCAGGCGGGGCTTAAGCGCCTCCTCCCAGTGCGTGGCGTACTCGGGCATCGTGTCCCGGTTCACCGCAAGGATTTGCTTGCGGACCGAGCTACGGACCTCGTCAAATCGTTCGTCCTGCGCGTACTGCGCCAGCTCGTCGGCGGCGGCCCGCACCCGGCGGCTGGCCTCGTCGTGCAGCTTTTGGGCATCGGCGACTTCCCGAACCACCTCGCTACGCTCGGCCCGCGCCTCGTCGAGGCCCAGTAGAAACGGTGGAGTCTGATCGTCCACAGTGTCCGGTGCCACACCAGCGAGGGATTCCAACAGCGACTGGAAGCCGACCACCGTCACCCTCGCCTCCTCCACTTGGCCCTGCAGGTTTGCACGCCGGTCCTGGAGCCGGGTGAACTTCTCCCTGGCCTTGGCGCTGTCGGCATCGGCTTGCTGGATCAGCTCCTCGCCATGGGCGATATCGCGCGGCTTGCCATACGGATCGAGCGCCCGTTCTTGGCGGATGAACGCCTTGTACGCGTGATCCAGCTCACCCACGCGCCGTACAACCCCCTCAATGCGCGCGGCAAGGGTTCTCTGCTCGGTGCGGAGTCGCTCGCTCGCCGCCGCGCGGGCTGCGGCCTCGGCCCCGTCGGGGGTATAGAGGAGCGAGCCCGCCCGGGTACGGACGCGGTCCGGCACCACCTCCCAACGCTTGCGGGCCTGAGCCGCCTTCTCTTGGGCCGCGCGCAAGCCAGCCAGGAGGTCGTCGCCGACCTCGACCCGCCGGTACGCGTCGAGTGCTGCGTCATAACGGCTTCGGAGCTCGGCCAGGGGCTCCGCCGGTACCGGGGTGGCCGTGGAGACTGAACCGGCCCCGGGGACCCGGCCCAGGTCGTCGCGGGCAGTGTCGCGGATGCGGCGGTGGTCTGCGGCGAGACTGCGTTGCGCGCCGGCCCCGGCACGCAGTTCGACCGCTCGCCCCTCAGCCACGAGCCGCTCACGTTCCGCCGCATCCACTGCGACGCGTTGGGCCTGCTCCTCGACCACAAGGATGGGCATCTCGGCCACTCGGTGGGCCAGCTCCGCCAGCCGGGCAGCCATTAACTCACACATTTGCTTGTCCTCGAAGAGCTGCGGCATACGTCGCTGCAGATCCTCTTCCGCCTCGGCAGCGGCGTCGCGCGCATCCCGGGCCGCCAGCGCCGCTGCGCCCGCCTCAACCGCCTGCACGGCGGCTTCCTCGCTTACCGCGGCCAGCCGGGCCAGCTCGCCGTGCGGAAGCTCCTCTCGCCAGGACCGGACCTGCTCGGTCAACGCCCGGTCGCCGCCCGCCTGCCGCTCCAGATCCTGGATCTGCTCGGCGCGCCGTCCGAACGCCTCCGCCAATCGCTGCCGTTCCTCGTCCGCCGCCTGCTCGTCGAAGAGCGCCGGGTTGGGCGGGACGAGGAAGTCCACGGTGGACTGTGTGTGGTCGTGCTCCGCGACGATCTGGGCGGTCGTGCCGACCGCCACGATCGTTGGCGGCACGAGCCTCGCCTCGGTAAGAAGGCGCTTGGCGCGCGCCATGTGGTCGGCATTGTTGACAACGACACCGTCAACGAGCAGCGGCATGCGGATGATAGTTGCCTCCCGCTGCTCCGCAGGAAGCTTGCTGAGGTAGGCCCAGCCGGCCCAGGCGGTGATTCCGTTCTCCCCCAATACGTCCAGCGCTTCGGCGACCGAGCGGTTGGGCGGGAGTAGGCCACCGTCGCCCAAGGCCGTCAGCACCCGCTCGTCGGCCGACTGCTCTGCCATCAGACGGGATCGCCGACCATCCGCCGCGACGATCGCTGTCGCCAACCGCTCGGTCACCGCCTCGGCGTCGGCATCGAGGTCGATCGTTTCTACGCCGAGCACATCGGCCAGTCGGGCCTGCCCTGCGAGAGCCGCAGTCCGGATGCTGGCTGCCGCGAGCCGCTCGGCCGCGGCCCGCGCCTGGTTCCCGGCCGTTGACTCCTCGCGCTCACGCTCGGCGACCGACGCCTCCGCAGCCTTGCGCTCACGCGTCAACTCCGGAAGGTGGCCGTATGCGTAGGCGAGCCGGTCCGCCGCCTGGGTGGCCCTCGTCTTGGCCTGCAGAGCCGCCTCATCCACGGCGGACGCGGCGACGAGGATCCCATCCTCGACTGCGGCCCGCAGATCGCCCTGGATCTGCTCGACCATCTCGCGAATGGCGGCGGCCCGAGCGCTGGCCCGCTCGCTCCGCCGCACCTGCTCGTGGGTTTCCCGGTCCACGACCCGGGCCGCATTCTCGAGTTCCTGGGCCCGGACGTCTGCAGCCTGCTGCTCCGCGTCGGCCGAGTCCATAAGGTGCAGCAAGGCCCGGGCCAACGCGGTAGCTGACGCGTCTCGGGCTGCCAGCGCGGGGCGCGCCCTCTCGGTCTGCTGCTCGACCAGATCCCGGATGGACCCTTCGCTGGCGTTGGCCTCCTTCAGCTCGACCAGGAGGTCGGTGGCACTCCACGCCGCCAACTCCTCGACAAGGTCATCCTGCTGGCGTTTGAGGTCCTTCTCCTCGTCCTGCGCCTGCTTCAGCCGGAACTCGGCGACGAGGCGCCGCAGCTCGAGCAAGATCTCGCCAATACGTCGCACGTCGTTGTCCGCTGCGGACTCGGCCTTCGCGACCTCGCCCATTTCCCCCTCGGCGCGCTCCAGGTCGGCTCGGTCCGCGCCGTGCCGAGCCCGCAACGCGTCGGTGAGCCGCCGGGCCTTTGCGAGGGACTCCTCGCTGAGCTCGCGCGCCGCCGCGGCGTTGGCCGCCTCCTTCGCGAGCGGCTCGATACGGTTTAAGGCGCCATCTACGAAGTCTCGCTCAGCGATCAAATCCTTGCGGCTGGCCAACTTGGCGGCGTAGCCGATGACCACATCTGCCAGTCCGTTGGGGTCCTCGTCGTGGGTCACGGCTCGGAGAAGGAACTCGATGAACGCCTCGTCGCTGCGAAAGGTGAAGGCGTCGGCGGCCTCTCCTTCGCCGGCGTTCATCGACCGCTGATAGCGGAACAGCTCAGGATCGAGGTCGAGCTTGACCAGCTTCTCCATCCACAGACGGTGGCTGGTCTCGTGCGCCGCCTGCGCGTGAGGCTCCGCCCGGCCGGCCCGGTCAAGGCGCTCCTTGAACCCGGCCAGCGTCACGAGCCGACCGTCCTCCGTGAACGCCAACGTGTCCAGGTTCAAATCGCCGGTGGCGCGGAATACGTACCACAACTCGGCCAGCCGGCTGGAGTCTGCGGAGACGACATGCCCACGCCACTCCGACGCCTTTCCGGTTACCACCTTCTCGCCCGTACGGGTGTGCTGCCATTCCAACGCGACCTGGGCGACATCCTCGGCGAGGACATAATCCTCCAAGGTCCGGCTGCTGGACGAGCCGAGCACTCTGCGGCGGCCCGGCAGCATTACCGAGAAGATCAGTCGCATCAGGACAGTCTTGCCGCCGCCGTTCTCCAGGAAGACCACCGTGGCCGGGGAAGGCCGACGCAGCGTAGCGGTGGTGGTGTCCACATCGAACAGTGCACCCTGGACGGGCCGGACGACCGGCTCCCCCACACCGCGCAGATCAACGGTGACGTCCTGATATCGGGCGCCCTTGGGCCCGACCGAATGCAACCGGATCCGCGACAGTTCATACATCGGGCAACCCCTCTGGCTCGGGCCGGCTGGCGCGGATGGAGCCGTTCGGGTTTCCGGCATGGATGACGCCCATAGCGATCAACTCGTCGAAGGCCCGCTCAGCGGCGAGCTCACGCACCTGCACCTGGTAGCGGGGCGTCGTCCGAAAGGTCCCGCCCCCTTCGTCGTTAACCTGATGCAGGAAGCCCTGATCGGCCAGGAAGCGCAGCGCCTTCTGGGTCATCCCTCTCGTCGAGTCCGAGGTGACCCGGCCGGCGCTCGTGGCGCTCGCCGACGGCCGGCGCGCATAGACTCGCCACACCTGCTCCAGCCCTGGCGAGTCCTGCAACGGATCGGCGTTGAGGTCGGCGGCGGCGGTCCGCTCGTCCAGGACACGACAGGCCTCGCGCACGGCCTGGTCGACCTGCTCCACGCTGACCCGCCCGACGTAGGTGTCGTCGGCGAGATCGGCGGGCCGCGGGAAGGACAGGGCAGCCACGGCGAGATGGATCACGCCGTGCAGCACTTTTTCGATTTGTCGGTCTCGCAGGGCAGTCCTTTTCGCGTAGTCGTCGATCTTCATCTCGAAGACAGAGTCGGTCATCGCCGCAAGGACTGCCCCGCTCTGCCGGGTCACCGCCAGCACGGCAAGCCCGAGCCCGGCGGCGACTGCGTCTACCAGATCGGTAAACGCCGGATCCTGCTCATGACGGCGCACCAGGTCGGCGTAGACGACGTCCCGGGATGGTAGTTGGCGAGGCCGCAGACCCAGGGCGATCAGCCTCGCGGCGTCCTCGGCGTCGGACGCCCGCAACCCGTCAGCCACCTAGACTCCGTCCGCCACGGCGACGTCCGCCGCAAAGGCCCGCTCCGCCGCCTTGACCCGAGCCAGACCGAGCATAAGGTCGGACCCGCCGAACTCGATGTCGGCCAGCGGCTCGCCGTCGTCGACTGCGACGAGCAAACTCTCGTCGCCCTGGCGCAGGGCGACCCCGACCGGCGGGCTCACCGCGTACACGACGCGCAGCGCCACGAGATGCGGAAGGTCTGGATCGGCCACACGGGCCTCCTCCAGTAAGCCCGACAACCGGCGCGTAGCATCCACCGCTGTCAACAAGGCGTCCGCGCGCTCCCATACTTCAGGGCCGAAAGCGTCGGGATCGGGCAGCGGGGCCAGCTCGGGCTCGGGGAGAGGCTTGCCGAGCGGCTCCCGCTCACGCGGCGGGCTCAGCAACAGGTCCACCAGGCTGGTCAGCCGGGGCGCGCTGCGGACGTCGGGTCCGACCACGCCCTGGAAGAAGACGTCCGTCGCCTTCACGGCGTCTGCGACCGGCTGCTGGAGCACCGGCATCAGCAACTGTCCAAACAGGTCAATCGCAGCCCGCTGCGGCGCCCCGGCGAACTGCTGCCGGTCCTGTTCGGCGCGGAAGGTCGACCCGGCATCCTGCAGCCGTGCCTGCAACTGCGTATGACGACGGATGCAGTCTTGGATGATGTCGACCAGTTGCGCGGCCCGACGCTTGCGATCAGGCTCCACCGCATCGTCCCGAACCTCCGTGATGTTGGCGAGGATTGCGTTCTCAGCCCGGTACCGTGCCGCGATGTGCGCCAGTGCCTCCGAGATGAGGTCCGGCACCTCGTTGAGCCAGTCGACGGTGCGAACGTCACGCCGTGTGGCGTCCAACTTACGCCGCAGAATCTCCGCATACTGCACCGTTCGATAGCGGGCCTGTTCCGCGGCAACCTGGGCGTCCGAGAGCCGACCCCGCCTGATCAAGTTCTCCAGCTTCACCTCAGCTGCGATCTGGGACGACTCCACGTCCGTATCGAGGGCACCAACGAGCACGTTGATTGCCTCATCGCTGGCCCGTAGGTAGATCTCACCATCCGGTGAGACCAGCTCCACGAGGAGCTTGAAGTCGAACGTACGCCGCTGATAGCCCACGTCACCGAACATCCCGTACACGGCCCGGAACCCGCGGTCCACAGTGCCAACGTTGATCAGTCCGTCCAGCACCCAACGCGCCACCCGCTCATACTCGGCCCGACCACGGCCCGGCGCGTGTGCCTCAATGAGGGGCAGTAGGCGCGCCATTATTTGGTCGTGGCTTGCGCCATGATCGAAATCCATGGCAATCGTGACCTGGTCAATCGCCTGAAAGCCGATTTCGGCCATCTGGTAAACCGAGGCATCCGCCCACTGCAACTGCGACTTCCGGGCATCCAGGTCATGCAACGGTGCGGTGCGGGCCAGCGCCTTCAGACGGCGCGCCAGCCCTTCGTCGCCCCGAGACCCAAGGGCGAGTTCCTCCGCGACGCCGCCGGGTTCGCTGACCCACTGGCTCGGCCTGACAACCTGCACGTCGCAGAGAGTAGCGGCATGCGTGCACGCCAGTGCGAACCGTGCCGTCGAATGCCAACTCGTGTGGCCCGGTTCCACGGTCAAGCGACGGTCAAACGATCAAGAGCCTTGATCGACTTCGTTCCGATCAAGGCTCTGACTTGGGAAAACGGGGTGGAGCTGAGGGGATTCGAACCCCTGACCCCCTCGATGCGAACGAGGTGCGCTACCGGACTGCGCTACAGCCCCCGGAACCGTCGACAAGGCTAACAGGCACGCCGACGCCCACGCGAACCACATCACTACCTCCCGCAATGATCAATGTGACGGGACGGTCGCCATCACAGCCGCTTTCGCCGCTTGGATCATGGCAGCGGGAGAGTCAGGTGCCAGGGGCGGTACGGGGCGAGTAGCGCTCCACGTGCTCGGTTGACTGGCGAGATGCGGCACGGCGGGCGCCGTCGCGCTCTGTCGCCGCACGACGGTGCGCCGACTGGCGTTCCGCCGCTCGACGATCATGCTCGCGCCGCACCGCGGCCTGCTCGGCGGCGACCCACGCCATCTGGCGCAGACGGGTACGACGGTGTCGGGCCGAAACCGCTGCCCGACGCCGTAGGTACACAAGATCAGCCAAGAGCACCA
>Ga0209889_1000095_pt1 | contig 17970 bp, 17 predicted proteins | sample GWRWN1_0_10_FD_187233 | JGI IMG/M metagenome (GOLD analysis project Ga0209889, IMG submission 187233) | Riverbed sediment microbial communities from areas with no vegetation in Columbia River, Washington, USA - GW-RW N1_0_10 (SPAdes)... | ecosystem: Environmental > Aquatic > Freshwater > River >... | reverse complement strand
GGTGCCGTCCTGCCAGCAGCGCCAGATGACCCGGAGCCACGCTCGGGCCAGGATGCGCACGGCGTGGGGGTGGCGGTGGCCGCGGGCGCGGGCCTGGTCGTAGATGTGGGCGGCCCAGGGATTGGCTCGGCGGGAGTCGCCGGCGAAGTCCATGACGGCCTGGCGCAACTTCTTGTCGCAGGCGTACCGGAAGGTGACGGTGGTGTGCTTGCCGGACTGGCGGGTGGAGGGTGCTGCCCCGGCGAGGCATTCCAGGGCGGTGCTGTCGGGAAGCACTGGCGGCAGTCGCCGATCTCGGCCAGCAGGGCAGCCGCCCGGACCCGGCCCGAGCGGGGCAGACCCGTGAAGATGTGGCCGTCGGCGTGGGCGGCCAGCCGCTCGACGATCTCGCCGTCCAGCTCGTCGATCTGGGCGCGGACGGCGCGCAGGGTGGCGACCAGGCTGCCGGTGACCGCGGCGCGGGCCTCACCTTCGGCGCCACCGAGCCCGTCGGGGGCGTCGACCAGGCGCTGGTAGAGCTCGGCGGTGGTGGTCCGGCCGCAGTAGCCGACCCGGCGCAGGAACCCGCCCAGGCGGGCCTGGGTCAGCCAGGCGGCTCGCTCGGCGGAGGGGAAGCGGCCAAGGAAGCGCAGCGCGATCGGGCTGTCGACCTCGGCGAACAAGCTGACCGCGCCGGGGAAGGCGACCTCCAGGTTGGCGCGCAGCTCGTTGGCCAGCGCCACGCGGTGGTCGACCAGCTGCTTGCGGGCACGGCTGACCGCCCGCAGCCCGGCGGTCTGGGGCGAGTCGGGGCGCAGCGGGACAAGCCGGTGGCCGTCGGTGCGCAGCACATCGGCCAGCACGTAGGCGTCGAACCGGTCGTGGTTGTTGCCGGCCGACCCATACCGGGACCGCAGGTGCTTGACCTGCCGGCTTGGGATCACGACCACCTGGAACCCGGTATCCAGCAGCGCTTGGACGACCGGGCCGTCGGGCCGCTCGATCGCCACCCGGCCGACCTCCAGCTTGGCCAGTCGTCTGGTCAGGCCGCGCAGGTCCTTACCGGTGTGGGGGACCTGGAAGCGGGCGCGGACCTGCCCGTCGGGGTCCAGCACGCACACCACATGCAGGCGCGAGGCCCAGTCCAGCCCGGCCACCCGGGCTGGTGTGGCACCATCCATGATGATCCTTTCTGCTGCGCAGGCAGCCGAAGGGGGTGCTTGCACCCGCCGGTACCGGGACGCCGTGGCAGGAGGCTCACTGATCGGCGCTCTACGGCGCGTCGCCCTGTTGCCGCTCAAGGCGTCCCGGGCCGTCGGACCTCGCGATACTCATGGTGGCCTTCGCAAGGCAAGCGACCGTGGCGATGGTCCGACGGGCACCGGGAGCTCCCAAGCATCCTTTCAGCTTCCTCCGTGGGGAGGGTGCACCAGTGAGCATCACGTTTCCGGGGGAGTCAGTGGACTACCGGGTGGCGCGTGACCGGCTGCTGGAGAAGGAGATCGAGCTGCGCCGCGCCACCGAGGCAGTGGCTGCCGCCAGGCGTGCGCTCCCACCCGGTGGGGTCGTCCCCGAGGACTACGTCTTCCAGCGGGAAGGTGCGGACGGCGCCCCGACCGACGTGCGGCTGTCCGAGCTGTTTACACCCGGCAGGGACTCGCTGGTGATCTACACGTTCATGTTCCCGCGTGACCCCGGCGATGCGCGGCCGGGACCCGAAGCCGGCCAGACGGCGCTGCTGCCGCTGGCGGAGGGTCCGTGCCCCTCGTGCACCGCGTTCCTGGATCAGCTAGACGGCGCGGCCGAGCACGCAAGCCAGCGCATCAACCTCGCGGTGGTCGCGAAGTCCCCGCTGCAGCGCATCGTCACCTTCGCCACGGAGCGCGGCTGGCGGCGGCTGCGGCTGTTGTCCTCGGCCGACAACACCTACAACCGCGACTACCACGCTGAGACGGCCGAGGGATCGCAGCGGCCGATGCTGAACGTGTTCCACCGCGATGGCGAGACGATCCGCCACGTCTGGGGCTCCGAGCTCTTCTACGCGCCGACCGACCCCTGACAAGACCCCCGCCACGTGGGCACGCTCGAGCCGCTGTGGAACCTGTTCGATCTCACCCCGGAAGGACGACCAACCGATTGGGATGAGCAGCTGAGCTACCCCGCCAGCCAGTAGCAATCAGCCGGACACAAGCCGGTGCTAGTAGGGGTTCTCCACCCCAGCGCTCTTGGGGAGGCATGCGAGCGAGCCCACTCGCGGCTTTCGTCGTCCCTGCCGCACCGGCCCGCCTTGCGGAGCGGTACCGCCTCACGATCCGGCCATGCTCATCATGTGGCTGGTCTCATGGAGTCCTGGCGCCAGCGCCGGCACCCAGATCACGGCGACGGCCAAGGCCAAGGCAGCGACGCCGACGGCCCGTGAGAGCACCTCGCCATGCATCCACAGCTTCTCGACCAGCACGACCGCGGCCAGCACGACCATGGCGGCCAGGTTCATCACGCCCAGGACGACGAACAGCGCCATCAGCGACCAGCAGCAGCCAAGGCAGTACGCCCCGTGGTGGGCGCCGGCGCGCACATCCCGCAGCGCACCGCGATAGGCGCCGTAATGCAGCAGCAGCGACAGCGGCGAACGGCAATGCTTCAGGCAGCGGGACTTCAGCGGCGTCAGCTGGTTCAGCCCGCAGCTAGCAAACACGACAACCGCCACCGCGGTCGCCCAGGCCGGGTGGTCGTTCACCAGCTGGCCACCAACGCGGTGAGGAGGAACGCCGGGATGCCCGCCCCGGCCCAGGCCAGCAGGTACCCGGCAGTGAACCCGGCCAGCCGCAGCACGCGATAGGAGCGCACCGACCGCTGGTACATGGAGGCCACCGGGGCGACCAACGGCAGCATCATCGCCGCCATCATCAGCGCCCACATGCCGACGAAGGCGGGCAGGCCAAGGCCCATGGTGCCGGTCATGCCACCCATCGTCCCGGCCCGACCCACCGTGACCAGCCAGGCCACCGCGGCAACCAGCAGCACCGACGGCCCGTTCACCCGGGTCGAGGGCGCCTTCACCGTGCTGATGTGCCCCACCTGCCTGGCCCAACGTTCCCGCGGCCGCGGCCCCTACCCCGACCTCACGGACTCCGAGCTGCGCGCCGGCCTGGACCTACTGCCAACGTGGGTGCTGGAGCAGAAAACGGCCGACAATCGGCGGGTGATCGCCGTGATGCGCCAGCGGCTGGAGCGCGGGGAGCCGGTGGCGCGGATGCACGGGCCGCTGGGGCTGGCGTGGCTGCAACGCCAAGCCGAGATCGCCGAGCAGCTCATCCAGACGCGAACGTCTCGTTGACCTGCGCAAACAGGCCTTGAGGTCACCGCCGAGGTCGAGGTAGGTCCTGCCAGGACCGATCGCCACACCAAGGAGGCCACCATGGCATCCCCCGCTACTGCCACTAGCGCAAGCGCCGAGGCGCTGCTGGGTGCGCTGGCGGCCCGACCCGGCGCCACCGCGGCCGAGCTCGCCGCAGCGGCCGGGGTCGGCCGCTCCACCGCCGGCAAGCTACTCACCACGCTCGCCGTTCAGGGCCGCGTGCAGCGCCAACCCGGCGGCCTGAAGGACGGTCGACGCGCCGCGGATCGCTGGACGCTCCCCACCCCGGCACCGACCCAGAACCCCGGCGCACCGACGGCGGGCCCGCCGGCTTCGCCCGCAGGCCAGCCGCCCATCGGGTCGGGCCGGCTACGCCCAGGCGTGCTGCGCGACCTAGTGCTGGCGTGCCTGGCCGAGCGGCAGGGGCAGGCGCTATCGCCCACCGCGATCGCCAAGACGCTGGACCGGTCGGCCGGCGCGGTCGCCAACGCCCTGCGGGTGCTAGCGGGCCAGGGCGCGGTGGTGCAGACCCAGGCTAAGCCTCGCCGCTACACCATCACCCCTGCTAGCGGCGACCAGACCGACGTGCAGCGCTGACCGACCGTCCCGTCCGTGAGTGCCGCCGGGGGCGCGCCAACGCCCCCGGCTGGCGCGCATCAGGAAACAGGAGTTCCCGATGCCGCACCAGCCTATCCCGCCAACGCAGCCACCGGGCGACCACGCCGGCGAGCTGTTGGCCATGGTCGCCCACGAGCTGCGCCGGCCACTGACCGCGCTGCTTGGCGCCCTGGCGACCCTGCAGCAACGCGACCAGGCGCTGTCAGTTGCCCAGCAGCAGGAGCTGCTTGGGATGGCCCGCCGGCAGGGCGAGCAGCTCCAGCGACTCCTCGGCCAGCTGCTGGCCGCCGCCGGCGTGGACCGCGGCCACGCCCGGCAGATGCGGCGGTCGCTGGTCGACGCGGCCGCACTCGCCGAGGAGGCGGGCCGGGCGGCGCGGCTCGCCCATCCTGACCATGCGATCACCATCGAGGTTGCTGGGCCGCTGCTAGTCCGTGTCGACCCGCTGGCGGTCAGCCGCATCCTTGGCAACCTGCTCGACAACGCCGCCGCCTACTCCCCTCGGGGAGCGCCAATCGTGCTGTCGGCTGGTCGGGAGGGGGTGCATGCAGTGCTGGCCGTCCAGGACGACGGCCCAGGGATCCCGCCCGGCGACCGTGGCTGGGTCTTCGAGCGGTATACCCGACTGGACCAGCCGACCAGCAGCCTTGGTGGTGGGCTTGGGCTTGGGCTTGGCCTGTACATTGCCAGGCGGCTGGCCCGCGCCAACCGCGGCGAACTCGAGGTCACCGACCCGCCCGGCGGCCGCGGTGCCCGCTTCGAGCTGCGCCTCCCTCTGGCCATGCCACGATAGACCCAAGATCCTCGGTCGCCTCCTGACCTGCGAGGAGAGGGCTATACCGAGCGTGGGGCCGGACGACTCCAGCGTCGGTGCATCGCGACTTGTACCTGATGTATTCTGTCGGACAGAATACGCAGGTCATGAGGATCGAGTTCGCCAAGTCCGCGCGTCGGCACCGGATCGGCCGGGCCCGTGCCCGCCACGTGATCGCCCACCCGGTGGTCAAGGTCACCGTGCCCGGCGAGGAGGGCCGAGATGACCGGCTGGTGTACCTCGGCGATGACCCGACGGGTCGTGCGTTGGAGGTGACGGCGGTGCCGATCGAGGCGGGGATCCTCGTGATCCACGTGATGGACCTGCGCCCGAAGTGGCGGCCATTGTACGAGGAGGGCAAGCGTTGAGCGGCCGCGAGAAGACCTGGACCACCGCGTCAGGCGAGACCGTCACGGAGGCCGACGCCGCTCGGCTCGCTGAGGAGTTCGAGCAGGATGATGCCGCCCTCGACACGGGCACGGTGACGTTCCCGCGCCGGGCGGGTCGGCCGTCACTCACTGGCCGAGCCGCGGTCTCGCCGAAGGTGACCTTCCGCGTCGCACCCGAACTTCGCGAGCAGGCTGAGCGCCTGGCCGGCGAGCGCGGCACCACGGTCTCCCGGCTGGCGCGGGAAGCGCTGGAGCAACTGCTGCACAGCAATATGGCCGGCAACGATCTCGACCAAGCCCTTCTGGACCATCTCGTCGTGGAGTTCCTCGACCATGGACAGCGCGCGGTCGAGTTCCTACGTTCGGCCGGCGCCCTGGTCTCGATGCCACCCGGCCTCCTACCTCGCCAGCCCGCATTGATCGCCTACTGCCTGCGTGAGGCGATGAAAGCCATCCCAGCATCCCAGGACAATGCGGGTGGCAGGCAGTGGAGGACGGCGTCTCGCGAGGTTGCGGAGGCGAAACAGCGGTTCGAGATGATCAGGAGGCTCCCGGGCGGGGACGGTGACGGCGCCCTTCAAGAGCTGCTGGCCAGGATCGACCAGATGGCATTGACGCACGAGCAGGATCGGCTCCATCAGCAGCGCCTCATCGCCGTGATCACCAATCGGACAGGAGCGCAACCGCTGGCGTCGGGGACCGGGCCGGTGCGGACCTACCAGGCTGTGCTTGACCGCCTGGACAGCGCGGTCCACGGAACCGTCACTTTTGAGGATGCGAGACACCTGTGGGTCGATTGTCTTGCCATCCTTCGGCAGCTGTTCCTGCCGCCGGACACCCGTCACCGCGAGCTCGACGCGCTGGCAGCACTGGGCAGCCCAGGCCAGGCCGATGTGCCCGCGCTGCTTGCGCTGCTTGCCGGACCGAACCACCTCCAATACTTCCTCTCCAGGATCCAGACTCCTTCCTGGCTCGATCTGCTCGATGAGTCGAGGGTGCTGGAGCCGCCGGCAGGACAGGCTGGTTGGCCGGTCTTTGCGGCCGTGGAACACCTGGGAGATGCCCACGCTGCTGAGCTGGCCACGGTGTTGGCCAGCATGTTTGATCGGTGGGGATCGGATCCACAGAAGGCCTGGTATCTGGCTCGGGCAGCGGTCGATCTTGGTTCCACCGGACACGATTTGGTGCTGCGTGCCGTCCGCCAGCACCCGACCGCGCCAGGGATCTCAGACCTTGCCGTCTGGGCCGCTGAGAACGCCAACCCCGCTGATGGGTTCGTCCAATCGGTCGCCGACCAGGCCCTCAATGCAACGGGGGTTGGGGGGTCCTCCTATCTCGAACCCTTGCTCCGGTCATTGATCGGCGGCATCAACACCGACAACTATGCAGGTCGTCTCAAGCTTCTGTGCTACAAGCTGGGATCAGTCCCGGAGGGGGAGTACGGCCGCCGCTACTTCAACCACCTAGGGCGGGGTGGGTCCATCAGTGACCGTCCAGAGCCTCACAGAGACGACCGGTTCGATACGCTGCTGCACACGCTGGTTGAGTCGCTCCGGCGCGTCGCAGGCGTGGTCGAGCTTCGCGATCTGCTGGACGCCATCTCCCCGCTACCCAAGGATGTCGGCGATCGCGTCCGCGCATGGCTGTTGGGACAAGCGCCCTCCGTCGAACCCCGCGCTCTGATCGTTGAGGTCGCCAACGCCATCGCATCCCGCGACCCGACCGGCGATGACCTGCGTCTCATCGACCGGGTCGTCGCCGAATCTGATCCCGGCGAGTACTCCGCCGACTGGGCCGGAGCAATGGGAGTGCCGCCGAGCACGGCTGCGCTTGGGAGCGCCCTTGCTGCTCGTGACGTACCGGAAGCGTGGTTGCGCGCCTTCGAGTGGACCGGCTTGCTACCGCCGTCGGTCACTGCCGCGTGGGCCACACCGGCGACAATCATGGCCGCTGCGTACGGGGAGCCATCCCGCGCCGCCTTGGAGGAAGGTGCACGCGTGGAGTTCGGCTGGGGTCAGAGCCCGCTGAGCGACAGTGATATGCAGGCCATGACACCCGACGACGCCGCCCGCTGGATCGCCTCCTGGCGACCCGACCCGTCCCAGTGGCTCGTCAGCGCCCGCGAGCTGGGCCGGACGCTGGAGGCCGTGGTGAAGGCAGACCCAACCCGGTGGGTGGCATTCCCGCTGAGGACGGCCGGCCTGCTGCGGCATCCGACCTACATCCACCGCTACCTTCGAGGGCTCGCCAGCGCTGCCACGCTGGAGGAGGTGCCGACCGACGACCTCATCGACCTCATCGTGCTGGTTCGCACGCACCCGTGGGAGGCAGTGCTGCTCGGGAAGGACACCTTCGAGTTCGATCGCGACTGGCGAGGCTCGGAGGAGGCAGGCATCGACCTGATCAAGTCCCTGGCGGACTCCGACATCGGTTTTGGCGGGCGCCGCGACGAGGTGTGGTCCATCCTGCACAGCGAGGTGGAGCGGGGTGACGAGCCGTCCCGCATTGTCGATGGGGCACGGGATCCCCTCGATGCGGCGATCAACCGGCCTCGTACAAGGGCGCTTGAGGCGGCGCTTTCGTTCATGGGGCACGAGTACCGCACTCACGGCACAGTCCGACCCGAAGCCATGAACCTCTTGTCGGCGATCCTCAGACTCGAGGGCACGGACGGGGCGGAGCATCGCGCAATCGTGGCCCCAAGGATCGGCTTCCTCCGTCACATCGCATCCCAATGGGTGGACGAACACCGCGACGAGCTGTTCGGGACGGCCGCCCCGAACGGACTCGGACAGCTCACCGTCGATCTGGCGCTGAAGTGGGGCCGACCGAACACCTGGCTCCTCGAACACTTCCCCGACCCCGTCAAAGACGCCGTGCGAAGAGGCGTCGACAATGCCCTCGACCACTACCTCATCGCCATGCTCCTGCAGCTTCCCCGATACTCCGTCGATGAGGCGGTCGACCTTCTTCGATCCCACAGCAAGCTCTCCGAAGCCGGCGAAGCGCTCGGACGACTGCTCAAGGCGGAGGATACGAACTCGAAGCACGCCGGCCTCGCCGCGCGGTTCTGGGCCCGTGCGCTGGATGGCGGGACCGCCGAGACTCTCGCTGGCTTCGGGTGGTTGTCCGAGATCGGCGCCCTAGATGACGACACCTGGACTGACCTCACCCTGCGAACCCTCACCGCTACACGCGGCCGCATCGACTGGGCGCACAAGGTCGCCGAGCGCGCCACCGCACAGCCGCTTTCCAAGCGCATGCTTGCGATCCTCAACGAACTGGTGCGCGGCCTGGACGACGACTGGGACCGGCGATCAGTTACAGAACTTGCGGCCCAGGCGATCGGCCAAGCGACGCAGCTCGCCGACACCCCCGAGTACAAGCGCCTCCGCACCACCCTCCTTGAGCGAGGGGCGCTGACAACGTGACAAGTCCAGGCCCTCGCCGAACGACCAGCACTGCTGCATTACCCGCAGGGCGAGCCTCAGGCACCGGGTCGGCGCAGCAGGTCGGCAACCAGCTGCTCGGTTTCCGCGTCGGGATCCACATCCAGGTCGGCCAGCCGGCGGGCGAGCAGTCTGTAGGTGCGCTGGACCGCGTCGGGTCGGCCGAGTGAGGCCTCCAGCCGCATGATGCGGCGGTACAGCTCCTCGGCGACCGGGTCAGCGTCCACCGCCTGCTCCAACGCGGCTCGCGCCCCCTCTAGATCGCCGGTGGTCTGGCGGAGCTCGGCCAAGCGTGCCAGTGCGTCGACCGCCCGCCGGCGGGTGTCCTCCCGAGGTACCTCGACCCAGGCGTAGGGGGCGCCATCCAGCAGCACCCCGCCGTAGGCCTCCCCAGCCTCGGCCAGCGCGGCGGCCACCGCCGGGTCCAGTTCGGCACGGCGGGCAGCCGCCAGGGCCGCCTGGAAGCGCCACAGGTCGACCGCGAACACCGCCGGGTCGACCCGGTAGCGGATCCCGTCGCGCTGGATCGCCTTCAGCTGGGCGGCACCGGTGACCTTGCGGAGCACCGAACGGAGGTTGCCGAGCGCTGTCCAGAACCGTTCGCGTTCGCGACCGAGCTCGGTGTCGGGCCACATCGCCTCCACCGCCTGCTCCAGGGGGGCGCCGTCGGGATGGACCAGGTAGTAGGCGAGCAGCTCCCGGGCGCTGGCCCGCAGCCCGGCGCGGAGCTCCCCGGTCGGGGTGGTGATCTGGAGGGTGCCGAGCAGCCGCACGGTCACCAGCGCGTCGGTCTTGCCGTACTCGGCGGGCAGCCCTGTCGGCTCGTCGGGCTGCCGGGTGCTCCCGGAGTCGGGCTCGGCAGCGGGCGCGGCCGGTAGGTCGGCGCCTGCGGCGGTGTCCGGGTGGCCAGGGTCGGGGAGCTCGATGTCGTCGGCCCTAGATCTGGCCAGTACCCCGAGGAGCTCGGCGGCTTCGGTGTCGGTGAGCGAGCAAGCGCGGGCGCCAGTGAGCTGCTGGTCGCTGAGCGCCCACGGGCTGGCGGCCTGCACCCGCCCGGCCTCATCGAGCGTGAGGTGGGCGCCGTCGTCGACGGTCACGCCGGGCAGCAGCGCACCGACACCCAGGCGGGGGCCTTGGGCGAGGATCGCTGCCAGCCGCCCGGCCTGCTCCAGCGAGACGCCGTCGGCAACCAGCACCAGCGCCGGCAGCGGGTCGTCGGGGTGGTCGCGCCGGTGGGTGGCGATGTCGGGGGTGTCCTCGCCCTCTAGCAGCCGGGCACGGTGCACCAGCTCGGCTTCCAGCACATTCAGGGCACCAGCGAGGCCAGCCGCTCGCCGCAGCCCAGGAAACCCGCCGGCATTGGGGATGAGGCGGCTGCCGACCAGCAGCACCTCCACCGCGGCCGGCCCGCCGGCGGCCAGCAGCCCGACGAGTGCGGCGCGGGTCAGCCCGTCGGCGCCTGGTCCGGTGATCCCGATGGCACCCCAGCCGGCCAGGTCAACGGCGACCTCCTGGCCGGCCTGCTCGGCGACGGTGACCCGGGCGGGGGTGGGGTCGCGGGGATCCCGTGGCGTGGCTGGCAGGCGCGGCGCCGGCGGCTGGTCCGCGTCCCGCCACCCGGCGGTGTCGGTGGGGTGGGCGGCGCGGGCGGCGGCGAACGCCAGCAGCCGGGCGGTCTCCCCCATCACCCGGCCAGCCGCGCGCGGTGCTGGGGCGGGTGGCCACAGCAGCCGGCGCCGCCGGCGGCGCCGCAGCCCGGCGACCGCCAGCGCCGCGGCGATCCCGACCGCCAGGGTGATGCCGACCATCGACCCCGACGGCAGCTCGACGACCTGGTGGCGGTCGTCCTGCTGGCGGTCGACCTCGTCGGTGGCCGTGCTGGCCGGCGCCGGCGTGACCGGCGCGGGCGGCGACGCTAAGGGTGTGGGGGGTATGGGCGTGGGGGGTATGGGCGTGGGTGATTCTGGGCGGCCGGGTGGTGCCGGGGTCGCGGGTGGCGGCTCGGGTGAATCTGGCGGCGGGCCAGGTGGGGGTGGGAGCAGGAGCTGCCAGCCGGGCAGGATGAGGCCGCTGTCGTGCAGCACGTGGCCGTCGGGCATCTGGCGGTCTTGGTTGCGCGCGAAGATTTCCCGCCACCGGTGGCCGTCGCCCAGTTCGCGTTCGGCGATCCGCCACAGCGAGTCACCCTCCTGCACCGTGTAGACCCGGCTGTCGGTGGCGATGGGCGGGCACTCGGGATCGGCGGCGCCGAGTGGCGGAGCCTCTGCAGGCTGCTGCGGTGCGTGGCCTGCCGCGTCAGGTTGGGCGAGGGTGGTGTCGGTACGGGCGGCGCTCAGCATGGTGTGGGCGCGATCCCACCCCGGCGGTGCCTCGAGGGTACGCACTACCGCCTGGGGGGCGGCGAGGGTGGCGGGTGACGCCACCGCGTGGCTCGTGGAGGCCAGCAGGCTCACGCCGACCGCGGCGTCGACCAGTGACCGAAGCGGCGGCAGGGTGACCAGGTTGCTGAACGCCAGCAGCCCCGCCGACCCAGCAACCCCCCGCCGGGCCGCCACCACCGCCACGATCCGCAGGACCGTGACCAGCACGGCGTAGGCCCACAGCCCCCAGGCCAGCACCCCAAGTGCTACCAACAGCGGGTCCACCGGCAGGTACTGGTCGCGCAGCCCAGCAACGACCCACCCCAAGGTCGGCAGTCCCGCCAGGGTTGGTGGGCCGGCCGCGGCGTCCAGCAGCACCGGCAGGCCGGCCAGGCTGGCGAGCAGGCCGACCGCGGAGCTCGCTCGTCGCATCGCCGCCCCGGTCATTGGCCGATCACCGTCTGGGTCTCGGCAACCTCAAGGGTCGCGGTCGCGGTCCGCGACAGCGGCGGCAGCGACGCCCACGGCCCGCCGCCGGTCCGCCACCGCAACGCGAACTGGAACGCGCACCTTACCGTCACACCTGGCCGGGCGGCCTGATAGGTGTGGGTGATGGTGGAGGGCGCCGGATAGGCGCGGCCGAGCCCGTCGCTGGTCATCGTGGTCCCGTCACCGAAGTCCCACCGGTAGCTGGTTGGGGTCGCCTGCACCTGGACCGTCACCCCAAACGCGGCGACTGTCTTGGTCAGCGGACGGCCGTCGTAGCCCGCATACCAGAACCAGGTTGGTAGCCCGACCAGGCTGCGGGTTGGGTTCGCCTCGATCCCACCGGATGGCACCGGCAGCCGGTCACGCGCTGACAGGGCAAGCTGGAAGGGATCCACCGCCGGCCCAGGCAGCAGCGGCTGGCCGTTCTGGTCAACGCGTAGCCAGCGCACGTCGGTGTAGGACCCGCACGTGATCGCGTAGAGGTTGACGTCCAGCGGCTTGCCGACATACAGCCCACCCGACCCGACACTCGCCAGGTCGTACTGACACGCCGCGCCGCCACCGCTATCGCGGCCCGAACCCTGCGTCGCGTTCCCGGCATCGGAGACGGCAAGGTCGATCCTGACGGGGACGCCTCCCTCGTCAACTCCGACGGTGACAGTCCGCTTCCGCTTGTAGGCCAACGCGGGCGCAGCCGGGACGACGATAAGCAGCGCAAGCAGCATTGCCAGGGCGACCAGCCTTCTCATGGTCGTTTCTCCTCAATGATCTCGACGACCTTCCAGACGCCGTTGATCCGCTTGAGGCTTTGCCGCTGATGGACGACCTCGTTGGGGTCCGGCTCCGTGGGTGCGCCAGTCTGTGGATCAAGTACCACGCTGTGATTGCGGTAGTTGTCCTCCACCAGTCCCTCGTCGGCGGTGACGCGCACGACCCGCGTGCGATGGACGACGCTGATCCGGACCGGCTGGTTGTTGGCTTTCTGGGTCGCTACCTCTTGTTGTGCGGCCCGCAGCGCGCGACCGGCGAAGGCTGAAGGAAGCCGGCCTGGGTCAAGGCGGCGAAGTGCGTCGGCGTACACCTCCCAGGAGCGGTCGTAGGCGGCAAGCAGCTCCGCCTTGGCGCTCAGCGTGGTCGGTGGTGCCGCCGTCGTGCTCGGGGCGGCCGAGCCGACGGTCGTCGTCGGGGTGCTTGCTGTGCCATCGTCACAGCCGGCGAGCAACGCGACCGCGAGGGTGGCGACCAGCAGGCGGCGGAGCGCGGGCATCGGGTCAGCGTCCTTGTGGTTGGGTGATGCCGGTTCGTGGTTCAGCCCGGGTGTGCACAGCCAGCCGGATCGGGCTGAATCCGACATTGTTGAAGATAGGGGTACGGATGGTCTCAGCCAACCCAATCGTGACCTGGCTGGTGCTCGCGGAGACGCTGGTCTGGCCCGTAAAGCCGGCAGCGCGAAGGTGACGTTCGGCCGCGGCCCTTGCCTGGGCGGGATCCAGCTGCGCGATGCGGCCGCCGGTTGCGCGGTAGGTTGCCTCGTCCAGTTGCGCGGCGCCGGCTCTGGCGGCGGCGTCGGCGATGGCTTGGAGTTCGCGGTGGCGGGCGAACAGGAGTCCGCCGTCGGCGACCAGCCCGAGGATCGCTAGCAGCGCCAGCGCCACGACCACGGTGAGGACCAGAATCTGCCCCTCCTCGCCGGACAGGCGGGCGGCTGGGGCGTGGCCGGGTTGTGTGTCGGTCATCGGCTCTTGTGCGGGTCGATCGGTTCCAGCTGACGGGCAGTAAGGGTCACCTGGCCGGGCAGCAGCCGCAGGGTGGGCAGGTCGTCCAAGGGGACCCGGTAGCTGGCGGTCACGTTGAGCGTCCCGCCTGGCAGAAGGCCGGCGGGGTCGACGGTCACCTGCAGCCGGGCGAGGTCCAGCCCGTACCCGGTAGCGACCAGCCGCGCGCGCTGCTGCCCGGCGTGGATCGCCTGGGCGGGGGTGCGGGCGTCGACGGCGACACGGGCCGCCTCGCGGGCAACCCCTGCGAGGGCGGCGCGGGTGTCGGTGAGCCGGCCGATGCCGACCAGCCCGGCGGTGAACGCCAGCAGCCCGACCACGACAACGAGCAGCTCCACGGTCGCGCTGCCTCGCTGCCGATCCTGGATGCTGTAGTGGCTGGTCATGGGGTGGGCGGGGTGGGTCGGAAGCGCTCGGTGTGGCTGTGGGCGGTGGCGCGCAGGCGGATGCCGCCGCCGATGGGCAGCAGCGGCCGCAGCCGCGCGGTGACGGTGACCTGGGTGAGCTCGGGATCGCGGCGGATCTGGACGATGGCGCCGGCGGCGTCGCGGCCGAGCCCGAGGCGCAGCAGCTCCAGCGCCCGGGCGCGGCCGGCGACGGGGGTGGCGTCCTCGGCCGCCACGATGCGGGCGGCGTCTTGGGCGGCGCCGAGGACGACGTGCTGGGCGTGCCACCACAGCCCGAACTGTGTGGCGCCGAGCACCAGCAGCAGGAAGAGCCAGACGACGGCGGTGAACTCGATGGTGGCGATCCCGCGCTGGTCGCGCTCCGAGGCTGGTGGGCTGGGTGGGGTGGTCATCCGGTGTTGCTGATGCGTTGGGTGAGGCGGCGGAAGGCGGCGGCGATGGCGTTGAAGAAGCCGTTGATGGCGGCCAGCGCGATGATCAGCACCGCGGCGGTCATCAGGATGTACTCGGCCATCGACACGCCGTCCTCGCGGGTGCGGATGGCGGCGGCATGTGCGCGGCACACGATCCCCAGGGCCTGGGCCGCGAGGGCCTGATAGTGCTGCTTGACGGTCTGGATGGCGCACCTCCTTGGCGGGTGGGGTTAGCTGCCGGACAGGCGCAGCAGGGCGACGCTGGCGGGCCACAAGATGACCAGGAAGAAGGCGGGCAGGATCAGCCCGGCGACGGGGATGATCATGGTGACCTGGGCGCGTTCGCCGGCTTCCAGCAGCGCCAGCCGCCGGCGTTCCCTGGCGGCGTGGGCCTGCGCCCGCAGGGTTTGCAGCACCGGGGTGCCCTGGTGGGCGCCGGCCTGCAGCGCGCCGGCAAGGGCGGTCAGCTCCGGCAGGTCGACCTCTTCGGCGAGTTGGGTGATGGCGTCCACGCCCTGCTGGCCCTCGAGGCGGGCGAGGGCGAGGCGGTGGGCGAGTTCGGTGAAGAAGAGGCCGTGGCCGGCGGTGGCGGCTTCGGCGAGGGCTTGTTCTAGGCCGCAGCCGGCCGACACCGCCAGGGCGAGGAACTCGGTGGCCGCCCCCAGCCCCGACAGGAGTTCTCGGCGGCGCTGGGCGACCTTGTGCGCCAGGGCGGCGTCGGGGGCGGTGAACCCGATGACGCCGGCGGCGAGCCACAGCCAGGCTGGCCAGGGCCCAAACGGGGTGACGGCGAGCTGGTTGAGCAGCGGCAGCACCCCAACGCCAACCAGGGCGCCCAGGAGTTTGTGGCCGGCGTGCAGCGCCGGCCCGCCGGGCTCGCCAGCCAGCGTCAGCCGCCGCGCCAGCCGGCGGGTCGGGACGCCAAGGGCCTCGGCGGTGTGGAGCAGCAACCTGCCAGCGGCTTGGAGCGGAGGGCTCAGCAGCCGCTCCAGCGTCGGGCTGGCATAGGACGTCGGCGGCGGTGCGGCCGCAAGGGGGTCGGCGCGGAGGGCGGCCAGCCGCGCGGCGAGGCTGGGGGTCGGCCGCCCGAGCGGCTGCCCGGTCAACAACAGCAGCAGGCCGATGCCGCCGAGCAGCGGCCAGCCGAGTACCTCGGTCACCGCAGCCCACCTGCTTGGGTGGTGGGGAGCAGCCGGGTGCCGGCTGGGGGTCTGGCGAGCCGCACCATCGCGGCGTAGCCGGCGGCGACCATGAGCAGCGCCAGGGCGAGCACGCCCTGGCCGATGGGGGTGTTGAAGGGGGTGAGGTAGGCGGGGTTGGTCTGGCGGATCGCCAGCAGGATCCCAACCGGGGCGGCGGCGACCAGCCGCGCCGACAGCCGCTGCTGCGCCTGCCTGGCCCTGACTTCCCGCATGGTGTGGGCGTCGGCGCGGATCGCTGTGGCCAGCTCGTCCAGGACCTGGGCGAGGTTGCGGCCCCCCAGCCGCTGGTTGAGCGCCAGCGTGGCCGCCAGCAGGTCAGCCAGTGGGTCGCCGACCCGCCGCGCGAACCCCTCCAGCGCGTGGGGTAGCCCGAGGATGGAGGCTTGGGCGGTGACCTCGGTCAGCTCCGTTCGGAGGGCGGGTGGGCCCCAGCGGGCCAGCCCACCGAGTGCGTCGGTGACGCCGAGGCCGCCGCGGACGCCGTCGCGCAGGCCGGCGGCGACCTCGGCGACCGCCTCTGTGCGGGCGGCCTGCTGGGCCGCGAGGGTGCGTGCCGCCCAGGTGCGTGGCAGCAGCAGCCCCCCAGCGAGGGCAGCGAGGGTGAGGATCGGCCAGCCCGACAGCAGCCATGCCGCCACCCCGGCGAGCAACCCGACCACCACCCCAGCCAGCAGCAGTGAGGGCCCGCCGGGGTCGTCGGATGCTCGGGAGACGGCGGGGCGGGTCAGCCCGGCGGAGAGCAGGAGCAGGCCGAAGCCGGCCATGGCGCCCAGCGTCAGCGCGGTCACCGGTGCTCCCCATCCCAACCGACTGCGGCGAGACTGCTGGCTGGCTGCCAGGCTGGCGGCTCCCAGCCGGCCGCCAGCAGCCGCTCGGCCGCTTGGGGTCGCAGGCCGGTGAACCGCGGGGTGCCGTCGGGGTCGGGACGCAGCAGCTCGTTGGCGAGCACCCGCCCGGCTTCCACCCCGGCGACCTCCACCACCTCGGTGAGGACGCGGCGGCCGTCGGGCTGCAGGCGCAGCTGGCAGACCAGGTCGATGGTCTGGGCGATCATCCCCGCGACCACGTCGTCGGCGAGGTGCTCTTCGGCCATCTTGGTGTAGGTGTGCAGCTTGGCGAGGGCCTGGCGGGCGGAGTTGGCGTGGATGGTGCCCATCGACCCCTCATGCCCGGAGTTCATCGCGTTCAGCATGTCCAGGGCTTCGGGGCCGCGGACCTCCCCGACGATGATCCGCTGCGGCCGCATCCGCAGCGCCTGGCGGACCAGCTCGCGGATGCGGACCTCCCCCACCCCCTCCAGGTTGGCAAAGCGGCTCTCCAACCCGACGCAGTCCTCCAGATGCCGCTCAAGAGCGAGTTCCTTGGTCTCCTCGATGGTGACCACCCGCTGCCCGGTGGGGATTTGGCTGGCGACCGCGTTCAAGGTCGTGGTCTTGCCGGAGCCGGTGCCGCCGGAGACCAGCAGGTTCAGCCCTGCCCGCACTGCGGCAGCAAGGAGGCTGGCGACCTCGGGGGTGAGGGTGCCCAGCGCCAGCAGGTCCTGGAGGGAGTGGGCCAGGAGCCGGTGGCGGCGGATCGTCAGGCAGGTGAACGGCGCCAGCGGCGGGCAGATCACATGCAGCCGGCTCCCGTCCGGGAGGCGCGCGTCGGCTTTGGGGTTGGCCTCATCGAGCCGGCGGCCGGCGACCGCGACGGTGCGGGCGGCGAACGCCCGCAGCTCCGCCTCCGAGGAGAACCCGGTGGTGACGCGGTCCTTGGCGCCGCCGGCGCGCACCACAAACGCCCGCTGATGCCCGTTGACGAGGAGTTCCTCGACGTCATCGCCGGCGAGATGGCGTTCCAGCGGGCCAAGCCCGAGCAGCGCATCGAACACCGCCCGCGCCACCCGCTGCCGCTCGTGCTCATCCAGCGGGGTGTTGCCGGCCAGGACGTGCTCGCGGTGGGCCTCGGCCAGCCGCTCGCTGATCACCGCCCACACCAGCGCCCGGTCATCCTCCGACGGGGTGAACAGCCGCGCGGGACCCAGTCGGCGAGCAAGCTCGGTCGCTGCCGCCCCCCGCACCCGCGCGACCAGCCCAGCCGGCACGACGGCAGGCAGGGCATCGGCGGGCTCGAGGTGACGGGTGCCGCCCATAGGGGTCATGGTGGGGTCGCCTCCTCACCCGGCCCTAACGCACCCCGACGGCCGCGAGCGTGGCGGCGGGATGAGCGGCCACCGGCGGGATGCAGTTGCGCGGCGAGGGTGGCGTAGGCGTGGCCGAGCCGGCCCGAGGTCGGCGGCTGGCCGGTCTGCAGCGAGCGCCGCACCGCCTTCGGGTCCGCGGGGATGACGCCGGCGAGGGGACGGCTCAGCGCGTGGGCGAGCTCGGCGGCGTCCGCTGGCCGCTGCACCGCGACGGCGACCACCGCCATCCCCGGGGCGTGCTGGGTGGCTGCCAGGGCCCGCTGGGCTGCCAGCGCGCCCGGCAGGTCCGCGCGGGCAGCCAGCACCCGCACCTCCGCCAGCCCCAGCGTCCCCGCAGCGACCGACCCTGGCAGCAGCCGGCCAGGGTCCACTACCAGTAGCTCCACCCCCACAACACCGCGGGCGGCCCGCAGCAGCGCCAGCGTGGCGTCCGGGCGGAGCAGCCCGCCGGTGTCGGGACCTGCCAGGCCAACCAGGACCTGCAGCCCCCACCCAACCTGGGTGGACTCGGCCCGGACCGCTGCCGGGTCGA
>Ga0209889_1000094_pt1 | contig 17974 bp, 15 predicted proteins | sample GWRWN1_0_10_FD_187233 | JGI IMG/M metagenome (GOLD analysis project Ga0209889, IMG submission 187233) | Riverbed sediment microbial communities from areas with no vegetation in Columbia River, Washington, USA - GW-RW N1_0_10 (SPAdes)... | ecosystem: Environmental > Aquatic > Freshwater > River >... | reverse complement strand
CCGGTCGCCGACGTCTCCGATCACCTCGCCGACCCGGCGAACACCGTGTGGTTTGATCTCTGCGCCCCCGACGAGGACGACCTCAAGGCGGTGCGCGAGGAGCTGGGCCTACACACACTCGCCGTCGAGGACGCCCTCCAAACCGGCGAACGCCCGAAGCTCGACCACTACAGCGAGCATCTCTTCCTCAACGCGTACGCCGTGGAGGTGGACCCGGCGACCAAGCAGCTCCGCCCGCACGAGGTCAGTCTCTTCATCACGACGAACGCCCTCGTCACCGTCCGCGCCGAGGAGGGCTTCGACATCGACGCGGTCGTTGTCCGCTGGGATGCGATGTCGCAGCTCGCCAAGAGCGGCGTGGGCTTCCTGCTGCACGGTCTGCTCGACTACGTCGTGGACACGCACTTCGACGCGGCACAGCAGCTCGACACAGAGATCGACAGTCTTGAGGACGCGCTCTTCGATGAGCAGGGGGGCGACGTCCAGCTGCAACGTCGCACGTTCGAGGTGCGCAAGAGCCTGGTGGACTTTCGCCGGCTCGTCCTACCGATGCGCGAGGTGGTCAACGCGTTGCTGCGCCGAGACCTCGGCATCGTCGACGACACGATGACGCCCTACTACCAGGACGTGTACGACCATGTCCTGCGCGTGGCCGAGTGGACCGAGTCGCTGCGTGACCTACTGGCCAACATTCACGACACACGCCTGACGATGCGGGGCAACAAGCTCAACTCCATCATGAAGAAGGTCACCAGTTGGGCCGCGATCATCGCCGTCCCCACTGCGGTGACCGGCTTCTACGGCCAGAACGTGCCGTACCCCGGCTTCGGCCAGGTGGGGGGCTTCTGGACGTCCGCGGCCATCATGGTGATGCTCTCCGGCGGGCTATACATCATCTTCAAGGTCAAGGACTGGCTCTGACGCAGTTACGGTCGGTATCGGCTGGCCTCGATCACGGCTGTCACCGTCGGTGATGCTCTCTGCGCGTGCGTCGGCGACCTCGGCTAACCTTGTCACCTCGTTTGCTCTGCTCCCATGGAGGAATCACTGACCACGACCTGCGGGCATTGCAAAGGGTTAACAGACGTGACGCATTGCTATGTCACAATGCGTGTGTGTTTCCTCTGCGGGAGCAGAGCAAACGCCCTGCGGCGACACGTGGGGCGCGTGGCGGTTGACGTGACTGCGCGTGACGTCAATGCGGAAGGTCGCGTAGATCGGACCGGCCGTACTCCGCGGTGCCGACCAGTACGACATGCGATCCCGCCGGATCAGGAAGCCTCACTGCGCACCCCTTTCCACTAAGGCGGTGGCCGCACTTCCGAGATCGCCGCATGGCGGGCCCTGCGGCGGGGGACGGGGGACCGGACCGTCGACTCCCGTACGACGAGCTCCGGCTTGAACACGACGTGCCGGTGTTCGTGGTGCGCCGGATCGTTCGCCTCCTCCAGCAGCAGCTGCGCCGCCGTGCGGCCCAGCTGCTCGCGTGGCTGCCTGATCGATGACAGCGGCACCGCGGCCGCGGCGGCGAAGTCGATGTCGTCGTATCCGACGATCGCCACGTCGCGCGGGACCCGCACCCCGCGCAGCGTCATCTCCTGCAGCACCCCGAGAGCCAGCAGGTCGTTGGCGCAGAACACCGCGGTCGGCCGATCCGCCGGTGGCAGATCCGCGATCTCTTCGCCAGCCCGCCGTCCGGCGGCCACGCTCAGGTTCGGCGTGTCGACGATCCGGAGTTCTTCACCATCTCCGGGGAAGATCCCGGCGAAGCCACGCCGACGATCCGCCACCTGCGGGATGCCGATGGGGCCGCCCACGAAGGCGACTCGGCGATGTCCGAGCTCTCGCAGATGGGCTCCGGCGAGCTGGCCGCCGAGCACGTCATCGACGGCGACCGAGCAGCGATTGCGTTGTCCGCTGCCACGGTCGACGAGCACCACCGGCGTGCCTCGACGCACGAGCTGCTCCAGCCGAGAGTCTCGCCCGTCATCGACCGGGGTTATGAGCACTCCCTTGACCCGCTGCTCCTCGAGCAGGTCGAGGTGGCGCCGTTCGCGCGCCGCGCTCTCGCCGCTGTTGCACACAACGGCCACGGCCCCGGCCGCGTCGATGGCCTCCTCTGCGCCGCGCACCACATCGGTGAAGAAGGGGTTGGCCACGTCGAGCACGACGATCGCGATGGTGCGACTGTGTCCGGCGCGCAGTTGCCGAGCCGAGTCATTGCGGACGTAGCCGAGCTTCTGGATCGCTTCGATCACGCGTTGCCGAGTCGGCTCGGAGACAACCTCCGGTCGGTTGAGCACGTTGCTCACCGTGCCGAGGGACACTCCTGCCTGGCGCGCGACCTCCTTGATGCTCGATCCGTCCCTCTCGCTGGATGCGTCCATGACTCCTCATCCGCCGTGCGGCCTCGGCGCACGTCACCGTGTTTCGGTAGACCCACCGTACGGGTCGAGTGAAACGTGTCAAGCCGTGGGCCGCGCCAAGCTCGACCGTGGAGGGGACGCGATGCCGACCCGGTAACGGTCCGGTAACACGATCAAGACCTCTTGACGCGGAACAAGCCAGCCTCCTATGGTTTCTCCTATCCGAAACGATGAATCGTTTCAAGGGTGCAGACACGCTTCGGGAACGACGAGACGGCGAGTGGGGTAGGCGTGGTCGAACCGTCACACGCGGCGCGGGTGCCGGTGATCGGTATGCGGGGCGTCGGCAAGTCTTTCGGCGCCGTCGTCGCGCTGCGCGACGTTCACCTCGACCTCTTCGCCGGCGAGGTGCACGCGCTCGTGGGTGAGAATGGCGCGGGCAAGTCGACCTTGGCGAAGATCCTTGCCGGTGTGTACGCGCCCGATACCGGGGTGGTCATGCTCGACGGCGTGCCGGTCGCGTTCAGTGGGCCGGCGGCGGCTCGTGCGGCCGGCATCGCGGTTATCTATCAAGAGCCCACCCTCTTCCCGGATCTGTCAGTCGCCGAGAACATCTTCATGGGCCGGCAGCCGTTGCGCCGCAAGAGCGGAATCGACCGACGTATCGACACCGCCGCGATGCGTCGCCGCGCCGGCGAGCTCTTCGCCCGCCTCGGCGTCCAGCTTGATCCCAGTCGGCCCGCTCGCGGTCTCTCCATTGCGGACCAGCAGTTGGTGGAGATCGCCAAGGCACTCTCGATGGAGGCCCGGATCCTCGTCATGGACGAGCCGACGGCGGCGCTCTCCGGCGTCGAGGTGGACCGACTGTTCAGCGTCGCCCGGTCGCTTCGCAGCAGCGGTGCCGCGGTGCTGTTCATCTCCCACCGGCTGGGCGAGGTGTTCGCGCTCTGCGAGCGGATCACCGTGATGCGCGATGGCGGCTGGGTGTCCACCGACCTGGCCGGCGCCACCGACGTCGACCAGGTGGTGCGGCGCATGGTGGGGCGCGAGGTGTCCTCCCTGTATCCCAAGCAGGAGACCGATCCGGGCGAAGTTCTGCTCGACGTGCGCGGGTTGACCAGTCGCGGGGTGTTCAGTGACGTGAGCTTCAGCGTGCGTTCGGGGGAGATCGTGGCGCTGGCCGGGCTGGTGGGCGCGGGACGCAGCGAGGTCATCCGCAGCGTCTTCGGCATCGACCCGTACGACCAGGGCGAGGTACGGGTGGCCGGCGAGCGGCTCCGCCTGGGCAGTCCGACGGCGGCGATCGCGGCCGGCGTGGCCCTCATCCCGGAGGATCGCCGCCAACAGGGCCTGGTGATGGAGTTGTCGGTGGAGCGCAATGCCACGCTCGTCCGGCGCTGGTCGCTCAGCCACCTCGGCCTGCTACGGCGCTCATCGGAGCGCCGGGAGGCGCGGACGTGGACCAAGCGCCTGTACGTGAAGGCCGCCAACCTCAGCGACCCCGTATCCACGCTGTCCGGTGGCAACCAGCAGAAGGTCGTCATCGCGAAGTGGCTCGCGACGACGCCGCGAGTCCTGCTCGTGGATGAACCGACGCGAGGGATCGACGTCGGCACGAAGGCGGAGGTACATCATCTGCTGTCGCAACTCGCCGCGGACGGGGTCGCGGTGCTCATGGTCTCAAGCGAACTGCCCGAAGTTCTCGGCATGGCGGACCGCATCCTCGTCATGCACGAGGGCAGGCTCGTGGCCGAACTGCCGCGGGCGGGCGCCACCGAGGAGTCGGTGATGTTCGCCGCGACCGGGCATCGGGAGCGGGCATGACGCGCATGACGACTCGGCACGAGGTCGACGATGCGACGCTGGCTTCCAGCAGCGGCGCGACGAGCGTCGCACACCGGTGGTTCGTCGCCCGCGAGCTCGGCATCGTCCTCGCCCTGTCCCTCCTTGTCGTCGTGACGGCAGCGGTGAACCCGAGGTTCCTCTCCGCGCAGAGCATCAAGGATCTCCTGCTGGGCTTCACCATCCTGGCGATCGTCGCGGTCGGTCAGGCCGTTGTGATCATCACCCGCAACGTGGATCTCTCGGTGGGATCGGTCCTCGGTCTGTCGGCGTTCGCCACCGGGAGCTTCTTTCTCGCCTCACCCGAGGCACCCATCCCGCTGGCTCTGGTGGTCGGTACCCTCCTCGGCGCAGCGTGCGGCATCGTGAATGGCGCGTTGATCGCGGCCGCCCGCGTTCCCGCCCTCGTCGTCACGCTCGGCACGCTCTACGTGTTCCGCGGCATTGATTACACCTGGGCGAAGGGCCGGCAGATCAACGCGGCGGACATGCCGGCCGGATTCCTGCGCATGGGGACCGCGACCGTGCTCGGCGTTCCGGTGCTGACCCTGTTCGCGGTGGCCGTCGTCGTCGCGGCCGGCTTCTACCTGCGCTCCTACCGGTCCGGCCGCGAACTGTACGCGATCGGCTCCGACCCTGACGCGGCCCGGCTCTCCGGCATTCCCGTGGGCCGGCGGGTGTTCGCGGCGTTCGTGACGAGCGGCGCGCTCGCCGGTCTGGCCGGCGTGCTGTACGCGGCACGCTTTGGCACCCTCGACGCGAACGCCGGGCTCGGCTCCGAGCTGAACGTCGTCGCCGCGGTCGTCGTCGGTGGCGTGGCCATCTTCGGCGGCAGCGGATCGGTTTACGGTGCGGCGCTCGGTGCGGTGCTGCTGACGACGATCGGGGCCGCACTTCCCGTCCTCGGGGTTACTCCGTTCTGGCAGGGGGCCGCCGTCGGCGCGTTGTTGCTCGCCGCGATCGGCCTGGATCGCGCGTTGGCGGTGCGGGTTGCCACCCGCTTGAGAGGAAGGAAGGCTCGTGGCGACTGAGCAGAGCACGGCGGTCGACGCCCCGCGCGGTTGGGGCGCCACCCTGCGTTCGTGGGACGCGGTAGTCATCCTGGCCGTGGTTCTCGTCGCCATCGTAGGGAGCCTGACCATCGACGGGGTGTCCAGTCCACGCTTCTGGCGCTTCGTGACCATCGAGATGATCCCCATCGCGCTGATCGCATTGCCGATGACGTTCGTCATCATCACGGGCGAGATCGACTTGTCCGTGGCGAGCATGCTCGGGCTCTCGGCCACGGTGATGGGGCAGCTGTGGTTTCTTGGCGTCTCCTCCCTCCCGCTGCTGATCGCGATGTGCCTGTTGCTGGGTGCGTCGTTGGGCGCGGTCAACGGTACGTTCGTGACCGTCTTCGGGCTGCCGTCGTTGGCCGTCACCATCGGCACGCTCGCCCTCTACCGCGGTCTGGCATATGTGGTGCTGGGAGATCGGGCGGTGGCCAACTATCCGGTCGCGTGGACACGGCAGGTCATCAGCCCGATTCCGGGTACCACGATCCCGTGGTTCATCATGGTCGTCGTCGGGTTGGCGGTGGTGTTCGGAGTCGTCCTGCACGCCACCCCGATCGGGCGCGGGCTCTACGCCATCGGTAACAACGTCGACGCCTCCTCGTTCTCTGGGATCAACGTCGCCCGTACCAAGTTCTGGCTCTTCGTGATCACCGGCATGGTCTCCGCCCTCGCCGGTGTCTACTGGACCCTCCGGTTCGCCAGCGCCCGCGCCGACAACGGCGTCGGGCTCGAGTTGTCGGTCGTGGCAGCCGTGCTGTTGGGTGGGGTCTCCATATTCGGTGGGCGAGGCGGCCTGGTTGGCGTGCTCGCGGCGGTGGTGCTGCTCGGTGTGCTGCGTAACGCGCTGCAACTCGCGTACGTGCCGGCGAACACGCTGACCATCGTGACCGGATCCCTGCTCATCGCGTCCGTCGTCGGACCGAACATCGTCGCCATGGCTCGGCAACGGCTGCGCCAACGACGATCCGCCGCACCACCGGTGGCCGGCGCCTAGGCGCGGGCCGCTCGACCACTCACCACCCACCAAGTTCGGAAGAGTCGGCCGAAGAAATGAAAGGATTCAAGATGAGAGCCGCTGGTACTACACGCTTCCGCGCGGCCGTGATGGGTACGTTCGCGACTGTGCTCCTGCTCGGCGCCACTACCGCGTGCGCCGAGGAGACACCGACGACCAACCCGACCGGCGCAACCGCCGGCACCATCAAGGAAGGGCTGAAAATTACCTTCCTGCCGAAACAGGTCAACAACCCGTACTTCACCACGTCCGACAACGGCGGCAAGGCCGCCGTCGAGGAGTTCAAGGGCGTCTACAGCGAGACCGGACCGTCGGACACGAGTCCGTCGGCTCAGGTGAGCTACATCAACACGCTCTCGCAGCAGGGCACCGACGTCATCGTGGTCTCGGCCAATGACAAGGACGCCATCTGCGGTGCGCTCAACGAGGCACGCACGGCCGGCGCGAAGGTCGTGACGTTCGACTCGGACACCAAGCCCGAGTGCCGGGACCTGTTCATCAACCAGGCGACCGCCGACGGCATCGCCAAGATTCAGATCAAGCTCATCTCGGAGGCCATCGGTGCGGACGGCGGCGAGATCGCCATCCTCTCCGCGACGGCCAACGCGACGAACCAGAACGCGTGGATCGAGATGATGAAGACCGAGCTGGCCAAGCCGGAGTACGCGAAGCTCAAGCTGGTCGCCACGGTCTATGGGGACGACAACGACCAGAAGTCGTTCCAAGAAGCCCAAGGCCTGCTCTCCAAGTACCCCAACCTCAAGGGCATCATCTCGCCCACGACGGTCGGGGTCGCGGCGGCCGGCCGGTATCTGTCCGGCTCGGCCTACAAGGGTAAGGTTCAGCTGACTGGGCTCGGTACGCCGAACCAGATGCGCTCCTATGTCAAGGACGGCACCGTCAAGTCCTTCGCCCTGTGGAATCCGGCCGACCTCGGCTACCTCGCCGCCTACGCGGCCGGCGCGTTGGCCTCTGGCCTGATCAGCGGCAAGGAGGGCGACAAGTTCAAGGCCGGCAAGCTGGGCGAGTACACGGTCGGCAAGGACGCGACCGTACTGCTGGGTGACCCGTTCACCTTCACCTCAGCCAACATCGAGCAGTTCAACTTCTGATGAGTGGGCTGCGGGGTCGGCCACTCGAGCTGGCCGACCCCGCAGAACCCCACGATAAGCGTTGGGAGCCCACGATGGGCCGGGTCTGCTTCACCCTTCAGGTGAGACCGGAGCGGTTGGCCGAGTATCGGGAGCGCCACGCCGCGGTATGGCCGGAGATGCTGACCGCGTTGCGCGACGCGGGGTGGCACGACTACTCGCTCTTTCTGCGCGACGACGGCCTCCTGGTGGGCTACCTGCTCACCGAGGACCTCGCGGCGGCGCAGGCCGCGATGGAGGCGACCGACGTGAATCGCCGCTGGCAGGCGGAGATGGCTCCGTTCTTCGCCGGAGGCGATCAACGCGGCAACGTCGCCGACCTGCCAGATGGTCGACCCGACCGTGGCCTGACGGTCCTCGATGAAGTGTTCAACCTCGACGCCCAACTCGCGCGGGCGCAGCACCTGGGAGAAAGCGAATGACCGAGAACGTGCTCGCGGCGCTGCGCTCGCAGCGCATCGAGACGGCGTCGTGGGCGTATGCCAACTCGGGGACCCGCTTCAAGGTGTTCCCGCAGGAGGGCGTGCCCCGCACCCCGTACGAGAAGATCTCCGACGCCGCGGCCGTGCACCGCTACACCGGTGTGGCGCCCAGCGTGGCGCTGCACATCCCGTGGGACCGGGTCGATGACTACGCCGACCTCGCCCGCTTCGCCGCCGAGCAGGGCGTGACGCTCGGCACCATCAACGCCAACGTGTTCCAGGACAACGACTACATGCTCGGCAGCGTCACCAACCCCGCGGCCGGCGTGCGTCGCAAGGCGATCGACCACCTGCTCGAGTGCGTCGACGTCATGGACAAGACCGGCTCAAGGGACCTGAAACTGTGGTTCTCCGACGGCACGAACTACCCAGGGCAGGACAACATCCGCGCCCGCCAGGACCGGCTGGCGCAGGCATTGCAGGAGAGCTATGACCGGCTCTCTCCCAACCAACGGATGCTGTTGGAGTACAAGCTTTTCGAGCCGGCGTTCTACACCACCGACGTGCCCGATTGGGGCACCGCCTACGCCCATTGTGTCGCCACCGGCGAGCGGGCCAAGGTGGTGATCGACACGGGCCACCACGCCCCGGGCACGAACATCGAGTTCATCGTGGCGTTCCTGTTGCGGGCCGGTCGGCTGGGCGGCTTCGACTTTAACTCGCGGTTCTACGCCGATGACGACCTCATGGTCGGCGCGGCCGACCCGTTCCAGTTGTTCCGGATCATGCACGAGATCGTGCTCGCGGACGCGGTCGGTCCCGCATCCGGCATCGCGTACATGCTGGACCAGTGCCACAACATCGAGCCGAAGATCCCGGCGGTCATCCGCTCGGTCATGAACGTGCAGGAGGCGACCGCGAAGGCGCTGCTGGTCGACCACGCTGCCCTGAGCGCCGCCCAGACTGACGGCGATGTGCTCGGCGCGAACGCGGTTCTGATGGACGCGTACAACACGGATGTACGGCCGCTGCTGCGAGACCTGCGTGAGCAGATGGGGCTCGACCCCGATCCCCTTGCTGCCTACCAGCGGTCGGGCTATGCCGAGAAGATCAGGGCCGAGCGGGTCGGCGGCGAGGCCGCCGGGTGGGGAGCCTGATGAGCGTTGTGGCGGACCTGGTCGAACGCAGCAACCGGCTGGGCTCAGATCCGCGCAACACGAACTACGCCGGCGGGAACACCTCGGCGAAGGGGTCGGCGACCGATCCCGTGACGGGTGGTCCGGTGGAGCTGATGTGGGTCAAGGGCTCCGGCGGCGACCTCGGCACCCTGACCGAGGCCGGCCTTGCGGTGCTGCGGCTCGATCGACTGCGCGCCCTGGTCGACGTCTACCCTGGCGTCGACAGCGAGGATGAGATGGTCGCCGCGTTCGACTACTGCCTGCACGGCAGGGGGGGCGCGCCCCCGTCGATCGACACGGCGATGCATGGTCTGGTTGATGCGTCCCATGTGGACCACTTGCATCCCGATGCTGGCATCGCGTTCGCGACCGCCGCCGACGGCGAGGCGCTGACCAAGGAGTGTTTCGGCGACCGGGTCGCGTGGGTGCCGTGGCGCCGGCCCGGCTTCCAGCTGGGGCTTGACATCGCCGAGGTGAAGCGGCGCTGGCCGCGCGCGGTCGGCGTGATCCTGGGCGGGCACGGGATCACCGCGTGGGGTAGTACGAGCGAGGAGTGCGAGGCCCACTCGCTCGAGATCATCCACGCCGCGCAGGCCTTCATCCACGAGCGAGGCCGGCCGGAACCGCTCGGCCCAATCGTCGCGGGCTATCAGGCCCTGCCTGAGTCGGCGCGGCGGGAGCGTGCCGCCGCACTCGCGCCGGTACTGCGCGGCCTCGCGTCCACCGATCGGCGCCAGATCGGGCACTTCACCGACAACGAGGTCGTGCTCGACTTCCTCTCCCGGGCGCGCCATCCGACGCTGGCCGCGCTCGGCACCTCCTGCCCGGACCATTTCCTGCGGACCAAGGTACGACCGATGGTGCTCGACCTGCCTGGCTCTGCTTCCCTTGCGGAAACGGTGACGCGGCTGACCGAGCTACACACCGCCTACCGGGAGGAGTACGCCGCGTACTACGTCCGCCATGCCGCGCCCGACTCGCCGCCGATGCGCGGCGCCGACCCGGCGATCGTCCTCGTTCCGGGCGTCGGCATGTTCTCCTTCGGCGCGAACAAGCAGACCGCGCGGGTGGCGGGGGAGTTCTATGTCAACGCCATCAACGTGATGCGTGGCGCCGAGGCCATCTCGACCTACACTCCGATCGACGAGTCGGAGAAGTTCCGCATCGAGTACTGGGCGCTGGAGGAGGCAAAGCTCGCCCGGATGCCGAAGCCGAAACCGCTCGCCGCGCGGATCGCGCTGGTCACCGGCGCAGGGTCCGGCATCGGCCGGGCGATCGCCCACCGCCTCGCGGCCGAGGGTGCGTGTGTTGTGGTGGCCGATTGCGACGGCGAGGCGGCGACTCGGGTCGCCGGTGAGCTGGGCGACACCGACGTCGCGGTCGACGTGGTCGCGGACGTCACCGATCCAGCCGCCGTGCGGGAGATGGTACGGGCGGCGTCGCTCGCCTTTGGTGGGGTGGACCTCGTGGTCAACAACGCTGGTTTGTCGGTGTCCAAGCCGTTGCTGGAGACCACTGAGGCCGACTGGGATCTGCAGCACGACGTGATGGCGAAGGGTTCGTTCCTCGTCTCTCGCGAGGCGGCCCGGGCAATGATCGCGCAGCGGATGGGCGGCGACATCGTCTACATCTCGTCGAAGAACTCGCTCTTCGCCGGGCCCAACAACGTCGCGTACGGGGCAGCCAAGGCCGACCAGGCCCACCAGGTGCGGCTGCTCGCCGCGGAGTTGGGTGAGCACGGCATCCGGGTCAACGGCATCAACCCCGACGGCGTCGTGCGTGGCTCCGGCATCTTCGCCGGCGGTTGGGGGGCGCAGCGAGCGGCGGTCTACGGGGTGCCGGAGGAGGAGTTGGGAGCCTTCTATGCCCAGCGAACACTGCTCAAACGTGAGGTGCTGCCCGAGCATGTGGCGAACGCCGTCTTCGTACTGACGGCGGGGGAGTTGTCGCACACAACCGGCCTACACATCCCGGTCGACGCCGGGGTCGCCGCGGCCTTCCTGCGATGAGCCGAGCTCCGTAATGGGCAGCGTCGCCATCGCGGCGGTGGACCTCGGCGCGTCCAGCGGAAGGGTCATGCTCGCACACGTCGGCCCGGACCGATTAGACCTGACCGAGGCGCACCGGTTCACCAACCAGCCGGTCCAGATTGGAGCGACGCTGCATTGGGACATTCTCGCGCTCTACCGGGGCGTGCTCGATGGGCTGCGCGCGGCGGGCCGTCTCGCCGCCGGTGCTCGGGCTGGGACCGGGCTGGACGGGATCGGCATCGACTCGTGGGGGGTCGACTACGGGCTGGTCGACGCGAGTGGGGCGCTGATCGGTAATCCGGTGTGCTACCGGGACTCGCGCACCGACGGGGTCATGGCGAAGGTGCTCGCCGACGTCGGCGCCGAGCAGGTCTACACCACCACCGGAGTGCAGAACCTGCCGTTCAACACGGCATACCAGCTCGTCGCGTCGCGCGGCTCGCCCGCACTCGAGGTGGCGCACCGGCTGCTGCTCATACCGGACCTTCTCGCCTACTGGCTCACCGGCGAGCTGGGCGCGGAACTGACCAACGCGTCCACGACCCAGCTCCTCGACGCCCGATCGTGGACGTGGGCGACGGACCTTATAACGCGGCTGGGTCTGCCAACGTCACTATTCCCCCGGCTGCGCCACCCCGGCGAACGCATCGGCGAGCTGCTAACCGCGGTGGCGGCGGAGACGGGCGTCGCGCCAGACGTGCCGGTCCTCGCGGTCGGCTCGCACGACACCGCCTCGGCGGTGGTGGGGGTGCCGGCCGAGGGAGACCGCTTCGCGTACATCTCCTGCGGCACCTGGTCGCTGGTCGGAGTGGAACTCGACGCGCCCGTGCTGACCGAGGCCAGCCGGCGGGCGAACTTCACTAACGAGTTGGGCGTCGATGGCACCGTGCGCTACCTGCGTAACGTGATGGGGCTGTGGCTCCTGCAGGAGTCGCTGTGGACCTGGGAGGCGGCCGGGTCCACGGTGGGTCTCGATCGGCTGCTGCGCGAGGCCGCGTCCGAGCCGGCGTTCGCGGCGGTGGTGGACCCGGACGACCCTGCGTTCCTGCCACCCGGGGATATGCCGGCCCGGATCGTCACAGCGTGCCGCCGGACCGGCCAGCCGGTGCCCACCACTCCGGCCGCGGTCGTGCGGTGCATTCTCGACAGTCTCGCCCTGGCCCACCGCCGGACGGTACGGGCGGCGCAGGAGCTGTCGGGCCAGGAGGTCGAGGTCGTGCACATCGTCGGCGGGGGTGCCCGCAACGCTTTGCTGTGTCAGCTCACCGCGGACGCGTGCGGCCTTCCCGTCGTCGCCGGGCCGGTCGAGGCCACCGCCCTGGGCAACGCCCTGGTGCAGGCCCGCGCCTTAGGCGTTGTCTCGGGCGGCCTGGCCGAGCTCCGGGCGCTGCTGCACCGCCACGCCCAGCTTGTACGGTTCGAACCGCGCGATGACGCCGCGGCGTGGGCGACCGCCGAGGCCAGGGCGTTCGCCGCCAGACGTGGTGTCTAATGATCCGATGACCGACGCGGAGACGCTGGCGAAACGGTGTGCCGAGGCGATGTACGCCCACGACCGGGCTTCCCGGCATCTGGGGATCACGATCGAAGCAGTGGGTCCGGGGCGGGCGACGGCGCGCATGCGCGTCACCGACACCATGATCAATGGCCACGACATCTGCCACGGCGGCTATCTCGTGCTGTTGGCGGACACGGCGTTCGCCTTCGCCTGCAACACCTACAACCGCCGCACCGTGGCGCAGGGCGCCGACGTGTCCTTTCTCGAGACCGCCCACCTGGGCGATTCACTCGTCGCAGAGGCGGTGGAACGGGTGCGGCGGGGTCGGAGCGGAATCTACGACGTCACGGTCAGCCGCGTCACCGACGGTGGCCACGCAGACGTGATCGCGGAGTTTCGAGGGCGCAGTCGCGTAGTCTCGGGCACGCTGGTATCCCCGGAAGGGACGTGAAATGGTCCTGCGAGACCTGACCCCCAAGCCCGAAGATCTTGAGCCGATCGAGCGCGTCTCTCGGGATGAGATCGCGAACCTGCAGGCGGAGCGTCTGATGTGGACGCTTCGGCACGCGTACGAGAATGTCCCCTTCTACCGCCGAGCGTTCGACGAGCACGGGGTACGGCCCGACGACCTGCGCGGCCCCGCCGACCTGGCGCGGTTTCCCTTCACCACGAAGCAGGATCTACGGGAGAACTACCCCTTCGGCATGTTCGCCGTGCCCCGCGAGCAGGTCGTGCGGATCCACGCTTCCAGCGGCACCACCGGCAAGCCGACCGTCGTCGGCTACACACGCCGCGACATCGACACCTGGGCCGACCTGGTGGCCCGGTCGATCCGGGCCTCCGGCGGCCGGCCGGGGATGAAGGTGCACGTCGCGTACGGGTACGGGCTCTTCACCGGCGGCCTCGGGGCCCACTACGGAGCCGAGCGGCTCGGCTGCACCGTGATACCGATGTCCGGCGGCATGACCGAGCGTCAGGTGCAGCTGATCGTTGACTTCGAGCCCGAGATCATCATGGTGACGCCGTCCTACATGCTGACGATCGTTGACGAAATGGAGCGCCAGGGCATCGACCCTGCGGGCACGTCGCTGCAAGTGGGTATCTTCGGTGCCGAGCCGTGGACCGACGACATGCGAGCCGAGATCGAGCGGCGTACGCAGATGCACGCGGTGGACATCTACGGCCTGTCCGAGGTCATCGGGCCGGGCGTGGCGAACGAGTGCGTCGAGACCAAGGACGGGCTGCACATCTGGGAGGACCACTTCTATCCGGAGGTGGTCGATCCGGTCACCGGGGAGGTCCTGCCGGATGGTGAGCGCGGGGAGTTGGTCTTCACGTCGTTGACCAAGGAGGCGTTGCCGATCATCCGCTACCGCACCCGCGACCTCACCCGGCTCCTGCCCGGCACCGCGCGGCCGGGATTTCGGCGGATGGAGAAGGTGACCGGCCGCAGCGACGACATGATGATCATTCGAGGAGTCAACGTGTTCCCGACGCAGATTGAGGAGCTGATCCTCCACACGCCGGCGCTGGCCCCACACTTCCAATGCGTACTCACCCGTCCGGATCGGTTGGATGAGTTGGAGGTTCTGGTGGAGTCGCGGGCCGGTCTGTCCGAACAGGAGCGCATCGCAGTCTCGGCAGACCTGGCCGGCCGGGTCAAGGCCACCATCGGCGTGACAGTTGCCGTAACGGTCGTGCCGCCCGATTCGGTCGAACGGTCCGTGGGCAAGATGCGGCGCATCGTCGACAACCGCACCCTCCGTTAGCCTCTAGATCGCGGCACTTGACGGTGGCTACGGCCGCCGTGAAGCACCAAGATCTACAAGCCGAGGGGGGCTAGGGCGATCTGACGGCTTACACCGCGACGAGCTCAGTGAGGCCCGGTGCCACGCGGGCAAGCCGCTTGTCAGCCGTGAGTACGGCCGCGGCGCCGACGTGCCGGCCAGTGGCCAAAATCAGCGCGTCCGGCATACGCAGGCTGAGATCTGCGGCGCGGAAGCTGGCAGCGATCTCCGCGACGTCGACATCGACCGGCACGATGTCATCCACAGCCGCGACTCGAAAGGCGATCAATGCGCGCTCTGCCGCCAGACTCTGTCGCATCGCGCCGATACGAAGCTCCGACCAGCTCACGGCAGAGATCACCGCTCGAGCCCCGTGCGCCTCCCATCGGACTGCCGACTCAACCGCGGCTTCGTGAAGTGAGTCCGTTTGGCTGAGCAAGGCGACAACGATGTTTGTGTCGTATACGACGGTCGTCACCGTCGATCCCAGCTATCCCGGGTCGCCTCCACGTCGACGAACCGCTCGAAGTCGGGCATGGTCCCCACCACCGTGGCCAGCCGGCCCGGCTGACGTGCACCGGGGTTGTGCAGCGGGATAACTGCCGCCAGCCGTTCCCCCTGCTCAGTGAGGTAGATAACGTCGCCATGCGCTGCAGCCAGGCGAAGTTCAGCTATGTGTTGCCCGACTTCGTCCAACGGCATCTCGTGCGCCGGCTGTTTCATGGTCCCAGCATAACCGGCCGCGTCATCGGGGCGCGCCCTCAACTAGATCTTGGCCCCGCCGGCTTGTTGTCCGTCTCGCGGTTCGCCCACCTGTTTCGCGAGCAGAACGGCATGAGTGCGCCCGTTGCTGCGCGATGTTCGCGAGGAGATGGGCCTCGACCCTGACCCTGTGGCCGCCTACGCCCGCTCCGGACATGCCGAGCGGATCCGGGCCGAGCGAGTCGGCGGTGATCAGGCCGGCTGGGGCGCCTGAGGCGCTGAGCTGGCCTGACCGGTCCGCCGCTGTGGTGTTGGCCGATCGGATCATGCCTCCGCATGATCGGCTGGCTATGGTGGCACCGTGGGAATCGTAGGGACGCGCGTGCTTCGCGTCGAAGATCACCGACTGGTGACCGGCCGAGGCACCTATGTGGACAACCTGCGCGGGCCCGAATCTGCTGGTGCGGCGTGGCTCACCTTGGTCCGCAGCCCGTTCGCTCATGCGCGCATCCGCCGGGTCGATGCCGGCCAGGCCCGCATGGCGCCCGGCGTGATCGCAGTGTTCACCGCCGCGGACACTGACCTCGCGCCGATCGAGCCGGAGTCGTTCATCTCCGCTGCCGTGCCGGAGATGGCGCAGCCATGCCTCGCCGCGGACACGGTCCGCCATGTCGGCGATCCCGTCGTCGCGGTCGTAACGGAGCTGCGCAGTCAGGGTGAGGACGCTGCCGAGCTCGTGGAGGTGGACTACGAACCACTGCCACCTCTGGTCGATCTCGATCGTTCCCTCGCGGGCGCGGTGTTGCTCTACCCAACGGCCGGCACGAACGTCGTCCATGAGTATAGTTCGAGTGCCGTCGATGACCTGTTCGCCGACTGCGAGGTCGTGGTGACACAGCGGTTGATCAATCAACGGCTGGCGCCGGTCCCGATGGAGCCGCGGGCAGTGCTCTGCGTACCCGCACAAGATGGTCGGCTGACCGTATGGGCGTCCACCCAGGCTCCACACATGCTGCGCGACGTCATCGCGGGTCACCTCGAGCTCGAACCCGGACTGCTCCGGGTCATCGCGCCGGACGTCGGAGGCGGCTTCGGCGCGAAGGCCATGACCGACCCGGAGGCCATCCTGGTCTGCTGGCTCGCTCGGCGGCTGGGCCGCGGGGTGCGCTGGACAGAGTCGCGAAGCGAGAGCATGACGGCGCTCGGGCACGGGCGCGCACAACGCCAGACTGTCACGATCGGCGGACGGCGTGATGGTTCGGTCCTCGCCTACAGGCTGGACATTGTGGCCGACGCCGGCGCCTATCCGCGGCTCGGCGCGGCGCTGCCGGAGGGCACGATATCGATGGCAACCGGCGTTTATGCCATCGCGCGGTTCGAGGGCCGCGCGCGCAGTGTCGTGACCACGACCACGCCGGTTGTGGCCTACCGCGGCGCCGGCCGACCAGAGGCCACGGCCGCCATCGAACGCGCCATCGATATGTTCGCAGCGGAGATCGGGTTGGATCCGGCGGATGTCCGCCGCCGGAACTTCGTGCCAGTCGACGCTTTCCCCTTTGTGGCACCGACCGGCTCCGAGTACGACAGCGGCGACTACGCCGCAGCCCTCGCGGCCGTGCTCGCGGCGGCCGACTACCCGGCGCTGCGAGCGGAGCAGGGTCGACGGCGGGCCGCTGGCGGCGCCCTGCAGCTCGGGGTCGGGATATCGGCCTATGTGGACATCACCGGCGTCGGCACCGAGGAGGCGCGCCTGACCGTCCGCTCCGATGGCACCGTCCTGGCGCACACTGGCACGGCGCCGCATGGCCAGGGACACCACACGTCCTTCGCGATGCTGGTCGCGGACCGGCTCGGTGTCGATCTGGAACGGATCCAGGTAGTGCTCGGTGACACCGATGAGCTGGCACGCGGAGGTGGAACCTTCGGCTCCCGATCGCTGCAGGTCGGCGGCTCGGCTCTGCACGAGGCGGCCAATCGGCTCTGCGAGCTAATCCAGCCGCGGGTGGCGGCCTGCCTGAACGTCGGCGAGGACGACGTTGCGCTCGATCGCGTGACGGGGGAATGGTTCGTGTTGTCGGCACCCGAGCGGCGCGCGAGTTGGGCCGAGCTCTCCGCGCGACTCGAACCGGAGACAGGGCTCGTGGTCGAGCTCGACTACAAGCCGGCCGGCAGCACCTGCCCGTTCGGCGTACACCTCGCCCTGGTAGAGGTTGACACGGAGACCGGTAAAGCGCCCTGCTGCGGCTTGTCGCGGTCGATGACGCTGGGTTGATTGTCAACCCGGTGATCGCCGAGGGACAGCGCCATGGTGGCATCGCTCAAGGGGTCGGTCAGGCGCTGTACGAGGAGATGGTCTACGACGACTCGGGGACGCCGCTCACTGTCAGCCTCGCCGACTACACGCCGCCGACCGCGGCCGAACTGCCAAGCTTTGAGCTCCTGGCAATGCAGACGCCGACGCCGATAAATGCCTTGCGCGTCAAGGGAATAGGAGAGTCGGGCACCATCGGCGCCACGCCCGCCGTACAGAACGCCGTCATCGACGCGGTGGCTTACCTCGGGGTTCGCCATATCGACCTACCGCTGACCCCCGAGCGGGTCTGGTCGGCCATCCGGGGGACCCAGCGCAACGAGCGAGTTAGCTAAGAGTGGCTCATGGCCTGCGCTAGTGATTGCAGAGCAACTGCGTTGCCCTTAGCTAATGCGGCTTAGGGCGTTTAGTCCGTGTAGGCGTTGGGGTGGGGCTCGGCGACGGCGATGGCGTGGGGGTCGGGGGCGGAGCAGTTGGGGTCGGCGTGGGAGTGGGGGATGGGGGATTGGCGATGAGGTTGGCCACGTCCGACCGGACCGTGGGGAGTTGGGGGTAGAAGGTGTTTCCGGGGCATTCGGTTGCGGCCCAGTCCCGGTGGCCGCTGATACCGAGCA
>Ga0209889_1000093_pt1 | contig 18028 bp, 16 predicted proteins | sample GWRWN1_0_10_FD_187233 | JGI IMG/M metagenome (GOLD analysis project Ga0209889, IMG submission 187233) | Riverbed sediment microbial communities from areas with no vegetation in Columbia River, Washington, USA - GW-RW N1_0_10 (SPAdes)... | ecosystem: Environmental > Aquatic > Freshwater > River >... | reverse complement strand
GTTCATCACGCACGGGCTTAGCGCCGAGGAGCATGCCGCGATTGGCGATCTGCCGACCGGTCGAGGAGTGCTCGGGCTGCTGATCGAGGATCCGCGTCCGGTGCGCATGCCCGATATCACCCAGCATCCCCAGTCGTACGGCTTTCCGGCGAACCACCCGCCGATGCACAGTTTCCTTGGCGTTCCGGTGCGGGTCCGGGACACGGTGTACGGCAACCTGTATCTGTCCGAGAAACAGGGTGCCGACGAGTTCAGCGATGACGACGAGCAGATTGTCGTGGCCCTTGCTGCCGCGGCGGGTGCGGCCATCGACAACGCTCACCTGTATGAGGTGGCTCAGCGCCGCCATCGCTGGCTGGCCGCGGCCGCGGAGATCACCGCCGTGCTGCTCGGCCGGGTCCACCGTACGGCCGCCTTGGAACTGATCGCCAAGCGTGCGCGGGAGGTGGCCGGGGCGGAGCTGGCGATTGTGCTTCTGCACGACGAGGACACCGGCCTGCTCACCGTCGAGGTGGCTGACGCGGCGGGTGAAGAGACTCCGGCCGGTCTGGTGGGCTCGACGCTAGCGGCGGCGGAGACGCAGTTCGCCGAGGCTGTCCAGGCTCGCCACCACCTCGTCGTCGAGCACCTCGGTAAGGCCGCGCCGTGGCCGACGCCTCTTCCGGACCGTTCCGCCACGGTGGTCCCTCTGGCCACCGCGGACGGCCTGCATGGGCTTCTGGTCATGGTGGACGCCGCCAGCGAGCGGCGTGACAGTGATGAGGACCTGGCGATGCTGACCGCCTTCGCCGGCCAGGCGGCTCTCGCGTTCGAGCGGGCACTCTCGCAGGAAGAACGCGAGATGTTCGTCATCCTGGAGGACCGCGAGCGCATCGCCAGGGATCTGCACGACGTGGTGATCCAGCGACTGTTCGCCACCGGCCTGCGGCTGCAGACCGCGGCAAGGCTTGCGAAAGTTCCCGAGGTGATCGACAGGGTGAACGCAGCGGTCGACGATCTGGACACCACGATCCGCGACATCCGCTCCGCCATCTTCGAGCTGCGCTCTCCGATGAGCGCCGAGTTGCGCGCCGAGGTCCGCGCCCTCGTCGCCGCGTCCGCCGGCCCGCTCGGGTTCCGTCCAGCACTGGACATGTCTGGGCCGGTAGACAGCGCGGCATCGGCCGTCGTGCGGGCGGACGTCCTAGCCGTGCTTCGTGAGGCGCTGTCCAATGTGGTACGACACGCCTCGGCGTCGGCCGTGGCGGTGGGCGTCCGGGTCGCCGGTGGGCGACTCACCGTCACCGTGAGCGACAACGGGGTGGGTGTTGCCGAGGACACGGCGCGCAGCGGGTTGGCCAACATGCGCGATCGGGCGACCCGCCACGGAGGCACGTTCGAGGTCCGGCGTGCCCAACCGATAGGGACAATCATCGACTGGAGCGTTCCACTCTGACGCGCCCGGAGCCGACAGGCACGGCCGGAGCCGACAAGGCGGGGGCCCCGCTGGTGCGGGGCCCCCAGGATGTGCTGCAGTGAGATGGGTCACGCGTTGACGCGTGGCTTCTCGACCGCGGGGGTCGGGTCGGGGGCCGCGAAGGCCTTGTTCTTCGGGGTGACGTACGCGTGCACGAGCCCGAAGATCGACAGCAGCAGCATCAATCCGGCGGCGAGGTAGGCGACCGTGGCAGCCTGCGCTGCCTTGGCTCCGAACTCGCTGAATCCGTACGAGGTGAGCAGCAGACCACGCAGCGTCTCGCCCTTGAACACGGTCTCACGCTGGCCGGTGACGTCGGCGAGCTGCTTCTGCAGGTCGGCCAGGTTGGGCGCGTTGTTTTTCTGCGCGTCCGCGACCTGCGTGCGCAGCGCGGCCTGCGGTGCGCCGAGGTCAGCGTACGTCTGGCCGCCCGCGATCGACTCGAGGTGAAGCCCGATGAAGTTGTTGGCGTAGCACTCGGCCTGCTTGCCGGTGGTGAGCTTCTGACCGGCGTTGGCGACGAGGCATGGCTTTTGCTTCTCTTCGCCGGTCAGGGTGTCGGCGGTCTTGAAGGTGATGTTCTGCTGGCTCAGCTGATCGGTGACGTAGGTGTTGGCGAAGCTCGCGTTGCTGGTGAGGACGAGTCCGGCGACGAGGAGCAGGCCGGCGAGCACGAGCCCACCCAGGCTCAACAGGACGTCGAGGGTTCTGCGCTTCATGGGATCACTCCGTCTGGTGTGGAGCTTGCCCGGCGGGCTCAGCTCGTTGATTGCCTTACGAGATTGATGGTGGTCGGCTCTGTATCCGCCGCGTAGGGCAGGAAGTCCCGATCCGTGCCGGACCTCCGGCACCAGCTCACGGGACCTCGCAGCGCGATGGCTCTTGACAGCCTGCGTGGCGGGCCTGTAGAAATACCGAGAGGTTATGAAACTAAGAGGTTATGGACGCATGAATACGGATCTGCTCGACGTGACGTTCGCAGCGCTCGCCGACCCGACGCGGCGGGCGATCCTCACCCGGTTGGCAGCGGGGGAGGCCACAGTGACAGAGTTGGCCGCGCCATTCGTTATGACCCAGCCTGCGGTCTCGAAGCACCTGAAAGTGCTGGAGCGCGCCGGCCTCATCTCGCGTGGGCGCGACGCGCAGCGGCGGCCGTGCCGGCTTGAGGCGCGTCCCCTCAAGGCCGCCACCGACTGGTTGGAGAACTACCGCAGCTACTGGGAGGAGAGCTTTCAGCGCCTCGACACGCTGCTCGACGAGCTCAAGACCACGGAGAGAACCGCAAGCAACAGGCGGTCGGGGGGTCAAGGATGAAAAACGCCGGAACCCTGAGGATGACGACGCCGACGGACACAGCGATCGTGCTGACGCGGGTGTTCGATGCACCCCGGCACCTGGTGTTTGACGCGTGGACCAAGCCCGAGCTGCTCATGCGCTGGTACGGTGCGCGGGGTTGGATCCTGGTCGGATGCGAGGTCGATCTGCGCATAGGCGGATGCTGGCGCTTCGTGTCGCGTGGCCCCGACGGCACACAGATGGCTCAGGGCGGCGTGTACCGCGAGATCGTACCGTCCGACCGGCTGGTCTACACCGAGTCGTTCGACGAACAGTCGTATCCCGGCGAGTCATTGATCACCCACGTGTTCGTCGAGCAGCGCGGCAAGACCACCACGACCAGCACGCTGGTCTATCCGTCACCGGAGGCCCGCGACATTGTGATCAACTATCCGATGAAACGCGGCGTCGGCGAGGGTTACGACCGGCTCGCCGTGTTACTCGCCGAGATGACGTCGCACTGAGAGCGCAGACCTACCTGCATATCGTGGAAGCTGGCGGCACTCGACCAGCTCGAATTGGAGAGAAGGAGAAACGCATCATGAATTGGACGCTGGAGGTAGTCGTGGTTCCGGTCTCGGACGTAGACCGCGCCAAGGCCTTCTACGCCGAGAAGGTCGGCTTCAATGTCGACCATGACACTAAGATCAGCGACGACATGCGCGTCGTCCAGCTGACTCCGCCCGGGTCGGGCTGTTCGATCGTCATCGGGAAAGGGATCGGTGACATGACGCCGGGCTCAATCAAGGGCTTGCAGTTGGTGGTCGCAGACCTTCACAAAGCGCGTGCCCACCTCGTCGAGCGCGGGGTGGAGGTCAGCGAGATCCAGGTCATGGGCGAAAGCCCGACCCCCACGCCGGAGCCATTGGACAACGTTGGGTTCGTCTTCTTCAGCGATCCGGACGGCAACAGCTGGGGCGTGCAGCAGATATCTACCCGCAGCTAGGCCCAGCACCACTAACGTACGCGGGGGCCGGCGCGAGACCATGATCGCGTCGGCCAGCCAGCTTTCCAACTACGATTTCGGTCGTGGGGCGCCAGGCAGAGCACCGAGCGACGCTGATGACGCTGAGTCAGGCGGCGTGGCCGCAGTACCTGTTGGCGCACTCGGGCCTTCCGGGCCCACGAGCCAACCTCGAACTGGTCCAGGCGGTCTGGCGTCTGCGAACCGCGGCTACTCCGTACGCAGGCGAGCCGCGCACACGCTCTCGACCTATGCCAGCGCGTGACCAGCGGATTGGCGGCCAGCCCTGCGAGCGAGCGAGGGATGGAGCAGGTGCGCGCCCTGCGAAAGGCGCTCGGCTACTGCTGGAGCGTGGCAGTCGCCGCCGATCCCGCCGCTGGACTGGCCCGCTTCCGGGCCCTTGAACACGACGACGACTCCGACGTCCAATGGATCGTCCGGGAGAATTCGAAGAAGTCCCGCCTGGCACGATTGCTGTGACGCCGACTCCACAGCGGGCTCATGACAAGAACAAAGCGGCTCCACAGCTGGTACCGAAAGAGTCTCTCCCAATGATCCGGCGGTAGGACACGCAGCCGGAACGCGATGATGAAGGAGCGTCGAGGGAGACCATTGAACCACGACCTGCATGACGACGACCTGCATGACCACGACCGAGGGCTTGCTTTCGACCTCGCGACCAACCTGGATCGACGACGAATGTTGACGTTGATGGCCGGCGCTGGGTTGGTTTCGTTGGTTGGCTGTGGCAGCGCGTCCGACGGTTCGGCAGCCACGCCGACCTCGAGCGCGGCTGCAACCACCAGCTGTTCGGAGATCCCAACGGAGACGGCCGGGCCCTATCCCGGCGACGGCTCCAACGGCCCGAACATTCTCAGCCAAAGCGGCATCGTCCGCAGTGACATCCGAGCCAGCTTTGGCTCGGCCTCTGGGGTCGCCACCGGTGTGCCGCTCACCATCAACCTCACGGTCCTGGACACCGCGAACGGGTGCGGCGCCCTGGCGGGCGCCGCCGTATACCTGTGGCACTGCGACATCAACGGAGGGTACTCGATGTACTCCCAGGGCGTCACGAACGAGAACTACCTGCGTGGAGTCCAGGAGACCGACAGCGCCGGCGCGGTCAATTTCAAGAGCATCTTCCCGGCCGCGTACTCCGGTCGCTGGCCGCACATCCACTTCGAGGTCTATCCGAGTTTGGCCAAGGCGACGGCGTCGCAAAACAAGATCGCGACGTCACAGCTCGCCCTTCCGGGCGCTGCGTGTGAGACCGTGTACGCCACCGACGGTTACAGCACAAGCGTCCGAAACCTCGCCCAGACCTTGCTAGACACCGACAATGTGTTCCGTGACGGCTATGCGAGCCAACTCGCGACCGTCACGGGCAACGTTTCATCGGGGTTCGTCGCCAAGCTCGCGGTACCGGTTTAGCCTCGCCGCAAATGCAGTGTGGCATTGTGTGGACCCCTATACCGGCATAGCGTCCTGTTATGCGGGCTTGAGGCGCTCGGGGAACGGTGTGGGCGGTGGCCGCGGCAAAGGGACGGTGAGCGATGGAGCGAATGAGCACGCTGGACGCAGGGTTCTTCTTCATGGAGGACGAGAACGTGCCCATGCACGTCGGCTCGGTGGCCGTGTTTGAGGGGCCACCTCCGGCGTACGGGGACCTGGTCCGGCTGTTGGTCGGCAAGCTGCAACAGGTGCCGAGGTACCGGCAGCGCGTTCGCACGGTTCCACTGCATCTCGGCCGTCCGGTGTGGACGGACGACGAGCATTTCGAGGTCCTCTACCATGTTCGGCACACCGCCGTGCCGGCGCCGGGCGGCGACGAGCAACTGCGCAATCTGGCCGGCCGGGTGTTCGCCCAACGGCTGGACCTCGCCAAACCACTGTGGGAGATGTGGCTGGTCGAGGGGCTCCGGGACGATCGGTGGGCGATCATCTCCAAGGTGCACCACTGCATGGTGGACGGGGTAGCCGGCTGGGACCTGGCCGCCGCGTTGCTCGATGTGACTCCGGACACCGCGACTCCCGCGCTGGGGTCCTGGACCCCGGAGCGCGCTCCGTCCACGGCATGGCTGGTCGTCGACGGCCTGCGCGACGCTGTCGTCGAGCCTTTGCAGCAACTGGCCCGCGTTCCGGCGCTGGCGCGAAATCTGCCGACCCGCCAGGAGGTGCTCGACTTCGGGCGGGGGTTGCCTTCTAGTGTGCGCCGGCTCGCCAGCCCCGCCGCGCGTTCGCTCAACGGGCCGAGCGGGCCGCATCGGCGCTGGGAGTGGACGCAAGCCAGCTTGAGCGAGGTCAAGCTCGTCCGCACGGCGTTCGGCGGCACCGTGAACGATGTGGTCCTGGCCGCGGTCACGCGCGGGTTCCGTGATTTGCTCGCCGGGCGCGGCGAACTCTCGGATGGACAGGTGGTGCGCTCGCTGGTGCCGGTCTCGGTCCGCGCCGAATCCGAGCGAGGAACCCTGAACAACCGGGTCTCGGCGGTGTTGGTAAGCCTGCCTGTCGGCGAGCCCGACCCGTTGCGCCGGCTGGCCCGGCTGCGCGACCAGATGGACGACCTGAAGAGTAGCCGTCAAGCGGTTGGGGCCCAGGCGCTCACCGAACTCGCGGGGTTCGCGGCACCCACGCTCCTCGCCATGGGCTCGCGGCTCACCTTCCGTTTTCCGCAGCCAATGATGCAGACGGTGACGACCAACGTCCCCGGGCCGCGCATCCCGCTCTACATGCTCGGCCGGCAGATGGTCGAGATTCACCCGTACGTACCGATCGCCTACAACCTGCGAATCTCGGTGGGCATCTTCTCCTATCTTGACCAGCTCAATTTCGGCATCAACGCGGACTTCGACGCGGTGCCCGACATCGGGGTGCTCAGCACGGGGATCCGCGACGGCTTCGATGAACTGGTCAAGTACGCGGCGTCTGCGCGTCCAGCATCAAAGGATGATCGAACGAGGTCGAGCGCGAAAGCTGCACGGCCAGCAGCGGTGCGCGGCCGGCCGGCGGCCGCTGCTGCGAAACGCTCACCGAATTCGCGGCGTCGCGGGTCGTCCTAGGGTCGTCAGGCCGCCGACCGCGAGTCAGCCAGCCGCCCGTAGGCGGCGGGGGAGGTTCGAAGCGATGTCTCGAGCACCTGGCGGCGGCGAATTGGATCCATCAGGTTGGCGCCGAAGGCCGCGAGGTCTTCCGGACCGGGGGTGAGCACCGTGACCGTCGCGCCCGTCGCGCGTACCTTTTGCACATCCGCGGTCAGGCCAGCCGTGATCATCCGCCGGACCCATCGTTCCAGGCGCGCCGAAGGGCCGCACGGGTTGTCTGTGTCATAGCTGGCCATGGGGGCGAGGACGTAGACCTCGTCGAGGTCGACCCTGGCCAGAAGGTCCAGCGAGGTGCTCGAGCGCACGCCTCCGTCGATATAACGGCGCCCGTTGATGACCTTGGGCTCGTACCATCCGGGGATTGAGCACGATGCGACCACCGCGTCGGGCAGTGGCACGGCTGGGGAGCCTGGGCGGCCAAACGCGACCCGGCGACCGGACTCATAGTCCACGGACATGATCCAAGTTTGGCCGCGCACCGGCCAGGTTGGCGACGAGGCCCCTGTACCGGCTTGCTGTGCGAGTAGCGATTCTATGAGGGCGGTCAGCGATCGGAGCTGGCCGCGTCCCACTAGAAGCAGCGCGCTCGCGGCGACCCATGGGTGAACCCGATGTGGAGCGAGGGCGGTGCTTGCCAGCAGACGGGGTGAACCGATTTGCATCCGCGGCAGCGGCGGTAACGCGCCACCCTCCCGGTCCAGCTCATCAAGGTTGGGCAGCGCCACCAATGAGGAACCGCGCTGGTGCTCCACAATGTCTTCGACCTCGACCCCACAGCGCAGCGCGGCAGCCAAGATGCCACCCGCACTGGTGCCTAGGACCAGGTCCACCTCACCAATGGGACAGGGCAACCGCTCCTGCAACGTCACGAGCGCCCCCGCCATCCAGGCGGCGCCGAGCACACCGCCGGCGCCCAGGACGACGCCGATGCGCGGGCGCCTGGTCTTGGCGAGCCGCGGCGGGGCAACCCCCTGCGGGGCAACCCCCTGCGGGGCAACCCCCTGCGGGGCAACCCCCTGCGGGGCAACCCCCTGCAGGGCAACCCGCGGCCGGGACAAGGACGCCATCGCCACCTCCGACGCTCATCAGCGTGCCGACGCTGGGACGTGAGAGTCGACGCCGATCGCCGGTATATATGGAAACAATGTCGCGCACTGTCAATTCCCCATACGGTACAAGTGCATGCTTCGTTCACCGTCGTTTGACACGCCGTGGCCGCCAGCGAGCTATCAGGCCCGTGCCGGCGGCCGGGGGGTGGCCGCCTGGGCAGCTTGCCGCCCGTCGGTGTCGAGCCAGGCGAGCACCGCCTTTGCGGTGTCGTGTGGCGCCTCTAGTTGAGGTATGTGGCCGATGTCGTGCAACACGGTCAGCGACCAGGACGGGTTGGCGCGCGCCGCCGCCCGAGCCACCGCGACGGGTACCAACCGGTCGCGATCGCCGTGCAGCAGCAGTACCGGTGCGGTGATTGACCGGATCCCTTGCCGATACGGAAGGCCGCGGATAATACCGGCGGTCGCGGTGACGGAGCGCGCGGCGGCGAGGAAGTCCCGGTTGACGTCCGCGAACTGAGTACGGCGGCGAGCGATGGCGACGTGCTGCGCGACGACCTCGGCGGGCACTCGAGAGCGGTCAACGCAGCACAGCGACAGCGTCGCGGCGACTTGCGCCTCAGGCGACAGCGCCCGGCGGCGGGCGGCCATCAGCGCCCAGCCGAGTCCTGGGGTTGCGTACGCGGCGAACATGGCGGTGACAACAGGATCCGGCCTTGTTGGTACGAACGGCAGAGCCGGGTCGAGTAGGACCAGGCCGGCAACGGCGTCGGGAGCAGCGGCCGCCTCAAGGAGCGAGATCATCCCACCCATCGAGTTGCCCATGAGGATCACTGGGGCTCCCGGCACCGACTCGATGAATCGGTGCAGCAGAGCCTGATTCGCGCTCACCTTGGTCCCGCGTCCCATGGACCGGGTAAGGCCGTGCCCGGCCAGGTCGGGGGCGACCACGCGGAAGCGATCCGTCAGCAACGGCGCGATAGCCGACCAGTTCACCGACGACCCGCCGAGCCCATGCACACACACGATCACCGGCCCGTTGGCCGGACCACCGAAGTCGAGGTAGTGAACCGGGCCGCCGAGATCGATCCACCGCGAGCGGTCGTCGAGACCCTGAGGTTCAGACGCGCGGGCATGGCTTCCCGGAGCATCGGCTGTCATGGTCGCGCGAGACCCAGTTCGGTGTGCACCGCCCCACCCTAGCCGACTGTTGGCGGGCTTCCCTAGGCCTCATTGTGTTGGAGCACGGGGACGCCTGCTATTGGCCGAGCGCGCTAGAATTGATCTCCGACCAGCCACCACATCGCGACAGGCGTGGCGATCGCGAGTCCGATCGCGGCAAGCATGATGGGCCACTTCGAACCGGTGAGGTGTCGGCCAGTCGTGCTCATGTCCTCGAGTCTGGTTGGGGGGTCAGCAAAGCACCCGAGTAGGCGTACTCATGTCCCGCTCGGTCGCCACACTCCAACGCCATCCGTGTCGCCGCCCGCTACCGGGCGTCGACCGGCCGTAGGAGCCATGGCTGTGGCACGCCGGCATAGAATCCACCGGTGACCAGATATGTCGCCACGGATGAGTTTCAAGGCGCGGAGTTCCTGGACATCAACATGTCGCGAACTGTCTTTCGAGAGGTCGATCTCTCCGGCACGCACATGTACGGCGTACTGCTGACCGATGCCGACATCGATGGGGACATCCGGGGGCTCAAAGTCAATGGCGTCGAGGTTGCCCCGCTGATCGAGGCCGAACTTGATCGCCGTTACCCGGAGCGCGCGAAGCTGCGTACCGAGACTGCCGACGGGATGCGCGAGGCCTGGGCGGTGGTCGAGTCGTTCTGGGGTGCAACGATGCAGCGGGCCCGAACCATGGACGAGGCGGATCTGCATCGATCGGTCAACGACGAGTGGTCGTTCGCCCAAACGCTGCGACATCTCGTGTTCGTCACCGACGCATGGTTTGGTCATGCCGTCGAAGGCCAACCGCGCCCCTTTCATCCCCTCGGTCTGCCGGCGTCCTTCATCACCGGGTTCGGGCTTGACATCCACGCCACACCAACGTTCGACGACATCGTGGAGGCTCGCTCCGGGCGTATCGCCCAAGTGCGAGCGTTCCTACAGACAGCCACCCAGGACGACCTCGATCGGATACGGGAGCCGAACACGGCGCCCGGTGGGCCGCCGCCTGCGTCACGTACCGCCACATCGTGTCTGCATGTGCTCTTCAACGAGGAGTGGGCGCACCACCAGTTCGCGGTGCGTGACCTGACAGTCATCGAGGGGCCCGGCCGCTGATAATCTCGCGGGGAGCCGGTGGGCTGGCTGCTGGCTCAGGCGGCCAAGGCCCGTCCGTGAAGGAGAATCATGCCGCTGCTGGCCCGGATGCTCGCTGCGCCGATCGTTATCGAGGTCCGGCCTGGCGCCATCGCCGGCTTGGGCCCGCTACTGGCCGACCGCAGGATCGCGAGTGAGGGTCGGGTGGCCGTCGCCGTAGGGCCCGGCCAGGGCGACAGTCTCACCACCGAGCTTCAGATCGAAGCCGCAGAGATCTTCCGGGTGCCGGACGGTACGCACGGAGCCACGGTCGCGCTCGGCCAGCGGCTCCGAGCGGGCGCGTACGAGGCAGTGGTCGGCATTGGTGGTGGCAAGACCATCGATGTCACGAAGTTCGCCGCGCACATGGCCGGGATACCCATGGTGGCCGTCGCCACCAGCCTGGCTCACGACGGCATCTGCTCTCCGGTCAGCTCGCTGGAGCACGAGTCGGGGAAGGGCTCGTACGGCGTGGTGATGCCCGCGGCCGTGTTGGTGGATCTTGACCGGGTGAGAGCTGCTCCGGCCCCGCTGGCCACCTCGGGCATCGGCGACGTGATCAGCAAGCTGTCCGCGATGGCCGACTGGGAGCTGGGCGCAGCGGACAAGGGCGAGCAGGTGGACGGACTTGCCGCCGCGATGGCCAGGTCCGCCGCCCAGTCCGTGCTGCATCAGCCGGGCTCGGCGCGTTCCGATGAATTCCTGACGGTGCTGGCCGAGTCGCTGATCCTTTGCGGCATGGCCATGGCAGTGGCCGGGTCGAGTCGCCCCGCCAGCGGCGGCGATCACGAGATTATGCACGCCATAGACCAGCTGTATCCCGGCACGGCCAGTCATGGCGAGCTAGCTGGAGTGGGCGCCCTGTTCTGCTCTCACCTGCGTGGGACTCTGGAGCACGCCGAGCTGATCTCGGCCTGCCTGGCCCGGCACGGCTTGCCGCGGACGCCAGCCGACCTCGGCCTGTCGCACGCGGAGTTCGTCAAGGCTGTCGCATTCGCGCCCGGCACCCGCCCTGGCCGGTACACGATCTTGGAGCGACTGGCTCTCTCCGAGGCGGAGATTGCCGACCGGGTGGAGGAGTACGCCAAAGCCGTCGCTGGCTGAGGTCATGCCGCAGACGGGCTGCTCGCGCGCGAACCCTGCACGATGGGCGGATATCATCCTACGGTGCGGATCTTGGTGCTTGGAGCGGGTTTCGGCGGTCTGGAGCTGGTCAGCAGGTTGTCCGCCGAGTTCGGTGACGGTGTCGATGTCGTGCTGATCGATCAGAGCGACGGCTTCGTCTTCGGGTTCTCGAAGCTGGACGTGATGTTCGGCCGAGCTCTACCGTCGGCGGTCTGGCACCCCTACCGTGACCTCGCCAAGCCCGGGGTACGTTTCGTCCAGTCGACGGCGCGTTCGATCGATCCCGCCAGCAAGCGCGTAGTAACCGACGTCGGCACGTTCGACGCAGACATCATGGTCGTCGCCCTCGGCGCAGATCTGCATCCGAGTGACACGCCAGGCCTGATCGAGGGCGGTCACGAGTTCTACACAGTGGAGGGAGCCTTCGCGCTGCGCGACGTGGTAGCGCGCTTCGAGGGTGGCCGAGTGATCGTCGCAGTCACATCGACGCCGTTCAAGTGTCCGCCCGCTCCCAGCGAGACCGCGCTCATGATGGACGACTACCTCACGGGGAGAGGGCTTCGCGGCAGGTCCCAGATCTCGCTCGTCATGCCCCTGGGCATGCCCATTCCGCCGTCGCCGGCCGCGTCCGATGCGCTGCTCCGCGCCTTCGCCGAACGCGGAATCGACTGGCATCCGGAGCAACTGGTGCGCGAGCTCAACCCGGTTCGCAAGGTCGCGATGCTCAGCGACGGGAGCCACATGCCCTACGACCTGTTCCTCGGCGTACCGGTGCACCGAGCGCCCAGCGTGGTGGAGGAGTCAGGCCTCACCGTCGACGGATGGATCCCGGTCGACCCGCTGACACTCGAAACCCAGTTTCCGGATGTATACGCGGTCGGCGACGTGACAAGCGTCGGAACGCCGAAGGCGGGCGTGTTCGCTGAGGGACAGGCCGCCGTGGTCGCGGATCGAATAATTGCGCTCGTTCGCGGCACCACGCGGTCGGCGCAGTACGGCGGTCGCGGGATGTGCTATCTGGAGTTCGGGCGCGACCAGGTTGCGCGCGTTGACGTCACGTTTGCGAGTGGGGAAAACCCCACCGGGGGCTTCGACGGACCTTCGCTGGCCCTCGCCGCCGACAAAGTTGAGTTCGGTACCAGCCGCATCCAGCGCTGGTTCGATCGCGTCCGCTGATGGCGGACCCGTGTGGCGGTTGGTGCTTGTCCACGTTAGGAAGGCAAGCCATGGGAATCCTCACCGACTACGTCGCGGCTACCCCCGATCAGGCCGCGGCGCGCGCCGCCGACGGACCCAACGGCACCGACCTGCCGCAAGTGCTCTAGAAGTCTGTTGACCCAGCAGTCCTGCTGAGCCAGTTGTGGGCACTCGCGGAGGCAGTACCTTACAGAACGGACTATCACGGCGACGACGAGTTCGTCGCCGGAGGGGCCGACGGGCCGGGGCTCATCCAGGTCAAGGACGCCTGCACCGCGGCTCCAGCAGCGATCGTCGATCCGCGTACGTCGATGGTCTTAGCGGCGCGGCGTGAGCTCGGCTGCCGAGCACGACGACCGTGTCGGATGCTTCATGTCGGAGCTGCCGCTGACTGGATGGATCGGTTCGTCGGACGCGTCAGGTCTAGGTTTGTCGAGTCCCTGGTTCCGCTGTCCCCGCGATGGTGCGCGAGTAGCGTTGCTATGAGGTATGCAGGAGATCGCGGCCATCGTGCGCGTCGAGGCACGTTTGCGCTGATCTGGGTTGTGCCTGCCCGTTTCGGGTACACCGTCAGTCGCTTCATCAACCATGGGGGTTTCGATGCGCACTGGGCATGTCTCATCAATTCCATGCCGACCCACGCGTTCCTGAAGTCGTAGCACCGCACGCAGCCCGCGCCGGGGCGCTTGAGAATGCTGTCGACGCCCAAGCACGGCGCTCCCGCCAACAAGAAAGGTTCATTCATGACGAAGATCGTTGTTATCGGCGGGACTGGGCTCATCGGCTCCAAGCTCGTCTCACAGCTCACAGAGCAGGGCAACGAGGCCATCGCCGCATCACCGAACTCGGGCGTGAACACGCTGACCGGCGATGGCCTCGCGGAGGTCCTCACCGACGCGCAGGTCGTCGTGGACGTATCGAACTCCCCGTCATTCGACGAGAAGGAGGTGCTGAACTTCTTCACCACCTCTACGACCAACCTCCTCGCCGCGGCGACCGCCGCCAGGGTGGTTCACTACGTCGCCCTGTCGGTCGTGGGCACAGAGCGATTGGCGGAGAGCCCATACTTTCGGGCAAAGATCGCACAGGAGAAGCTCATCAAGGAGTCCGGCGTCGCCTACTCCATCGTTCATGCCACCCAGTTCTTCGAATTCGTCCGGAACATCGCGAACTCCGCCACGGTGGACGGAGTAGTTCACCTCTCGCACGCATTGATCCAGCCGATCGCCGCTGACGACGTGGCGAGCGCCGTCGGCCGCACAGCGATCGGCGAGCCGATCAACGGCACCGTCGAGGTCGCCGGTCCGGAGCAGTTCGGTCTCGACGAGCTGATCAGCAAGAGCCTGACTCTGGAAGGTGACCCGCGTAGGGTCGTCACCGACCCCGAGGCGCGCTACTTCGGCGCTCTACTCCAGGAGCGAACCCTGCTACCTGGCACCGATGCGTTCGTCTTCCAGGCCCGCTTCGAGGACTGGGCCACGCGGCCATCGCCCTAGCGCACCGCCGTGCCAGCCCCGCATGCGCCACGCCCGACGCAGGAGCAGAGCAGCACATCAAGATCCATCCGCTCGACCAGCACGTCGTCATCGCCCAGGGTTGAGTGCGCCTTACGGGCTGGCAGGTGTCACTCCGGCGGTACTCCTGTTGGTGGCGAGGGTGCGCTGCGCGAGGAACCGCGTGTACTCCGCGCGATCAAAGGGGTTCCCGTCGGTACGGTGGCGCGTTGGCGGTGTACCAGCGACGGGCCGGTCGCCGGAGGGCCGTGAGGACCATGTGCCTTCCCCGCCCGAGAGGCCGGGTAGCCGCTGCTGGAAGGTGTAGACGAGTCGCGCCGGGACCTCGCCCGTGATGTGCCACGACGTGTCGGCGCCGGTGGTTTCGTCGATGCGTGCGCCGAGCAGGGCGAGTTGCGCGGTGACCGGGCCGAGCCGCTCGAGCGGGACCTCGAGGTCGAACCGGTGGCATGGCTCGTAGACGCGGGTGCCGGCCATCGCCAGCGCACGCGCGAGCACGAGCGGCGTGAGGTCACGGAAGTCACCGGCGACGCTGGTCGGCGACCAGTAGCCGCAGTGCGTGAGCGTGACCACGGCGTCGGTGACGGGCCATCCGTGCACGCCCTGCTCGAGCGTGTGGCGGATGGACTCCTCGATGGCCTTGTGGAATGCGAGTGGCAGCGAGCCCAGTTCCACCTCACGCCGATAAAGGACACCCGAGCCGTTTGCGGCCGCTTCGACCCGAAGCCCGATCGTCGCGGCGAATCCGTTCCCAATGTGCTCGTACGCCGTGCCGACTGTTACCGGCCGTTCCAGGTGCACAATCTGGGTCGGGCTGAACATCGCCTCGAGACCGTACACATCGGCGAGCGTCGTCGCGATGACCTCCTTCTGGACCTCGCCGTAGAGCAGCACGCTGCTCTGGCCGTCGGACGAGACGCGGGTGCTGATGAACGGATCCTGATCGGCCAAGCTCACCAGTGCGGCGTGCAGCGCCGCCGCGTCACGGGCCCGGCGCGCCCGCACGACGGTCTCCATGCTCGGCCGGGCGAAGTATGCCTGGTCGGAGAGCCCGTCGGGCGAGCCGACCTGGTCGCCGATGCGGATCTCGGCCAGGCCGCGGACCTGCGCGATGTGTCCCGCGGTGAGGTGGTGCGGCGCCTCGTCGGATCCGCCCACGACGTGCACGGCGCTAACCTGACCGTCGAAGGTACCGATTCGGCCGTCCGACTCCGGCCGGTAGACGGTGACGCGCTGGCGCACAAGCAGTTGTCCGCCGTACGAGCGGATGTAGGCGACCTTGTCCCCGCCGGCACCGCGCTCGATCGCGAACACCCGACCGCGCAGTCGGTCCTCAGGCGCGGGTGCGGGTGGAAGCAGCCAGCGGATCCCGTCAAGAAGCGCGGCGACGCCCGCACCGGACAGCGCGCAGCCCAACACCAGCGGGTACACCAGCGCGGCCGCCGTCTGCTCTTGCAACACGGCCCACAACCGCGCCGGCGGCGGCGTCCTATCCTCGACCAGGTCGGCGAGCAGCGCGTCGTCGTGCTCGGCGAGCACCGCCGAGAGCGCCGCCCGGAAGGCCGGATCGCGACGGCCGTACCGGACGAACTTGGCGGCCGGGGTGCCGATCCCACGGACCACACCCAACGGCACGACATGGGGGGTGAGCAAGCGGACGATGTCGGCGACGAGCTCATCGCCCCGCGCACCTACCCGGTCGATCTTGTTAACGAAGATCAGCGTCGGCAGCCGCAGGGCCCGCAGAATCTTCATCAGCACCCGTGTGTGCGGCTGGACGCCCTCGACCGCCGACAGCACGAGCACGGCGCCGTCAAGGACGCCGAGGGCACGCTCGACCTCGGCGACGAAGTCACTGTGTCCGGGCGTGTCGATGAGGTTGACCCGGCGATCGCCGACGGTGAACGCGGCGACCGCCGATCGGATCGTGATGCCACGGCGCCGTTCGATGTCGCCGGTGTCGGTCTGGGTGGTGCCCGCCTCGACGCTGCCGAGCCGGTCGATCGCGCCCGTGTCGTAGAGCAGGCGCTCGGTCAGGCTGGTCTTGCCGGCGTCTACATGGGCGAGAATTCCAATGTTGATGATCTGCATGGGGCGCGGACCTCGGAAGCTCGCAATCGGATGGGCTGTGAGTTTCCGAGTCCTCGCATCGCCTTGCTCCCGTCGCTGGACGAATTCCGCCGCCGTCATGCTCGCAGACCAACGCCCGACTATCCACCGAATTTCTGGCGAGCCGGGGTGGCATCGTGTACTCGTGAACGACGACGGGGCCGGTGACCGGCTGGCGGCGACGTCTGGTGAGCGTGTGCGTGCGTGGGTCCGCGAGGACTTCGGCGTCGACCTCATCTCGATGGACGTGACGGGGCACGGCGCGGACGAGGCGGCGGAGCTGTGGCGCGGGGTCTGTGTGGATGGTGCGCCGTACGCGGTCAAGCTGAGCGGGGGCGGGACGCCGGCCGGGATCGTCGTGTCGGCACTTCTCGCTGAGCGCGGGGTGGCGGGTGTGGCGGGGCCGGTGCCGACCCGTGACGGGCGGCTGTGGAACGAACGCGAGGGCCGTCGACTCTCCGTTGTGCCGTGGGTGTCGGATGACCGAGCGCTGGGCGGCGGCATGAGCGCTCAGCACTGGTCGTCATACGGCGCGCTGCTGGCGGAGGTGCACGCCACTGCGGTGACGGACGCACTGGCGAAGCAGCTGCCGCGCGAGGATCACACCCACGAGCGGGTAGCGCCCGCCGCCCGTGCGCTCGACAGCCGAATTCGCATCTCTGTCGGCCCGGCTGATTACCTCGCTCGCGCTGTGGCGGAGGAGTGGTCCACCGCGGCTGACGTCGTGTTCACCCTTCTCGAGCAGGCAGACGGCCTCGGCCGGGAGCTTCGCACCCGTATGGCGCCCAGCGTGGTCTGTCACGGCGATCCCCACCTCGGCAACGTGCTGCTCGGGGGAGATGACCGGGTCTGGCTGGTCGACTGGGACGATGCGGTCCTCGCCCCGCGTGAACGAGACCTCATGTTCGTCACCGGCGGGGGGCTCGCCTTCGCTCCGGTGAGCACGCAGGAGAAGTCGTGGTTCTTTGACGGGTACGGAGCTGCGGACCTCGACCCTGCCCGCCTGGCCTATTACCTGTGTACCCGTGCGTTGGACGACATCGCCGACTTCGCCACACACGTCGCGGACGTCCGACGCAGTGAGCCCGAACGTGCGGATGCGCTGTCCATTGTTCGAGGACTGCTGTCACCGACCGGCCTTGTCAGCCTCGCCCTGTTGTCGTTGCGGGACCTCGGCCTCGTTCGCGACGAGATTCCCACGAGCGCTCTTCTGCAACGAGGCGAGCGGTCGTAGGCTCAGCCGGGTGGCCCCAACGATCGTTGACCGTCTACTCGCGTCCGGCGAGGCCGCGAACCGCGCCGCCGAGGTGCTGTTGGAGCGACGACTGCTGTTGCGTCGGTGCTCTCATCGTCCTTGCCGCCGCTGGGCGCCTGTAGCGGCGAAGTCCATCGCCGGGGCCCGGCGACTGGTCATTCGGTCTACCAATTGTTGATGATCTTCTCGTTGAACACACGCGCGCCCGCCTTCGGCTCGACGAACGGAGTTGTCGCCACCGCGACGCCGTTCGCGTCCACCGCGTTCAGGGACACAGCGGCCGATAGCCTGAGCGCCAGCACCGCGACGCCATCGGTGACGTCCGCTTGGGCAACGACATTGCCGTCGCGGTCCAGCGCCTCGACGCGTACCGCGGTGGTCGGCGTCGTTGCCAGCACCCGATCAGTGAGTTCCGCGCGTGCGCCTGCCCGCCGCGGCACCCGTACCGCTATCAGGTCGCCCTCGGCGGCGGACCCAGTCGACACCAGGCTCCATTGACGAATGCTCTGGTTCTCGGCCGGATCTTCGTCCCCCGAGCCGTACCGGGGCGGTTCGAGCGCCACGATGGGCTGTAGGTCGATGCCGGCAATGAGCAGCACCACTGGCCGGACCGG
>Ga0209889_1000092_pt1 | contig 18099 bp, 23 predicted proteins | sample GWRWN1_0_10_FD_187233 | JGI IMG/M metagenome (GOLD analysis project Ga0209889, IMG submission 187233) | Riverbed sediment microbial communities from areas with no vegetation in Columbia River, Washington, USA - GW-RW N1_0_10 (SPAdes)... | ecosystem: Environmental > Aquatic > Freshwater > River >... | reverse complement strand
CCAGTCAGTCAGCCACCTCCGCGGAGCAACGAATGTGACGTTGCGTCCGCGGGGTGGGCCCGCGCAGAGCAGGCCGCGAAACGCCGCCGGCTTGAGTAACGCGGCGAAGCCCTGCGTCAATGGCTCCTGCCACGGGCCGCCCACGTCTTGACCAGCGTGCGCGCGTCGTACAACAGCTTGTCGATAGTCGTGGCGGTAACCGCTGCAGTGGTTCGCAGTTCGATCGCGGTGACCGCCGACGCGGCGAGTTGCGCGTGCACGCCGCAGAGCCGGCGGGCGACCGCGACCGGGTCCTTGGCTCTCTCGGAGCCGAGGAACTGCCGTGCGATCCGCCAGCGCAGAATCTGGTTCATGGTGACGGTCGTCGTCACCGATGTACCCCGTGTCACGTCATACCTCCCATGTCATTGCGTGCCCCCGTGTTCTTGCGCGCCCCGGTGCCGCCCGCGAAAGGTCGTCGCCTTGTGGCGGTTGCCGCAACGCTGCATGGAGCACCAGCGCCGGCGGCCCGGCCGGGACGTGTCGAGATAGATCAGATAGCAGTTGTCGCCGGCGCACATCCGGATGCGGTCGCGGGCCGGCCGGCTGAGTGTCTCGACCGCGTCGCGTGCGATCTCGGCGGCCAGCTGGCGGGCGGTGACCGGCCTGCGCCAGGTGGTCGCGGCGGTTGCTAGGTCCAGTTGGGCTACGACGCCGGGTCCGCTGGCGATGTCGTTGATGATTCTCAGGTCGTGGTCATGTGGTGGGCCGCCGGTCGCGATGGCATAGGCGGTGGCCCAGATCGCCTCCCGGAGGCGCTTGAGCTGCCTGAGGTTGGCCTCGGTGGTGTGCACCTCGGCGGAGTCGATGCCGTGCCCGGGCAGGTCGAGCCGGCTCCGTGCCGCCCATCGGGCGAAGTCGGACGGCTCGTGCAGCACCTCGAATCGCCGCCGCGTGCCCTCGCCGCCGCTGGTGCACGCCAGCTCGAGGCAGAGCGTGCCGGCGTCGAAGGAGAAGACCTGACCATCGGGGTGCGCCAGAATCATCGCCCGTTCCACGGCACTCACGTAACCAGTATTACAGGTTATCGGAGTTCTCGCAGGACGGTGTCAAGATCTGCGGACGGTCACTCGGCGCTGGCGAGCACCTCGGCGGCCGCCTTGACCGCCTCGTCGGCGTCCGCGCCGCGAGCGCGCAGCACTACCGTCGACCCGGCCAGAGCGCCGAGGGTCATCACCGCGAGAACGCTGCGCGCGTTCACCCTCTTGTCGCCATAGGAAATCTCCATTGTGGAGGAAAACTGGGCAGCGGCCTGGACGAGTGCTCCGGCGGGCCGGGCGTGCAGGTGGGCGGGCAGAACGACTTCGGTCTCTGCCGACGCCTCAAAGCTTGTGGACATCGCGGGCCTCCTCAGCCGCACTGCGGACGGTTGCGAGGTCCGCCCCGGTCGCGGCGATGACCGCCGCCGCCACCGCACCCTCGACGAAGGGCGAGTCTACGAGGATCACGTCCGTGCGAGCCAGATCGTCAAGCACAGCCCGAGCGGTGAGCACAGCACTGCCGAGATCGGTGAGGACGGCCACGCCCGAGCCCTTGTCGACGCTAGCTATAGCGGCACCGATGCGGTGGTAGCTGGTCCCCAGCCGTCCGTCGTCGGTGCCGCCCGCCGTCGCCACGGGCAGGTTCGCGGCACCGATCTGCAGCAGCATGTCCCTCAGCCCCGTCGCCAACGAGTCGCTGTGCGAGACCAGTACGATTCCCACGGGTTCCGCCATGAGTTCAGATGGTAGATTCCAAAACACGGTTCGGCAATACCGAACGCATCTCCGGTGGCGAGGAGTGGCGATGGTCCAGTCCGTGGCGCGAGCCATCGAGATCCTCCGCGCGCTGGCAAGCACGGGCCGCGGCGCGGGGGTCACCGAGATTGCTGAGCGCCTCGGAGTCGCCAAGCCAACCGCATTTGCGCTGCTCAAGACCCTCGAGCAGGGCCAGCTGGTGAGCCAGGACCGGGCGACGGGCAAGTACCGGCTCGGCCCGGCGCTGCTCGAACTCGGCAACGCCTATCTCGAGACCCACGAACTGCGAGCGCGCTCCGTCGTGTGGGCCGACTCGCTCGCCACCCGCGCCAACGAGGCCGTATGGGTAGGGGTCTTGAGCGGTGATCACGTCATCGTCGTTCACCACGCGTTCCGCCCCGAGGGAGCCGTCCAGATCCTTGAGGTTGGCGCGGCATTGCCCTGGCACACCTGCGCGCTGGGCAAGGCGATTGTCGCGCACCTCCCCGAACCGGACCGAGCCGAGCTCCTCGACGGCGCGTTGCCCGTGCTGACCGGCGAGACCCTGACATCGCCGGACGATCTGGCCGCTCAACTCGTTGGCGCGGCTTCGGTCGGGTACGCGCTTGAGGCTGGTGAGGCGGCCATCGGTGACGCTGGCATCGCCGCCCCGGTGCTCGACCGGGACGGAGTCGTCGGGGCGATCGGCCTGGTCGGCCCCATCGAACGCCTCCTGGACGGGGGCCGTCGCGACGAGTACGCGGTCGCGGTTCGCGAGACGGCGCGGCTGCTGTCGCGGGAACTCGGCGCGGCCCGCCCGGCCCTGCGCCGGTTTGTCGCCGAAGCCTCCTGACCCCACACCGGCAAAACCAGATCGGCAGCATAGAGCGGGAGACCACTCCGGAAGCCCGTAAGCGTGACCCTTGACACACGCCGGTAACACGGGCTACTTTCCGAACACGGTTCGGTAATGACGAACGCTTGGAAGGCGTGAGATCGCCGAACCGCCTATCCCTGGTCGATGCCGGAGGAGGTGAGCCCGGGTCAAGCGCTCGGGCGGCGACATGGAGGAGTTGTCCTACACACAGAAGCTCTTGGCCGAGGTTCTCGGCACCGCGATGCTGGTCTTCGTGGGTGTCGGTTCGGTACCGGCCACGCTCATCGTCGGCGGCGACGCGCCGTTCACGATGGCGCAGCTCGGCATGATCTCGTTCGCGTTCGCGATGATCGTCGTCGCGTTGATCTACGCGATCGGGCACGTCTCCGGCTGCCAGATCAATCCCGCTGTGACAGTCGCACTTGCGGCGACCGGCAAGCTGCCGTGGAAGCTGGTTCCGGGTTTCGTGGGAGCCCAGCTGCTCGGCGCCATTCTCGGCGCCGCGACCATCATCGGTGTCCTCGGTGGCAAGGCCGTGGATGCCGGGCTCGGCGTCGCCTCGTACGGTTCCGGTGTCGGCGCCGGCCAGGCGTTCTTCGCCGAGGCGGTCGGCACGTTCATCCTCGTCTTCGTCGTGTTCGGCGCCATTCACAAGGCCGCGCCTGGCGGGTTCGCCGGCCTGGCCATCGGTATGGCCGTCTTCGCGGCCATCATCCCGGTAGCACCGGCCACCGGCGCCTCCATCAACCCCGCGCGCACGTTCGGCCCGATGTTGGTTCAGCAGATTGCCGGCGGCACGGTGAAGTGGGAACAGCTCCCCATCTACCTGCTCGCGGAGTTCGTCGGCGCGATCGTCGCCGGCTTCCTCTACGGCGCACTTGTCACTGTCCGCGCCACGGCCGGTCGGCGGGCACCATCCCAGGTCACTCCAGTGTCGGAGGGAGTCCGGTCATGAAGAAGTTCATCAACGCACCCGACGACGTGGTCCGCGAGGCGCTCGCCGGGGTCGCTGCGGCCCACGCCGACCTGAGGGTCGACGTCAGCAACCAGATCGTCGTACGCACGGACGCGCCTGTCGCCGGGAAGGTCGGCCTCGTTTCCGGCGGCGGCTCGGGCCATGAGCCGCTGCACGGCGGCTTCGTCGGTGCCGGAATGCTCGACGCGGCCGCACCCGGGGAGATCTTCACCTCACCCGTACCCGACCAGATCCTCGCGGCGACGAAGGCCGTCGACGGCGGCGCAGGTGTCGTCCACATTGTCAAGAACTACACGGGCGACGTCCTGAACTTCCAGATGGCCGCCGAACTCGCGCTCGACGACGGCGTCCGGGTGGAGACGGTCCTCGTTGACGATGACGTGGCCGTCGAGAACTCGACCTGGACGGCGGGTCGGCGGGGAACCGGTGCCACGCTAATCGTGGAGAAGGTGGCCGGTGCGGCCGCGGCGGAGGGCCAGGCGCTCGAGGCTGTCGCCGGTGTCGGCCGGCGGATCAACGAGTCGTCGGCGTCGTTCGCGGTCGCACTGACCGCGTGCACCACTCCCGCCGCGGGCAAGCCCGGCTTCGATCTGCCCGACGACGAGATGGAAGTAGGTGTGGGCATTCATGGCGAGCCCGGGCGGCGCCGGGAGAAACTGCTCAGCGCCAAGGAGATTGTGCGGATCGCGTACGACGCGATTCAGTCGGCCAAGCCGCTCCAGCCGGCCGACCGGGTCATCGTGATCGTCAACGGCCTCGGCGCGACCCCGCTCATCGAGCTCTATCTGCTCTTCGGTGAGGTCGCAGCGGTCCTCAAGGATGCTGGCGTCGAGATCGTCCGCAACCTCGTGGGCAACTATGTCACGAGCCTCGACATGGCCGGGATGTCGGTCACCGTGTGCCGGGCCGATGACGAGATCCTGCGGTTGTGGGACGCTCCGGTACGTACCCCCGCCCTGCGCTGGGGCACCTGAGTCACTCGAAGGAGTTAGGCGTGGACATCCCGCTCACTCGCACGTGGATCACGACCGTCGCCACGACGATCGCAGAGCAGTCCGACTACCTCACCCAGCTTGACTCCGCCATCGGCGACGCTGACCACGGAGTCAACATGAATCGCGGCTTCAGCGCCGTGGTCGCCGCTCTGGATGGGTATGAGGCCACGAGCGTCGGTGATGTGCTCCTCCGCACCGGTACCACGCTGGTGTCGCGGGTGGGCGGGGCGTCCGGGCCGCTGTATGGCACGGCCTTCCGCGCGATGGGCAAGGTGCTGGACGGCACCGACGTCGACGATCGAGATGTCGCTGCCGCGCTCCGAGCGGGGCTGGAGGGTCTGCAGAAGCTGGGCGCAGCGGTCCCGGGTGACAAGACAATCGTCGATGCATACGCGCCGGCGCTCGAGGCCTTCGACAGCGACCTCGACAACGGCGGGACCCTCGCGTCGGCGGCGTCGGCGGCCGCCGACGCGGCTAGGGATGGCATGCGGGGGACGACAGCCATGCAGGCACGCAAGGGCCGGGCCTCCTACCTCGGCCCACGCAGCGTGGGACATCAGGACCCCGGGGCGACGTCGACCTGGCTGATCTTCCGTGCCCTTGCCGAGGTGACCGACCGGGCCGCGCCATCGACCGTGGAGGCGTGAGACCTTGGTGCCGCGGCATACCTTTGCGGCGGACGCCCGGGGGGCGGGCGGGCCGGGTCACCCGGCGGTGGTCCTCGGCTCTCTCCGGCGTACGGATCGCAGCACCGGCGAGGGCGTCAGGCCAGACATCGAGGAACCAGCCCTGGAGGTGTCCCGCGCCTTCGAGCACGTGGCGGCCGACCTGGAGGCGTTCGCGACCCGCCTGACCACGAGTGGCCAGACCGAGGCGGGCGAGATCATCGGGGCGAGTGTCCACATTGCACGCGATCCGGAGCTACGCCAACTCGTCGACGATCAGGTGGCGGCGGGTGCGATGGTCGAGTCCGCCATCGACGACGCCATCGAGCACTTCGCCCGAATCCTTACCCAGCTATCCGATCAGGCGCTCGCCGCGCGGGCCGCGGACGTCCGAGCTGTCGGCCGCCGGCTGATTTCCGTTGTCCGTGGCGGTTCGACACCCCCGGACGAGGTCTCGTCCACTCGCCGCCTCATCCTGGTCGCCCGGGAGATCACCGCCGACGACCTGCTCGTACGCGCCGCCACCGTCGCCGGCGCGGCGACCGTGGTCGGTGGTGCGACCTCCCACGCTGCGATCATCGCCAGATCTCTGGGTATCCCGCTCGTCTTCGGTGCCGATCGAGGCATTCTCGACGCGCCCGACGGCACCGATGTGCTTCTCGACGCAGACACGGGGGTAATCGTGTTGCAGCCGGACGTCAACGAGCGCCGGATGGCAGAGGAGGCGGCTGCGATGGTGATGTCGCGCCGGGCAGAGCTTGTTGCGGCACGCGCGTTGCCGGTGTCCACTCGCGATGGTCGTGAAATCACCGTGCTGGCCAACGTGGCAGCCGCCGCAGACGCCGAGGTTGCCACGTCGATGGGTGCGGCCGGCGTCGGCCTGTTGCGCACCGAGATGCCTTTCCTGACCGCCCAGCGCTGGCCCACGGTGGCCGAGCATGTGGCTCAGCTCCGTGCGGTGACCCGACGTCTGGCCGGGATGCCGGTGACGATCCGTACCCTCGACTTCGCCGAGGACAAACTGCCGCCCTTCCTTCGAGCCGGGCGAACCGGATCGTTGGGCCGGTCCTTGCCGCTCATGCTCGCCGAGCCCGACGCCTTCTCGCAGCAGATCCAAGCGATCCTGAGCGTCGGCGTCGAGGATCGGCTCGATGTGCGGATCATGATTCCCATGGTGGCCTCCGCCGACGAGATCTCGACCTGCCGCGGCCTCGTGGCTGAGGCTGCGGTTCGCATCGGCGCGTCCGTGCCACCCGTCGGTTCCATGATTGAGCTGGCCGGGGCCGTGGCGGCGGTCGACGCCATAGCGGCGTGTTCGGACTTCATGTCGATAGGCACCAATGACCTAACGGCCTCGGTGCTGCGCCTCGACCGGCGCGACCCGTCGCTGACGACGACGCGAGTGCTGGAGCCACCCGTCCTCGACGCCGTGGAATGGGTGGTGCGTGCCGGCGCCCGACATGGGCGTCCCGTGTCGATCTGTGGCGATGCCGCGTCGGATCTGTCCGTCATCCCGGAGCTGCTCAGGGTTGGCTGTCGCATCCTCTCCGTAGCGCCGTCCATGATGGACGAGGTCCGAGCAGCCATCCGGGAGGCGGCCGCATAGGTGCCGTCGGCCTACAACCCTGGCGGTGTGGCCACAACCCGCAGGTTGTCACGTCGACGGAACACCATGCAGCCCGGCGGGTGCCGCACACTGGGAGGATGTCGCGCGCTCTGGGATTCTGCAGCCGTACCGGCTCAACCGTCGCGGTCGCGGTTGATGACACCTCGCTCGTCGGTCGATGGATGCTCGACCTGACGGAGGGGCGGGTGCCGAGCCAGGTCTTTCATGCGGCGGCGGAACTGCCGATGGCCGAGGCGGAGGTGCTCGGCGGCCGCGCTCTCGACGTCATCACCGAGGTGGCTGCGCGCCGGATCCGCGAACTGCTCGCGGAGATCGGGCCTGTCGACGCGATCGGCGTGGTGGCTGGCGACCGCCCAGTGCCGGAGTCGGTCTCGGCGATCCTGGCCTCGCACGTTCTCATGCACGCCGCCGAAGGCCAGATCTACCGCGACGCACTGTTGGACGCGGCAGCCTCGCTAGGGGTGCCCGGGATCGAGCTAGCGCGAAAGGACGCCGCGGCTCGGCTCGCCGGCGATCTCGCGGCCACCATCCTGGCGCTGGGTGTGGTGGCCGGCCCGCCCTGGCGCAAGGAGCACAAGCTCGCGGCGGTGGCAGCGATCTCCGCGGCCACGGCGTTCACGGTTTCGAGTGGCTCTCCGGGTTAATACGCCGTACATCCGTTCCTGACCGACGGGTCGACCAGATCGGGTCCGCGGCCTACAGCGGCGGTGCGATACTCGACAGGATGTCCGTCGCTGGGCGTTGGGCCCTGAGCGTGGGATTCGGATGGACAACGGAGCAGAGCCACGGTCGGTGCACGAACAGCCGTTGCCCGTGCACGATCAGCCGCAACTGAAGCGGGCAATTGGGCCGAGGATGCTGCTGTTTTTTGTCGTCGGCGACGTCCTCGGCACCGGGATCTATGCCCTGACCGGCACGGTCGCGGGAAGGGTCGGCGGCGCATTGTGGGTGCCGTTCCTGCTCGCATTCGGCGTGGCGGTGCTGACGGCATTCAGCTATCTGGAATTGGTGGGCAAGTACCCCAAGGCGGCCGGGGCGGCACTCTACGTCAACCGCGCATTCGGCGTCCCGTTCCTCACGTTCATGGTGGCCTTCGCCGTGATGTGTTCGGGTCTCACCCTCGGCTTCCTCAGCCGCCCGGGCATTCGGTGGGACCTACTTGCAGACGTTCGTCGCATTGCCGGCATGGGCGGTGGCGATCGCCTTCATGACGTTGATCGCGGTGGTCAACTTTCGCGGTGTCGGCGAGTCGGTTCGGGCGAACGTCGTGCTCACCTGCGTCGAAGTGGCCGGCCTACTCATCGTCGTGGGCGTCGGTGCGTACGGCATCTCTCGTGGCGCCTCCGAGCCGGCCCGACTGACCGAGTTCGACACGACCGGCCAGTCCGCGTTGATCGCGGTGACCTCAGCGGCCGCGCTCGCGTTCTTAGCGATGGTCGGGTTCGAGGACTCGGTCAACATGGCCGAGGAGTGTGTCGATCCAGTGCGTCATTTCCCGAAGGCGCTGCTCGGCGGCCTGGCGGTGGCGGGGGTGCTCTATCTGCTCATCGCGATCGTGTCGTCGCTGCTGGTGCCGACTGATGTCCTCGCCGCGGCGGGCAGCGGGGCGCTGATGGAGGTGATCAAAGTTGGCGCTCCGGCATTTCCGCTGACCCTGTTCGCGATCATTGGCCTGTTCGCCGTGAGCAACTCCGCGTTGATCAACATGCTTATGGCCAGTCGGCTGCTCTATGGCATGTCCAACGAACGCATAGTCCCCCAGGTGTTCGGCACCGTCCACCCCAGGCGGCGTACGCCGTGGGTGTCGATCCTGTTCACGACGGCGATCGCGGTCCTTCTGGTGTCCAGCCTCGACGTCGACCGGCTGGGCGGTACCACGTCTTTGCTACTACTGGTGGTCTTCACCATTGTCAATGTCGCCTGTCTCGTGCTGCGTCGCGACCGGGTGTCGCACAACCACTTCCGTGCCCCGACGGCGATCCCCGCGCTCGCGGCGGCGTGCTGCGCCTACCTCGCCAGCCCGCTGTCGGGGCGACCGTCCGACGAGTACGTCGTCGCCGGTCTGCTGCTTGTGCTCGGCCTCCTACCGTGGACAGTCAACCGGCTCGTGCTCGGGCGCACGCCACAAACGCCGACCCGTGCAACGCGTCGCTAGACCAGGGAACACACGATTGGTAAGACAGACGGCAAATCGAGGTACCACGGCGGCGGGCTGGCCGTCGCCATGGGATCGCGGCCGTCGAGGCGAACTTGCCGGAACGAACGATGTGCGCGTTCATCAACCAGGGACTAGACGGGTGCGGCGTTGGCGAAGGTCGTCACGGCGGTACGGCGCTTGGCGCAACGCCATGCGCGACCTCAGCGCTCGGGCTCAGCCTTGCGGGCGGCGCGCACACCTGTTAGCGGCGAGTTGGGGAAGGCCATCCAAATGTGGACAGTCTTGATCCATTGCCCGGCGTCGCTCAGCCGACTCAGGGATTGATCGCGGCATCGATGGCGGAGACATTTAGGTACGCGGCTCCGTCAGGGTCGCTGGAGTTACGTTCGAGCAGAATGACCACGGACAAGCGGCACTCAGACGTGCGTACTCCGTCGAACTTGAACTGATGAACGAACTCGTTGTCGGTTCCTGGCCGGGCCCGCCGGATGTTTCTCGGGCATTCGTAAAAGCCGAAGACGTTGTAACTGTGGTTGGAGACCTCGACGAGGTAGGCGTGGGTCAGCCCGGCCGTGGCGCGCCTGACCTCCTCCAGCCTTGTATACGACCCGCGAGAACTCCATGCGGAAGAACCAGCTGAACTCCGCCTAGGCATCTGCCATCGCCCACGCCCTCGGGCCACGCACAAGCCGATCGAGGCCGGCGCTGTTCCGCTCAGGCGTATTGAAACCCAGCGCACTCGCTGAAGGCATCACCCCTCCAGGCTGGAACAGACGCCGATCGTGTTCGAGGTTTACCTACGCCACATCGGCGTCCGTCGGTAAACCTCGACGTTGATCAGGGCCTGTTCCTGCCATGACCAGGTCAGCATCGATGAGGGGAGTCGCCATGAGGCGATCAGCATTCGGGTCCGCCTGCCAAAGCGGTGCGTGCGACCGTGCCCGGCTACACACCCAACGCCGCAGGCGAGGTTCTCTATCGCTGCCGTCCCGCAAGAGCGGGTGCGGCCGTACGATCGTTTCGGTCCCGCGAACTCCGTGCCGGCCTCAGCTCGTCGATGCGCACCAGCGCGACGCCGGCCACGATCAGGGCGCCGCCGAGCAGCTGGATGGCCGTCGGCAACTCACTCAGCAGCAGCCAGGCGACGAGCACCGCAAAGAGGACCTCGGTGAGGCCGACGAATGACGCCAGCCGTGCGCCCAGGATCCGCGCCGCGCCGATGCCAGCGACGTACGGGATGACGGCGGCGATCAGCGACACGCCGACGATCGGAACCAGCCAGCTGGTGCGGCTGCCGGCGAAGTTCACGGCGCCGAACGTCGCGTGCAGCGGGAGCGCGCCGACTGCGCCGAGCAGGAGCAGTACCGCCGCGCCAACGACCATGCCGCTGCTCGCCATGGCCACCGACGGCAGCTCGGCATCGACGCGCGCTGACAGCACAAAGTAGGTCGCCAAGCCGACGGCGGCGCCCAGGCCCCACAGCACGCCGACCGGGTCGATACCTCCGCCGCCGGTCAGGTCGATGACGAAGACCAGTCCGAGCACGGCGGCCGCGGAGCCCGCGACCGTAAGCCGGCGCGGCCGCTGTCCGTGCGCGGCCCACATCCAGACCACGACGAGAATGATGCCGAGGTACTCAAGCAGCAGCGCGACACCGATCGGGAGATACCGGACCGCGTTGAAGAAGCCCACCTGCGCGCCCGCCACCGCAAGCAGGCCGAATACCCCGACCACGCCTAGGTTGCGGCGCAGCACATGCCACTTCCCGCGCAGCGCGAGCACTGTGGGCACTGCCAGCAGCAAGGCCGCGATACCGACGCGCGCCGCGACCGCGGCCTCAGCCGACCAGCCGGCCTCGATCAGCGACCGGGCGAACGTGCCGGATGTACCGAACGTGGCGGCTGACAATAGCGCCAGACTGAGGCCGAAGCCGGTGGAGCGTTGCGCGCGCATGGACTCCCTCGTTCAAGCAGAGTGTAATGAGTAAACAGCAGCTATGATAATGACCCTAGACCTAAGGGTGACAGGAGTCAAGGTGGTTTTTGCTCATGACACAGAAGTGGCGCTCACCGAGGCCGCCGCTCTGGTCAACACCGCCGGCCACGACGGGGAGGGCCTGCCTGATCTCGCCGCGCTCGACGAGTTCATTCAGGCCTACGGCTGGACTGGAAAGCGGGACCACACCACGGCCGAGCTCCAGTCGGTACACGACCTTCGCCCGCGACTGCGACGGATCTGGGAAGCGGACGAGGACGAGGTCGTGGAGATCGTCAACAGGCTGCTGCGCGAGTCGAACGCGCTGCCGCAACTCGTCCGCCACGGCGAGTGGTCGTACCACCTGCACGCGACTCCGTCCGACGCGCCGCTGGCCTCGAGGATGGCTGTCGAGGCGGCGATGGCATTCGTCGACGTCGTCCGCGTCGGGGAGCTGAGCCGCCTGGGTATCTGCGAGTACCCAGACTGCGCCAACGTCGTGATAGACCTGTCAAAGAACCGATCCAAGCGCTTCTGCGATGCGGGCTGTGGCAACCGGGCGGCGGTCACCGCGTACCGCGCCCGCAAAGCCGCCGCGCGGCGCTGACCACTCATGATCCAATCAAGAGCTATCGCATGAGGATGCGCCACTGCGCACCCGCCCGCCGTTCCAGGGCTGATGGTCGCCGCTGCCCTAGGAAGGTCACGGCGGTCCCAGGCGCCCGTACAACACGAGAGCCCAGGTGAGGCAGCCGAGCCCGGCCGTGGAGGCCACCGCGCGGGCGATGTTCCAGCGGACCCAGGTCGCCTCAAAGCGTTCACGTACTGCGGCGAGGTCGGCGATTCGATCGGGGTCTCCGGCCGCGGCGAGTGCGTTGTTGAGCGGGATGTTGACGCCAATCGTGATGACGAGGGCCGCTACATACAGCACAAGCGCGGCCACGATCCAAGGCAGGACGGGTCGCCCGTCGCCGTGCAGATGCAGCACCGCGGCCGCGGCGGTGAACACCAGCGCGCCGAAGAAGCTGATTAGGAACCAGCCGTTGACGATCGCCACGTTGATGCGCTGCATCACATCGACGAAGGTCCGATCGTCCGTCCGACTGAGACCGATCATGACGGAGCAGGCGTACGCGTAGAGGAGACCCGCTATGAGCCCAGTGGTAATCGTGGCCGCAACGAGCGCGGCGCCTCGAACCCCTTCCGACATCGTTTCCTCCGAACGGTCTCGTACGGTTCAGCCGCGCCAGAAGCCGGTGGCGGCGGTTTCCCGCGCGTAGTCGGCGAAATCCCGGCTCGTTCATGCCTCTAGTGAAAGCCGCCCCGGTGAGACGGACCATAGTTGAGAGGCTCAACTTCATGTTTGTGCGTCTACGCTTGGCGCATGGACGTCCTTACCGGTCTCCTGGACGGGCCGAGAGCCCGCGGAGCCTTCCTGCTGCGGTCGATCATGGACCCGCCCTGGTCCGTGCGGATCCAGGACAGGGCGCCACTCTCCCTTGTGGCCGTGGTGCGCGGCGAGGCATGGGTCGTTCCGGATAGCGGTGAGGCGGTCCGCCTCCGGCCGGCGGACGTCGCGATCATGCGCGGCCCGGATGCGTACACGTTCGCCGACGACCCCGCCACCCCGCCACAGGCCGTGATCCACCCCGGGCAGCACTGCACCACGCCGGAGGGAGAGGACCTGGCGCAAGCGATGGATCTCGGCGTGCGTACCTGGGGCAACAGCCCGGACGGCTCGGCGATGATGCTCATTGGTACCTATGAGAAGCGCGGCGAGATCAGCCAGCGCCTGCTCACGGCGTTACCCGAGCTGGTGGTCCTCCGAGCGGACGCGTGGGACTCTCCGCTGATTCCGATGCTCGCCGAGGAGATCGTCAAGGATGACCCAGGCCAGGAGGTCGTGCTCGACCGGCTGCTCGACCTGCTGCTCGTCGCCGTTCTACGGGCGTGGTTCTCCCGTCCGGAGGCCAAAGCGCCGGCCTGGTATCGGGCGCACAGCGACCCGCTGGTTGGCCGGGCTTTGCGGATGCTCCACAACAACCCGGCCCACCCATGGACGGTGGCCACGCTCGCCGCCGCGACTGGCGTCTCCCGGGCGGCTCTGGCCCGCCGCTTCACCGAGTTAGTCGGCGAACCGCCCATGACCTTCCTTGCCGGCTGGCGGCTGGCATTGGCCGCCGATCTTCTGAGCGAACCCGACGCTACCGTCGGCGCGGTGGCCCGGCAGGTCGGCTACGGAAGCTCCTTCGCGCTCAGCACAGCCTTCAAACGCGTACGCGGTATCAGCCCGCGCGAGTACCGCGTCACAGCGTCCGCGTCGCCCACATCCACGGCTACAAGCCCGCGGAAATGATATTGCACCTCAACGCCATGCCATGGCGGTTCGTCGCCGGGTTCCTCAACCCTCGCAGCATCACGGCCCGATCATTTGCCAATCCGAAGGTGCTGGCCCTGACGAGCAACAACAAATCGGCCAGACGTTCGGCGCGTTGAACTGCCCGCGGCGAACGGCACCGGCCAGGTCGCCGCGATTGCAAAGGCGTACGGCGTCGCCGCCACCGGCGGGCTGGAGCTCGGGCTGACCCAGTCCACTCTCGACGCATTGGTGCGCCCGGCGGCATCGCCGAGTGGTGGCCTGCGTGATGTGGTGCTGCGCCTCGACTCGGTCTTCTCACTCGGCTACGTAAAGCCGTTCCCGAGCTTCCGGGTCGGTGCGTCGGGAGGGCAGGCCTTCGGTACGCCGGGCGCCGGCGGCTCATTCGGGTTCGCCGACCCTGAGACGAGCATCGGCTTCGCGTACGCGATGAACCGCACCGGCTTCCACCTCTGGGACGACCCGCGCGAGGTCGCTATGCGAGATGCCCTCTACCGCACCGTGCTCAGTGAGATGCCCCAGCGCCCCGACTAACCCACCGGCCGTTCAAATCGGTTGCCGGATACGTGATCGACGGCGAGGCTCGACGGCATGACCTCCACCGTAGAGAACGTCGCTTTCGACTGCCATGACCCGTATCAGCTGGCGCAGTTCTGGAGCGAGGTGGTGGGGCACCCGCTGGCCGACGATGACTTCCCCGGCGACCCTGAAGCCAGCATCAGCCCACCGGGTGGCCCGACGCTGTTCTTCAACGGCGTGCCGGAGCCGAAGACGGTCAAGAACAGGGTGCACGTTTGCCTTCGCCCCGACGTCCCGCGTGACGTTGAGGTGGAGCGGCTGCTCAAGCTCGGCGCAACGATCGTGGCTGACCGCCGCCGCGAAGAAGACGGCACTGGCTGGGTGGTTCTGGCCGATCCAGAGGACAACGAGTTCTGTGTACTGACCAGCACGGCGGAGCGCGCGAACCGGTTCTCCTAAGGGTCACAGTTCCTACGGGTCACAGTTCCTACGAGTCACAGTTCCTACGAGTCACAGTTCCTACGAGTCACAGTTCCTGAGTCACAGTGGGGTCGCGTCGACGACCAACGTGAGAATGGCGTCGGTCAACGGCCGTTTCGCCGGGCCGCCACATTGCTCGTACCGCATCGACATCTCACCGATCGCCACCGTGTAGATGAATGCATCGGAGCACACGCCGGCAGCCGGCGTGGCCCTAGCTTCGAGGAGCAGCGCCGGGTTGGCCATCAGTCCGGCCAAGTCCTGCCGTTGGGCCGGCGTCAGTTTTCCCTGCTGGATCTCGTTCGTTCGCTTGTCCGTGTAAACCCACGACCCGTCTGGCGCGATGGTGAGCTGCTGCATGACGCCGGCGATCCCGCCCGTACGGGTGATCGCGACCTGATTGGTCGACGGCTCACCGGTTCCAGATGATGTCGGCGGTGTCGACTGTGGTGATGGTGACGGAGGAGCGGTGGCGCTCGATGACGCCGTGGTCGGCGACGGTGTGCTCGGAACCTGACCGCATGCGGTGAGTGTCGCTACAACTACCGAGAGTAGAAGCGTTAGAGATCGACCGCGCATGATGTCCCACCTTCGACCCAACCGACTCTACCCGTCATTTGGGGAGCCTCCGACACTCGCGTAACGAAGACGAGAGTCCGATGAGGCATCAAATATGTTGAACTGTTGCGCGTGGCCGTGCGTGCGCCCTTCGTGGATGTCAACCCTCCGGCGCCTCCGCGCGCCCGACATCTTGGCCAAAGGTCAGGCTCACGGAGTCGCTTGTCACCCGTGCGATGGAACTCTCTCCAGCGAACCCGTCGTTCCTCGACATGCGCAACTCGATCCTCACCAACAATCCGTTCCCCGACCCGCAGCCGAAGTTCATCGTCATCCAGTTGCCGGTCGCGGTGAACATCGGCGAGATACAGATCAACCCGTCCAACACCTGCGGTGATCCCGGGAGTTCGTCGACCGGCGATTACCAGGTGGGTCGTCACCGGACGGCACGATTGGACGCTGGTGAACGCCGGCCACTTCGGCATCGCCGACCGGCGTATGACGACTATCTCGCTCGCGCCGGGCAGCACGGCCCGCGTGCGCTTCGTGAAGTACACGATGATCGACACCCAGGTCGTCGACGTGCTTGTCGTCTTCCGTGTCTCCTGGCGCGGCGGCTGCGCCGCGCACATGATATGTGCTTGTACCGGCCACAACTGGTACGAAGACACTTCGTGACGAGAACATGATCAGGTGGTGCCCATGAAAGTCGGGGATGTCGTTGAGGACTTCGAACTGCAGGACGAGAACGGCGTGTCCCGGAAGCTGAGCGGGCTGCTCGTGGATGGCCCCGTGGTGCTGTTCTTCTATCCGGCTGCCTTTACTCCCGGGTGCACGGCGGAGGCGTGTCACTTCCGGGACATCGCCGGGGAGCTCAGATCCGTCGGGGCCCAGCCCGTCGGCATCAGTCCGGACTCCGTGGACCGGCAGGCGGACTTCGCCAACAGGTACTCCCTGGGCTACCCGTTGCTGTCCGACCCCGAAGGGAGCGTGCGGGCACAGTTCGGAGTCACGCGCGGGATCGCGCTGGCACCCACCAAGCGGGTCACCTTCGTGATCGATATCGACCGGCGGGTGCTGGAAGTGGTCAAGAGCGAGATCCGGATGAGTGTGCACGCCGACAAGGCCCTCGATGCGCTGCGCCGCAGAGCGCGCTGATGTCTGCTGTGTTCGACGACGACGAGCGCAGTGTCCGGGAGCGCGGCCCTCGCGGGCGAGCATGCCGGCCGACTTTTCGCTGCGGGCGCTGATCGAGGTCGTCACGAAGGTCGGCCGGAGTTGACGCACCATCGCCGGAGATTCGGGCGTGGTACTTGCCGCGCGGTGCGGGGCATACTAGTTCCGTGCAGTCGCTACGGTCTGGGCTGATGGTCGCTGACCGGTACCGGTTGGTGGACCGGCTCGGCGCGGGGGGCATGTCCGAGGTATGGCGCGGATACGACGAGGTCCTCGGCCGACCGGTTGCGGTGAAGGTTCTGGCCGGGTCGCTTGAGGCAGATGCCTCGCTGCGAGGGCTGATTCGTCAGGAAGCGCGCGCGATGGCCCAGCTGAGCCACCCGAACGTGACCAGCGTCTTTGATTACGGTGAGGTCACGACCGAGGGCGCGAGTATGCCCTACGTGGTGATGGAGTTGCTGCGTGGACAGACGCTCGGCGGCGTGTTGGCTCGTGGGCCGCTGCCGTGGCCCGAGGCGGTGCAGATCACCGCGCAGGTCGCCGCGGCGCTGTCCGCGGCACACCGACTCGGCTTGGTGCACTGTGATGTGACGCCAGCAAACGTCATGCTCACGTCCAGCGGGGTTAAGGTGCTCGACTTTGGTGTGGCCGCGGTCCTCGGGGGGACCCGGAACAGCGACGGGCAGCCGCGCTTCGGCACGACAGGCTACATTGCTCCGGAACGCCTGACCCGCGACGTTCCCGACGCGCCAGCCGTTGACGTGTACGGGCTCGGTGCGCTGCTGTACGCGGCACTCGTCGGGCATCCTCCGCAACAAGCCCACGATCAGGCTGGTTCAGCGCGTACCGACAGCACCGGACTGATTGCCCCCATGAGTGTCACCGGTGTACCCGCCGCCGTGGCCGACGTGTGCCTGCGCTGCCTCGCGCTCGAGGCCGCTGACCGCCCGGACAGCGCCGAAGTCGCTCGGGTCCTGACCGCCGCGCTGCCTGCGGTTGCCGGCGGACTGGCCTCCGATGCCGCGACCTCCGGTGACAGGGCCGGTGCGGGCACGCTTCGCTTGCCGCCACCGGAGCTCGATGGCGAGACCGAACCGATGCTGATCGCCGCTTCGCAAGCTGAAGGGTGGAATCGACCGCTCTTGCTCGCTGCCGCCGCAGTCGCGGTCGGCCTGTTGTTGGCAGGCGTTTACCTCGTGTCGGTCCGTACACCGTCACAACCTTCCACGGCGCCGGGCGTGTCGATCGCCCCCACTACGACAACCGCCACGCCTACGCCGGCCCCTACCGCGGCGCAGTCCAATCCCCCAGGCCAAACGGATTTTGTCGCGGTCTTTGCCCTGCGGCAGGTTGTCGTGGACGGTCGAGCAGCCGGGGAGATTCGCGCCGACTGCGCCGAGGACCTCCTGGACAGGATCGCCGATCTGCAACGCCGAATCGATCGCGGGCAGCAGGACAACGCGCTGCAACGGATCGACCAGATCCGCGGGGACATCGACGACCGCGTCGCCGACGGCGACATCACCGGAGAGCGCGCGGCGATGCTGCGTGCGGAGCTCGCCTCCATCGTGATTTGACGGTGCATGCCTAGGTCAGCAGTCGGGCGGCGAGTTCGGCGTTGCGTTGGGCGAACGGTTGCCATGCCGCCGGTGTCATGGCCAGCTGGGAGGGTAGGCGCACCTTCAGGCCGCCGAGGTAGCTCGCTACTCGCCGGCGCGGATCTACCGCGCGTCCTATGTAGAGCACGCGACCGGTGGCATCGCGGAAGCGGTAGACGCCCGGTGCCGAGGGCAGGCGACCGATCACCTCACGCACCGTCACCTGCCGCTCCTTCTCGTTGACTCTGCGTCTCAAGCCTGTCACATCTCGACCGCCTCGTCGTCGACACGCGGCCGCGAGGCTGGCTTCGAGAGCGTCCGGGCGTGCTCGTCATGACGCCAACGGACCCGACTAGGCTATGCAC
>Ga0209889_1000091_pt1 | contig 18160 bp, 14 predicted proteins | sample GWRWN1_0_10_FD_187233 | JGI IMG/M metagenome (GOLD analysis project Ga0209889, IMG submission 187233) | Riverbed sediment microbial communities from areas with no vegetation in Columbia River, Washington, USA - GW-RW N1_0_10 (SPAdes)... | ecosystem: Environmental > Aquatic > Freshwater > River >... | reverse complement strand
GCCTCCCCTGCCAGCCGGGACCGCCAGGCCTGCGCCCGGCCCACATCACGCCCGGGTACGGGCGAGAGTGCCGCCCGAAGCTGGGTCAGTCCCTGCCGGGCGTCGGCGTGGATCGCAAGGTCGGGGCGAGCGTTCTGCACGAGCTGGGCCGCATCGATGTCGATCCGGATCAGGAACTCGGGTCGCGGCGCGCCGTTCCACCAGTCGGTCGGCGCGAGCTCGGTGCCGACGGCGAGCAGGACGTCGCAATCCTCGACGAGCGCGGTCGCGCCCGGCAGGTGTAACGCCGCCGTGACGCTGCATGGGTGGTCCTCGGGCAAAACGCCCTTGGCGTTGGTCGTGGTGAGCACCGGAGCCTGCAGCAGCTCCGCGAGAGAGCGCGCCTCCGCGGCCGCCCGCTTCGCTCCGCCACCGAGCAGGATGCCCGGCCTGCCCGCCTCCGAGAGCCGTCGGGCCACCGCGTCGATGAGCTCCCCATCCGGCTGTGGAATCGTGGCCGGGATCCCGGCCAGGATCGACACCTCGGCGGTCTCTACCAGCAGGTCAAGCGGGATCTCGAGGTAGACGGGTCGGGGGCGGCCCCACGTCATCTCCACGAAGGCGTGCGCCACCGCCTCGGTTAGCTCTGCGTGGGTGGTGACCCGCTGCGCCGTGTGCGTGACCGCCGCCATCGCGCCGCGCTGGTCGCGCATCTCGTGCAGCATCCCGGTGCCGCGCTGCGGATGGCGCACCGGCGGGCCGGGTGCCACGACGAGCATCGGCACCGAGTCCGAGTACGCCTGGCCGACGGCGGCCAGGATGTTCATCGCCGCTGGGCCGGTCGTCGTCACCGCCACGCCTGGGCGGCCGGTGGTGCGGGCATAGCCGTCCGCGGCGTACCCCGCGCCCTGCTCGTGGCGAGGTGTGACATGACGGATGCCGTGGCCGGTCAGGTGCCGGTAGATCTCAATGTTGTGCGTGCCGGGGATGCCGAAGACCGTGTCGACGCCGTGCGCCGCCAGGCTGCGTACCAGCACCTCGGCACACGTCATCAAGGCCTGGTGCGGCATCGCCCGCTCCCTTCACTGTGGACGGCGGGCCCCGGTCAGGCCGGCGAGCGCCGCCACGGTGAGGCCGCCGAGCGTCGCCAAATGGTACCCGCCCTCGTGCACCGCCACGACCGGAACGCCGAGCTCGCGGATCAGCGCCCCGGTGCGCCAGTAGCCGTCGTGGCTGACCCGCAGCGGGCTCTCCGGGTCGTCGGCAGCCGCGTCGACACCCAGCGAGACGATGACCGCACCAGGGCCGAATGCGGCGACCTCCGCGCATACGTCGGCTAGGCCATCGAGCCAGGCGATGTCGCCGGACCCCGGTGCCAGTGGCACGTTGCGGTTGTGGCCCGCCCCGGTGCCCGTACCCCGCTCGTCGGCGAATCCCAGGTAGTGCGGAAACCAACCTGCACCCGGGTCGACGTGGACCGATCCGTAGAAGACATCCGCGCGGTCGTAGAAGACCGCCTGGGTGCCGTTGCCGTGGTGGGCGTCGACGTCGACCACCGCTACCCGTTCGACGCCGGCCCGGCGCAGGGCGACCGCGGCGACGGCGGCGTTGTTGAGATAGCACGATCCGCCGTAGCCGGCCCGCGTCGCGTGATGACCGGGCGGGCGGCAGATCGCGTATGCGGCCGGCTCCCCCGCCGCGATCAGGTCGGCCGCGGTAACACAGCGGCATCCACCGCTGCCCGCGCCGCCGGCCAGGTGCCCGGCCCGACCAGCGTCATCGTGTCGTAGCAGTACAGCCCGGCCCGCGCGTGGATCGCCGTCGGCACGCGCCGCGCCGCCTCGGGCGGCATCCCCGCGAACATCGCCGCGGTGGGGAAGACGTACGGCACGACGCGGTCCTGGCCGGGATCGGTCGGGAACCCGGCCTCCTCCCACGCGGCGTAGACCCTAGCCAAGTGGTCGAGGAAGGTCCGGTCGTGCACCGCCTCCAGCGCCTCATCGCCGTGGCGGGATGCCGGCACGAGTCGGGCACCGGCCGCGACTACGGCGTCGCGAAGAACGGTGGCCCGCTCGGGCACCTCGGAGCCGGGCGTGGGCACACCGACCCAGATCTCCGAGCCAGGCTCGTGCGCCAGGCATTCCCCTGCCCAGACCGCTGGCAAACTCAGCAATTATCGCCCCTCCCCGGGATTAGGCTGCACGGGTGCCTCGTGCTGCTGACGTGGGAATCAGAATCGGCCTGTTGCCCTCCGGCCCGACCGGCTCGATCCTCGACGTGGCGGGCGTCGGCGTCGGCCACGCCACCGTCTGGCGCGACGAACCCGATCCGCCGGCCGGCCGCGGGATCGCTCGGACCGGCGTGACCGTCATCGACCCCGGCGGGAACCTGTTCCGCACGCCCATTCCAGCCGGCGCGGCGGTGCTCAACGGCGCCGGCGAGTGCACCGGCCTGCTGACCGCGTTGGAGTGGGGCGCCATCGAGACCCCGATCTTCTTGACCGCCACGATGCAGCTCGGCCGGGTCTTCGACGCCGCGTGCGAGTTGCTCGGCGCGGAGGAGCCAGGGATCGGGGACGAGGACGTGATCATCCCGGTGGTCGCGGAGTGCGACGACAGCTTCCTCAACGACGCCCGCCGGATGCAGGTGGGCCGCGATGACGTGAGTTCGGCACTGGCGGCGGCACGCGCCTCGGTCGGCTCCGCCACGCCCCCGTCGGAGGGCGCCGTCGGGTCTGGCACCGGCATGAGCTGCCTCGGCTTCAAGGGTGGCATCGGCACCGCGTCCCGGCTGGTCGATAGTGGACACACCGTGGGCGTGCTGGCGATGACGAACTTCGGCTCGCGGGAACGGCTCACCATCGACGGCGTGCCCGTGGGCCGCCTGCTCCCACCACCGCCCGAGGCCGAGCAGACCGCACCGCCGGCGGGATCGTGCATCGTCATCGTGCTGACCGACGCGCCGCTGGACTCGGCCGGGTGCACCCGTCTCGCCCGCCGCGCCGGACTCGGACTGGCCCGGACTGGCTCCACCGCGCACCACGCGAGCGGCGAGATCTTCCTCGGCGCGGCCACCGGCCTGCGCGCGCCTCGAGGCGAGAGGCCGTCGGTTGTGCCGCTGTCCGGCTACAACCTCGACCCGTTCTTCGCCGCCGCGGTCGAGGCGACCGAGGAGAGCGTGCTCAACAGCTTGCTCCAGGCGTCCACCGTCACCGGCCGCTCGGGCAACACCTCGTACGGGCTGCCCGCCGACGATGTGGCCGCCCTGCTGCGCGCGCACGGCCGCTAGCCGCCCCAGCCGGCGAGCAGGCAGGCCGCCTCGTGCGTGGTCGTCGCCGGCAGGATCGGCAGCGCCTCGCTCACGCACCGCGTGGCGACGCCGGCCGCGCCCGCGGTGCCGTCGGCGAGCGCGGGACAGCGCGGGTTGAAACGGCAGCCGACCGGGATCCGGCGCGGGTCGGGCGTCTCTCCCTTGAGGATGACCGGCTTAAGGTGCTGGGTCTCCGGTAGCACCGAGAGCAGCGCCGCGGTGTAGGGATGGCGTGGCGCGGCAAGCACCTGCTCGGTCGGTCCACTCTCGACAATGCGGCCGAGGTACATCACGGCGAGCCGGTCCGAGATGTTCCAGGCCAGGCCGAGGTCGTGGGTGACCACGAGCACGGTGAGCCCGAGCTCGTCGCGCAGCGACAGGAGCAGGGCGAGGATCTCCCCCCGGACCGAGGCGTCGAGCGAGCTGACCGGCTCATCCGCAACGATGACCTCGGGTTTCAGCGCGAGGGCGCCGGCGATGACGACGCGCTGGCGCTGACCGCCGGACAGCTCGTGCGGGTAACGCGCGAAGAACCGCTCCGGTGGCCGCAGCCCCGCCAGCGACAGCGCCTCGGCGACCTGAACCTTCTCGTCGCCCGGAACCCGGTGGATGCGCAGGCCCTCGGCCACCGCCTCGTAGACGGTCCGGCGTGGGTTGAGCGCCCCGGTGGGGTCCTGCAGGACAAGCTGAACCTTGCGCCGGTACGCCTTGAGCGCGCTGCCGTGGTAGTCCAGCGGCACTCCGTGGTGGTGAACCTGGCCGCGGTACGGGCGCTCGAGGCCCATCAGGGTCCGGGCCAGTGTGGTCTTGCCGCAACCCGACTCCCCCGCCAGGGCAACGATCTGTCCCTTCTCGACGGCGAGCTCGACGCCGTCGACCGCGCGGACATCGGGGTTGGCGCGGCGGCCGCCGAAGCCGACGTACAGGTCCCGCGCCTCAAGCACGGGACCGTCCGGGTGCCTCTGCGAGATGATCACAGCGCGGCCGCCTCGGTCTCGGCGACGGTCTCGGCGACGTGCACGCAGGCCGCCGCGCGGCCCGGCCCGGCCTGGCGAAGGCGGATGTCGATCTCCGCGCACATGCCGATCGCCTCGACGCAGCGCGGCCGGAACGGGCATCCACTGGGCAGGTCCCGCGGATCGGGCGGATCGCCGGGCAGACCCTTCGGGGCGCGGCGCGACGCCGGGTCCCCGATCACCGGGAACGCGGCGGCGAGCGCTCGCGCGTACGGATGGCGTGGCTCAGCGAACACCGAAGCCGCCGGACCCTCCTCCACCACCCGGCCCGCATACATCACCGCGACCCGATCGCATGCGTCCGCCAGCACGGACAGGTCGTGGCTGATCAGAAGCATGCCCATCCCGGATTCGCGCACGAGCGTGCCGAGCAACGACATCACCTGGGCCTGAACCATCACGTCCAGCGCCGTCGTCGGCTCGTCCGCGATGATCAGTTTTGGCCCGCAGGCGAGCGCCATCGCGATCATCACGCGTTGGCGCTGCCCGCCGGAGAGCTCGTGCGGGTAGCTAGTCGCCCGCCACGCCGGCAGGCCGACTTGCTCCAGCAGTTCACGCACGCGTGGCCCGGCCGACCGGCTGTTCGTGTGCTGCAGAACGGCTTCGGCGATCTGGTCGCCCACCTTCTGGACCGGGTTGAGTGCGTGCATCGCACCCTGGAACACGACCGACGCCTGGGACCACCGCACGGCGCGCAGCCGGCCCCAGGACATGGTGAGCACGTCCTCGCCGGCGAGGCGCACCTCGCCGGAGACCTTTGCCGACGCCGGAAGCAGGCGCAGCACCGCACCGGCTATTGTGGACTTTCCGCAGCCCGACTCGCCGGCGAGGCCAACCACCTGGCCGGCCTCGACCGAGAGGTTGACCCCCCGGACTGCCGGCAGGTCGCCCTCGGACCCGCGGTAGGTCACCTCGAGATCGCGGATGTCGAGCAGCGCCATGTCACTCAAGGATTCTCCCTTGGAACGAAGCAGCGTGACGCGCTACCGTCCGCGCATGCCGCACGATCTCGACCCGCCCGTTGCCCCGACCCGGCCCGTCCAGCGGGACCTGCACGGAGTGTCGTGGACCGACGAGTACGCCTGGATGAGTGAACCTGACAGCCCGGAGCTCACGGCGTACCTGCGCGCGGAGCGCGCATTCTACGACTCGACGACGGGGCATCTGGCGGACCTGTCCCAACAACTGTTCGGCGAAGTGGAGCAGCGCCTCCTCCCGACTGATGAGTCAGTCAGTTGGAGGCGCGGTGACCTTTTCTACTACACCCGGACGGTGGCCGGAAGTGAGTACGAGCAGTTCTTGTCAAGCCGTGACCAAGGCGGCCAAGGCCGCGTCCTGCTGGATGAGACAGAACTCGGTCAAAAGGCAGCTGATGGGGATGGCTTTGTCGCAATCGGTCAGCGGGAGGTAAGCCCAGATGGTCAGCTACTCGCCTACTCCGTCGACACGTCTGGTGACGAGGTGTACACGCTCCGCTTTCGGTCGCTCACCGCTGAACGAGACCTGACGCTCGATGACGACCTGTCCGAGATCATCCCGCGCAGCTACTACGGCGGCGCTTGGAGCGCTAACTCAGCGATGTTCTTCTATACAATCCACGATGAGCTGTACCGCCCGTACCAGGTCTGGCGGCATCGCATCGGCACCCCCGCCGCCGAGGACGTCCTCGTCTTCACCGAGGACGACGCGCGCTACGAGCTCACCGTGCGGGCGACCCGTAGCGGAGCGTACATCCTGATCGAGACGGCCTGCCGGGACACGAGCGAGACCTGGCTCATCCCGGCCGCCCAACCCCTCGCCGCTCCGGTCGTCGTCGAACCGCGACGAAAGGGCGTCGAGTACCAGGTCGACCAGGGCGGCGACCACGTCTACCTCGTCACCAACGACGGGGCGACGGAGTACCGGTTGATGCGGGCGCCGGCCACCAACCCGGGCCGTCCTCAGTGGACCGAGGTGTATCCGGCCCGGGCGGGCGAGCGCCTGCTCACCTGCCACGTCCTCGCCGACCACCTGCTGCTCGAGCTGCGCCGCGACGGCTTCCCACTCATGCGCGTCGTCGACCTAACCACTGGCGCGGAGCGCGAGATCCACTCGGACATCCCGGCGGGGCATCTCATGCTGCACCCGGGGTCGGGCTACGACGCCGAGATCGAGTACGGCGCCGGGCGGGCCACCATCAAGGTGGACTCTCTGGTCGAGCCGCCCCGCTGGTACGACATCGACCTGCGTACCGGCGAACGGACGCTCCGCAAGGCGCGCATGGTGCCCAACTACGATCCTGCGTCGTACCGGACCGAGCGCCGCGTCGCCCCCGCGCCCGACGGCACGCTGGTGCCGGTCACGCTCGCGTGGCGCTCCGACACCCCGCTCGACGGGAGTGCGCCGTGCCTGATGTGGGGCTACGGCGCCTACGAGTCGTGCGATGACCCCGAATTCGACGAGGCGCTGTCGAGCCTGCTCGACCGCGGCGTTGTGTACGCACTCACCCACCCGCGCGGCGGTGGTGAGATGGGCCGAGGCTGGTGGCTCGACGGCCGGCTCGCCGCGAAGGCCAATACCTTCACCGACCACATCGCGGTCGCCGACTGGCTAGCTGCCTCGTCGGTTGACGCCTCGTCGGTTGACGCCTCGTCGGTTGACGCCTCGTCGGTGGATGCCTTGTCCGTGGATGCCGCACTGGTCGACGGCTCCCGGATCGCCACCCGCGGACTCTCGGCCGGCGGACTCCTACAGGGCGCGGTCCTCTCCCTCCGGCCGGACCGGTGGCGGGTCATCGTGGCCGAGGTGCCCTTTGTGGACGTGATCAACACCATGCTCGATCCGTCGATCCCCTTGACCATCAACGAACGGGACGAGTGGGGCGACCCCCGCTCGGCGGAGGAGTTCGCGGTGCTGCGCGCCTACTCCCCGTACGAGAATGTCCCCGTTGGCGTGCGGCGGCCGGCCATGCTCGTGACCGGTGCGGTGCATGACCCGCGCGTCATGGTGCACGAGCCGGCAAAGTGGGTCGCCCGCTTGCGCGCGACCGCGTCTCCTGTGGACGGACCGCTGCTGCTGCGGGCCGAGCTTGGTGCCGGCGCTCACACGGGACCGTCGGGCCGCTACGCGCACTACCGGTACGAGTGCGAGGTGTACGCGTTCATCCTCGACGAGCTAGGTTACGCTCGGTAATACCCGTCCCTAATGAGCCTGGTCACGTTCGATCGTTCCGACTGGAATAGGACCTGCTGGCGTTGTCCATCGGGTGACACTCTCGTCACGACGCGGGCGTGGCATGGGTGGCCGAAGTCCGGAACTTGGCCGGGTCAAAGTCTCCGTGCAGGGCTGGCGCGAGCCAGGCCGGGGCGCTGGCACGAAACGTCTCCGGCGCTAGCGCGGCGGCGCCATCGGGGACCACACCAGCGAGGTCATCGGGGAAGTCGGCGAGGTTGGTGCGGTGCACCAGCTCGGGCTCGGCCGGCCAGGCACCGATGACAACAAGCGCCTCGAGCCCTCGCCGTGCCAGGGCCTCCAGGGTCAACGCCGTGTGGTTGAGCGTGCCCAGCCCGGCTCGGGTCACCACCACGACGCCCGAGCCCGCCCCAGCGCCAGGGGCGGCGGCGGCGGGGTCGGCAGCGAGGTCGCCGGCGAGGTCGCCGGCGAGGTCCGCAATCGTCCAGCCGCCGGCGCCCATCGGCACGAGCAACCCGCCGGCGCCCTCGATAAGGACCAGGTCGTGCGTCGCGGCGAGCACGCGGACGGCCGCCGCGACCGACTCCCGGTTGAGCGGCATGAGGCCGGCAACGCGGGCCGCCGCGAGTGGCGCCAGCGGGTCGGGATAGGTGACCAGTGTTCGCGCGGTTGCCGGGGCCGCTAAGCGAACGATGGTGTCTTCGTCCGACTCCGCGGTCGGCTCGAGCGAGGGCTCGACCGCGGGTTGCGCCGACACGGAGCCTTGGATGCCCGTCTGCCCCGGCTTGACCACCGCTACCCGTAGTCCATGCGCCGTCGCGGCAGCGCTGATCGCCGCGGTCACAATCGTCTTGCCCACGCCGGTGTCGGTGCCTGTGACGACCAGTGGCCCGCGCAGCCCGCCGGTCCCGGACCGACTCACCGGATTCCCAGCCGTGAGCGTTGGGCGTGTGGCCGCGCCAGTTGGGGCTCACGGCGCGGGTAGGCGTCCAATGCCCACCACCGCAGGGCCCGGCTGATCATGGCGCGACGGCCGCAATCGTATCCAGCGCGCGGTCGAAGTCCTCGCGCCGCACGCCGACGTTGATGGTGAGCCGCAGCCGCGACTCGCCGTCCGGTGTGGACGGCGGCCGGAAACAGCCCACCGCGACACCGCGAACCCGGCAGGTGAAGGCCCACACCAGCGCCTCCTCCGGTCCGGGCGCACCCACCGACAGCACACCACCGGCCGGCTCGCGCACCTGCAGACCCGCGTCGCGCAGCCGCCGGCACGCCGCCCCAGCGCGATCGGCGAGTTCGGATCGTGCGACCTCGCCGGCCTCGCCGCGGATGAGCTCCAGCGCCGCGAGCGCCCCCGCTGCCACCGATGGCGGCAGGCCCGTGTCGTAGATAAAGGTGCGGGAGGTCTCCACAAGGTGCCGGATGAATGCCCGCGGGCCGGCCACCACGCCCCCCGCCCCGCCGAAACCCTTCGACAGAGTGGCGGTCGTGACGACGTCCGGCTCGCCGGCCAAGCCGGCCGCGGCCACGCCGCCCGCCCCGGCCGGGCCGACCACGCCAACACCGTGGGCATCATCCACGAGGAGCACGGCACCATGCCGGCGGGTCACGACGTGCAGCGTCTCGAGCGGCGCCAGGTCGCCGTGCACCGAGAAGATCGATTCCGTGACCGCCACACCGCCGGTCGCCGGCAGCGCGGCGTCGAGCGATCCCGGGTCCGCATGGGCGTAGACCACGGTCCGCACACCCGTACGCCCCGCCGACGCAAGCCGGCATCCGTCCACAAGAGAGGCGTGATTGTGCGCGTCGGAGGCGATCATCGAGTTGGCGGAGGCGATCGCTCGCACCGCCCCAAGGTTGGCGAGATAGCCCGACGAGTAGACCAATGCCGCCTCGCAGCCGAGGAGAGATGCGAGGCCATCCTCAAGTGCGGCGTGCACCTCCGTGCTGCCGCGGACCAGTCGGGAGGCGGTCGCGCCCAGACCGTAACCCTTGAGGGCCGACATCGCAGCCGCTACCACCTCGGGATGGCTGGATAGACCCAGGTAGTCATTGCCGGCCAGATCGACCAGGCCATCCTCCTCGGGGCGGGGGTGGAGCTCCCGCCGGAGTCCGGCTCTCTCTCGGGCTGCGGCCAACTCGTCCAAAGTGGAGAGCCAGTCTCGTCCCGCCGGGAGATTCACCGGACCGCCTCGTCGATGGCCCCGATGAGCGCGCTCACCATCAGCTCGGTCTCCGAGCGACCAAGGGTGAGCGGCGGCATCAGCACCACCGTGTCCCCCAGCGGGCGAAGCCACACCCCTCGACCGCGGGCCGCCCGGCAAACCGCGGCACCCGTTCGCTCGCCGACCGAGCGGACCTCGACCCCGGTCATCGTCCCGATCCGGCGGACCTCCACGACGCGGTCGTCGTCGGCGAGCGGAGCCAACAGCTGGTCGAGGCGATCCCCCAACGCGGCCGCCTGTGCGACCAGTCCCCGCGACGCGATGAGGTCCAGGTGCGCGTTGGCCGCCGCGCAGCACAGCGGGTTCGCCGTGAAGGTGTGGCCGTGGAAGAACGTTCGTCCCGACGCCGGTGTGCCGAGGAAAGTGTCGTATACCTCGTCGGTCGTGAGCACCGCCGACAAGGGCAGGTAGCCAGCGGTCAGACCCTTGCCGCACGTTAGCAGGTCCGGCACGACGCCGGCGTGCTCGCTCGCCCACATCCGGCCCGTGCGGGCCACCCCGGCGGCGACCTCGTCGCAGATGAGCAGCGCGCCGTGCTCGGTGGCCAGGCGCCGGGCCGCACGCAGGAAGTCGGCGTGATAGGTCAGCATCCCCGCCGCCGCCTGCACCATCGGCTCTACCACGATCGCGCACACCTCGTCGCCGCGCTCATGCAGCAGCGCCGTCAGCTCGGCCACCACCTCGGCGGCACGGTCGACCGGCGTTTGTCCTGCCGCTCGGACCCCGGGCGACGAGACTGGAAGCGTCTTGAGCAGGAGGGGCCGGTACGTGGCGTGGAACAGCTCCATCCCGCCGACGCTGACCGCGCCGAGCGTGTCGCCGTGGTACGCCTCCCGCAGGTGCACGAAGAGCGGGCGCGCACGTCCTGTTTGGACAGAGCGCTGGTACGCCATCTTGAGCGCCACCTCGACGGCGCTGGACCCATCGCCGGCGAAGAAGACCTTCGACAGCACGGGACCGTCCCCGAACGGCGCCGTGGCGAGGAGCTTCTCGGCCAGCTCGATTCCCGGCGGGTGCGTCGCACCGAGAAAGGTCGAGTGGTCGAGCCGATCGAGCTGAGCCTTGATCGCGGCGTCGATCTCCGGCGTGCGGTGTCCGAGCGTCGTTACCCACAACGACGACACCCCGTCCAGATAGCGATTGCCGTCAACGTCGAAGAGCCACGGCCCCTCGGCCCGGTCCACAACGGTCGGCTCGTCGCCCAGCCACAGGCTGTGCTGCGTGAACGGGTGCCACACGGATGCCGCGTCCCGTTTGAGCCACGCCGCGCTGTCCATCGACCGCCCTCCTGGTTTGGTCCAAGGCCGCCGGGTCGACCAGCGAGAATTCTACCGGGGACCACACCGGTCGAGTTGATCACCGCGTCTTGTAGGGTCGTGCCATGTCCACGACCCTTGCCCGTGCCCGCACTCAGGTTCTTGACGACGGGGTCGGCCTCGCCGAGGCCGGTGTCCTCGAGGTGCTCACGCTGCCCGACGAGGACCTGGCCGAGGCGCTGCAACTGGCCCACGAGGTCCGCATGCGGTGGTGCGGACCCGACGTCGAGGTCGAGGGCATTGTCTCGCTCAAGACCGGCGGCTGTCCCGAGGACTGCCATTTCTGCTCGCAGTCGGGCCAGTTCACCTCCCCCGTACGGGCGGTGTGGCTGGACATCCCGTCACTGGTCGAGGCGGCGAGACAGACCGCCGCGACCGGCGCCACCGAGTTCTGCATCGTGGCCGCCGTGCGTGGACCCGACGCGCGGTTGATGGCTCAGGTGCGCGACGGGGTGGCGGCCATCCGCAAAGAGGTGGACATCAATATCGCCGCATCGCTCGGCATGCTCTCGCAGGACCAGGTGAACGAGTTGGCCGCGTTGGGCGTGCACCGCTACAACCACAACCTCGAGACGGCCCGGTCTTACTTCCCGAGCATCGTCACCACCCACTCGTGGGAGGAGCGCTGGGACACGCTGCGCATGGTGCGCGAGGCCGGCATGGAGGTCTGCTGCGGCGGCATCCTTGGTCTCGGCGAGAGCCTGGACCAGCGTGCCGAGTTCGCCGGGCAGCTGGGCGAATTGGACCCGCACGAGGTGCCGCTCAACTTCCTGAATCCGCGCCCCGGCACGCCGCTGGGCGACCGGGACGTGCTCGACGCCAAGGACGCTCTGCGGGCGATCGCCGCGTTCCGCCTGGCGATGCCGCGCACGGTCCTCCGCTATGCCGGCGGTCGCGAGATCACCCTGGGCGACCTGGGTACGCGCGATGGCCTGCTCGGCGGCATCAACGCCGTCATCGTCGGCAACTACCTCACCACGCTCGGCCGGCCGGCCACCGAGGACCTGGCCCTGCTCACCGAGCTGTCGATGCCGGTGAAGGCCCTCTCCGCCACGCTATGAGCTGTCCAGGCGACGACGTGTGGTGCGATCGCTGCGGCGAAGAACTGAGTACGGGTACGCACGAGGTCTGCCTTGTCGCCCGTACCCTTGAACCGCCGAGGTTCTGTCCACTGTGTCGCCGCCGGATGAAGGTGCAGGTGCTCCCGACGGGTTGGTCCGCGACCTGCGCCGAACATGGCGAGACGCGGTCGTAGGCATCACCGCGAGCCACGCTCGGGCAGCCCGTCGGTGTAGGTGGCGGTGAGTTGATGATCCAGCGTGAGCGCGTGGTATCCGCCGGCCGGGGCGAACCAGCGGAGGCCGGCCGGTCCGCCGGCGTACAGGGCAGTTGCGTACGCGTCCGCGGTGGCCAGGTCGGGACCGACCACTGTGGCCGACGCGAGCGCGGTGGATGGCCTGCCGGTATGTGGATCGATGACGTGAGGTCCACGCTCGTAAGAACCGGAGGTCGCCACCGCCGCGTCGGTCGGCTCCAGCACGAGGACGACCGTGTGCGGGTCGCTTGGGCCGTGGATTCCTATGCGCCACGGACCAGTCGGGCCGGTCCCGCGGACGACGACATCGCCGCCACCGGAGATGGCGAAATCGCGTACCCCGGCGTCAAGCACACGCGTGGCGGCCCGTTCGATGCCCCAACCCTTGACGAGGCCGCTCGGGTCGAACCCGCCGGGCAGGGCCCAAGGATCAAACCAGCCGAGGGTCGCAACCGTCATCGCGCCACACCGCCCTACGACCTCGGCGAGAAGGGGCGGGTACGCCGCTGGCGCCAGCTCACCGCGGCGGACCCGCGACACAAGCGAGTCGGCCCGGAATGGACTGAACGCGGTGTCCACGGCCCGCAACTCCGCGATCGCCGCCTCGATTGCGCGGCTGGCACGATCTCCCGACGCCAAAAGGCAGAGGGAGAAGACCGTCCCCATGAGAGGGACGGCGTGCCGAGTGGTCTCGATTCGCGTGGTCATGCGAGCTGGTCCAGCGCAGCCTGTAGGGACCTCAGGTAGCCCCCGCTGGTGAAGGTGGCCCCGGACATGACGTCCACGTCGGCGGATTGTGCGGTCAGTACCTTCTGCCGAAGGCGAGGCACCAGATTCGCGTCGATCCAGCGAGACCGCTCATGCACGGTGGGCAGGATCAAGGCCTCGATCTCGACGATCGCGCCGGCGCTGACGGTGACCCGGACCTGCACTGGGCCATAGTCCGTCTCGACGCGGGGTCCAGTAGCGGTGCCATCGATCAGGGGCCGGTCGGTTTCGTTGGGACCCGACGAAGGGCCGGCGCCGCCGACGGCGCTCGGGAGGTTGGGACCCGCGCCCGGCGCCAGAACGTGCCCAGCCAGCACGTGACCGGCCAGGACGGCGACCGCACCGGCCACCGCTCCGCCGGCACCGATCAGCGCCCGTCGCACGCGGACACCTCCTCACGGCGTACGGGCGAGGCATCGGCTGGGTGCAGCCGGAACGCCTCGACGTGGATCCTATGACGCGGAATGCCGAGGTCCTTTGCGGCGCCGAGCACCACGGCGGCGAACCCGGGTGGACCGCACACATACACCGTGCGGCCGGCGATGTCGGGCACTAGGGAGGCGAGGCGCGAGGCTGTGATCGGCTGCTCGCCACGGTCGCCGACAAGGCAGTGCAGCGTACCCCCGCGGCCGCTGACGGCCGGACCAAGCTCGTCCTGGAAGATCAGATCGTCGTGGTCATGTGCGCGATACAGCACCGCGGGCGCGGCGTCGGGCGGGAGGTCCTCCAGCAAGGCCCGAATGGGCGTGATCCCGACGCCGGCGGCGATGAGCGCCACCGGTCGGCCGGGTTGGCGGGCCGACGCGGTGAACGCGCCGTAGGGCCCCTCCATCAGAACCCGCGTGCCCGGGCGGAGCCGATTCAGCGCGCGACTGTGGTCTCCGACGGCCCGGACGGTGACTCGCAGCCGGCCGCCGTCGAGGACGCCGGATATGGAGTACGGGTGAGCCTGCCACCACAAGCCTCGGGCGAGGAAGCGCCAGTGGGCGAATTGGCCGCCCGCCAGCGGCAACCGATGAAAGGCGCCTTCGATGATTACCGATACGACGCCCGGTGCCTCGGTTACCACGTCGGCGACACGGGGTCGGTACCGCACCGTGCGTACGATGGGCAGCCCGAACCGGAACGCCACCAGAGCACCGAGGACGAGCGCGTAAAGACCCAGCCAGAGCCACTGGACCACCGGATAGCCGACGAAGATCGCGCCATTCGCGATCTGGTGCGGCACGGCGAGCGCGATCCCCCCGTACATGCTCAAGTGCAGAGCCCACCACGACTCGTACCGCAGTCGCCGCCGGATCCGCCACCACGACGCGACGCCAGCGACGAGCATGAGGGACAGGCCTACCGCGGCCAGCGGTACCCACTCGTACGTTGTGACGATCGACCAGAACTGCGCCAGCGCTCCGGTCTCGGCCAACGCGGCGTATGCCAGCGTCACCGTCAGGGCGTGAATGACCATCGTACACAGCGTCCACGGACCTAGCTTCGCGTGTAGTCGCAGTAGCCGATCTAGCCCGAGGGTGGACTCCAGCACCGGTACGCGGGCCGCGAGCAGGAGTCCGAGCATGGCGAGATAGGCGCCTAGCAGGCCGGCCAACTGGCCGGCCGCGAGTGCCACGGTCGCGGCGCCTCCGCCGAGGCTGGGTTTCGTGACCCACCATTGGGCCACCACCGCGCCAAGACACACGCCGGCGAGCGCCACGAGGCCGTCCACCCCTCGTGGTCTGCGCCGCGGCGGCCGTCGGGCGGCCGCGACGATGCGGTTCGGGCGGGCCGTTCCAGACACGATGCCGTCTCCTCCTTGGCTCACACTGGCGAGCCAGGTCGCGCATGGCTGGTTCCCGGCCGAACCATCCTGTGTCGACGACGTGACCTTTCGGGCCTGTGAGCAGGACCACCGTCCCGGATCGCGGAACGTTACTAGCCGGTTGGTTCGCCAAGACGCCGTCGCAGGGCGGCGCGCTGTGCCTCACGGTGCCGCACGCGCTCATGGCCGGCGCCGGCCTGCCGGCCGCGCTGCTCGACACGGACAAGCGTCACATGATCGAGCAGGAGGGCCTCGATGCCTGGGACGTCTGGGAGTTCTCGCAATGGGACACATTCGCCGCGCACATCCGCAAGGGCTTCGAGTACGGCAAGCAGCGCTGCACCGCGTACCCTCGCTTCGTCGTCCAGCGCGACCTCGTTGATTCATTCCTCGACGCCTATCTACCCGTGGTGAAGTCGGTCCGGTTTGGACACCCGCTCGCGGTCTCCACTAAGGACACTGGGCCTGCTGCGGCGCCCATGCCCGAGCTGGACTTCGGCCCGCTCATCAGTGCGGCGAAGGCCGACGAACTGCGGCACAAGGTCGAAGACGCGATCCGCCACGGCGCGATCCCGCTGCACCGCGGCACACTCGAGTCGGGCACATTCCTGCCCGGACAGGACACCTCACCGGAGTGCGTAGGAGGGCGGGCGAGCGTACGCTCACCAACCGTCATCCAAACGCATGGAGGTCGATATGGCACTGGTACGACGTTCGGCAGTGGCTGCGGTCGGCCGGGCCCAGGTCCCTGGGGCGATCCCGCCCCCCGGCATCCCGCACCAGGGCGGCGTCGGCGTCGCACCGGTGCCAGGTGTAGCGGCGGCGGGAGCGCAGCCGGGCACCGTGGCGCCGGGATACGAGATGGCCGCCGCCGTCCCATCGATGCCGGCCAAGGGCTGGGCGGTGGTGACCGGCCTGGGCCTTGCCGGCGCCGGCGCACTCGGGGCGTGGAACATCAACGAACTCATGGCGCCCTCGGTCTTCCAGGTGGGCAACCAGATGTCCACCTTCGCGGCGCTGTTCGTCTTCTCGGCCGCCGTCGAGCGTGTGCTCGAGCCGTTCTCCCGCTGGATGCCTGGCCGCACCGCGCAGGAGCGCTACGAGAAGGCCGTCGCTGATATGGAGAACGGCGTACCGGGTGCCACGAACGCGGCGGCCCACTACAAGGCGGCCGTCGACTCCGCGCGCGCCTCCCGGGGGGTGCTCATGTGGGGCCTCGCCACCGCTGTCGCCACCGTGCTCTCGGCCGGCGGCGGCTTCTACCTGTTACGACTCATCTCGGCGAGCCCGACCTGGAGCGGCGTACCGGTCTGGGCTGACGCGCTCATCACCGGCCTCGTCGTGGGCAGCGGCACCAAGCCGCTGCACGACCTCATCAACCGCAACCAGCGGCAAGCGGACGTGACGCAAACCCCCGTCTAAGCCCCCCAAGATCCGCTCGATCATGAGCTGACCGTCGCAAAACAGCGCCGATCATGACCTCCAGGTCATGATCACGCGGATCTTGGAGGTTAGGCGGAGGCGCGGATTACCAGGTGGGTGTCCAGGACTACCAGCGGCGCCGGGATGTGCTCGCCCCGGATGTGGGCGACGAGCAGGCGGGCCATTTCCCGCCCCATCGCCTCCACCGGCTGATGCACCGTGGTGAGCGCCGGTTCGGTCTGGCGGGCCAGCACCGAGTCCTCGAACCCGACCACCGACACGTCGGCGGGGATCCGCCGGCGATACTTGCGCAGCACCCGCATCGCGCCGACGGCCATGAGGTCGGAGGCGGCGAAGACCGCGTCGAGGTCGGGGTGGCGGTCGAGCAGTGCGCGCATCTCGGTCGCGCCACTGGCCTCGGAGAAGTCGCCGTAGCCCACGCGGGACTCGTCGACCGGCAGCCCGGCGACCTCGAGAGCTTGGCGGTAGCCAGCCAGCCGGGCGACACCTACGCCCATGTCCTGCGGGCCGGCGATGGCGGCCACCCGCTGCCGGCCCCGCGCCAGGAGGTGCTCGACCGCGGCCTGGGCACCACCGACGTTGTCGGCGTCGACGCAGCTCATCTGGTCGCTGACGATCTTCACCCGCCCGCCGGGCTGGCCGCCCACCACGACCGGAAGCCCGCGCTGAGCGAGAAGTGTCGGCAGCGGGTCGTCGCCATGCAGGGAGAGCAGGAGAACTCCGTCCACATGCTGCGGCGTGAGGTGTCGTTCGACCCGTTCCCGTTCGGCCTTGGACTGGGCCATCGCCAACCACAGCTGCAGGGGGGTCTCGAGCAGCATCGAGCTGATTCCGCGGATGATGCCGGCGAAGAACGGCTCGCCGAAGACCCGCTCCTCAGACTCTGAGACGACGAGGGCCACCGAATCGGTCCGCTGGGTGACCAGGGCCCGCGCGGCGCGATTGGGGACATACCCCAGTTCCTGGATGGCCTGCTCCACGGCGGCCTTCGCCGAGGCGGAGACCTGCGGGGAGCCGTTGACCACCCGGGAGACGGTGCCCCGGCCCACGCCGGCGAGGGCGGCGACTTCGTCCAGCGTCGGTCGCCCCGCCGACCGCATCCGCTGGCTCGTTCGCTGGATCGCCACCGTGGTTCCTCCGCGTGCTCAGGTCGTGGCGGCGCCGCGGACCGCGTGCTGGCTACCGCGGGCCGCGCCTGCCGTATGTGATTGTGCCCGTCAGCCTTTCGCGTCGGCACCCGGAGGGGTCGCGTCGAGCAGGCCATGCCGGCGAATCACATCCGAGTACCAGTGGGCGCTGGCCTTGGGGGTACGGGTCTGGCTGACATAGTCGACGTAAACAATACCGAACCGGCGCGTATATCCCTCAGCCCACTCAAAGTTGTCCAACAGGGACCAGGCGAAGTAGCCGCGCAACGGCACGCCCGCGTTGATCGCGTCGTGGCAGGCCTCCAGGTGGGAGTGCAGGTACGCCCGGCGGTCCAGGTCGTTGACCGAGCCGTCGGCGGAGACCTCATCGTCGAACGCGGCACCGTTCTCGGTGATGTAGAGCGGCACCTGTGGGTAATCGCGGCTCACTCGCTGGAGCACCTCGGTCAGACCAGGAGCATCGATCTCCCAGCCCATCGCCGTGACCGGCACGCCGCGTCGCACAAACCGGACGCCTCCGCTGCCTGGGTAGGCCGTGGCCGTGCCGTCACCCCGCCAGTCGAGCGACCCGTCCGGTCCCGGCTCCGGCGCGGCCAGCACGTGGCGGCTGTAGTAGTTGATGCCGAGCATCGACAGCGGCCTGGAGATGATGGCCAGGTC
>Ga0209889_1000090_pt1 | contig 18170 bp, 13 predicted proteins | sample GWRWN1_0_10_FD_187233 | JGI IMG/M metagenome (GOLD analysis project Ga0209889, IMG submission 187233) | Riverbed sediment microbial communities from areas with no vegetation in Columbia River, Washington, USA - GW-RW N1_0_10 (SPAdes)... | ecosystem: Environmental > Aquatic > Freshwater > River >... | reverse complement strand
GCCGGACGCGACGAGTGCGCGCACGGCGTCGAGGATCTCGGCCCGGCCGCCGTAGTTGAACGCCATCGTGAGGGTCATCCCGGTGTTGTGGCGCGTGAGCTCGACGGTCTCGTCCATGCGACGCAGGACCCGCCGGGGGACCCGCCAGTCCCGCCGCCCGATGAACCGCACCCGCACGTTCTTGGCGTGCAACTCGTCCCGCCGCCGCACCAGGAGCGCCTCGTTGAACCCCATGAGATAGCGGACCTCGTCGGGCGGCCGCCGCCAGTTCTCGGTCGAGAACGCCCAGGCGGTCAGCCACCGCACCCCGACGTCGCGGGCCCCCTCGACGGTGTCGAACAGCGCGTGCTCGCCGGCGGCGTGACCCTCGGTGCGGGGTAGGCCGCGACGCTGCGCCCAGCGGCCGTTCCCGTCCATCACGCAGGCGATATGGCCCGGAACACGCCCGAGATCGATGTCGGCGGCCGCGCCTGCGTCGGTCGTGGAGCCGTCGGGGGTCACTCGCGCAAGCTACATCCTGCAACTCGGAGAACGACCCACCCCCTCGAGGGGGTACGACATGGGTGTGGAACGTCTTCGGCGCCTCCCGGTCGTCCGGTCGATCCTGCCGGTGCACGAACGGGTGGGCGCCATCGGCGGGGGCCCGTTGGCGTCGTCGATCGCGCTCGCCGGGTTCCTGTCGCTGTTCCCGCTGCTGCTGGTGGGCGTCGCTGTCCTTGGCTTCGTCTCGGCCGAGAACACGGACTTCGCGTCCGAGGTCGTCGACCAGCTCGGGCTCGAGGGAAAGGCGGCCGATCAGGTCGTCGACGTCATCAACACCGCCGAGGGCAGCCGCCAGGCGGCCACGGTTGTGGGGCTGTTGGGACTGGCGTGGGCGGGCCTCGGGGTGGCCGGGGCGCTCGAGAACGCCCTCAACGCCGCCTGGCAGGTGACCGGCCGGGGTATCACGTCGCGCCTGGTGGGCGCGGCCTGGCTGGTGGGCGCCGGCCTGCTGTTCCTCGGCTCCATGGCCCTCGGGCCGCTGCTCAACGAGCTGCCGGGACCGGCGACCGTCCCCACGGTCGTGGCGGGGTTTCTCCTGGACGTCCTGCTGCTCGTGTGGATGTTCGTGGTCCTCACCAACGTGAACCTCCCGTGGAGAACCCACCTTCCCGGGGCCCTGCTGGGCGGGGTCGGCCTCGAGGTGCTCAAGGTCATCGGATCGGTGTACGTGCCGCGGGCCGTGTCCTCGGCGTCGGCGCTGTACGGATCGCTGGGCGTGGTGTTCGCCATCCTGGCGTGGCTCGCCCTGTCGGCGAGGCTCGTCGTCTACGCCGCGGCACTCAACGTGGTGCGCTACGAGCACGACCACGGCACGGTCACCGTGGAGATCGAGGTCCCGCACATCAGCGGCCAGGTGCCGCTCGGGACCAACCGTGGCGGCGCTGTGTCCGAGTCCGCTAAGAGCCGGCGCCCGTAGGCGCCGGCTCTACGCTGCATGCTTCCCGCTCATGCAGCCTCGCTGCGGGCCGCTCGGGCCCGGGCCTCGCGGATGCGCTTGGCCTCTGGGGATGATCACCGCTGACTGTCCGGCCCGACCCCCACCCACCGCCCCGTGATGGCGTTGGTCTATCGACCGACACTGTCCGGCCCGACCCCCACCCACCGCCCCGTGATGGCGTCGGTCTATCGACCGACACTGTCCAGCCCGACCCCCACCCACCGCCCCGTGATGGCGTCGGTCTATCGACCGACACTGTCATACCTTGTGCATAGCCTGAGCCACGTGCCCCTCGACGTCGTGCCAACCGCGTATGGACGCCCTGCCCTCCTGGCGTTGCGGCGCGCGGTTGCGGCGGCGAAGCAGGGCGATCCCCTGGCCCCGGTCACGGTGATCGTGCCGGCCAACCACGTTGGTGTGGCCGCCCGGCGGGCGTTGGCCAGCGGCTCGCTGGGCCCGGTGAGCGCCGGGGGTGCGGGCGTGGCGGCGGTGACGTTCCTCACCGTCTACCGGCTGGCCGAGTTGCTCGGGGCGGCCCGGCTCGCAGCCGAGCGGCGCCGCCCAGTGTCGACCCCCGTGCTTGCCGCCGCGCTGCGCAAGGTGCTGCGTCACGACCCGGGGCTGTTCGCGCCGGTCGCCGAGCATCCGGCCACCGAGGCCGCGCTCGTGGCCGCCTTCGGGGAGCTGTCGGACGTCTCGCGAGAGGGCCTCGGCGCCTTGGCGGCCGCTGGACACCGGGCAGGCGACGTGGTGCGGCTGTGCCGGCAGGCCAGGACGGCCCTGCGCGACGGCTGGTACGACGAGGCCGACCTCACCGAAGCGGCCATTGACGCCGTGCGAGGCGACCCCGCCCGGGTAGGGCGCGAGCTCGGGCACGTCATCCTCCACCTCCCTCAGGATCTGCTCCAGCGACAGGGTCGCCTCGTCGCCGCAGTGGTCGAGGCATGCCCCACCACGGTGGTCGTCGGCGTCACCGGCGTGGATGGAGCCGACGCCGGCTTGCAGCGCTCACTCGCCCGCCTCGGTGTCGAGGTGCCCACGACCGGTGTGGTCACGCCCCCAGGATCCGACGGCACCACCCGCATGCTCACCGCCTCCGACGCCGACGACGAGGTGCGGGCTGCGGTCCGAGCGGTGGTCGACGCCGCCCGCGCCGGCACTCCGCTCGAACGCATCGCCATCCTGTTCGGCACGCGCGAGCCCTATGGGCGTCTGGTCCACGAACACCTGGCGGCGGCCGGCATCTCCCGCAACGGCGCTGCCGTCCGCCCGCTCGCCGGCAGCGTCGCCGGCCGCACCCTCCTCGACCTGCTGGCCCTACCCGACCACGACTTCAGGCGCGCCGACGTCGTCGGCCTGCTCACCCGGAGCGCCGAGGGGCTCGGTCCCTCGCGGAGTATTCCGACGGCCGAGTGGCAGCGAGTGTCGCGCCGGGCGGGCGTTGTGGCCGGGCGCGACCAGTGGAGTCAGCGGCTGGAGCGGCTGGCCACGGAGCTCGACCGCCGGGCGAGCGACATCGCAGTCGCCGGTACCGATCCACATGATGAGACGGGCGCGGAGAGGCGCCGCGAGGCCTTCGAGCGGCTGCAGCGCCGGGCCCAGCGGGTGCGTGACCTGTCCGCAATCGTGGTCGGGCTCATCGACGACATGACCGAGGCGCAGGCCGCGCCGAGACGCTGGACAACCCGGGTCGGGTGGCTGCGACGGCTCGCCACCAGACTGATCGGCGACGGTGGCCAGCGTGCCGAGTGGCCGCCCGACGAGAAGCGCGCCGCCGACCGGGTCGAGGCCGCGCTCGAGCGACTGGCCTCGCTCGACGGCATCGACGACCCCCCGTCGCTCGAGGTGTTCCGCCGCACGCTCGAACTCGAGCTCGATGCCGATCTGGGCCGCGTCGGCCGGTTCGGCGAGGGCGTGCTGGTCGGGCCGCTGTCGTTCGCGGTGGGCCTCGACCTCGACCTGGTCATCGTTCTCGGGATGGCCGAAGGCACGCTCCCGGCGGCGGTCCACGACGACTCGCTGCTTCCCGACGGCGAGCGCCGCCTTGCAGGCGGCGAACTGCCCCTCCGGCGCGAACGGGTGGGGCGCGAGCAGCGGCGCCTCTTGGCGGCCCTGGCCGCGGCCGATCGTCGTCTGCTGTGCGCACCCCGCGGCGACCTTCGGTCGAGCAGCGAACGGGTCCCGTCGCGGTGGCTGGTCGAACTGCCGGGGTGGTCGCCAGACCACGGCCGCGGGCCCGAGCACGTGCCGTCGTTCGCCCATGCGGTGACCCACATCGAGTTTCCGGCGACGGAGCAGGAGTACCGACTGCGGGCGGGAGCGGGCGCCGATCCTGTCGTCGAAGCCGGCAGTCGCGTGGTCCGGGCGCGCCGCAGCCGCGACTTCACCCGGTTCGACGGCAACCTCGCGGGGGTCGTGGTCCCATCGCCCCTCGACGAGGTGGTGTCGTCCACGCGGCTCGAATCGTGGGCCGAGTGCCCGTTCGCCTATTTCGTCAACCATCTGCTGCAGATCGAACCGGTCGAAGACCCGGCGCGGCAGCTCACCATCTCCGCGTGGGATCGGGGCTCGCTGGTCCACGAGATCCTGCAGGTGTTCGTCGACGACGTGCTCGCCCGCCCGGTCGAGGGGCGGGCCGCTCCCGACCAGCCGTGGTCTCTGAGCGACCATGCCCGGATGCGCCAGCTCGCCGAGCGGGTGTGCGACGACTACGAGGCGCGAGGTCTCACCGGTCGCCCCATCTTCTGGCGACGGGAGCGGGCGCAGATCCTCGCGCTGGCCGATCGCTTCCTCACCGACGACGACACGCATCGGCAGCGCGATGGCAGCCGTCCGGTCGCCGCGGAGCTGCGCTTCGGCTATGGCGACGATGCCGACGGCGTCGGGCCGGTCGTCATGTCGCTCGCCGACGGCCGGAGCCTTCGGTTCCGCGGTTCCGCCGATCGGGTCGACGTCAGTGATGACGGCACGATCCACGTCGTCGACTACAAGACGGGCAAGGCCGACGACTTCCGGCGCCTCGGCCCCGAGAACCCCGACGAGCGTGGCACCAAGCTCCAACTGCCCGTCTACGGCCTGGCCGCGCGCCAGTTCGTCGGCCGACCCGATGCGCCGGTGCAGGCCCACTACTGGTTCATCTCCGACCGTGAAGGCTTCCGGCGCATCGGCTACGCGGTCGACGATCAGGTGCTGGCCCGCGTGGGAGCAACCCTGGCGACCATCGTCGACGGGATCGAGCGGGGGGCGTTTCCGGCGCGGCCCGACGCGTCGAGCACTCCGTGGGTCACATGTCCCTACTGCGACCCCGACGGGCTCGGCGTCGCCGACCTGCGGCGCGAGTGGGAGCGCAAGCGCAGCCATCCGGCCATCGCCGCGTACGCCGAGATGGCGGAACCATGAATGCCGCCGGCGCTCCCACCGCGCTTCCTGGCCACACCGGGGCGGCCGAGGGGACACAGCCAGACGGCGAGGCACGCGACCGCATCGCGGCGGCACTGGACGAGACGCTGTTCGTGGAAGCAGGCGCGGGCTCGGGCAAGACCCGCGAGCTGGTGGGACGCATCGTCAACCTCGTCACCACGGGCACCGCCGGCATCGACGCCGTCGCCGCCATCACTTTCACCGAGAAGGCGGCCAGCGAGCTGCGCGACCGCGTGCGCCGCCAGCTCGGGGCCGAGCTGCACCGGGCCCGGAGCGCTGCCGATTCCACGGTGGCCGATCGCTGCTCCCGGGCCCTCGACGACCTCGACGGCGCCGCCATCGGCACCCTGCACAGCTTCGCCCAGCGGCTGCTGGTCGAGCATCCCATCGAGGCCGGGCTGCCGCCGCGGATCGAGGTGCTCGACGAGGTGGCGTCGACCGTGGCCTTCGACGACCGGTGGGCCGGGTTCGTCGACGAGCTGCTGGCTCACGACGCGATCGAGCGACCGTTGCTGCTCGCCACTGCGGCGGGGGTGCGGCTCGCCGCGCTGCGCGTCATCGCCCTCGCCTTCAACGACAACTGGGACCTTGCGGAAGCCCAGGCGCCATCCGAACCCGTCGAGCCCCCCGAGTGGGTGCCGCGACTCGAGGCCCTACTGGGCGAGCTCGACGATGCCTGCGACGAGCGGCACCACGCCCACGACGACGACACGCTCCACCAGCGGCTGTGCCAGCTCGAGGAATGGGCGCGCCGGGTGCGGGCCGCGAGCGATGAGTACAGCAAGCTGGGCATGCTCTCCAGCGACAGCAGGCCCAATGGTCGGGGGCGAGGCGCCAAGGGCCGCTGGCCCGACGAGTACGACCTCGGTGGCCTGCGCTCCCAAATCGACGACGTGAGCGCCCGCTCCGAGGAGCTGCGCACCGAGGTGGCGCTGGCCGCCGTCACCCGCCTGGCGGTCGAGCTGCGCCGTTTCACCCTCGACGCAGCCGCTGAGCGCCGACAGGCCGGTCGGCTCGAGTTCCACGACCTGCTGGTGCTGGCCCGCCAGATGCTGCGCGGCCCGCATGGTGGTGTGGTCCGCACCACGCTGCACCGGCGCTATCGCCATCTGCTGATCGACGAGTTCCAGGACACCGATCCCATCCAGATCGAGCTGGCGGTGCTGATCGCCGGGCTCGATGCCGGGTCGGGCGGCGACCTGGCGTGGGACCGGGTGGAGGTCCGGCCCGGCCATCTGTTCTTCGTCGGCGACCCCAAGCAATCGATCTATCGGTTCCGGCGGGCGGACATATCGCTGTTCCTGCGGGCCGCCGAGCGCTTCGGCCCGAGCGGACGGCGGCTGGTGCTCACCACCAACTACCGCTCGACGCGGTCGGTCATCGCCGCGGTCAATCTCGTCTTCGGGCGGCTCATCGAGCCCAAGTGGCACGGTGGTGTGCGCTCGCAGCCCGGCTACGAGGCTCTGGTCGCGGTGCGCGACGACTCACCGGTCGGCCCGGCGGTCAGCGTCCTCGGACGCGAGGAGCATGGCGACGAGCCGCCCACCGGGCTGACGGGCGCCGTCCCCGGCCCCATCGGCCCGGAGCGGAGAGCCGGCCGGCTCACCGCCGACGATCTGCGCCGGCGCGAGTCGGTGGAGGTGGCGGCCACCATCCGCCGCGCGCTCGACGAGGGCTGGCTCGTCGACCGCTCGACCGACGCCGACCGCCACGACTGGCAGCCGGCGCGCGCTGGCGACGTCGCCATCCTCGTGCCCACGCGGCTGTCGCTCCCTGCCTTGGAAGACGCCCTCACCCAGGCCGGCATCTCGTACCGGGCCGAGTCGGCTTCGCTGGTCTACGCCAGCCGGCTGGTCCGCGACCTGCTGCTGACCCTGCGCGCCATCGACGATCCGAGCGACGAGCTGAGCGTCGTTGCCGCCCTCCGATCGCCGTTGTTCGGCTGCGGTGACGACGACCTGTTCCGCTTCCGGCACGACCACGGCGGCCGATTCGACCACACGTCCATCCCTCCTGACGGGGTGCCCGACCGCGATCCCGTGGCCCGCGGGCTCGCCTACCTCCGCCGGATGCACGACATCCGGCGATGGCGCTCAGCCAGCGAGCTGGCCGACCAGGTCGTCCGTGATCGACGACTGCTCGAGCTGGGTACCGCCGAGGGTCGACCGCGTGACCTGTGGCGGCGAGTGCGGTTCGTCCTCGACCAGGCTCGGGCCTGGACCGACGCCACCAATGGTTCGCTGCGCCAGTACCTCGAGTGGGTGCGCCAGCAGACCGCCGAGGGCAGCCGCGTTGCCGAGGCGGTGCTGCCCGAGACCGACGACGACGCTGTGCGCATCATGACTGTGCACGCGGCCAAGGGCCTGCAATTTCCCATCACGATCGTGGCCGGACTCTCGACCCGGCCCCAGCGCCGCAGTGCCGGGGCCGAGGTCGCCTGGCCACCCAGTGGGCCGGCGATCATCCGGGTCGGCAACAAGGTGCGCTCGGAGGCCTTCGAGGCCTGGCTGCCGATCGACGAACAGATGTCGCACGACGAGCGCATCCGCCTGCTCTACGTCGCCTGCACCCGAGCGCGTGATCACCTGGTCGTCTCCCTGCACCGCGCCGCCCGGAGATCAGCGACCGACGATCCCACCCGCCTCACCAGCGCCGAGCTGCTCAACACGGCGTTGGGGGATCTGCTCGACCAGCTTCCCGACGCCGCGCCCCCGACGGACACCCTTCCCGCCCGCGACGTCGCCAAGGTCGCCGGCGTCTCGGCCGACGCACCGGTTCCGGCCGGTGCCGCCACCGGTTCACCCCCCGCCGCTCCACTGCCGCCCTTCGACGACTGGCGTCGTGTCCGCGACGCCGCCCTCGCCACCAGCGGCCGCCCACGGACGCTGGCCGCCACCGCACTCACCGACGACGGCCGTCCCGACGCGCTCGACGACCCGGGCTTGCACAAACGGCCCCGCGACCTCGACCTGCCGCCGTGGCAGAAGGGCCGCTACGGCACCGCGATCGGCCGGGCAGTGCACGGGGTGCTGCAGACGATCGACCTCGCCAGCGGAGGCGGCATCGCCGAGGCCGTGGCCGCCCAGGCTGCCGCCGAGGGCGTGAGCGGCCATGAACCACACATCCGGCGGCTGGTCGAGGCGGCCCTGCGATCGCCGTCGGTGGTCGCCGCCGCCGCCGCGCCGCACTGGAAAGAGCTCTACGTGGGCGTACCGGTCGGCGACAGCCGCACCCTCGAGGGATACGTCGACCTGCTGTACCGGGCCGCCGGCGGCCTGGTGGTGGTCGACTACAAGACCGGACCGCGCAGCGTCGATGCCGACCTCACCCCACTGGTCCAGCGATACCGCATGCAGGGCGCCTCCTACGCCCTCGCCATCGCCGACGCCACCCGTGAGCCGGTGCTCGACATGGTCTTCGTCTTCCTGGCGCCGGGCGGTGCGGTCGAGCGCTCCATCCCCGACCTTGCGGAGGCCGTGGCCGAGGCCCGCAGCTTTGCGGCGGCCGCCGATCCCCGACTGGTGTCGACCTGACCGCGCTCCTCGACACCGGCCAAGCCGCGCCCGACACCGAGCTACGGTCGCCGGCGATGCCGCAGCCCGAGGTCGATCAGGCGCCGACCGGCCAGGCGCCGGCGACCGAAAGCCGGGGCCGCAGCGCCGCTGCGCTCCGGCGGGTCGTGTCGGCGCTGCCCGGCGGTGGGGAAGGCCGGCCTGGCCAGGTGGAGATGGCCGAGGCGGTCGCAGCGGCGGTGGCCGAGGGGCGCCATCTGGTCGTGCGCGCCGGCACGGGCACCGGCAAGACGCTGGGCTACCTGGTCCCCGCCATCCTCTCGGGCCGCCGGGTCGTCGTGGCCACCGCCACTCGGGCGTTGCAGGACCAGCTCGCCACCAAGGACCTGCCCTTTCTCGACGAGCACCTCGACCATCCCTTCGAGTGGGCGATCCTCAAGGGTCGCTCCAACTACGTGTGCGTTCAGCGCCTCGCGGAGCTGGCCCCGGCCGCCGGTTCGAGTGGCGCGGATCCCGCCGCGGTCGGGGAGCAACTGGGGCTCGACCACATCGACGGGTTCGCCGAACGGGCCGACCCCGTCGAGCTGGCGCGCCTGTCCGATTGGGCCAGTACGACGTCCACGGGTGACCGGGCCGACCTCGACCACGAGCCCTCCGAGGCGGCGTGGGCCGCGGTGAGCACCACGGCGCGCGACTGCCCCGGCGCCCACCGCTGCCCCCGCGGCGACGACTGCTTCGCCGAGGCCGCCCGGGCGCGCGCCGCCGAGGCCGACGTGGTGGTCGTCAACCAGCACCTCTACGGGGTCGACCTGGTCAGCGACGGCGGGATACTCCCCGACCACGACGTCGCGATCATCGACGAGGCCCACCAGGTCGATGACATCATCTCGGCCACCGCCGGGGTCGAGCTGGCCGCCGGTCGGTTCGCCCACCTCGCCCGGACCCTGCGCGGCATCCTCGCCGACGCGGGCGACACCATCGCCCGGGTCAGCGACGCAGGCACCCTGCTCACCGACGCCCTGGTGGGCCACCGCGACCAGCGGCTCGTGGCGCCGCTCCCCACCGACCTGGCCGACACCCTGGTCCGGCTGCGCAACCGCGTCGAGGAGGCACTGACTGCACTGCGGTCGATCCCCGACGATGCCACTGACGACGCCACGGCCCGGGCCGTGCGGGCCCGCCAGGCGGCGACGACCCTCCTCGACGACATCGACGTCGTGGCCCAACCGGGTGAGGGTCACGTGCTGTTCGTGTCCGGGGCCGAGAGGGCCCCCATGCTGCGGTTGGCGCCGTTGGACGTGGCGCCGCTCCTGCAGCGTCAGCTCTGGTCGCGCCGGCCGGCGGTGCTGACCAGCGCCACCATCGCCCCGGGGTTCGGCGCCCGGCTCGGCCTGCCGGCGGGTTCCGACGAGTCGCTCGACGTGGGCAGCCCGTTCGACTACCAGGCCAACGGCCTCATCTACTGCGCGGCGCGGCTGCCCCGGCCCACCGATCCGCGTTGGGCCGACGCCGCCATCGACGAGCTGACGGCGCTCGTCGAGGCCGCCGGCGGCCGGACGTTGGCGTTGTTCACCAGCTATCGGGCCATGGACCGCGCCGTCGAGGCGCTGCGCGAGCGCCTTCCCTACCCGCTGCTCGCCCAGGGCGACCTCCCCAAGCCGGCGCTGATCGACCGGTTCGCCGGCGATCCCGAGACCTGCCTGTTCGCCACGATGAGCTTCTGGCAGGGCATCGACGTGCCCGGGCCGTCCCTGTCGCTGGTCAGCATCGACCGCCTGCCGTTCCCGAGGCCCGACGATCCGCTCCTGCAGGCTCGCCGGGAGCACGTGGGCGCGGGTGCGTTCGAGGCCATCGACGTGCCGCGGGCCGCCACGCTGTTGGCGCAGGGCGCCGGGCGCCTCATCCGCACCGCCACCGATCGCGGGGCCGTCGCCGTGCTCGATCCCCGCCTGGCGACGGCGCGGTACGGGCCCAAGATCGTCGCCACCCTCCCGAGGATGCGCCGCACCAAGGACCGCGCCGAGATCGAGCGCTTCCTCAGGGAGCTACCCGGCGCCTAGAAGCCGAGTCGGTCCAGGGCGGCCGGGCGCCGTTGCCAGTCCTTGTCGACCTTGACGTGCAGCTCAAGGTAGGCGCCGTCGGGAAGCTGCGAGCGCACCGCGGTGCCGACCTGCTTGAGGACCTCGCCCCGGTGGCCAATGACGATGCCCTTCTGGGACTCGCGCTCCACCAGGATCTCGCAGCGTATGCGTGGCCAGTCCCACTCGGTCACCCGAGTGGCGATCGAATGAGGTAGCTCCTCTCGCGCCACCGCCAGCAGCTGCTCCCGCACCAGTTCGGCCACGCGGAACGCCTCCGGCACGTCGGTGACCATGTCCTCGGGGAAGAACCGTGGTCCGGGCGGCAGTCGCTCGACGACGTGATCGACCAGCTGGTCCACCCCGGCGCCCGTCCGTGCCGACAGCGGGAAGTACTCTGCGAGATCGAGCTCCGCAGCGGCGCGCAACTGCTCCAGCACATCGGCCGGGCGGGCGATGTCGACCTTGTTGACGACGACCACGGCGTCGGCGGGCACGCGCTCCGCCACCCAGCGGTCGCCGCGCCCCAGCGGCTTGGTGGCGTCGAGCACCAGCACCACGACGTCGACGTCGCCGATGGCCGACTCGGCGGCGACATTCAGCCGCTCGCCCAGCGCGGTGCGGGGCTTGTGGATGCCGGGCGTGTCCACGAACACGGCCTGGGCTCCCGGCCGGTTGAGGACCCCCTGGATCCGATGCCGCGTCGTCTGGGGCTTGTCGGAGACGATAGCGACCTTGTGCCCGAGGATGCGGTTGAGCAGCGTCGACTTCCCCACGTTGGGCCGCCCGACCAGGCTCACGAAACCCGACCGGAACTCGGTGCCGGAACCGGGTTCCCGGAGATCGTCCACGTCCCGGACCCTACCGTCGCCTCCGTCGCGGACCTTGCGGTCGGTGGCTCACCGGAACCGTTCGATCCGGACCCGCACCGACACGGCTATGTCATCGAGCCCGGCGACACTACCGAGGGGCGGCGGCACGAAGCGAGGCGGGTCAGCCACGGCCGAGCCCGCAACCACGTCCGGCACCCCGTCAGCGTCGTCGTCCACCAGGCGCAGCTCGATCGTGGTGCGATCGCCCATCCGTCCCAGCGACCGCTCGGCGTCGTCCGCCAGCCGCCGTAGCTGGGCCTTGCTGAGTGCCCCGTTGGCGGCGCGTGACGCGGCGTCGTTCAGCGTCCCCCGCACCGTGGACGTGGCGTACAGGCCGTAGAGCACCTGCACCGCCAGCAGCAGGAACAAGATGAACACCACGAACCCGGCGGCGGTGGGGATCATCCCCACGCCGCGGTCGTCCTTCGACATGCTTCCTGCTCTTGCAGCTTCGCTGCGGGCCGCTCGGGCTTCGACGCGCACTTTCCGCTCTCGGCGCCTTCGGCGCCCGGCCGCTCGGGCCGGGGCCTGGCCTCAGCCGCCGATCTGCTCGATCTGATCGTTGGTCTTCTGCTCGGTGGTGTCCCACATCGACTTGAACCCGACCCACATCAGCGCCCCGAGGAACGCCATTATCAGCACCGCGATCGCGGCCGAGATGACCCCTTCGCCGCGATCGTCTCGAGCAAACCGTGACAATGACATGACTGACTCCTTCACGAGTTGGCGAACATGCTGAGGGCGTCGATGAACGGAACCGCCAGGAAGATGACGCCGGGTACCAGGGCGGCCACGGTTACCGGGATCCACACCTGCTGGCCGCGGCGCTCGATGGTCTCGATCAGCTCTCGATGGACGTCACGGCGGATGGCGCGGGCCTCGTCGCCGATCAGCCGCCCCAGGTCGCCCGCCTGGCGGTTGAGGGCCAGGACCCCGACCAGCCGGTGGAGGGCGTCGACGTCGGCAACCGCCGCCCATTCGCGCAACGCCTCGGTCTCCGACAGCCCTTGGCGGATGCGCCCGACCACGCGCCGGAGGTCCCGGCCGCACGCACCCTTGCCTCGCGCCGCCAGCCGGCTGAGCCCGGCACCCAACGAATAGCCGGCCGCCAGCAGCATGCCGAGCTGCTCCGCCACGACCGGGAGCTCGAGGAAGATGCGGCGCTGCCACGCCTGCGATTCCGCGGCCAGGCGCTGTTCGACCACCAGGAAGCCGACCGAGGGCCCGGTCACGATCAGGAGCAGCGCCACCGGACCCGACTGCTGCGTGGCCGCGGCGAGGACAGTTCCGACCACCAGGCCGACCGCGGCCCATCCCAGTTGGCGGACCCGGAAGGCGGTGACGTCGAGCGTCGAGTCGACTCGCTCGAGCCGCACCGCCAACGCTTCGGTCACGCCCACCGCCCGCGCCACCCGCTCCCCCACGGCGCGGGCCAGGGGCCCGATCAGCTGCCCGAAGGTGTCCGCCGACAGGAGGATGCTGGTGCTCCGCGCCGTCGACCCTCCGGAAACGTACGGCGCCAAGCGGTCGACCAACGGCCGCCGCCGGAACCAGCGGATCCGGCTCAGCAACAGCGTCGACCCTGCAAACAGTGCCAGCGCCACCATCGCCAGGAGCTGAGTCTGGTTCACTCCACCCTCCCCGGCCCCCGCCACTACTCGAAGAAGACCCGCTGCTCTTCCGGCAGCCTGAGCAGCCGTCCGGCCCACACCCAGCACGCCACCACCGCAGCGATTCCGATGACCACCAGCGACTGGCCCCACGGTGTGCCGTAGGCCGCCCGCCCGTTGCCCACCGACATGCCCACCAGTGCCATGCCCACGGGGACGAGCAGCACGAACCGCCGAGCAAAACGCACGCCCGCCTGTTTCGAACGCGCATCCTTGCGGCCCTGCACGTCGATCACGCGGTCCTCGATCAGCGCGTCCAGCCGCCGGTCGAGGTCGCTGCCGCCGACCTCGTGTGCCACCAGCAGCGTCTCGCAGGCGGCATCCGCGGTGGGATCCGCCAGCTGGTTCTTGAGCACCGCCACAGTGCGCTCGAAGTCCGTCGAAAGCAGCCATTCCCGCTGCGCCGCCGCGAATCCCGGACGGAGGCTGGCCGGCGCTCGCTCGCCCGCCTCGAAGAGGGCCTGGGGCACCGACCGGCCGAGGCCCGAAGTCCGGATCCGGATCTCCTCGATCAGCCTCGGCCAGGCCTCTTGGGCGCTGGCCCGCAGCTGCTGGCGGCGCACCCGATAGGACGCGAGCGGCGCAGCCCCGAGGCACAGCGCCAGGACCAGCGCCGGCACGGCCCCACCGAACAGAGCCGCGCCGCCGACGACTCCCAACGCCACCAGCGCCGCGGTGACCAGGACGAACTCCCGCACGCTGACGTCACCGATGCCGGCCTGCACGAGCCAATCCGACGCGCGGCGCCGGGCTCGTGCCCGCCGCGCCACCGGCGGGCCGAGCCGCAGTCCCCGCCAGCCGAACACCAGCGCCGTGTACAAGTAGTAGGTCCCGGCCACAGCACAGAGCGCCACCATGAGGCCGGTCATCAAACCGCTCCGGGAACCTCGAGCCGCGCGAAACCAGCGTCCGCGCGGTCGTCCAAGAGGCGCCGGACGTCGTGGCCGGCGCCGGCCAGCGCCCGTGCGGCCCGCACGGGCAGGTTTCCCGTCCACGCCAATGGCTGGTCCGGGCTCGGCCGCCGGAACACCTCGGTGACCGTGAACTGGGTGGCGTCGAGCCCGCCCTGCAGGTCTTCGACCATGACGACCTCGGTCACCCTCGGACCGACCGCCGTGCGAGTGCAGTGCACGACCACGTCGATGCTCTCGCTCACCAGGGTGTTGAGCGCCCCCAACGGCAGCCCACCCGGCGCGTCCGCGAGCTGGCACACGAACCGCAACCGGGTCAGCGCCTGGCGTGCCGACCCCGCGTGGATGGTCGTGAACCCGGTGACCCCCGACGACAGCGTCAGGAGTAACGGCAGCGCCTCCCGATCGCGCACCTCCCCGACGATGGCCACGTCGGGCGCCATGCGCAGGAATCCCGCCACCAGCCGCCGCAGGTCGACCGGCTGGCGGTCGGAACGGGCGGCGCGGGTCTGCATGTGGGCCACGTTGGGCAGCGGGATGTCGGCCTCGAATACCTCCTCCGCCACCACAACCCGCAGCGCCGGGTCGAGCTCGGCCGCGGTGCACGACAGCAGCGTCGTTTTGCCGGCGCCGGGATGGCCGGCGAACACGATGGAGAGCCGAGCCTGCGCGCACGCCCGGAGGAACGCCGCCACCCGCGCCGTCAGCATGCCCCGCTCGACCAGCTCGTCGAGCGACGCGAACGGGACGCCCGTGAACTTGCGAACGTTCACGAGAACATGCCCACCGCGGGCCACGTCGCCGTGGACGATGTGGACCCGGGCGCCGTCGTCGAGCTGCGCGTCCTGAAGGCCGTCGGCCGGATCCAGCTTGCGGTGGGCACTCGATGCGTCGTCGAGCAGCTTCGTCAGCGTTCGCAGCACATGGTCGTCGTCGTGGAAGACCTCGTCGTGGTACCCCGACGGCCCCCGATGCCGGCGCACGAACACGGTCTGGGGATCGTTCACCATGATCTCCCACACGTCCTCGTCTTCGAGCAGCGGCGTGAGCGGGCCGTAGCGCGCCAGGTTGCGAAAGGCGCGCTCGGCCACCCGATCGGGATCGCCCAGTGCGAACGGCCGCCGGCCGCGTCGGTGGTCGTCGCCCCAGCGCGCCACCTCCTCCGCGATCAGTGCCCTCAGCTTGGCTTCCCCCGCCGGGGACGACATCTCCAGGGCGATGTTCTTGGCCCGCTCCTGGACCAGGCGTTCGATCTCGACCAACGGTGACGGCGTGGCGCCGACGACACGATCGGACCACCACGGGGACGGGGTCATGACCCGCCCTCCCCGTCGGCCTCGGCATCGTCGACCGACCAACTGCCCAAGGATCCGGGCACTACCGCGACCGGCTCGAGCGTTGGCGGCGGGGGCGGCGGCTCCGGCGTTCGGTCGAGCAACGCCCGGACCGCTCCGGTGACCGGGCGGACGATCTGCGGCGGTAACGGTGCGGCGTCGCGCACCAACTCGTCGAGCCGGCGCCGCTCGGGGACGAAGATCGGGGTCGAGGCCAGGGTGACGCCGGGGCAGGCGGCCCTCAGCAGCGTGCCCGCAAGGGTGGCCGCGAGCTCGGCTCGCTGCCGAGGCCCGCGCGGCGCCCGGTTGACGACGGGCACGATCCGGGCGCCGGCGACGCCGAACTCGACCAACTCACGCACGACCTGGAGCTGCGCATGGACCCCGGCCAGACCCGGTAGGCCCACCACCAGGACGATCTCGGCGTCCCGCAGCGCCGTTCGGGCCAGCAGGTTCCGATCCTCCACGTCGAGCGATCCGCACTCTGCTTCGCCCTCGACGTCGGGGTCGACGTCGCTCACCACCACGCGGTAGGTGCGCCGCACTCCGTCGAGGGCGACGGCCAGCGCCCGGGGCCGGAGCGCCGTCCAGTCCCGGTGCCGCCTCAGGCCCAGCAGCAGGTCATAGCCGCGTCCCGGCACCGAGAAGCACACGCTTCGCACCTCGGCGGCGTCGAGTGCCGTGCCCCGGCAAGCCTCGGCCAGCTCCACGACGCCGGGCACCACGTCGCCGGCGTCGTGTAGCAGCGCCTGTTGTGCGTGGAGCGCCAGGTCGGTGAGCACCACCAGCCCGGCATACCGGGGATCGGCCGCCAACCCGGCAGTCAGCGCCATCGCCAGCGTCGAGCGACCGACACCGCCGGACCCGGTCACGGCCACGGACCGACCCCGCCAGCGCGCGGGCGCCGGCTCCACCGGGTCGGGAGGAACCGCCGAGTCGTCGCGCCGGGCGATGGGTTGCGCCACCGCCCGCAGGGCATCCAGCAGGACCCCCCGTTCGACGTCGGCGGGAAGCACCGCCGCGACGCCGAAATCGCGCCACGACCGCGTCGATCGCCCGTCGTCGACGGCTATCACCGCGCAACCGTTCCGGACGGCCAGGTCGATCAGGTCACGGTCGAGCGCCGCCAGTCCCCCGTCGACCAGCAGGGCCGAGAAGGGTCGGCCCGAGCGCAGCCGGGTCCGCACCTCCTCGCCCGACACCGTCTTGATGAAATCGATTGGCAGTGCCGCAGCTGTCGCCCAGCGGGCGACCTGCCCGAACCAGGCGGCACGCGCCCGCGCCAGGCCCAGGACCACGTACCGGTCGGTGGCCATCAACGACCCCCGCTGGATAGGTGCGTGCTTCGAACGAGCGTGACCTCTCCCTCACGCACCGCCTGGATGAGCGGCTCCCGCAACGCAGGATCGGTGATGGTCACCGTGATCGTCAGTTCGCCGGTGGACGCGAAGGACCCACCGCCGCGCTCGGCTGCGTCGATGATCTGCACGCCTTCGGCCACCGCCGTGGTGCCGCTGTCGTCAGTGACGAACACATCGACCAGATCGCCGCTGCGCAGGCGCCCGTCGACCGCCCGATCTCGGGCGATCGAGAACGACAGTTCTGCCGCCGGCCTCGCCTGGCCGGGATCGCTCACCTGGCCTAGCTGCACCAGCTCGCCGTCACCGATCGGACCCAGCGCCACCCGTCCCTCGACGCCTGAAGCGTCGGTGAACGCGGCCGCCGACAACTCGGCCGGCAGCTCGATGGGCTCGAAACGGATGTCGTCGGCGGTGAGCAACTCGCCCGGATGAATGGGCCGGGCCGCCACGGCATAGGACCGGTCGGCCGAGCCCGAGGCCTGCTGCCAAGCCACGAAGGTGCACACGCCGGCGACGGCGACGAGCAGTCCGCCCACGATGGCGCGCGCGCCGGGGAGCCCGGTCCTCGGGTCGATCGTCCGGCGTACGACACCGCCCGACACCGGCGCCTGAACACCGTTGCCCGCCCGCGTCATGACCACCGCGTCACCGCTCGTGTCGCTCGCGTCAACATCGCGTTCGCTGAGCACCTCCCCCAGCGCGGTCCGGCGCCCCACAGGCCGATCGCCTTCCCTCACGAGGCGTGAGGAAGCGACTACACGTTAGCCGACCTGTTCGACTCCGGTGAGGATTAGACCGAAAGATGCCAAAACACCACGCGAGGGAGTAAGGTGTGTGCCGTGAACAGCGACGAGACCGAGTGGCTCTCGACTCAAGAAGCGGCGCGTCGTCTCGGCATCACGCCCCGTACCCTGTACCGCTTCATCGATCATGGCGAGTTGCCCGCCTACAGGTTCGGCCGGGTCATACGGCTACGTGCGCACGAGGTCGACGACTTCATTGGCCGCTCGCGCATCCAACCGGGCGAGCTCGAGCACCTCTATCCCGAGCCGGCCACACGCGGCAGCGACGACGACGGCTGAGCCTGGCAACCGATCCCCGGGCAACCGCGGCGAGGACGAGGCGCGGCCACAGATCCGGGGCCCCGGTGCGTGGCAGCTGTGGACAACTGGGCGAATTCACAGGACACGATCGCTGGCAGCGCGATCGAGACGTCCGATAGCGGCCGTGGTCCCGAGAGTTCGGCCGTCAGTTGGCCGAAGTCCTCGAGCTGACATCGCCGAGGACCTGGATCGACCCGGTATCAGGTGTGGGTTGATCGTCTGGAGCGAATGAAAGCGACGACGCCGCCGGCAACTGCGAGGATCACCACCGCGGCCACCACAAACGGCACAACATTGCTGTCGGAATTGTCGTTGGTGTCCTGGGATGCTGCCTGGTCGGTCTCGGTGGTCGTTGCCACGGTGGTCGTGGTCGAGGCGGTGGTAGTGGGCGTCGCCGCCGTGGTGGCCGGGATGCTGCCGGGTCCACCA
>Ga0209889_1000087_pt1 | contig 18294 bp, 12 predicted proteins | sample GWRWN1_0_10_FD_187233 | JGI IMG/M metagenome (GOLD analysis project Ga0209889, IMG submission 187233) | Riverbed sediment microbial communities from areas with no vegetation in Columbia River, Washington, USA - GW-RW N1_0_10 (SPAdes)... | ecosystem: Environmental > Aquatic > Freshwater > River >... | reverse complement strand
GCGTATGGCGTGCACAGCGGCGTGAATAAAGTTCTCATCGTCAATCGCGAGTGGACACCCGACCGCATCACGGTCGTCCTCTGCGATGAGGCGCTGGGGTTCTAGCCATGCCTGAATCGACGCTGGGTGTCGGGATCATCGGGGTGAGCCCTGTGCGGGGCTGGGCCGCCACCGCCCACATCCCGGCACTGCGCGCGTTGCCGAACTACGAGATCCGGGCACTGAGCGCGCACAGCGCGGAATCCGCCCGCGCAGCAGGCGATGTGTTCGGGGTCAGCGCGGTGTTCTCAGACCATGAGCAGATGGTGACCCAACCAGACGTCGACGTGGTCGCTGTTACGGTCAAGGTCCCGCACCATCGGCAGCTCGTATCCGCCGCACTTGCCGCCGGCAAGGCTGTGTATTGCGAGTGGCCACTTGGCCGCGACCTCGACGACGCGCGCGCGATGGCCGCGCTCGCCGCCGAGCGGGGGGTGCGCACGGTCGTCGGGTTGCAGGCCCGCCAGGCCCCGGCGATCGAGTTCGTCCAAGAGCTGCTCACCGACGGATACGTCGGCGAGGTTCTGTCAACGACCATGATCGGGCTGTCGGTCCCGGGCGACGTCGTGGGCCAGCCCAACGCCTACATGCTCGACAAGACAAACGGGGCCAACGTGCTCACGATCGCCGTTGGCCACAGCCTGGACGTCCTCAACTATGTACTGGGCGAGTTCGCCGACCTGTCGGCCGTGTCGGATCTTCGCAGGCCGTTCATCACCATCGAAGAGACCGGCGAGCAGATTATGAAAACGGCGGCCGACCAAATCGCGGTGATCGGCACCCTCGCGTCCGGGGCGACCGCCAGCATCCACGTCCGTGAGGCAGTGGCCGGCGGTATCGGGTTCCTGTGGGAAATCAACGGCACCGACGGAACGCTGCGGATTACCGCTGCCGCGGCACAGCCGCAAATCTTTCCCTTGACCGTCTGGGGAGCCCACGGGCGGAACGAGCCCGCCGAGCTTGCTGCCCCGGCGGCGCTTACGCAGAAGTGGCCCGCGCTTACCAGCCTGGAAGGAGCGCCCGCCTACAACGTCGGGCGTGTCTACGCGGCGGTCGCGGCAGACATCGACAACGGGACTCATACCGTGCCGGACTTCGCCGACGCCGTCCGGCGCCACGAGGTCATCGCCGCCATCGAGAGTTCCGCGGCATCAGGGGAACGCGTGAAGGCATAGCCCGCTGCGTCAGTCCATGTCGGGATCGTCGAGCGGTGTAGGCCGTCCGATGACGGTCGGGTCGGCGATCTGGTAGCGGCCTGGAGCACCTCGGCGCTGCCGTCGATAGAGCCGTCACATCCTCGCACCCATCCGAAGCCACACGCATTACCCGATCACGGAATCTGTGCCAGAGCCACTTCCACCGAGCCTCATCGAGCGTCGGACTCGTAGGCGCATCGGTCGCGTTCACGGCGCCAACCCGGGCGTTGCGAGTTCTACATCACGCCGAAGCGCTCGTATGTGTCGCCGATCGTCGAGCCGGAACCGAGGTCCTTGCGGACCTGGTCCTCCGTGCGCTTCTTGTCTTCAGCCAGCCCGAGAGCCTGTTCGATCAGATCGGCGGGGACCACGACGACACCGTCGACATCGCACAGCACGAAGTCGCCTGGTCGCACTTCGACGCCGCGACAGATGACGGGCGCGTTCCAGTCGACGGCGTCGAGACGCCCGAGCGAATCGGCTGGGTGCGTGCCTCTGGCCCACACGCCGAAATCGTTGCGATCGCGGATCTGGCTCAGATCGCGGCAATAGCCGTCGACAACCGCCCCGACGGCACCTCTCCGGCGGGCTCGACTCGTGATCAGCTCACCCCAGAACGCGGTGGCGACGTCCGGTGCCGCGACGACCAGGATCTGATCCGCTTCCAGGCCATCGATGGCATCGAACTGGACCTTGTACGGGGCAATCGGCATCTCGTGAACCTCGACCACCCGAAGCGTTGATGCCGTTCCGGCGATGCGTTGCGGTCCGGCGAGACGGTGGATGTCGGGGAGCATGTTCTGGTTGCGCCGGCCCAGGGCGTCGAGGGCGTCCGACACGAGGGCGGTGGACAGCTGCTGGAGGCGCTCGACGCTGTTGCTCATCTGATGGCGCCGCGAACCACGATTTCTGTCAGCGCCCCTAACCGCAACGACATCCATTTCGACGAGGATGTCCATGAGCTGGGATCCAACCGTCGTACGGACCGGGTACGGAGCCGGGATCAGCTCCCGGTAGGTGGCATCAAAAGCCGTGAAATCGCGCCGGAGATCCGCCAGGTGGACCGTCACCTTGACGATGTCGTCGAGACCCAACCCGTCAGCCTCGAGGATCGCCTCGATGTTCGACAACGTTTGCCGTGTCTGGGCCTGGATCTCCCCGCCGACGATCCGTCCGGTAACCGGATCGTGAGGCCCGAAACCTGCCGTGAACACCAACAGGTCGGTCGCGATGGCCTGGCTGTAGGCCGCCTTCGGCGTGGGGCTGCCGGCTGATGAAAGGGGGAAGCGCATGACTCCTCGGCGGCTAGAAGTAGGTCTGGGCGACGTCAACGATGACGCCGTCGTCGACGATGGGGATGAACCGCCACCGATCGAACGTCGTGCACGGGTGGGCGATCGCGGGGGCGAGGATGTCGCCGACCCCGAGGGTCCCCTCGATCCGGTGCCCCTCCCGATGCATCAGGTGCGTGTGATGGTCGTTCGTCGATCTGACGATGGCCTCGTCCACGGTCGGTGAAGTCGTGGAGGATGCCGTACCAGGACAGGGTCGATGTCGCCACCCCGGTCAACCGGCCGATCCGTCGTCGCTTGTGGCAAGCTGCCGTGCCCGCATCATCGCCAGGCTGCCGCCGCCGAGCCCACCGTCGACGGGCAGGACAATGCCGGTGATCCACTGGGCGTCGTCGGAGGCCAGGAAGGCACACGCCGCGGCGACGTCGTTGGGCTCACCGATTGTCCCCAGCGCGGTGAGCGACCCGAGCCGATCGAGCAGGGTCGGGTCCTCCGCGACGCGCTCCGTCCAGGCGTCAGTCCGAATGGGACCGGGTGCCACCAGGTTGACGCGGATCCCCTTCGCCCCGTAGCGAAGGGCGAGGTTCTGGGTGAGGTTCACGAGGCCGGCCTTCGCGGCGCTGTACGCCTCGTGACCGAATGGGTGGAGGCCATTGACCGAGCCGATGTTGATGACCCGGCCGCCATGGATCGAGCCTGCGAGATGGCCGATCGCGGTCTGGACGCATAGGAACGTGCTCGTCAAGGTCGCCTCGATCTGGAACGCCCAATCTGTGTCCGTCATCTTCTCGAATGATGCCTCGCGAGCCACACCGACGTTGTTGACGAGCACGTCCAGGGCGCCATGCTCGTCCAGCGCAGATGCGATCAACGCCGCGACCGCATTCCGGTCGGTGACGTCGGCCACAACCGCCCGGACGGTCGCCCCGGCGCCGCGCAGCCGGTTGGCAGTGAGTTCTGCCGTGGGAAGGTCGAGATCGGCAAGAGTGACCACTGCGCCCTCCGTAACGAACCGCTCGGCGATCGCCGCGCCGATCCCAGTCGCGGCGCCGGTCACAACTGCAGAGCGTCCGGATAGTCGCTGACCGCCCGTCATGGCCGCAGGTCCCCGTCGGCGGCGTGCCTCCGTGCAGGATCAAGTGCGATCCCCGTCCTTCGGTCTGAAGGAACGCCCGTGCGCACCATCGGCGGGTTGCCGGCCTGGCCGATGATCTGCATCGCCTGCGCGAAATGAATGTCCATGGCCTTTGCGGCTCGATCGGGATCCCCGCTCCGGATGGCTTCAAGGACGTCGGCGTGGATCTGTCGCACCGTGTCGACCTCCCCTGTCCGGATCCAGTTCGTGAGGCCTTCCTCGACCGATCTCCGAAGAGGCACGCGGATCGCCTCAACAAGAAGCACGAGCATTGGGTTTCGGCTCGCCCGGGCGATGGCGACGTGGAACGCGGTATCGAAGTCGGCGAAGACCGCCGGCTCTCGCAACGACCCGGCCATGGAATCTACGAGGCGGCCCAGGCCAGCGATCTCGGCTGCCCCTGCTCGGCCGGCCGCGAGACTCGCCGCCTCCACTTCTAGCCCGCGGCGCACCTCGAGCAGCTCCTGGATCGAGACCTCACTCAGACGCGCCGCGAACGTGAAGAACTGCTCGAGCGGCATGGATGTCATCCCGCGAACGACCGAACCCACGCCGTTCACCACCTCGACGACTCCCTGGGCCTGGAGCGACTCCACGGCGGTGAGCGCCGCGAACGCCGCGTAGCCGTCGTCGGCCGCGCCCCGGCCGTAGAGGCGGTCGCCATCCTGGACCGGATCCCAGGGCCCGAGACCGTCCCGCCAACCCGTGAACGGCGGCTGCTTGTCGAGGTGGCCGTAGAGCAACACGGTGTCGCCGTCCCCGCCGGTGCTGGCGCCGGCGGCGTCGGTCGGTGGCACGTCGATCAGGAGCAATGGCGTGCGGCCGTCGAGCTCGTGCACCTCGACGGAGGCACCGGCGAGCCCCTCGCCGACATGGCGCTCGCACCACTGGTGCAGGAGCTCGGTGGCGCGGGCCATGTGGCCAGCCTCGTGCCAGCCGGCGTCGTAGGCGACGGAGACGTTGGGGATGCGGATGTAGTCGTGCAGCACGGGGACGATGTCGCCGTCCCATAGCTGGTCGACGTGTCGCGCGGCGGCGTCGGCGTCGAATCCCATGGTCCCGGCCTAACCCACCGGGATCCAGACCAGGGAGCGAGCCGTAACGCGGATGTCCGAGCGCTCCAGCGGCACCTCGATCGGCTCGACCGCCGCCGCCTTGGCAGCCCATTCCTCGTCGATGGCCGCGAGGTCGCGCGCCAGGTCGGACTCGAGCTTGGTGAGCGCCTCCTGACGGTCGAGGGCGCGGTTCTCGGCGGAGCGGACGCGCTGGGCCGCCTCCTTTTGCCGGCTCTGGCCGTCCAGCACCCGGCTCATGTCGCGGGCCATGGTGCGGGCGCTACGGCGGCCGCCGAGCACCGCGCCGAGCAGGCTGCCCGCGCCTGCGACCATCTCGGACTGGCGGCGAGTGTTCTCGGCCGCCTGGGCCTGCGCCACCTTGTCCATCGCGGCCCCCAGTGATTCCCGCGCCTTGGCCATGCGGCTCTCGTACTTGGTTTGCAACGCCACTTGGTCCTGATCCGCACCTTCGGTGGCAGCGGCCGAGCACCGGGCGGCGAACTGCTCGGGCGTCTCGCCCACGCGGCCGACGAGCTCGAGCTCAGGGTTGCGCATCAACCGCATTGTGCGGGTGCGGTAGAGGTGATCGACGAGGGCCTTCTCGGCGCCCGTGAAGAAGGTCTTCTTGGTGAGGGGTGCGTCGGTGAGCAAGTAGCTGGCTCCAGGGGGTCCCTCTGTGCGCAGGTCGCGGTCGTCGTGGTCGACTGCCATGCTTGCGGCCGGGTCGACGGTGGCGCCGAGCGGGAACATCACGGCCTCCCACTCCTCCGTCTCCCGCAGGTCGAGCTTGTCGTCGTCATAAAGAAGGGAAACCCGGGTCACCAGCGACGGGGCCAGCTTGGTCCCGTTGGGGACGGCGCCGACCTGTGCCGCCCACGGAGCGGCGGGAGCGAGCCAACGCACCGGCACGTCCTCCGGGACCGGTGGTGGGACCGGCACGGTCTCGGCCACATCGCTACCGGTCGAAGCAGCACTCGACGCGGCCGCCACGGGAGCCGACGTGGGCTCGGCGACGGCCGGTCCTTCCGTGGCGGCCGTCTCTTCGGCGGCTCTCATGTCCTCGGTGGGGCTGCTCGGCTGGTAGCGGCCTCGCATGAGCGTCGAGATCTGCTCGCGGGTGAGCGGCCCCCGTAGGTACGACATGGCCCAGCGGGTAGTGAACAGCGCCGGCGCCTCGCGTCCCGGTTCGCGCATCATGAACTCGCGCTTGCCGAGCCCGCCGATCACGTCGCCGACATCCTTGACGTCGACCGAGCCGCCGGCCGACGACAGGCCGTCGAGCAGCCGGGCCTTGTCCTGTTCGGTCTGGAGGCGCCCGATCATCCATGTGCCGGCGTTCGACAATCCCTTGTAGTCGACGTCGACCGGGTTCTGGGTGGCCAGCACCGTGCCCACCCCGAAGGCGCGAGCGGTCTTGAACAACGTCAGGATCGGCTTCTTCGCCGGCGGCATCGCGGTTGGTGGCACGAACCCCATCACCTCGTCGAAGTAAACGAGCACGCGCAGCTGGTCGGTACCGGGCTGCCGCCGCATCCAGGTCACGAGCTTGCCGAGCAGCAGGGAGACGACGAACTGCCGCTCCTCGTCCGACAGGTGGGACAGCGACACGATGGCGCAGGCCGGTCGTTCGCCGTCCTGGGCCCGGAGCAGGTGATCGAGATCGATCTCGGGTCCTTCGGCCCAGGCGGCGAAGCTGGGGGAGGCGAGCAAGCCGTTGAGCGTGATCGCCAGCTTCGAGCGATCCTTGGCGGGATAGAAGGCGTCGAGCTCGTAGACCCCAAGCTTGCGGAGGGGCGGGTCCTGCACCTGGCCGACGAGGCGGGCGAGATCGATGTCGTGCCCGGACGACCAGGCATGGTGGACCAGATTGGAGAGCAAGATGTGTTCCTTGCTCGCGAGCGGGTCGGCGTCGATGCCCACCATGGTGAGCAGCCCGGAGACGTACCCTTCGACCTCGTCCGCCACGGTTTCGGCGTCTGCGCCCTCGCCCGGTGGCTCGAGCCCGCCCACGATGTCCAGCGGCACGCCTGAGGTCGACCCGGGCGTGTAGATCGTGAACTCGGCGGCGTCGCGTAACCGGGCGATACGGCTCGGCTCGATGCCCCAGTCGGCCAGGCCGTCGGTCCACTGCTTGGCAACGTCGGCCGGATCGCCACCCTCGACCCAGGGCGCAAAATCGTCGGGTCTCAGCTCGGGGAAGGTCAGCAGCAGGTTCCCGAGGTCGCCTTTGGGATCGACGATCAGCGTCGGGATCCCGGCCAGCAGCGCCTCTTCGATGAGCACGACGCCGAGGCCGGTCTTCCCGGATCCGGTCATGCCGACGATGACACCGTGGGTCGTGAGATCTGCGGCCTTGAACAAAACCGGCTCGCCGTTGCGCTTCCGCGTCTCGGGGTCGAGGTGCTCGCCGAGGAACAAGCGCCCGGCGGGTATGTCGATCACGCGGCCGATCGTACGGCCACCCCCACGGCGATGTGGAGGGTCCGCGTTAGATGCCCCCCGGTCGCCGTGGCTCAGTCGGACCCAGCAGCGCAACGGATGCCTGGTGCTGGTGCACCGATCGCCGTTGGCGCAATATGCACAGCCATGGACAGCACAACAGGTGCCGATCGTCGGATTGCGTCTCAACTGTCGTTGATGCGCCGTGTAGCGGTTGGCCTGGCAGCGCTCGGATTGCTCACGGGTTTGGTGGCTTGTGGCGACGACGATTCGTCATCCAACGGGGGATCGGCCGATCAGCCCTCAAACGGGTCGGGCTCGGCCGACGCCACACTCGAGGTCGACTCGATCGCGTACAGCGACGTGACCGCGCCTGCTGGGGGCACGCTCGAGATCGACAACACGAGCGGAGTCGCTCACACCTTCACCGCCGACGATGGCTCGTTCGACGTCTCGTACGGGGCCGACGAGACGGTCGACGTCGACGTGCCGTCGGAGCCCGGTGACTACCCGTTCCACTGCAAGATTCACGCGTCGATGACCGCCACGCTCACGGTCGACTAGCCGGACGACCTCGCCGGGCAAGTCGCCTCATCCGGCGGTCGACGCAGGCCCGCCGTCACCCACTGTCGCTCGCCACTTATCGCCGCGTGCCTGGTCACCAGGCGCTGCCGCTCCACTAGGTAGACGCGCTTCTCGATGCAAGGCAACCGCCCAGCGTTGTCTACGTTTCTCGCTATGCCCTCGTAGCTCAGGTGGATAGAGCGACCGCCTCCTAAGCGGTAGGCCGCAGGTTCGAGTCCTGCCGGGGGCACCGCCGGGGGCACGGTGTGATGTCGCGAGACATCGGAGACTGATGTCGCGGGACACCGTAGACATCAGGTGTTGTTGATGGGCTGGCAGTCGCGGGTGGGGTCGATGGTGAGTTGGCGGACGAGTTCGCCGTGTTCGGTGAGGACCCGGACGTTGAGGTCGTGGGCGAGGATTAGGACACGTTGGCCGGCGGGGCGGCGGCCGATGTGGTGCAGGCGACTGTCGTAGCGCAGGGTGATGGTGTGGTCGTGTGGTGGGCTGGCCGTGCCCAGCGACGACGCCGTGGTTGCTGGGGGCTCTGTTTGAGCCACCGGCGGCGACGATGCGATTGGGTAGTCCTACCGATGTCCCCGCCGGGAGCCATCCGTAGGGTTGGCGTTCATGGCGATGACGGCGGACATGGTGCTCGACCTCCTGGGGGCCGGTGTACCAGTGGGCCATTCCGTCGTCCTCACCACGCTGTTCACGCACCACCCCAACGACCCTGTCATGGCTGCTGTAGAGCCTGCGGGACCGGGTTCGGCGCTCGATCGCTTCGTCGGAGATCTGAGAACGGTCCTGGCCGGCGGCGTCGGCGAGGAGCCCGACAGAGCGGTCACAGTCGTCGAGGAGCGGGTGAGGGACTCCCTGCATGACGACGGCTTCGTCCTCGACTGTCTCGAAGCGGCCGTGACGGATTCCCGGCCCGTGCGCGGGTTGGTTCACCGCGAGCCGAACGACCTCTCTTTGCGGTCAATCTCGTGCATTGGTCGCCTGGTCTGGCGAGCCCACCGCACGAGCACCGGAACTGGGCGGTGACGGGGTGTCGTGATGAACTCCATCGAGGTGCGGACGTTCACCGCCCATGACGGGAAGCTGGTGACGGAGCGCACCTTCAAGGGACGGCCCCGCCAAGTCCGCTCGGTGCGGCCACCAAACGTCCACCGCGTGCGCAACTTCTCTCGGCGTGACTCGATCACCCTGCACGTCTTCGGTCGATCGGCGCAGCTACCGGACACGATCTGGTACACGGGCGAGGACATCGAGCCACCGATGCGTCGCGGGCGCAGTCCCGAACGGCCGATGCTCCTGCGTATCGAGGCCACTGTCGAGGCGGCCGAACGCATCGGTGGGCTCGCAGCTGTGGAGTTCCTCGAGCGGCTCCTAGCCGTGCTCAGATCGTCGGAGCCGCGACTCGGCGTCGACGCGTCGGGTCGAGGGGAGTGCGGCGCGTGACCAACGAGGAGTTCTCGGTCCCTTCAGTGCTGCGCGACGTTCGCGACTGGGACCCTCCGTCGCTGGCGGACTCAGCTGGCGACCTGCTCGACCATGTCGGTGTCGGCGCGGCCAAGGACCCGATTGACGGTCTCGGCGAGTACCTGGCCAGCCTGCTGGACGCCCTCGAGCCAACCCTGATCCTGTTGTCGGTCTGCGGCTACTCCGCCTCGCGTCTGGTCGTCGCCGGGGCTGACACCCCGGTCGCAGTCTCGCTGCCATTCGACAGCAGGATGCAAGTGACCGGATGGGACCGCGCTGACTGGTCGCCGGCGATCCTCCACGAGCTGATCGGTGTACCCGCGTTGGTCGGTCTGGAGGTGTCCAGCCCCTTCCTCGGCGTTCCGCTGACCCGACTTCAAGAGGGTTGGTTCCTCATTCCGGTCAACGGCGCTGCTCCCGCGCTCGACCTCGCCAACCTGCTCGGTGAGCTGGGCGGCGGGCTCGCCACCGCCGAGGAGGAACTGAAGGCCGCCGTTGGTGCCGTCGTGGGAACCGCCGATCTCGCCGGCCTCGCCGGGGAACCGGCACTCCCCAGTGGGTACCTCACGATGTTCGACCCGGCGGGCTGGTCGATAGCGGTCCTCGACGGGGAGAGCGACGCGGTTGCGGCCGGCGATCCCGATGCCGTCGCGTTGGCGGAGCTCGGCGAGGCGACCAGGATGCTGATCGACGATGCGGGGATCGAAGCCTTCCTGGCAGAGGAGATCGAGCGCGACCAGGAGACGCGGATGCCGCTCCGGGACCGGTTCCGGGAGAGTCGAGACGCCCGGCAGCTGCTCCGCCGAGCGATGCGGGGAGCGCGGCGGCGCCACCGCACGCTCGACCCCGATGGCATCCACCGGGCGTTCCGCTTCGGCCGCTCCCGGCGGCTGACGTACACCGAGTTCCTCATCGGCTGCCACGCGGAGGGCGTCGTCGACGTTCTCGATCGGATCAGGCAGCGGACGCTCACATCTCGGTGGGAATTCGACGGCGACGTCCACGGCGAACCCGGGCAGCTCTATCTGATCGCCCGCCGGCCACCGCCCCACCAGGCGATGCAGCCGTTCGAGCTCGTGTTGATCAATCCACCGGCGGCACCCGGCGAGCTCGTGATCAGCTACCGCCGGTGGGGACACGAGCACGGGGTCGCCGGCGTCGTCGACCCCTCGCAGCTGTCTCTCAGCACCGGTCGCGTTGCGCTGCCCCTGCTCGTCGTCGACGGAGCGCAGGAGACCCCGACCCTCGAGGTCAAGCGGTACGGCCTCGACGGGTCGTCAGATCCGCTCGAAGACGAGATCTTCGGCGACACCGGCACGACCGAGGTGCTGCAGATCAGTGGCGTGCAGCACGGTGACGTCCTCGTCCTCGCCGACAGCGCGTCGGGCACGACGGCGGAGCTCGCCATCGTCAAGAACTTCACCGGCCACGACCTGAACCGATTGCTGTCCGCAGGTTTCGCGCTCGGAGTGGCCGCTCCCTTCGGCGATCCGGGGGCACTGGCCGAGACGCTGATCGACACCATCACGTTCGCGCTCGCCGACGGGCCAGGCACACCCCAGGAGGTCCAGCGCACCGACTGGTCAGGCGTTGTGACCGGACCGTTTCCGCCGACCGACACCCCGAGAGCCGCTCCTGCGGCCCTCGACATCCCCTCTGCCCGCGGCATCGGGATCCTCCCCGACGACGCGTCGTACCTCTACCTCTGTGGTCCCGCGGGGGGCTTAACGAATCAGCTCGAGACCCGTGCCGCGGACCTTACGGCGAGCGCATCGACCGCGCTGGACAGCATTGCGATACCTGAGGACCTGCCCGTGCACGCGGACGAGAGCTTTCGCGGCGCCATCGCCGCCCACCACGAGGCGACCGGCAACGAGCTGGCCGATCTGATCGACGATTTCGCCGGGACGGCCGGCGCGACCACGATGTGGCACACCTACGGGATGGGCGAAGCGACGCTGCCCAACTACCTGCTCGCCGGAAACGATCTCCAGCTGTGGCCGGGCGACCCGTTGCGCAACATCCTCACCGATCGCGATCGAGCACCGGCCCTGTTCGCCGTCAACGACCTCGCCGACGCGAGTTCGGGGATCGAAGAGCAGGCGCTCGAAGCTCTGCTCAGGGTGAACGTGTTCGTCGACCGGCGAGCCGAGCTCGTGCTCTACGTCGAGCCGGTCGTTGACGGCGGCGAGTTCACGAACGACCCGGCCTACGGCGCGACGCTGCAGGTTGCCGACGCGCTGGCGTCGCTCGCTGACGGCGGCCAAACACCGACGAACGTCGCCCAGGAACCGGAGGAACCCAAGCAACCCACGACGCCGCGAACGGGCCTCGGCTCGGTGACGCTGCGGGTGGTCGACGACGCCGGCGATCCGCTGGCGCGGGCGATCGTCACGATCACGGGGGAAACGACCCAGTCGGTCAAGAGCGGTCTCGACGGAGCGCTGGCGCTGACTCGACAGAAGCCAGGCAGCTACCAGGCCTTCGCCAGTGACTACCCGGGGCACGAGCCCGGAACGGTCGAGTTCGAGATCAGGGCCGACAGGTCCGTTGACGTCGAGCTGGTGCTCGATCGAATACCGCCACCACCGGAGCTGCCGCCCCTGCGCGGCGCGATCACCGAGGCGTCCGGCTTCTTCGTGCGGGAAGCGCCGGGCGGCGAAGAGCAGATCCTCGGGAAGCTGGACTACACCGCGTACGACGTGACGGTGCTGGAGGCCCGGGAAATCCCCAAATACGGACCCCCTGTCGATGACCTCTGGTTCCGGGTGAGGTTCGCACCGCGCGACTTCGAGCGCGTCGTGACGGAGTACGAAGCGGTGCTCATCGCCGGGGAGCTCGATCCGGCGACCGAGGATGAACCGAGCGGTCTGGAGAAGATCGAGCTGCACACCGCCGCCATCGCCGCCCATCAGGGAACCGAGGCGTGGATCGGACAGGCCGCCTTTGCCGTGGTCGCCACGCCGTGGGACCACTTCCTCGACTTGCTCGCTGACTTCGAGCTCGAGCACGCCGGAGACGACGTGCTGACGCGTTTGTCCCGGCTCCGCCAGATGGGCGAGAACGCTGACGTGTCGGCTAACGACGCAGCCGGATCCGGGGACGATGTCGAGGACCCGATCAACCGCTCAGAGCGGCCCCACGACCCCGACCGATGGTCGCTGCTGTTCGAGTCCAAGCAGGTCGAGCTGCCCGACGGCGAGGTCATCGACATCCACCACTTCCTCCTCGGCGTGGAAGGGTTGATCGACGATGGCCGGCGCTCCGAGGACCGCACCGTCCAGGCGTCGTACGGCCCCCTTTGGGTCAACCTGAGGATCGGGGAGAGCTACTCCGCCCTGACCTGGTCCGGTGACATCGGTGCGGCGGTCGGCGACATGGTGCGCCACGAGAGCGCCGACTGGGAGGCGGCCAAGCCGCGGCAGCCGGACGAGATCCTGGAGTTCTACCTGCGCACCAGAGCACCGGAGTTCGACCTGCTCCCGGACATCGACGCGTGGGGCGCTTACGAGCTCATGCCGCACCGCGACGGCACGGCCCCGGGGTCGCCGACTGCGACCAGCCTGACGGAGCTCGTGACCTGGGTGTACGGCCCACCGGGGCCCTGGACGCCCGAGCACGACGAGTCCCGGGCGGGCTTCCGGGCGAACGGTATCCGGGAGCTCTTGACGCACTACGGGTTCACCGACGCGAGCGGGCTGCTCATGCAGGTCGCGGCGGGCGAGCGCATGGAGGAGCAAGTCAGGATCTTCTCGCCGACGTGGTTCACGATGCAGGCATTGAAGGCTCTGCTGAAGAAGGTGCCCAAGGGCGACGTCAGCGAGGGATCGCCCTGGCCGAACGCGGCGGAGGAGGCGGAGCTGGAGCTCACGAGCGGCCAGATGACTCCTCTCTTCCTCGACTGGCTCGCGCGGCTGGCCGAGCAACACGACGTCGACCTCACGGCGCCCCCACCGTGAACCGGCCGTCCCCGAGGCAGTCCCGGTGACGACCGGCCCGTTGGGAGCCGTGGCTCGAGCGCTGTTCGAAGCCCTTCACCCCCTGGGCGACGCGTTGCGTACGCCGGCAGCGTTCGAACAACTCCTGCGCGACCTTGGCCACGACGGCTCCGTCACCGCCGAGGCGTTGGCCGACCTGGATGTCGCGGCGACGTTCGCCGATCTCATCCCGACCGGTGAGGATCTGGTCGATCGGCTCGACGACCTCGGCCCGGACGACCCCGATCTCGCCGGCGTCGTCGTCGATCTGATCGACCTGGGTCGCGATCTCATCGCCGCGATCGACGAGCTGCGCAGCGTGAACGGCGTGCAGCTGGATCCCAGCCTGGCCGACCCTGGGCTGTGGCAGGACGTGGCGGATGCACTGCCCGGACACCTGCTCGTGCAGTACCTGGAGGCGGAGGTTCCGCTCGTCTACGGACTGCTGCGGTTCGGCGGCGTCATCACCGACATCGAAACCGCCACGGGCACGCGGGAGGTGATCGACGGGTCCCAGCTCGCCCGCATCGCTGCCGACCCGGCCGGCGCCGTCAGCGAGCGGTACGGATGGGGCCAGTCGTCCGGGTTCCGGCATGAGCTACTGCTCGACGAGATCGCCTTGGTGGCCGTCAGCCTGGGACTCGAGGTTCGCACGGGGCCGATCCGGGAGCTGTTGAGCGAACGGTTCTTCGGTACCCGTGCTGCCGGCGCCGCCTCAACTGTCGACGAACTGGTGCTGCCGGTCGTGTCCGGGTTCACCAACGGCGGCTACGTGGACACCGGTCTGGCGTTGGTCCCTGTGCCTGCCAGTCCCGGCCGCGACGTCGACCAGCTGTTCCTCACCAACACCACCGTCGGCGGCGCGGTCGTCGCCCAGCGTTTCTCCGACACCTGGTCAGCGCAGATGAGCGCCGGCCTCAACGCGTCGGGCGTCGTTGGACTGCGGCTGGCACCTGACGGTTCGGCCCTCGAGGACGAGCCGCCGGGCGGTCGCGCCGCGTGGACCTTGGTCGGCGACCCGCCGGCGCCGTGGCTCCTGCTCGGTGGCCTCGTCGAGGTGCGCGGCGTCGAACTGGAGCTGGCCGTCTCCGGACCCGCCGGCGATCCCGAGCTGGTGGTTTCGGTCCTGTGCCAGGACGCGGCCGTGGTGCTCAGCCCCGAGGGGAGCGACTCGTTCCTCCTTCAGCTGATCGGTTCCGCTCCGATGCGGGTCGAGTTCTCTCCGATGTTGGCGTGGTCGTCGCGGACAGGTCTGGCTGTGTCGGGCACAGCCGGGCTGGAGGTCGAGCTGCCGCTGAGCGTCCAGCTCGGTCCGGTGCTGATCGAAGGACTGCACCTGATGCTCACCGGGGGCGGCGATGTGGCGGAGCTTCAGGCGGATGTCACAGCGACCGCGACGATCGGCCCGCTGGTCGCCACTGCGGCGGGGGTCGGCGTGGCCGTCGAGATGGCGCCGGCCGCGGGCGGCACGGGGTCGCTCGGTTCGCTCGAACTGGGTGTGGCCTTCAAGCCCCCGGAGGGAATCGGCGTCGGGATCGACCTCGGGGTCGTGTCCGGTGGCGGGTTCCTCGACATCGACGCCGAGGCGGGCTCGTACGACGGGGTGCTCGATCTCGAGGTGCTCGGGGTGGGTATCTGCGCCGTGGCGATCATCGACACGAAGCTGCCCTATGTCGACGGCTGGTCGATGTTCTTCGCGCTGTTCCTCGATCTGCCGTCGATCCAACTCGGTTTCGGCTTCACGCTCACCGGGGTCGGTGGCGTGGCCGGCATCAATCGAGCGATCGATGCCGACGCGCTGGGCTCGGCCGTGCGGTCAGGATCGCTGGACACGATCCTGTTCCCCGAGGATCCGATCGCGGACGCGCCGATCATCATCGACGAGTTCAGAGCGATCTTCCCGCCCGCCGACGGCAGCTACGTGTTCGGGCCGATCGTCCGGATCGGCTGGGGGACGCCGACCTTGATCGAGGCGCAGGTCGGCATCGTCATCCAGCTGCCCGACCCGCTCGTGCTCGTCGTGCTCGGCTCGATCAGCGCCATCCTGCCGAACCCCGACGTGGAGCTCGTGGCCCTCAACCTCGACGTGGCAGGCGTGATCGACTTCCAGGCCGGGACGCTCGCCATCGACGCGAGCCTCCACGACTCGCATGTCGTGGGGTTCGCGCTGTCGGGCGACATGGCGCTGCGCGCCGACTTCGCCGATGCCCAGGCGTTCCTCATGTCGGTGGGTGGGTTCCACCCTCGGTTCGACCCTCCGGGCGACTTCCCGAGCCTGCGCCCGGTGACGTTCGGCATCAGCGCCGGCTCCGTGCTTCGGATCGACTTCCAGTCGTACTTCGCGATCACTTCCAACTCGGTGCAGTGCGGGGCCGACTTCACCCTCGATGCCGACGTGATGGGCTTCGGCGTGTACGGCTCCTGCGGGTTCGACGCGCTGATCCAGTTCTCGCCGTTCATGATCATCACGTCGGTGCACTTCGAGGTCAGCATCACGGCCGCCGGCGTCGACCTGATGGGCGTGATGCTGTATGCGTCGGTCGAGGGGCCGAACCGCTGGCATGTCATTGGCACGGCGCACTTCGAGGTGCTCGGGTTCGGCAAGGACATCCGTGTCGACGAAGTGATCGGGTCGAAGGACACCGAGCCGCCGGTCGCGGCGGCCAAGGTCCTCGACGACGTCGTGGCCGCGCTCGCGGTCGACGACGCCTGGACGGTGCTCGAGGCCGCCGACGGCGCGGTCACGCTCCGCGAGATCGACGATCCTGCCGACCCGTTGTTCGCGACGCCCGCCTCGATCATCGAGGTGCGCCAGAGAGTTGTACCGCTCGGCATAACGATCGAGCAGTACGGGAACGCGCCCGTCGGCGACGACTCCAACTTCGATCTCGAGGCGGTCGATCTCGACCCGTCGGGCACGCTCGATGACTGGTTCGCGCCCGGCCGCTTCTTCGCCCTGAGCAACGACGAGAAGCTCGAGGGTCCCGAGTTCGAGCTGATGCGCTCGGGCGTCCGCTTCGGCGGCGGTCCTCCGACCGCGGGACCGGACGTGCTAGTCGACACCGGCTGCCAGGCGTTCGTCATCGATCCCGAGTTCGAGCAAGACATCCCGCTCTACGGGACGCTGTCATTCGGCGGCGTCGCCGGCATCACACTGCAGTCGAGCAGCAACGTCACGTTCACTGCAGTGCAGTCGTACACCGTTGCCACGACGGCTCCGACCTACGTCGTGGTCGACGACGGTGGGACAGTCCTCGGCACGGCCGGCACGTGGACGGCCGCCCATGCGAGCAGCTCGGGACGCTCCGACGTCCACATCGAGCGAGAACTGGCGGTGGTGGGGTGAGCGAGACCCTCTTCCTGCCCTGGATGCGGACCGGCCTGGCCAACGCCGTCGGCGTCGGGGGCGCCGCCGGGTCGAGCTCGCTCAGCCCGAGCGTCAACGTGCTGGCCGACGGTGCCGCGCACGCCGTGCCGGGACCGGAGATACGGCTGCGCGGACCCGGCGATGTTTTGGCGTTGAACCCGGCCGAGATCAAGCGTCGAGACCCCGAGCCGGGCGCGGTCGGTGCCGAGACGACCTTCTTCTGCTCCGTCGAGTTCCACGCACCCGACCTGCCGTGGCGGTACTCGCCATCGGTACCCGGTGGCGACGACCACGTCGCCCCGTGGCTCGTGCTCGTCGTCGTCGAGCTCGGCGACGGCGTCGAGCTGTCACGGAGCGGGACCCGCCTGCCAGAGCTCAGCGTCTCGGACCCCGGCGACCACCTGCCCGACCTGGGTGATTCGTGGGCATGGGCGCATGTGCAGGCCTCGACCTCGCTCGACGGTGGGTTCGCGGCCGTCTACGAGGCCAACCCGTCGGCCTTCACGTCGCGCCTGCTGTGCCCGCGTCGGTTGCGCCCTGACACCAGCTACCTCGCCTGCATCGTCCCCGCCTTCGTAGCAGGGAGGGAAGCGGGACTCGATCACACGCCGAGCACGTCGCTCGATCCGGCGTGGACCACCGCTCCCGTCGAGCTGCCCGTCTACGACTCGTGGGAGCTGTCCGCCGGCGACCGGTTCGACTTCAAGTCGCTGGCCCGGCGCATCGAGCCGGCCGAGCTGCCCTCCGACGTCGGCTTCCGCGACCTCGACCTCACCGACGTCGCCACCGGGATCCGGCCGGTCCACACCCCCGCCACGTTCGTGGGGGCGATGCACGCGCCTGTGGACGCGCTCGTCTACTGGCACAACGACAAGGGCAGGGCGCAGTTCGAACACGACATCCGCGCCCGGCTCGTCACCACGCCGCCCCGCAAGGCCAGTGGCGGCGCCTACGACCCGCTCGTCCATGACCCCGTCGTCGCCCCGCCGGCCCACGGTGCCCCACAGCTCGGCACGAACGTCGTGCCCGACTCCTCCGCGGACGATTCCGAGCCGGGCAAGGTCGCTCCGCAGGTCGGCACGAAGGTCGTGCCCGCCTCGTCCGCCGAGGGCTCCGCGCCGGGCAACGGCGGTCCCGGGCCGATGTCGCCCGATCGCCCGCCGCCTCTGCCCGGATGGTTCGAGGAGCTCAACATCGCTCCCCACCACCGGGCGGTCGCCGGCATCGGGGTCGAGGTCGTGCGCGCCGACCAGGAGTCACTGATGGCGGCGGCCTGGGAGCAGGCCCGCCCCGTGCTCGGCGTGAATCGGACCCTCAATCGCGGCCGGTTGGCCGAGGAGACCGCCGCCCAGGGCGAGCAGAAGTGGAACCGCCTCGACGATGCCGTCGCGGTGTCCATCGCGGCCCCGGCGTTCGTGCAGATGCGAGTCGACGGGACAACGGCGAAGAGGAAGATCGCCGAGAGCGACGCGCCCAGCGCCTACTTCGGCGCCGCGTTCCGCCGGCTCGGGCGCGCCGGTGGGCCGTTGTCGACCGCGGCCGAGGTGGCTGCGGCGAGCGCGCCCGCGGTCGCCATCACCCGGTCTGTGGTGGCAGCCGCGAGCGGGAGCGCTACCGGCGCGATCGACCCGCTGTCGAACGCCTTCCGAACCCGGTACCTGCTTCCCGGCATGGATGTCGGCGCCAACCTCTCCGATCTGACGACTCAGGGCCCGCTCGATGTCGACATCGACATTGCTCACCCG
>Ga0209889_1000083_pt1 | contig 18494 bp, 13 predicted proteins | sample GWRWN1_0_10_FD_187233 | JGI IMG/M metagenome (GOLD analysis project Ga0209889, IMG submission 187233) | Riverbed sediment microbial communities from areas with no vegetation in Columbia River, Washington, USA - GW-RW N1_0_10 (SPAdes)... | ecosystem: Environmental > Aquatic > Freshwater > River >... | reverse complement strand
AGGAGTTTGCGTTCACAACCGAGAACAGCCAGGACGTCGACCAGCGGGCGCTCCCCACCATGGCGGTGGTGCTGGGGGTCGGTGGCGGCGCCTTCGGTGCCCTCGGCGACTTCAACCCCGCCATGCTCGTCCACGGCGAGCAGTCGATCTCGCTGGCGCGGGAGATCCCTGTCGAGGGCGAGATCGAATCGATCACCGAGATCGTGGGCATCTACGACAAGGGGTCGGGGGCGCTGGTGGTTGCCGAGTCGACCGCAACCCTGGTCGGCGACGGCGAGCCGTTGTTCACGAACCGCTCGGGTCTGTTCATCAGGGGCGAGGGTGGCTGGGGTGGCGACCGCGGCCCGTCGTCGACCTTCGCCGTTCCCGAGCGGGCCCCCGACCACGAGGTCACCTACCCCACGCGCATCGACCAAGCGCTGACGTACAGGTTGTCGGGCGACCACAACCCGCTGCACTCCGACCCCAAGTTCGCGGCGATGGCTGGCTTTCCGCGGCCGATCCTCCACGGGCTGTGCACCTACGGCTTCACCGGCCGGGCGTTGCTGCACACGCTGTGCGGCAGCGACCCCGCGCGCTTCCGGACCATGAGCGGCCGCTTCTCCAGCCCCGTGTTCCCGGGTGAGGCGCTCACCGTGCGGATGTGGCGCGAGGGTACGGGCGAGGCCCTGTTCCAGACCGTGGGGCCCGACGGCCGAGTGGTCCTCGAGGCCGGTTCGGTCGGCTTCGACGCCGGTTAGGGCCCCCGCATCAGAACAGCCGCAGGGCGTCGGGCTCGATCCCCCGGAGCGCGTCGTAGTCCACCTCGACACAGGCGATGTCGCGCTGGGAGGCCAGCACCCGTGCCTGCGGCTTGATCCGCTGGGCGACGAAGACGCCCCGCACCGGGCGCAGTAGGGGGTCGCGCTCGAGGAACTCGAGGTAGCGCGCCAGCTGCTCGACCCCGTCGATCTCCCCGCGCCGCTTGATCTCGATGGCGACGGCGTTCCCGTCGGCGTCGCGGCACAGCAGGTCGACGGGGCCGATGTCGGTTGGGTACTCGCGGCGGACCAAACGCAGCCCGGGGGCGATGGCACCGCAGTTGGCAGCCAGCAGCTCCTGCAGGTGGGACTCGACGCCGTCCTTCCACAGCCCCGGGTCGACGCCCAGGTCATGGCTGGTGTCGGACACGACCTGGTGGAGCGTGATCGTGAGCGTCTCGCCCTTGGGGGAGCGGACGGTCCAGACGGCGCGACCCCCGTCGTCGACCGACTCGGTGACCGTGTTCGGCGCGTTCATCCAGTTGAGCGGCTTGTACGCGCCGCCGTCGGCGTGAACCGCCACGCAGCCGTCGGCCTTGACCATGATGAGCCGCCGGGCCAAGGGCAGGTGGGCCTCGAGCCGGCCCGCATAGTCGACGGAGCAATGGGCCACGACCAGGCGCATCGCCGGCGAGGCTAGTTAACGCCGGCCACCGCGCCGTTGTGACAGGTTCCGCCGGATGGTCTCTCGGCGCTGCTGCAGCTGGCGGTGGGTCAGGGCTTCCGTGTCGTCGGCGATGCCGAAGCTGGCCTTGACCCCGCTCATGTCGAGCTCGATACGGCGGGGATCGATGCCTACGTCGGCGGCAATGCGGTCGCCGTGATGGGTGGCGAAGTAGATCGAGATGCTGGCGATCTCACCGAAGATGTCGAGGTCGGGCGCCAGCCGGGCGATGGCCCCGTCAAGGAACACCAGGTTCTTGACGAACAGCATCAGCTCCTTGGGGAACCGGGCACCGATGCCCAGCAACGCCTTCATCACCTGTTGGATCTCGGCCACCAACTGCTCGCCCGACATCGTCGTCGGGTCGACCGGAGGCTGGTCGAGGTGGAGCTCGCGCACCACTTGCTCCAGATCGGTGTCGGGCGGCAGCGCCCCGAGGTCGCGCAAGGCGGCCAGCTGCGCCACGACGTCGTTGGCGGCGCCGCCCATGAGCAGCCGCAGGAACGCCAGCCGGCGGACCTCGTCGAGCCGCCCGGTGATGCCGAAGTCGAGCAGTGCCGTGCGTCCGTCGGGCTGGACGAACAGGTTCCCCCCGTGGAGGTCGCCGTGGAAGATCCCCTTGAGGATCGCCCCCTCGAGCGTGGCGACCATGCCGGTGCGGATCACCGCCTCGGTGTCGACGCCGGCGCCGCGCATGCCGACCACATCGTCGAAGCGGAAGCCGTCGAGCCGCTCCATGACCAGCACGCGGCGGGTGACGAGCTCTGGATGGGGCCGGGGAACGACGTAACCGCGCTGGTCGAGCTCGGCGAAGGTGCGGGCCAGGTCCACCATGTTCTCGGCCTCGAGCCGGAAGTCGAGCTCCTCGGCGATGGTCTGGGCGAACAGCTCGACCAGCGCCGGTGGGTTGGCGAGCGCCGTGACCGGGATGCGGCCCACGAGCTTGGGGGCCAGCCACGCCATCACCCGCAGGTCGTCGCGCACCAGCCGAGCGACGGTCGGCCGCTGGACCTTGACCACCACCTTCTCGCCGGTCCGCAGGGTGGCGGCGTGGACCTGGGCGATGGAGGCGGCGGCCAGCGGGCTGCGATCGATCCAGCGGAAGGTCTGCTCCATCGGCCGGCCCAGGTCCTCCTCGATGACCTGGCGCACGACGCGGAACGGCTCGGCCGGAACCTGATCGCGGCACAGCTTGAACTCGTCCACCAACTCGGGTGGGAAGATGCCCTCGCCCGACGAGATGATCTGGCCCAGCTTGATGTAGGTGGGCCCGAGCCGTTCGGCGGCCACGCGCAGGCGGCGGGAGATGCCGGCCCGGCGGTCCTCCGGCATGCTCGACCGCTTCTCCCGCAACGCCCACAGCGCCAAAGCCGCGCCCAGCCGGCGAGTGACGGTCAGCACGCGACGCCCGGGCGGCCACGGGCCTGGGCGGGTGAGCCGGGGTACCTCGGCCACCACCCGAGCTCGGACGTCGGCCAGGTCCCGCCGCCAGACCAGTGTGGCGGGATCGTCGAGCGTCCACGGCGGGTAGTCGCTGAAGCTGCCCTCGTCGAGGTCGGTAGGGGCGACCATTCAGAGCCTCACGGTTCGAGTCTTACGGACGTCCGCGGGATTGGCACCTCAGGGCCGGACGTGCGCGTCCGTGACGGGCACGCCCTCGGCCCGGAGCCTCCTGGCGTGCTCGACCTCGTGCCCCGGGACCAGACGGCCTGTAGCGGTCACGACCCGCCACCACGGCAAGTCCTGGTCGCTGGTGGCCAGGATGCGGCCAACGGCACGTGCTCGTCCGGGGTAGCCGGCCTCGGCCGCGACCTCGCCGTAGGTCACCACGTCACCGGGACGCAGCGAGGCGAGCACCGCCACCACCGCCTGCTCGAAGGGGGACATGTCCGACACCGGCAGCAACCTAGAGTTCGGCCCATGCGAACGCTGACGGGAGAGGAGGTCGCCACCCACGCCGACCGCGTCGCCGAGCAGGGCTGGACCGTGGTGGAAGACGCTGTCGAGGCGGACCTCATGGACGAGGTGACGGGGGCGCTCGACCGCCTGGAACGCGAGCTGGCGGTAGTCCCCGCCGAGAACGCGTTCGAGGGAACCCGCACGGTGCGCATCTACAACCTGTTGGTGCATGGCGAGGTGTTCGCACGGGTGCCCGTTCATCCCAACGTGCTGCCGCTCGTGGAGCGGGTGCTCGACCCCGGTTGCCTCTTGTCATCGCTCTCGTCCATCGCCATCGGCCCCGACGAGACGCCGCAGCCGATCCACTCCGACGACCAGCTCATCCCCATCCCCAAGCCCCATCCGCCGGTCGTGTGCAACTCGATGTGGGCGCTGACCGATTTCACCGAGGCCAACGGTGCCACGCGACTCGTCCCGGGGACGCACTTCGGTCCCTCGCCCGACTTCGGCCGGGACTACGACTCGATCCCCGCCGAGATGGCGCGCGGGAGCGTGCTGGTCTGGAACGGCAGCCTCTGGCACGGCGGCGGCGCCAACACCACTGGCCAGCGGCGCATCGGGCTGGCCTGTAACTACTGCGCCGGCTACATACGCCAGCAGGAGAACCAGCAACTCGGCATCCCCCGCGACGTCGCCCGACGGTTCGACGAGCGCCTCCAGCGCCTGTGCGGATACGGCATCTACAGCGGGCTCATCGGCCACATCGACAAGCACGATCCGATCGAGCTGCTGCGCGACGGCGACGGCGCCGACATGGTCTGGGACCGGATCTGACCCTCGGGATCGCCCGGGCCCCTCAGCCCCCTCCTGCGGCCGTGATCACCCGCTCGGCCAGGTCGAAGCGGCAGATCAGGAGGTCGGGGAGGTACGGATCCGGCCGGTTGTACACCAGCGGTGTCCCGTCCAGGCGGGAGGTATGCAGGCCCGCGGCGCGGGCCACCGCCACGGGGGCGGCCGAGTCCCACTCGTGCTGGCCGCCACTGTGGGCGTAGACGTCGGCTTCGCCCAGGACCACCGCCATGGCCTTGGCGCCCGCAGAACCGAGCGTGACCAGCTCGCCGCCGAGGGCTTCGGCGATCAGCGTCGCCTCGGCCGGGGGGCGGCTGCGGCTCACCACCACGCGGACCGGACCCGTCCATTCCCGGGGCGGATTGGGCGGCGCGTCCGTGGCCAGGGTCAGGCCCCGGGCGGGAAGCGCGACGGCGCCGGCGACGGGGTCGCCGTCGACCACCAGCGCGACGTGCACGGCCCAGTCGGTCCGGGGAACCTCGCTGAACTCGCGGGTGCCATCCAGCGGATCGACGATCCACACCCGCTCGGCCGCCAGCCGGGCGGAGTCGGAGACGCCCTCCTCGGACAGGACGGCGTCGTGTGGCCGCAGCTCGGCCAGGCGCCGCATCAGCAGCTCGTGCGCCGTTCGATCACCCTCCGCGCCGAGAGCCTTGCCGCCGACTCCCTCACCGCTGAGGCGGGCACGCAGGTCCACCAGCCGTTCGCCGGCTTCGGTCGCGAGCCGGGCGGCGGTCACGTGATCGTCGGTGCCAATGACGGGCATGCTGTCACCTGGATACCAGATCCGACGGAATTGCTTACCAATTAGGTCGCATTTAGCCTGACGCGGTTATGTCCACGAGCGCCCCGACGCATCCCTACTACGAGCTGACGCACCTCCAGGCGCTGGAGGCGGAGGCGATCCACATCATCCGCGAGGTGGTCGCCGAGTTCGAGCGTCCGGTGATGCTGTTTTCGGGGGGCAAGGACTCCGCGGTGATGCTGCACCTGGCGGTCAAGGCATTCGCCCCCGCCCGGCTGCCGTTCCCGGTGATGCACGTCGACACGGGCCACAACTTCCCCGAGGTGATCGAGTTCCGCGACCGCCGCGTGGCCGAGCTCGGCGTTCGCCTGGTCGTGGCCAGCGTCCAGGACGCCATCGATGCCGGCAAGGTGGTCGAGGAGACCGGACCGCGGGCCAGCCGCAACCGCATCCAGACCGTTCCGCTGCTCGAGGCCATCGAGAAGCACGGCTTCGACGCCGTGTTCGGCGGCGCCCGGCGCGACGAGGAGAAGGCCCGGGCCAAGGAGCGTGTCTTCAGCTTCCGCGACGACTTCGGTCAATGGGACCCCAAGAACCAGCGGCCCGAGCTGTGGAACCTCTACAACGGCCGGCACCGCAAGGGTGAGCACATCCGTGTGTTCCCCCTGTCCAACTGGACCGAGCTCGACATCTGGCAGTACGTCGCCGAGGGCGTCGAGCTGCCATCGATCTACTTCGCCCACACGCGGCGGGTGTTCCAGCGCGACGGCATGTGGCTGGCCGAGTCGCCGTGGCTCCCGTTGCTCGACGGCGAGGAGATCGAGGAGCGCACCGTGCGGTTCCGTACCGTCGGCGATGCCACCTGCACCGGTGCCATCGAGTCGGCCGCCGTCACGCTGGCGGGGATCATCGAGGAGACCGCGGTCACCCGCATCACCGAGCGGGGCGCCACCCGGGCCGACGACCGCATCAGCGACGCCGGCATGGAGGACCGCAAGCGCGAGGGCTACTTCTGACATGGAGTTGTTGCGCTTCGCGACCGCCGGGTCCGTGGACGATGGCAAGTCGACCCTCATCGGCCGGCTGCTCTACGACTCGAAGGCAATATTCGAGGACCAGCTCGAGGCGGTCGAGCGCACCAGCCTCGCTCGGGGCGACGCCTACACCGACCTGGCGTTGCTCACCGACGGCCTGCGGGCCGAGCGTGAGCAGGGCATCACCATCGACGTCGCGTACCGCTACTTCGCCACCCCCAAGCGGAAGTTCATCATCGCCGACACCCCAGGGCACATCCAGTACACGCGCAACATGGTCACCGGCGCCTCGACCGCCGACCTGGCCCTGGTGCTCATCGACGCCCGCAAGGGCGTGCTCGAGCAGTCCCGCCGGCACGCCTTTCTGGCCACGTTGCTGGGCATCCCCCACCTGGTGGTGTGCGTGAACAAGATGGACCTGGTCGGTTGGTCGCAGGAGCGCTTCGAGGAGATCAAGGCCGAGTTCCGCAGCTTCGCCATGCGGCTCGATGTGCACGACCTGTCGTTCATCCCCATGTCGGCCCTGCACGGCGACAACGTGGTGGAGCGGTCGGCCAACATGGACTGGTACGAGGGGACGTCGCTGCTGCACCAGCTCGAAGAGACCCACATCGCCAGCGACCGCAACCTGATCGACGCCCGCTTCCCGGTGCAGTACGTGGTGCGCCCGCAGGACCAGGTCAACCACGACCTGCACGACTACCGGGGCTACGCCGGCACGGTGGCCGGCGGGGTGCTCAAGCCCGGCGACGAGGTGGTCGTGCTGCCCTCGGGCCTCACCACGACCATCGCTGCCATCGACAGCGCCGACGGTGCGGTCACCGAGGCGTTCGCCCCCATGGCGGTCACGGTCAGGTTGGCCGACGACGTCGACGTGTCCCGCGGCGACGTGATCTGCCGGGTCCGCAACCGCCCGCACGTGGGCCAGGACCTCGAGGCCATGCTGTGCTGGCTGACGCAGGAGGGCGACCTGCGTTCCGGCGCCAAGCTGGCCATCAAGCACACCACCCGCTGGGGCCGGGCGCTGGTGAAGGACCTGCAGTACCGCCTCGACATCAACAGCCTGCACCGCGACGAACAGGCGGACGCCCTGGCGCTCAACGAGATCGGGCGGGTGAGCCTGCGCACGACGGTGCCGCTGTTGTTCGATGAGTACCGCCGCAACCGCGACACCGGCAGCTTCATCCTGGTAGACGAGGCGACCAACAACACGGTGGGCGCCGGCATCATCATCGGTCCCACCGGGGTGGCGTGACCCCCAACGTCGTCTGGCACGCCGGCTCGGTGGCCCGGACCGACCGGGCGTCGGCGGGGGCGACGGTGTGGTTCACCGGCTTGTCGGGCTCGGGCAAGTCGACGGTGGCGGCCGAGGTCGAGCAGTCGCTGGTGTCGGCCGGTCGTCCCGCCTACCTGCTCGACGGCGACAACCTTCGGCACGGGCTGAACGCCGACCTCGGATTCTCGGCCGCCGACCGCGCCGAGAACATCCGCCGGGTCGGCGAGGTGGCCCGGCTCTTCGCCGACGCAGGTGTGGTGGCGCTGGTGCCGGTCATCAGTCCCTATCGGGCCGACCGGGACCGGGCCCGCGCCATCCACGAGGCGGTCGGGCTGCGCTTCGTGGAGGTGTTCGTCGACACATCGCTCGAGCTCTGCGAGTCCCGCGATCCAAAGGGCCTCTACGCCAAGGCCCGCGCCGGCGAGATCATCGGGTTCACCGGCATCGACGATCCCTACGAGGAGCCCGAGCGTCCCGACCTACGGCTCACACCGGCCGACGGTGATCCCCCGGCCCAGGCAGCGCTGGTTCTCGACGTGCTGGACGGGCGCTGACGCCAGCCGCCTGACGCCCGGGACGATAGGTGCCGAAGCAGTGGACGACTATCACCTGCGGGGGACGCGTCACACACCCGCTACCGCACCAGCGGCTTGTACTTGATGCGGTGGGGTTGGTCGGCCTCGGCGCCGAGTTGCTTGCGGCGCCAGGCCTCGTACTCGGTGAAGTTGCCCTCGAACCACCTCACCTGACTTTCGCCCTCGAAGGCCAGGATGTGGGTGGCGATGCGGTCCAGGAACCAGCGGTCGTGGCTGATGACCACGGCGCATCCGGGGAACGCCTCGAGCGCGTCCTCCAGCGCCCGCAGGGTGTCGACATCGAGGTCGTTGGTGGGTTCGTCGAGCAGCAGGACGTTGCCGCCCTTGCGCAGCATCTTGGCGAGGTGCACCCGGTTGCGCTCGCCACCCGAGAGCCCGTCCACCGGCTTCTGTTGGTCGGATCCCCGGAAGTTGAACGACGCCACGTAGGCCCGCCCGTTCACCTCGCGGCCCCCGACCTTGAGCAGGTCGTGTCCGCCGGTGATCTCCTCGTAGACGGTGTTCCGGGCGTCCAGTGCGTCGCGGGACTGGTCCACGTTCGCGAGCGCGACCGAGGACCCGATCGTGATCGTGCCGCCGTCGGGGTTCTCCACACCTACGAGCATGCGGAACAACGTGGTCTTGCCGGCACCGTTGGGCCCGATGATCCCGACGATGCCGGCGCGGGGGAGCGAGAGCGACAGGGCGTCGATCAACAGTCGGTCGCCGTAGCCTTTTGACAGGCCGTCGATCTCGATGACCTGGTCGCCGAGGTGAGGGCCGGGCGGGATGTGGATCTGCAGCCGGTCGGGTCCTCGATCGACGCGCTCGGCCTCGGCCTGCAGCCTCTCGTAGGCCGCGAGCCGGGCCTTGCCCTTGGCCTGGCGGGCCTTGGGCGCCATTCGGACCCACTCGAGCTCGCGCTCCAACGTGCGCTTGCGGGCGCTGTCGGCCCTGTCCTCCTGCTCGAGGCGCGCCCGCTTCTGCTCCAGCCAGCCGGTGTAGTTGCCCTCGAAGGGGAAGCCGCGACCCCGGTCGAGCTCGAGGATCCAGCCCGCCACGTTGTCGAGGAAGTAGCGGTCGTGGGTGATGGCGACCACAGTGCCGTGGTAGTCCCGCAGGAAGCGCTCCAGCCACGCCACCGACTCGGCGTCGAGATGGTTGGTGGGTTCGTCGAGAAGGAGCAGGTCAGGGCGGGACAACAGCAGCCGGCACAGCGCCACGCGGCGTCGCTCGCCTCCGGAGAGTGTGGTGACATCGGCGTCCCCGGGCGGGAGCCGCAGGGCGTCCATGGCAACATCGACGGTGCGCTGCAGGTCCCAGGCACCGGCAGCGTCGATCTTGGCCTCGAGGTCGGCTTGGTGGGCGCCGAGCTTCTCGTAGTCGGCGTCGGGATCGGCCCAGCCGGCCATGACCTCGTCGTATTCGGCGAGCAGCGCCGTCACCTGGCCCACGCCGTCCATGACGTTGCCCTGGACGTCCTTGGCCTCGTCGAGCTGCGGCTCCTGGTCGAGCATGCCCACCGAGAATCCGGGGGTGAGCCGTGCCTCACCGGTGTAGCCGTCGTCGGCCCCGGCCATGATCCGCAGCAGCGACGACTTGCCGGCCCCGTTGGGGCCGAGCACGCCGATCTTGGCGCCCGGGAAGAAGGCCAGGGTGATGTCCTTCAGCACCTCCTTGTCGGGAGGGTGGAACCGACTCACCCTGCGCATCGTGAAGATGAACTGCGCGCTCATGACGCGCGCCGACGGTATCGGCTCGGCCGGTCAGGCCCGAATCTGGCTCAAGCGGCCCGGATGGACTGGATCTGGTCCAGGTGCACCACCACGTCGTCGTCGTCGACGACGAACCAGGCGCTGTCCTTCACGCAGGACAGCAGCCGGCCGCGCCAGAGGGTGGCGGCCGTGCGGACGATCACGTCGATGCCCATCAGGGGACGCAGCGCTTGGGGAGTCAGGGGAGGGCGGTCGACGGCGATGCTCGGGCGCATGCTGACCTCCTGCACTGGGGGTGTACCGGGGTTTACACGTGCGCGTTCGTCGCCTGGTGGATACCCGGATGACCCTCATCGAGAATGCCGGCTCGCCGGTACCATCGGTGACCGTGGGTGACGTACCGCAAGCGACCAACTCGACCACCACACTCGGCCCCAACGCCTGGCTGGTCGACGAGATGTACGAGCAGTATCTCGACGACCCCGCCTCGGTCAGCGAGAGCTGGCGGGACTTCTTCGCCGACTACAAGCGCGACGCCGACCAGCAAGGCGCAGCATCGAACCTGGTGACGACCCCGTCGGCGCCGGCGGTTCCCGCGCCCGCCGCGGCACCCACGACCGCACCCACCCCGCCCGCTCCCGCCAACGGCGCCCAGCCGGCACCCGACGCAGCGGCCGACGCGCCGCCGGGCGAGCCGCTCCGGGGTGCCGCGGCCCGCATCGTCCAGAACATGACGGCAAGCCTCGAGGTGCCCACGGCCACGGGCTTCCGCGACATCCCGGCCAAGCTGCTGGAGGTCAACCGCCGGATCGCCAACGGCTACCTGGGCCGCACCCGGGGCGGGAAGGTCAGCTTCACCCACATCATCGGCTATGCGGTCGTGCGGGCGATCGCCGACACCACGCCAGTGATGCGGTCGACGTTCACGACCGACGCCGATGGCAAGCCGCGCGTCGTCCGCCACGAGCACGTGAACCTGGGAATCGCGGTCGACGTCGAGAAGTCCGACGGCAGCCGTACGCTGCTGGTGCCGGCCATCCGCGAAGCCGACACGCTGGACTTCCGCGGCTTCTGGGGATCGTACGAGGAGATGATCCGCAAGGTCCGTTCCAACAAGCTCAGCCCCGACGACTTCGCGGGGGTCAACGTCACCGTCACCAACCCGGGCACGATCGGCACCGTCCAGTCGGTGCCGCGGCTGATGCCCAACCAGGGGGTGATCGTGGGCGTCGGCGCCATCGACTACCCGGCCGAGTGGCGGGGCGCCGATCCCGTGCTGGTGGCCGAGCTTGGTGCCTCCAAGGTGGTCACGGTCACGTCCACCTACGACCACCGGATCATCCAGGGCGCCGAGTCCGGCCTGTTCCTCAAGCGGATCGAGGAGCTGCTGCTCGGGGCCGACGGCTTCTACGACGACATCTTCCAGAGCCTGGGCGTGCCGTACGAGGCGGTGATGTGGCGCCGAGACGTCAACCCCATCGACCGCGAGCAGACGATGCTCGAGAAGCAGATGGCCGTGGCGACGCTGATCCGCGTGTACCGGGTGCGGGGACACCTCATCGCCGACCTCGACCCGCTGCGGTGGAAAGAGCCCCGGATGGCTCCCGAGCTCGACCCCGCCACCTACGGGCTCACGATCTGGGACCTCGACCGGGAGTTCCTGACCGGCGGTCTGGCGGGACAGGACAAGCTGGCGCTCAGCGAGATCCTCCGGGTGCTGCGCGACGCCTACTGCCGCACGTCGGGCGTCGAGTACATGCACATCCAGGACCTCGAAGAACAGCACTGGATCCAGGAGCACGTCGAGTCGGCCACCGCAGTCGACTTCGAGACCGAGGACCAGCGCCACATCCTGGGCCGGCTCAACGCCGCCGAGGCGTTCGAGAAGTTCCTCGGCACCAAGTGGGTGGGTCAGAAGCGGTTCAGCCTCGAGGGCGGCGAGAGCCTCATCCCCGTGCTGGACGCCATCCTCGAGCAGGCGGCCGACGACGAGCTCGACGGCGCGGTCATGGGCATGTCGCACCGGGGCCGCCTCAACGTGCTCGCCAACATCGTCGGCAAGTCCTACGAGCAGATCTTCAAGGACTTCGAGGGCATCCCCGATCCCACGGCGGTGCAGGGCTCGGGCGACGTCAAGTACCACCTGGGCCAGGCCGGCAAGTTCCAGAGCCGGGCCGGCAAGGAGATCCCGGTCGAGGTGGCCGCCAACCCCAGCCATCTCGAGGCCGTCGACCCCGTGGTCGAGGGCATGGTGTGCGCCCGGCAGGACCAGATCAACGAGCCGGAAGCGTTCTCGGTGCTGCCCATCCTCATGCACGGCGACGCCGCCTTCGCCGGCCAGGGCGTCGTGGCCGAGACCATCAACATGAGCGACATCAAGGGCTACCGGGTGGGCGGCACCATCCACATCATCGTGAACAACCAGATCGGGTTCACGACCACACCGGAGGCGGCCAGGTCGGGGTTCTACGCCAGCGATGTCGGCAAGATCGTGCAGGCGCCGATCTTCCACGTGAACGGCGATGATCCCGAGGCCTGCGTACGCGTGGCCCGGCTTGCGTATGCCTACCGCCAACGCTTCCACAAGGACGTGGTGATCGACCTCGTCTGCTACCGGCGCCACGGGCACAACGAAGGCGACGACCCCAGCTACACGCAGCCGCTGATGTACGCAAAGATCGAGCAGCGGCGGTCGGTGCGGAAGCTCTACACCGAGTCGCTGGTCAAGCGGGGCCACATGTCCCTGGAGGAAGCCGAGCAGGCGCTCGACGACTTTCGCCAGCGGCTGCAGCAAGCGCTGGACGAGACCCGCCAGTCCGCCCCGCCTGCCAATCTGCGAGCCGCCGAGCCGCCGCCTCCCGTCGGTGTGCTGCCGCACATCGAGACCGGCGTCGATCGAGCGGTTCTCGATCGCATCTACGACGGCATGAGCCACTGGCCCGAGCACTTCCGGATCCACCCCAAGCTGGCCAAGCAGTTCGAGACCCGGGACAAGATGGTCCACGACCAGGGCGAGGTCGACTGGGCCACCGCCGAGGCCCTGGCGTTCGGATCGCTGCTGCTCGAGGGCACCGACATCCGGCTGGCCGGTCAGGACTCCCGGCGCGGCACGTTCAGCCAGCGCCACGCCGTGCTCGTCGACCAAACCGACGGGCACGAGTGGGCGCCGCTGGCCAACCTGGGCTCGAACCAAGGCAAGTTCTGGATCTACGACTCGCTGCTGTCGGAGTACGCCGCGCTGGGCTTCGAGTACGGCTACTCGGTGGCCAACAAGGAGGCCCTGGTGTGCTGGGAGGCGCAGTTCGGCGACTTCGTCAACGGCGCCGGCCCGATCCTCGACCAGTACCTGGTGGCAGCCGAGGACAAGTGGGACCAGATCTCGGGCCTGGTGTTGCTGCTGCCTCACGGCTACGAGGGCCAGGGCGCCGAGCACTCGTCGGCCCGTATCGAGCGGTTCCTCACCCTGGCGGCCGAGGACAACATCCAGTTGGTCAACGCCTCCACCGCCGGCCAGTACTTCCACCTGCTGCGCCGGCAGGTGCGCCGCGACGTGCGCAAGCCGTTGGTGCTCTTCACCCCCAAGTCGCTGCTACGGGCCCGACCGGCGCGGTCCAAGATCGAGGAGCTGACGGGGGGCAGCTTCGAGGAGGTGCTCGACGACCCCTTCGTGGCCGATGCCGCCGCCGGCGACGTGCGACGGCTGGTGCTGTGCTCGGGCAAGGTCGCCCACGATGCGATGGCCGAGCGGACAAAGCGGGGCGCGCCCGTGGCGGTCGTGCGGGTGGAGCAGCTCTACCCGTGGCCGTACGACCGGCTGAGCGAGGTGGTGTCGAGGTACCCGAGCGCCGGCCAAATCGTGTGGCTCCAGGAGGAGCCGTCCAACATGGGCGCCTGGGCCTTCGCGCAGGACCGCTTGGCGGAGCGCTTCGGCGACACCCACGAGATCATCCGCGTGAGCCGCCACGAGTCGGGCAGCGCGGCCACCGGCTCCCACACCATCCACGTGCAGGAGCAGGAAGCAATCATCGACGCCGCGTTGTCGGTCGGTTAGGCGCCCGCCACCCGGCCGCGTTGTGGTCGTCGGCGTCAGCCGATGCCGCTGGGGGTGCCCGGTCGAAGCCGATCGGGCGTGGCTCCTGGCAGGTAGGCGACGAGGTCGTCACGGCTGTCGCCGGTGAACTCACCGGTGACGGGTCGCATGCCAGCGGGCGTCGCCGGCGCGGCCACGCCCGTGAACCCGCTCGGCCCGTTTCGCCAGAGCGACGAGGCAGTGCCGGAATACCAGAACACGTCGTCGTAGCCGTCGCCGTTCGCGTCGAGAACCCTCGTGATGTAGGTCCCGGCGACCCCGGGGGCCGACCCCGCCCGGAAACCCGTCGACTGGCCGTACCAGACCGACTCGGCGCCAGAGCCAGGGGCGTACCAGAAGACGTCGGCGTAGCCGTCGCGGTTGAGGTCACCTGCCATCGGGCTGTACGGGCCGTTGACCGTGATCGGTCTCGACGTGTGCCCCGACGCGCTGAAGTACCAGACCGAGTCGGCGATAGTTCCCCGGCCGTACCAGAGGATGTCGTCGTAGCCGTTGCGGTCGAAATCACCGGTAACCGGCGTGTACGTGCCGTTCACCACGGCCGGCTGCGACCGGATGCCGGACGGGCCCGAGTACCAGATGCCGTCCGTGGCGGTGCCAGGTCGATACCAAAAGATGTCGTCGTAGCCGTTGCCATCGAAGTCACCGACGGCGGGCGTATAGGTGCCGCTCACGGAGAGGGGGACGCCCACACGACCGTTCCCGTCGAACCGCCACAGGGAGTCGGCGACCGTGCCCGGTCCGTACCAGACGATGTCGTCGAACCCGTTGGCGTCGATGTCGCCGCTGAAGGGCGAGTAGATGCCGTTGACCGAGTACGTGGGTGGGGCTTCCGGTGCCGTCACGAACGGGATGGTGATCACCGGCGCGAACTCGCCGACGGCGTCCCGCACGCCGGCGACGAAGAGCTGGTAGGGCACGCCGGGCGTGAGCGGTCGGGCCGGTGTGAGGGTCACGGTGCGACCGGTGCGCGACAGGTTCGCGGCCACGGCCCCGCCGGTGCGCCCGTCGAGCAGGCGGACCGTGTCGCCGGTGACCGACGGACCGAGCAGGTCGCGCCCGAACGTGACGCGCACGGCTGTGGAGGACGGGACCCCCGTGACATGAGGCAACGGGGATGAGGTCGTGATCCACGGGCCTGCGCCCTCTGCCAACGCTTCCCCGGCACGTAGGCGGTAACGAACGACGAGCCTGTGGTTGTCGGAGGCAGAGGCGAGGTCTTTCAATCCGTCATGATTCAGATCGCCGACGGCCACTGCATCGTGATAGTCGAGCCCGTCGGGGGCGATGTTCACGAACTCGGGCGAATCGCTCAGGCCACCGGTCGGGGACTGAGCGACGACAACGACACCGGTGTTTGGATAGGCGACGACGGCATCGCTCAAGCCATCGTCCGTGACGTCCGCCAGTCTCACCGAGTCAGGAGAACCCGCCACCTGAGACAACCCGAGACTGACAGGCTCACCCAATGAACCGTCCGGCTGTTGTAGGAGGTAGGCGAGCCTCGGGGCGCCGCCAGATGTCGACACCACGAGGTCTGGCCTGCCGTCGGCCGACACGTCGTCCACTGCGACTCCGAGCAGAAACTCTCCCGCGGCGGTGGGGTCGAGCGGGACCTTTGGGGCGAACGATCCGTCCGGTTGGCGAGCGTAAATCGTGACCGCGCCGGTGGACAGTGTCGCCACGTCGGTTCGGCCGTCACCCGTGAGGTCACCGGCTGCGAGACTGTTCACCGGGGCCGTCGCGACCGCGGTGGAGACGATGTCGTTCCCGTTCCATGCCAGCTCGCGGATCCCTCCGGGGCCACTTGCGATGAGCTGCTGCGCTCCCCCCTGATCGGGCGGGGTCGCCACCAGGCGATCGACGGAGCCGACCTGGTACAGCGTGGGGTCGCGGAGCCTACCGTCGCCCTGCCATGCCACATCGAGACCGGAGACGGTGGCGAGAGCAACGTCGTCGTCACCGTCGTGGTCGAAGTCACCGGCCGCGACATCGCCCTGGCCGGGGAATGACGCGTGTGTGGGTAGACGTGTCGCAGCGCCGAGCGTTCCGTTCGCTTGCTGAGGCACGACGAACAGCTTGAAGTCGTTCTGCGGGTCGAACGAGGCGCCGGTCGGCACCACCGCGTCGTCACGTCCATCGCCAGTCACGTCAGCTACGGCGACTCCGCGCTCGAACGACCCGAGCGGATGTGAGATGGACTCTTGCCATGCGAGACCACCGACCACTGGACCCGTCAGAGTGATGCCGACCGAATAGGGCCCGGGGCTCGCCGACGCGAGGTAGTTCCGGACCCTGATGCTGTGGCGGCCCGGACCTACCGTTGCTTCGATGGTCTCGACTTCGCCCGCCGAGGTGGTGTCGGAGCTCCCCACCAGCCCGCCCCCGGGACCGTAGATCTCGACGACGGGATCGAGCTCGCGGGCGCGACCGCTGCCCCCGAACCCAGGCGGAGTCACGCTGACCGTCACTTGTGACGCCGCGGGTACGTCGAACGCGAGCCAGTCCTCGTCGAATTCGTAGGCGATCGTCTCGCTGAGCGACGTGTCGACGGTGGGCAGCGACAAGGGGGACGGCAGGTTGGGTGCGTCGCCCAGCCGGTTGGGTGTGGAGACCGTGCCGTGCGGTCCGACGTCGAGCGCGGCCGCGGCATCGACGATGCCGAAACCGTAGGCGTCGTCCACCCCCGCCGGACCTGAGTCGCGTGCCGTGCGGACGAGCTCGTAGGCCACCTTGTCCCAGCTCCAGGCCGGGTGACGTTCGCGCAGCAGGGCGGCGACGCCGGCGACGATCGGCGAGGAGAACGAGGTGCCCGTCATCGAGGCGGTGGCCGGGGTTGGGCCGGCGGCCAGGGCGGTGGTGACGATGCCAATGCCCGGCGCCGCGAGTGTGATCCAGGGGCCGTGGTTCGAGAACCACGCGAACTGGCCCTGGGCGTCGGTAGCGGTCACCGCCAGAACACCCGGGATGGCCGCGGGGAAGCTCGGCACGCCCGCCGATTCGTTGCCCGCGGCCGCCACGACCAGAACGTCGTGGTCGAGGGCGTAGTCGATCGCCTGCTCGAGCGCGGTGCTCGATCCGAACCCGCCGAGCGACAGGTTGATGATGTCGGCGCCGTGGTCGGTGGCCCACGTGATGCCGGTGGCGATGTCGCCGTCGAAGCCCGTGCCGTCGGCCCGGAGCACCTTGACCGGCAGGATCTTGGCGTTCCACGCCACTCCGGCGACGCCGCTTCCGTTGCCCGTCGCGGCGCCGACCACGCCAGCGACCGTCGTGCCGTGCCCGTTGTCGTCGCTCGGGTCGCTGTCGACGTTCACGATGTCGCGGCCGGTGACCAGGTTCGGTGCAAGGTCCGGGTGGTCGCGGTCGACACCCGTGTCGAGCACGGCGACGACGGTGGACGCGCGGGTGTCGGCAACGTCCCAGGCCGTGGGAGCGCCGACCCGGGTGAGGTATGCCTGCTGGCTGGGGTAGCTCGTGTCGTTGGGCACCCGCGACGCCGACCGCACGCGGTTGGGCTCGACCGCCTCGACGTCGGGTTCGGCTGTCAGCTCCGCGGCCACTCCGGCGAGCTCCGGCTCGGCCGCCGTGACCTCGACCGTGTCGGTCCCTGCGATCGGCTCGGCCTCCGCGCCCGTCTGCTCGACGATGGCCTCGGCCTCCGACGAGGGCACGTCGGCAGCGAACGTGACGAGTACCGAGGTGTCGTCCTCCGCGGGCGGGACCCCGGGCGCGCCCGTGATCGACTTCGGCGCGGCAGATGCCGCAGTCTCGGCGGCGGCCTCGGCCGTCTCCGCACGATCGATCCAGGCGCGGGCCGCGTCATCCGGCTCGAGCACCGGCGGCTCGGCGACCATTCCCGCCGGGCCGGCGGCGGCGTGGCGGGCACCATCCAGGGGTGTGGGTGCCACGACTGCGGCCAAGGCCACCACGAGGATGAGGGCGGCGCCCGTCCGCCGCCGGCCCTGCAGCTGTTTCCCCAACACCGTGCCCCCTGCCCCGATCCCGACGGATCCCCCCAGCTGGTGGGGGGCAGATTATGCGCGTGTCGGGCACCAGGCGCCGTTCGGATGTTGTTGACCTAAGAGGTCGGCGGGTCGCGGCCCTCCCTGTCGCTAGGCCCAGACGAGCTGGACGACGAGAAGCGTGACAATCCACGGGATGCAGAACAGGTGGTCTCGGCATATCGATCGGGCGAGCGTGCGCTGTGTTTCGACCGAGTCCCGCTGGGAGGCGAGACGGACCGCGTTCGGAACCGTCCAGGCGGCGGCGATGCCGATGGGCGCAGCGGCCGCGACCGCCGATACCACGCTCACCCAGCGAGGAGCGTCATCGCCCATCGCTTGCAGCACGATGGCGAGCAGGGTTCCCAGCATGGCGGCCGCGACCAGCCGATTCATCGGGCGCGCCTCGGTCGTCACGCGTCGGTAGTAGCCGGCGATCGACGCCAGCACGACCTCGGGCACGTCGCCGTCGCGATAACGCAACACCTGCACGTCGAACATCAAGTCGAACCACAACACCGCGAGGAGGAAGCCAGCACCAGCGGCGACGATCGCCTGCATGCCGGTAAGTCTGGCTCGGGCCGAGGGGCCGGCCCCCGCACCCCGGTGACTCGGCGGGGTATCCCGTGTGCTACCGGATAACCAGGTCGGGATGCCCGACGTCGTTCTGGCTCGTCCTGTCACCTCATGCCGAACAGATCGTCATGCACGGCGGGCACGATCTCTACCAGGAGGATCCCGACGGTGTCGCCGAGCAGGTTCTCTCGTCGCTGGACGGAGGATGACGCCGTCATTGACACGTCGCGGGCGGAGTTTGACGCGTCAGGCGTTTCCCCAAGGCCG
>Ga0209889_1000079_pt1 | contig 18736 bp, 18 predicted proteins | sample GWRWN1_0_10_FD_187233 | JGI IMG/M metagenome (GOLD analysis project Ga0209889, IMG submission 187233) | Riverbed sediment microbial communities from areas with no vegetation in Columbia River, Washington, USA - GW-RW N1_0_10 (SPAdes)... | ecosystem: Environmental > Aquatic > Freshwater > River >... | reverse complement strand
GGCCAGGTTCGCGCCGGTCCGGAACGCGCGGGCTGCCCTGCCTGGGAGCCGGACCGGCACGATCGGCCGGTGCTTGCCACGGGCCCGCAGGTACCCGCGGAGCAGCTCGGCAATCCCGTACACCCGCGGCCCGGCCATGTCGGGCACCAGGCCGGTCGGCGTGCCAAGCGCAAGTTCCACGAGCCGGGCCGCCACCTCCCCGGCGTCGACCGGCTGGAACCGGAACCCGGCCGGCACCGGTACCACGGGCAGCCTGGCCATCTGCCGTACAGTCATCAACATCAGGTCATGGAACTGGGTGGCGCGCAGCGTGGTCCATGGCACGCCTGAGTCGGCCACGGCCCGCTCTGCGGCGAGCTTGGACCCGAAGTAGCCGAACATCGCGCGGTCGATGCGGCTGGCGACCGGGATCCTGTCGGCCCCGACAACCGAGATGTACACCAGGTGCCGCGCCCCCGCCCGCGACGCGGCCCCTGCCAGATGCCGTGCTTTGTCCTCGTCGCCCTTGCTGCTGCCCGCGCAGTGCACGATCGTCTCGGTTCCCTCCGCCGCGGCCTCTATCCCCTCGCCCGTGGCCAGGTCACCGGTCACGAACTCGATACCCTCCCCGCCCTCGCGGCTGCGCCGGCTGAACACTCGCACGTCGTACCCGGCGTCCTGCAGCCGCGGGACGACGAGCCGCCCCAGGGTGCCCGTGCCACCGGTGACCAGGATGGGTGACGCCACGCTTCCTCCTAATTCCGTGACCCGTCAATCCGTCGTGTGTGGGGTCACTTCCATGACACCTGGCAACGGGAAGATGTGACCGATGGACGAGAACGAGTGGCTGGCACATCGCTTCGCAACTCGAAGCTCTCCTCGGTCACGCTGAGGCCCGCCCCGACGACATCCTCGACCGCATCGACGCTCTCGTGCCGCCGGGCACGTCCGCAAATCCCGCCGACAACGGCTGGGTCGCACTCCCGGTCGCGCCCGCCTGGCGCCGCCGACGACCCTTCGCGGCTCGTTAGGTCTCGGACCGAGCCTCGGCGAGGAGGGCCGGAACGATCTCGGAGAGCTCCTCGGGCTCCCAGCGAGCGCCCTTGTCGATCGTCGGGCCGCGCTCCCAGCCGCGGGCCACGCCGATACGGCCCCCGCCCACCAGGAAGACCTGTCCGGTCACCCCCCGCGACTCGGGGCTGCCGAGCCACACCACGAGCGGCGCAACGTTCTCGGGGGCCCTGCTGTCGAACTCGCCGGGCTCGGGCGCCGGGCGTTGGCCGCCGAGGTTCTCGGTCATGCGGGTACGGGCCCCGGGAGCGATGGCGTTGACGGTCACCCCGTAGCGGGCGAGCTCCTGCGCAGCGATGATCGTGAAGGCGGCGATGCCGGCCTTGGCGGCGCCGTAGTTGGTCTGGCCGACGTTGCCGAAGATGCCCGACGTGGACGACGTGTTGACGATGCGGGCGTCGACCTCCTCGCCGGCCCGCGATCGCTCCCGCCAGTGCGCAGCCGCGAAGTGCGCGGGCCCGAAGGTGCCCTTGAGGTGCACCTGGATGACAGCGTCCCACTCGCCCTCGGTCATGTTGACCAGCATCCGGTCGCGCAGGATGCCGGCGTTGTTGACCAGCACGTCGAGGCGGCCGTAGGTCTCGAGCGCGGTCCGCACCAACCGGTCGGCACCCTTCCAGTCGGCCACGTCATCGCCGCTGGTGACCGCTTCGCCGCCGGCTGCCCTGATCGCGTCGACCACCTCGCCTGCCGGCCCACGCGACGAGCCCGTGCCGTCGACCTCGGCGCCGAGGTCGTTGACCACCAACTTGGCGCCCTGGCGGGCGAACTCCAGCGCATGCCCGCGGCCGATCCCACGGCCGGCGCCGGTCACGATCACCACTCGACCGTCGCAGATCCCCGTCATGCAATTACTCCCTGCCCGCTGCGGACGCGCTCGCGCAACAGTCGTTCGTCGATCTCGGCCTCGGTGTCTGTGCCCGTCATCGCTCGCCCGGGGGCTCCTTGGGCAGCCCGAGCACCCGCTCGCCCACGATGTTGCGCTGGACCTGGGCGGTGCCGCCCCAGATGGTCACGCTACGGGTGCCGAGGAAGCTCCGTTGCCAGCGGTCCGGCTCGTAGCTGCCGGACTGTTGCTCGGGCAGGACCATCGAGTCCGCACCACGGATGTTGACGACCAGCTCGGCGAAGCGCTGGGCGTACTCCGACCAGAACATCTTGTTGAGGGCGCTGGCCGGCCCCGGCTCCTTGCGCGCCACCACTTCCGAAAGCGTCCGCAGGCCCTGGTAGCGCATGATCTGCACGCGGGTCCACGCCCACGCCAGGTGCTGGCGCACGAGCGGGTCCTTCTCCCGACCGAGCTTGCGCACCTCTGCGAGCACCGCCCGGAACTGGTTCTCGTACTGGACGTGCTGGGTGGTGGCGTTGCCGCCCCGCTCGTTGCCGAGGGTGGTCATGGTGACCCGCCAGCCGCCATGCAAGCCGCCGATGACGTTGAACAGCGGGGCACGGGCCTCGGTGATGAAGGTCTCGGTGAAGAGCGACTGACCGGTCATCTGCTTGATCGGACGCAGCTCGAAGCCATTGGACGACCCGTCGTCGCGGCGCATGGGCACGAGGACGTAGGAGATGCCTTTGTGCTTGGGCGCATCCGGGTCGGTGCGGCACAGGCAGAACATCATGCTGGCGGCCTGGGCCCCGGAGGTCCACACCTTCTGGCCGCTGATCACCACCTCGTCGCCGTCGACGACGCCGCGGGTCTTGAGGCTGGCGAGGTCGGAGCCGGCGTCGGGCTCGGAGAAGCCCTGGCAGTAGCGGTCGGTACCGTCGATGATCCGAGGCAGGAAGTGGGCCTTCTGCTCGTCGGTGCCCCAAACGATGATCGACGGCCCCACCAGCCACTCGCCCATGCCCCGAGTGAGGCGCGGGACCCCGGCGCGGGCGAATTCCTCGTTGAGCACCGCCACCTCGACCCCGCCCAACGCGCGGCCGCCGTACTCCTTCGGCCACGACACGCACATGAGCCCGGCCTCGTGCAGCCGTCGGGCCCAGGTCTCCGCGCCCGGCAGGCGCTGGACGGCCAGCGGCTCGGCGTCCACGCCCAGCAGCTCCTCGGGGCGGTTGGCCTCCAACCAGCCCCGCACCTCGTCCCGGAACGCGCGAGCGTCCGGCCCGAGGTCCAGCTCCGTCGGCATGGTTCCCCCCTCGCTTTCGTTCGTTTGGTTCTGATCAGTCGACGGGCTCGAACAGCGGCAGCCGGCGCCCGTCGGACAGGGGCTCCCAGGTGACCTGTACCCGGTCGCCGACGCCGACCTGGTCAGGCGGGCAGCCCACGACGTTGGACAGCATCCGCACGCCTTCGTCCAGCTCGACCAGTGCGACCACGTAGGGCGCCTCGAGCGCCCGGGTCTGCGCCTTGTGCTCCACGGTGCAGGCGTAGACGACACCGTGGCCTTGGCTCTCGCGCCACTCGAGCATCGAGCCCAGGCACCCGGGGCACACCTCCCGCGGGTACCAGACCGGGCGCTCGCACGCCGTGCACCACTGCAGGAGCAGCCGTCGTTCTCGGGTGGCGTCCCAGAAGGGTGCGGCCACCTCGCTGATCGGTGGCTCGAGTCGCGTGGGATCTCTCACGACAGCGTTCCTTCGATGCCGAGCACCAGGGTCGCCGTCACCGACAGGACCATGCCGGACCCGTGGGCCACCCCGATCTCGGCCCCGTGGACCTGGCGGAGACCTGCCTCGCCCCGCAGCTGCCGGGCCGCCTCCACGATCAGGAACATGCCGTACATGCCGGGATGGGTGTACGACAGGCCACCGCCGTTGGTGTTCATCGGCAACAGGCCGCCGGGAGCGGTGCACCCGCCCTCGACAAACGCACCGCCCTCGCCCTTGGCACAGAAGCCCAGGTCCTCGAGGTGCAGCAGCGCCGTGATCGTGAAGCTGTCGTAGGCCATCAGCAGGTCGACGTCAGACGGCTTCACCCCAGCCTGCCGGAACGCCCCTTGCCCGGATACCACGCCGGGCGTGGTGGTCAGGTCGGGCATCTGGCTGATCATCGAGTGGTCATGACAGGTCGCCGCCCCGAGCACGTACACCGGCGGTTTGGGCAGGTCGCGGGCCCGCTCCGCTGTGGTCATCACGAACGCCCCGGCTCCGTCCGTCACCAGGCAGCAGTCGAGCAGGTGTAGCGGCGACGACTGCATCGGCGACGCCAGCACGTCGTCCACCGTGATGGGGACCTGGTGGCGGGCCCGGGGGTTCAACGCCGCCCACGCCCGGGTGCTCACCGCGATCTCGGCGAGCTGCTCCGACGTCGTCCCGAACTCCGCCATGTGCCGGCTGGCTGCGAGGGCGTACGGCCCCATCGGCATCCGCATGCCGTAGGGCAGCTCCCACTCGACCATCGGGTTCGGCCCCGGCGGTCGCTGGAACTCGCGGCTCCGTCCATGGCGCCGGTCGCTCCGCGGCGTCGAGGCGTAGACCCCGATGACGACCTCGCACAGGCCTGCTGCGATTGCCGCCGCAGCGTGCTCGACGTGCACCTCGTAACTCGACCCGCCGGTGTTGGTGGAGTCGGTGAACCGAGGGTGGATGCCCAGGTACTCGGCCAGGCCCACCGACGACTGCGCGTGGCACACGCCGTCGACGTCGGCCAGCGTCAGCCCGGCGTCCTCCAGCGCCTCGCGGATGACCTGCGCCTCCAGCGCCCGACCATGCGAGTCCAGCTCGCCGGTGGGCGACACCGCGTCGGCCACCCCCGCGATGGCGGCCCGCCCCCGCAGGCTGGTCAACCCGCCGCCGTGGCTGCCGCGGCGCGGTCGCGGGCCACCTCGTCGTAGGTCTCGTAGTCCTCCCCGGTGTCGTCGGCGAACTCGTACTCCAGCAGCCCGGCCTCGCCCCACAGCCGCCGCAGGTAGCCGTCGTTGGCGTCGAGCAGGCCGAGCTTGCGGACGTTGGGCACCAGCTTCGAGAAGAAGCCCTGGTTGAAGCTGTTGAAGGCACTGGTCCGCAGCTTCGAGCCCGCCTCGATCAGCGACGGCAACGCCGCCTGGAAGTCGACGTCGAGCCGCTCCCACATCTCCGGCGCCAGCGACCGCGCGCGACTCCGGAGCGTGTTCTCGGCCAGGAACTCCTGCCGGTCCTTCAGCTCGGCCTCGCTCATGTCCTGGTACAGCTCGTGCAGGGACAGCACCCCGAAGGCGACGTGGCGGGCCTCGTCGGACATCACATACCGGAGCAACTTCTTGAGCAGCGGGTCCTCCACGTTGCGGAACATCGCGCCGAACACGGCCAGGGCCAGGCTCTCGATCACGATCTGCATGCCCAGGTAGGTGAGGTCCCAGCGACTGTCCTCGAGCAGCGCGATGACTTGCGCCTCCAGATCGGTGTTCATCGGGTAGGCGCCGCCCAGCTTCTGGTGCAGGTACTTGGCGAAGACCTCGGTGTGCCGGGCCTCGTCCATGGTTTGGGTGGCCGCGTAGTACTTCGCGTCGATCCACGGCACCGTCTCGACGATCTTGGCGGCGGCCATCATGGCGCCCTGCTCGCCATGCATGAACTGCGACAGCTGTGACTTGTACGCCTCCACGCCGAGCGCGGTGAACTCCTTCTCCCCCCAGCTGGCGAAGGGCGACCCGTCCACCTCGGCGGCAGCCCGGGCGATCCGCACGAACAGGTTCTCTCGGCGGGAGCTGTGCACCAGCCGCCCGAGATCGACGTCGGTCGCCCAGTCGAGATCGGTAACCGAGTTCCACTGGGATGACATGCCCTTGTTGTAGAGAGTGACCAGCTGCTCGCGGCTGCGGTCGTAGTCCCACAGGAAGATGCGATCGGCGTGGTCGTGGACGACCTTGATCGCTGCGTCGACCTCAGCCCGGTCGGGGAGTTCCGTCGGCGTCGTCATCCGCCAAGAATAACTTTTCTTCACCGGGCGTCAGGAAGGTCTTCCGAGATCCTCCACCAATTGTCGGATCAGACGCATCCACGCCTCGGCGTCGGGCGGCGCCATGCCCGCCGCCCGCTGCAGGAGCAATCCCAGCCGCACCGTCTCGACCAGGTAGAGAATCGACTCGGGGTCGCCGTCCGGCGCCACCGTGCCATCCACCAGCGCCGCCTCCACCAGCGGCTGGACGCGCGCCCGCCGACGGCGGCGGATCTCCGCCAAGGCGGCCGCCACCTCCGGCTCTCGCCGCGCCGCCACGTACGCCTCCAACTGCATGGCCTCGAGGTCGGTCAGCGGCCCTTTGTTCTCGGACGTCGTCCGCACGATGAGGTCGGCCACCCGCCGGTCCTCCACCGGCGGCTGCGACCGGGCCTGCCGGATCGACCGGCTCACCACCGCCTCGGTCAACAGGTCGTTCTTCGACTTGAACCGCCCGTATACCGCGCCGGCGGACAGGCCCGCCTCCCGCACGATGTCCATGATCTTCGTGCCTGAGTACCCCTTCGACGCGAAGACCCGCGCCGCCGCGTCGAGCAGCCGTTCCCGCAGCGGGTCGGCCGCGACCTCACCACGAGCCTCGGCGTCGGCATCAGGCTCACTCATCGCCCCCGAGGATAAGCCAGGCCGTTCGCCACAAGGTCTTTGGACCGGACGCCGGCGTTTGGACGAAGCCCCGCGCCCGGTCGCACGGCCGGCTCGCTAACCGAGATCCGTCGACATCGACGTCGGCACCGTATCGGGGACCTGGAGTCCAATGCGTTAGCGGCGTTCATTGGCCGCTCGTGCCGGTCGGGGCGAGCAGCTCACGACGCCCGATCTGGGCCAAGAGGCTGGCCGCATCGAAGTAGACGCGCTCGTTGGTGATGCGGTCCTCGTCGAAGAAGAACACGGCGATGACCGGCACCCGGAACGCCTTGCCGGTCGGAGGCATGCCGTAGAACTCGCCGAGGTTGGTTCCCAGGAGGTCGAACTCGGCGATGATCGCGTCGTCGGCGACGTGGAACCGGACGTTGTCGTGGCGCTGGTCGGGGAACGCAGTGCGTGTCGTGCGGTAGTAGCCCATGACCTCGTCGTCGCCGTCGAAGACCTGGCCGGTGGCCATGATCTCGTAGTGCGGGTGCCCGTTGAACGTGGCCAGCGTGAGGTCGAACTCGTGGGTCACCTCGGTCCGGAAGTGCTCCCCGATGATCTCGAGGCGGCGTTGCCGCAGGTTGTCGCTCGTCATCGGTCCTCCTCGTGCGCGTCGGTGGACGTCATCTCGATGACGATCTTCCCGACGGCCTGGTTGGAGCGCATCCGGTCGGCGGCGCCGGCATCGTCGGGTTCATCTCGCCCGCCGCCTGTCGTGCCGGTGCCGGTTCATCCCTTGTTATCTTCCTCGCCATGCCCCTCCGATGCGACGCGTCCCTCCACTCCCCTGTGGCGCCTGTCGCGCAGGCCGAAGGGACCTGAGATGCGCATCGGATTGCCGGGGCTCGGCGCGACCGTCGACTCAATCATCCGCCAGGCCGAGCGGGCCGAGGCGGACGGGTTCACGAGCCTCTGGTACGCCAGCGCGGTCATGGGTGACCCGCTCGTTGCGATGGCGCTCGCCGGGCGGGCCACGTCGACGATCGAGCTCGGGACGGCGATCCTGCAAACCTACGCCTGCCACCCGATCCTCATGGCGACCCGGGCCGCTGCCGTGGTGTCGGCCATCGGTGCGCCGGGGCGGTTCACGCTCGGGGTCGGTCCCTCGCACCAGCCGGTCATCGAGGGCGTGCTCGGCCTGTCCTACGACACCCCGGGTAGGCACACCGACGAATACGTCCAGATCCTCGCGCCGTTGCTCCGCGGTGAGCCGGTGAGCTTCACCGGTGAGGAGTTCCGGGTGAACGCCGGCCCACCGGCGCTCGCAGACGACGCCGAGATCCGTGTGCTCGTGGCGGCACTTGGGCCCCGCCTGCTGCGAGTAGCCGGGCAGCACACGGCCGGCACGATCCCGTGGATGGCCAACGCCGCCGCAATCGAGCAGCACGTCGCTCCCCGCATCCGCAAGGCCGCCGCCGATGCTGGTCGGCCCGCACCGCGGATCGTCGCGGGTTTGCCCGTGGCCGTGCACGACGACATCGCCGAGGCCCGGTCGGTGGCCGCCGAGCTGTTCGGCGTGTACGGCACCCTCCCCAACTACCAGCGCATCTTCGAGAGGGGTGGCGTCGCCGGTCCGGCCGACGCGGCCATCGTGGGCGACGAGGCCAGCGTCACCGCCCAGATCGAGGCGCTGTTCGAAGCCGGCGCCACCGATGTGTGGGCCGCCCCGTTCCCGGTCGGCGACGACCGATCGGCGTCGAGGGCCCGCACCCGCGCCCTTCTCACGGAGCTGGCCAACAGCTGAGCGGCCTGTCCTGATCGCGCCGCCTCAGCGGCCCTTGCGCGCCACTGCGTTCCGGCCGCTGACCCCCCGACTCGCGGAGGAACGGACCGAAGAACACGTCGGCCATGGATTACCAAGGCGCTCGACCACGTCGGCTCACTGCACCCAAAGGTGAACAAGAAGTCGAAAGGCCGGCGTCAGGCGTGGTCGCCTGGCCACCGCCGAGATCAGCATCGCCGTAGCGGCCCACATGACCCGGCCGTTTCGAACTCGACATGCAACTCCTCGTATCAAACGTCTGAGACACTGGCTGTGCGAACCGTCACTGGGTCGAATGGGAGTGCTCCACACCGATGAAGTGTTGTCGTGGGCATGAGAATCGAGCCGCCGCTCAAGATCCGGCTGTTGACGGTGTGCGGCAGCCTTCAGGGTCGCTCTGCGAACCGGGCTGCGCTGGAGGCGGCGTCAGCCGTCGCTGTGCCCGCAGGCGCAATGGTGGACCACTTCGATCGGCTGGCCGACGTCCCGGCGTTCGATCCAGACCGTACCGAGGAGTCCATCGAGGTCATCGATGTCTGGCGACGGCAGGTGAACGCGGCCAACGTCGTCCTGGTGGCCGCACCCGAGTACGCGGGTGCGGTCGCCGGCGCCTTGAAGAACGCCTTCGACTGGCTGGTGGGCTCGGGGGAGCTGTACCGCAAGCCCGTCGCCGCGCTCAGCGCCGGCACGTCGGGCGGCCTGCACGCTCGGCGCATGATGACCCAGACGCTCACCTGGCAGGGGGCCTACGTCGTCGCCGAGCTCGGCATTGCGTCGCCGCGCACGAAGTCCGACGAGCATGGCCATCTGAACGACAAGGCGACGTTGGCGGCGATCGCGTCCTTGACCCACGTCCTACTCGGCGCGCCAGCAATGGCGGCCGACGAGTTGGTCGGGCTGGCCACGAAGGTGGTCGACTCGCTCGACATCGACGTCAGTCACATCGCCCCGGCGGAATGAACGGCTCCTGGTGATCCCCGGCCGCTCATCGACCTCGATCCCACGAGTGTGCCAAGCCACAGCAGTTGGGTGTAACGGATCCCGAGGTGGCGAGACTGTGCCTGGCCCGAACGTAGAAGGCGTCTTGGAAATCCGAAGGGGAACGTGTCTCTAATCGCAATGCGCGTCGCTCGGCCGACCCCCAATCTCGATCGGATCCGTTCGTTCTATGAGCACGTCGTCGGACTGCCTCTACTGTGGTCCTTCGCCGATCACGATGGCTTCGACGGGGCGATCTTCGGAATTCCCGACGAGAGTGCACAACTGGAGCTCGTGCGCTCACCGCACGGTGACGTTCCTGTCCCGACACACGAAGACGCCCTCGTGCTCTATCACGGGGCAGTTGGTGCGGGCGCTGAGCTCATCGATCGCCTTCGACGGGCAGGAACCGTCGAGGTGACCGCCGACGACCCGACCCTGAACCCCTACTGGCCACGGCACGGTGCTCGTTCATTTGTCGACCCCGACGGCTACCGCCTCATCGTCGTCTCGACCTGACCCGGGTCGTCGCTCGTCTCTGTTGCGGGTCGGTCAGAGCGCCAGTGCGGCCGGCGCCGCGTCAGGCGAGGCCGGCCCGTTCGCGCTCGAGGTGGCGCCGCTCGGCCGTGTTGCTGTTGAGCGCCGACGACGCCTGCCTCGCCGAGACCAGCTTCGACGACGGGCTCAGCCATTCCACGACCGGGACCTGACGTGTCCGGCTACGTGATTCCGCGCGCATCGGGAGCCACGTCCGGCGGACTCTCGGCGTCACGGGCGGGTAAGCGCCTCCGTCAACCCTTCGAGATCCTCGACGGTGACCGTCAACGCGGAGTGACCCTTGCGCCTGAGCGGCGACGGCACCTTCTCCCGGAAGTGGACGCACACACCGGCGTTCGCGTTCGTTCCGAACGTGAGCCCGTCGTCCTTCATCGAGCCCCGGGCACCGGCCGCTGTCCACCAGCGGTAGTTCCGAGTGATGTGGGCACCGTTGACATTCTCGAGGGGGGTTTCGAGCTTGAAGAGGCCGAACGTGGCCCGCAACCGACCGTCGTCGGTGAGGGTGACTCCGTCCTTCGCCGGACGGACGCCGAAAGCGCCCCAGAAGACGACCAGCCGCTTGTCGAACGAGTATCGGTACAACGTGGTCATGAGCGCCTGCTCCCGTTCACAGTGTGGGACGGCACCAAGGCCGTGTCGAGGACGCGGAGCCAGTATCGACAAACGTCACGCCTAGCCCGGATCTTTCACCAGGTTCGTCGGTTGGGAGGTCTCACCGCACTGTCCTCCCCAGCCAGACGGGGCCCAGCCTGTCAGGCCAGCGCAGTTGCACCGTTGAATGGACAGTCCCGGAGCCAACGGTGGAGGTAGGTCCGCACGCCGGTCAGGTCGCCGCCTGCGGCCCGGTAGCCGATGTGCCCGTCGGGGCGCACCAGGAACTGGGCAGCATCGTCGTCCTCACCGAGGCCGAGGCGCCTGTGGGCGTGTCCGTGGACGTCGACGATGCGCTCCTGAGAGGCTTGGCGGCTCAACTCGTGCGTGTCGATGACGTCCGCATGCCGGCCGCTGAGCGCATCTGCGAGGTACGCGTCGGTGGCTGGCCCGGTCACGAGGAGATGGAATCGGCCCGGCGCGAGGACACGGTGGAGGGTGGTCGGTGCGCCGTTGACGGTCACCGGCGCGTCGGGAAGACGATCGCCAGCGCGTGGTCCCCGTCGCAGCCTGGGGTGGCCTTCCTCGACGGCGGCGCTGTGGCGGTAATTGATCGCGAGCTGCGAGATCGAGCGGAACCCGAGCGCTCGTGCGCGCCTGGACCCGAGCGCGAGTCGGAGCAGGCGGGGCGCCAGATGGGTTCGGGCGAGCCGGATCGCGCGGTTGGTGGATGTGGCGATGGTGAAGGCGCGGTCGGTGAGGCGCAGGACGTTGGTGCCCACGGGTTGGCGCTCGGTCTCATAGGTGTCGAGCAATCCTGGGTTCGCGTGGCCGCGGGCCACGAGCGCGAGCTTCCAGCCGAGGTTCCAGGCGTCTTGGATGCCGGTATTCATGCCTTGGGCGCCAGCGGGGCTGTGGACGTGAGCGGCGTCACCGGCGAGGAACACGCGACCGGATCGGTAGCGGGTGGCGTGGCGGTGATGGATATGGAAGTAGGTCGACCACACCGGGTCCTGCAGCCGGAGTGAACCAGCGGTGTAGTGGTCGGCAAGGCTGTGCAGGTCGTCGAGGCTGGGTGCCTCTGCGCCTGGTTCGTCGGCGGTGGGGGGCCGCATGCCGAGAAGCCGCCAGGGTGCGGGGTGGCCGAGGGGGAAGAAGAACAGCAGCCCGGCGCGGGAGAGGTAGACGTGGGCTGCGCCGGGGTCGAGGCCGTCGACGGCGAGGTCGGCGAGCACGAAGGTCTGCGGGTAGGCGCTGCCGGTGAAGTCGATGCCGGCGTGGCGGCGAACGCTGCTGTGGGCGCCGTCGCAGCCCACCACGTACCGGGCCTCGATCTGCTCGGTTCCGCCGTCGGGATGCTCCAGGGTGCAGACGACCTGGTGAGCGTCCTGGTCGAGGCCGGCGAGCTCGACGCCCCGCTCGACGATCACACCGTTGTCGGTGAGGTGCTGGTCGAGGATGGCTTCGGTCTCGGCCTGTGACAGGAACAGCAGGAACGTATAGGCGGTGTCCTCGAGGCCGATATCGAACAACCGCAGCTCGGCCGTGCGTCCCCAGCTGTGCACCTGGAGCCGGACGGCCGGGTTGCCTCGTTGCACCATCGTGTCGGCGATACCGAGGCCGGTGAGGACTTCGAGCGTGCGGGGCTGGATCGCCAGAGCCCGAGACTCGTGTACCCGGTCGAGTTGGCGGTCGACGATCCGGAACGCCGTGCCGAACGATCGGAGCTGTGCGGCCAGGGTCAGTCCGGTCGGGCCCGCGCCCACGATCAACACGTCCGTCGAGCCGGCGCTCATCCCGTCCGCGGGGTGGGGGCCCCACCTGGTGTCGAGGGCATCGATCGGCCCCGATCCGGTCATGTTCCGGTTGGCTTGTGGGCGCGGACGAACACCGACCAGAAACCGTCGGCCACTGGGTGGCTGTCGATGATCTGCACGTCGGTGAACCCCGCGGCTTCGAGCTGTGCCCGGTAGGTAGCGCGGGTGACCGCACCGGCGATGCAAGCAGCCCACGCGGCATCGTCGGCCAGCAACTCGGGTTCGGGGTCCCGGTCGGCGATCACATCAGCCACCGCCATCCGACCACCGGGTCGCAGCACCCTGAACGCCCCGGCGAACACCGCCGGCTTGTCAGCGGACAGGTTGATCACGCAGTTCGACACGACCACATCGACGCTGCGGTCGGGAAGCGGGACGTCCTCGATGCGGCCTGCGAGGAACTCGGCGTTGTTCACCCCGGCCCGCTGTTGGTTGGCGCGGGCGAGCTCGAGCATCTCGGCGGTCATGTCGACCCCGTAAGCGCGGCCTTCGGGGCCGACCCGACGAGCCGACAGCAGCACGTCGATCCCGCCACCAGATCCGAGATCCAGGACGTCTTCGCCCGGCTCGAGCTGGGCCAGCGCGACCGGGTTGGCGCAACCGATGCTCCCGGCGACCGCTTCGGCCGGTAGGCCGTCCAGCTCGGTGGCGTCGTACAGGCCGGCGCCGAAGGTCTCGGTGGAGTCCTTCGCCACCGGCCCACAACGCGCCTCGACCGCAGTGCGGCAGCAGTCCTCGATGACCGGCGCGCCACCCGCGGCCTTGCGCGCCGCCGCGCCGTAGTGCGCCTTCAGGTTGTCCACCAGCGCTTCGTTGTCCGTCATCTCGTTGCCCTCGCGGGTTGAGTCGCACCGTTTCGATCGACGTCATCAGCACGTGCGTTATCGGTCTGGGCGTCGTCGTCGCATTGCCATGGCGCCACACAGGCGGCTGGGCTCGGGTCGTAACGCGGGAGCCGGCCCATCACCACCTCGGCCGCGGAGGGGAACACCTCCAGGCAGCGCTCGTTGACCCGGTACAAGCTGGCGGTGCCGCGCCGCTCGACCAGCACGAACCCCGTCTCAGCCAGCAGCCTGAGGTGATGCGACACCGTCGACTGGCCCACGTCCAGCGCGTCCACGATCTCCCCGACGGCCATCGGACGCCGCGCCACCGCCAGCTGATTCAGGATCAACACCCGCGACGCGTCACCCAACGCCCGGAACCAACTCGCCCACACCTCGGCAGAACCACGATCCACATTCATCGACCATTGACGATAGTCGATCATACCGATGACAACGCCTCGCGGTGGGCCACCTGCTGGAGGCTGCCAGCCCAGGTGGCGCTCGCCTGGGATGCGCCACCCGGACGGTCACCAGGCGGGCCTAGGGACAGCAGGTGCCGCGATCCGGGCCGGGATGGACGCGAACCTCGCGGCCGCGACGACGAAGCAGATCCAGCTCGACCTCGCCGCAGCTGAGAGCACCGTGGTCGTCTAGGAGCAGCAACACCGCACGGTGCGCTCGCTCACCGCCGGAGAAGTCGGCGCCGCGCTCGACCACGCCGGCGATCTGGCCGAGCTGCTGAAGACCCCGAACGCGATTCGAGGGCCCGGTTGTACCGGACCCTCGGTCTCGAGCTGCTCCTCGACCCGGTCGGAAATCGGGTGGAGGCTCGGTTACAGCTAAGTGGTGGCGGGGGCGGGATTTGAACCCGCGACGTTCGGGTTATGAGTCATCGGATTGCCGTCCCGGCATGTCCCTTCCTGTCTTCAACTGCGCTGTCTAGCTGGGGTTTCTCGTTCCCTGGCTGCGTTCGTGTCCCTACTGGTATGGCTGGGTCCCGTCTCGCTCGGGTCGAGACCCGGCATGGTGGGCGAGCGGATCACTCTAGGGAGCGCCCGCTTAGCTGGCGTCACCAACGGATTGGTTCCTGGTTCGGCGGGCGCCCGCCGCCATATCGGTCTTCAGCGCCACCACGGGATCGGGGACTCCCCCATCCCGAACCCAATGAGCACGTTTGTATCGCACCAACTCGGCCATCGGTGTGCGCCCCGCTGTCCCATCGCTGCCCCTGAAGGCGCACAAGCCCGGTTTCGAGGAGGTCGCGCGATACGCGCCGTACAGGTCAACCACCGTCCAACCACCCGCCAGGGTGACCGGTCATTCCGTTCGCGGTCCACGAGGCGATATAGACAAAGGCACTCTTTCGACCGACGGGTAGTCTCCGTCTGATCTCAGTCGGCCCAGCGTCTATGAAGCGGGGATCTCCGCGGTCGCCACGAGCCAGGCGCGTCCGAGGATGTGGCTCGCGATGTTGAAGCCGAGGAACGATGGGGTGGAATCGGCGGGGACTCCGATCGTGTCGACGTCGAGCGCGTGCACGATAATGAAGTAGCGGTGTACGCCGTGACCCGCAGGGGGCGCTGCTCCGGTGAAGCGCGCGGCGTGCGCGTCGTTGTTGAGCTCGAACGCGCCCTCGGGCAGCATCGCGCCCGTACCGTCACCGGCACCTTCGGGCAGCTCGGTGAGCGAAGCGGGTATGTCCGCGACCGCCCAGTGCCAGAAGCCCGCGCCGGTGGGGGCGTCCGGATCGTAGATGGTGACGGCATAGCTTCTTGTGCCATCCGGTGCGCCAGACCACGACAGCTGCGGCGAGATGTCCTGGCCGCCCGGGACTCCGAACGCGCCTGACATCTGCGCCGGCGGCCACGATTCACCGTCTGAGATCGTGGTGCTGGTCACAGAAAAACGCGGCACCTCGGGCAGGCGGGCGAATGGATTGTTCTCCGAGGTCGGCATGGTGTACCGAATTTTAGTACCGACCGCGTGAGCGTGCTGAGCCGCCGCGTCGACTTGTCCAGACCCAGCGGCTGCAAAGGCGCGATTGAAGTGCGCGGCACCCTCACCCACCAGCAGCATGAGAACGGCGTCGGCGGCCGAATCCCGCACCTGCCGGAGCACCGTGCTGAAGTGCGACGTGCCGAGGGGGACGACGATCTCGTTGACCACCTGGCCACCGCACGACCGAGCGCAGATGCGGGCGGCCCTCGTCGTGACCCGAGGCCGGACGTAGTCGTTCACGACGATGTACCAACGCCGGACCCCGTGCTCGTTGCGCAGCCATTTCACCGCCGGACGAAGCTGGAAAGCCGGCGCCTCGCCGATCAGGAAGACGCCCGGTGTGACCTCACCCCCCTCGTAGAGCGCCGTGTTCACGTATGGGATCGCGCCACATATCCACGCCGCGACCGCCTGGCGGACCGAGGCGAGGTGCCAACCGACGACGGCGTCCACCAGCCCGGCGGTGGAGAGCCCCGACCTCGTCGGCGACCAGATCCGGCGAGCCCGAGCCATCGACGATGCCGAAACCGGACTTCGCGCCCGAGGACGCCTCCTCGCTGGTTCACCTCCTCCACGGCCAGGCGCGCGCAGAACTCACACGACGGAGCCAACATCCCGGCCGATCCGTGAACAGGGATCACCAGCGCGACGGCGACGGTGTGTCTCGCCCAGCGCACATTGACCACGGAATGAAATGTTTTTATTTCGTAGTGTGAGTGGTGGGCGCTATCCAAAGGGGGGATCGGGATGCTCGACTACGAGGTTTTCGAGCTCGGATCCGTGCCGCTCCGGATGGGGGCGACGATCCGGGACGCGAAGCTCGCCTACAAGACATACGGGACGCTCAACGAGGACAAGAGCAACGTCATCGTCTATCCGACGTGGTACTCGGGCCAGCACTACGACAACGAATGGCTCATCGGGGACGGCATGGCACTCGACCCGGCCAAGTACTTCATCATCGTGCCGAACATGCTCGGAAACGGCCTGTCTTCCTCGGCGAGCAACACCCCGCCGCCCTATGACCGGGCACACAATCGCCGGCCGCTCGATGCGAACGCGAGAGCTGGGTGACGACGGAGAACTCGAACTCGATCGCCTCGGCGAGATATCACGTCCGATGCTGGCGACATATTCATCCCGGTGGCGTTGGGCACCGGAGCGGTCGGCTTGTTCATCGGTGGACTGTGGGAGTACCGCGCCAACAATATCTTCGGCGGGACATTTGCGCTCTTCTACTCCGCCTTCTTGCCTACTACGGGACTCATCCTGCGGTTCTTCGCCGACCCGATTTCGGACGGCCCGTCCCACGCCGCCCGGTAGAAAACCCGGTAGAAGATCGGCCATCCGAGCAGTCGAGAGGCCCCTCCCGAGTCTCCGGAAAGGGCCTCTGACCAGGTCTTCTGCTTTGGTGGCGGGGGCGGGATTTGAACCCGCGACCTTCGGGTTATGAGCGTGGGTCATCTCACCTTCGCCCGCCGGCGCTGACCGGTGCAGACCGACTCCTACCTGCAAAAACACGCTCTCGCCACCGGTGCTCACCGACGCTCCCTCGCGGCTGTCAGTGGGGGCGTCGTTGCCCGATAGTTGCCGCGGGCTCCGGGACCTCCATGGACTGCAGCGCCGAGCTGGGGCGGCGGCCGCGGCTGGGTCACCCGTCGCTGACTACCTGACCGCTCTTGATCACCAGTCGGATCCTTTCCTGTCCGACGGCGAACGGCGAGCGTCCGGGAATGACCCGGGCGGAAACGACGCCGTCCGCGGGCCAGCGCCGCACAGCCGCGAGGGATGCGTACCGGGCGTCGCTCGCCGGGGGCGTCCCGCTGACCGGCGCCGAGCTAGGCCGGAGGTTCGGGCTGTCACCCCGGTGGGGTCGGAATCGCGTGGCGGAGGCACACGCCGAGGCGATCACCAGTGGCAACGGCATCCAGGCCGCGACGGGCCACGCTCGCGAGAGGAGGACGTCTGATCGCGGCCGAGGACCGGACACCGGACCCGAAACTGTGCAGTCGGACGGCCAGGCCCGCGGTGCCGAATCGGCATCGACGAGAAGCAACGGCGGTGAGCCACGGTCGGGCGGTCGTGCCGCATCGGAACGGGCGCGGACGAAGCGCCGACAGAGGTGACGGCGGCGGTGCGACGCATCACGACAGTGGCGGTCCTGGCTGTGGCTCCTGTGGCGGCCATCGCTTCATACGATCACCAGCGCACGCCGGCGGCGCTGGCGGGTGAGGGTTGGCGGGCGTTGCTCCTGCCGGTGTCGGTAGACGGTCTTGTTGTCGCCGCGTCCATGTCGATGCTCGTGCGGCGCCGAGCCGGACTGCCGGCGGGAGCGCTCGTGTGGGTATCACTGCGCGCGGGGATCGGCACAAGTCTTGGCGCGAACGTCGGCGCCGCCGAACCCACGGCGATCGGACGACTTGTCGCCGCCTGGCCGTGACTTGCGGTTTCTCTTGGTGGCGGGGGCGGGATTTGAACCCGCGACCTTCGGGTTATGAGCGCGCCTCCGGCGTCCTCGCCGGTCCGAGCCGATGTCCTCGCGTCCGTATCGGTGCAGGTCATCGGCTCATTCCACACTCGTTCGTCTTGTTCGATCCGCCGCGGTGCGTCGTAGTTCGTTTGACCAAATGTTTGACCTGGGCGCGGCATCCACCCGCTCGCGATGCGCCGTTCTGTGCTGGGCTCGACCCGAAATGGCTGATCACCTTCGGGATATGAGGGATCAACCGGACGTCGCGATGTGGCGGAAGAGGGAGCGATACTCCTGGGGCGACGTGCCGACGCGCCGGTGAAACGCCGCTCGAACTGACGCCGGCGCGCCGAGACCCGTGAGGCGACCGATCTTTTCGACCGGCTCCGCCGTCGTCTCCAGAAGCTCGCGCGCGCGGTCGAGGCGTGCATCAGTGAGCCACGCCATGGGAGCCACTCCCGTCTCCTCGCGGAACCGGCGCGTGAGTGTTCGCCGGGACATGTGCGCGCGCTGAGCGAGCATGTCGAGGTCGAGCGGAAGCGCGAGATTCTCCCGCATCCACTCGCGAAGCGAATCAAGCTCGTTGCCGTTCTCTTCGGACCGCACCAGCCGCTCGACGTACTGGGCTTGTCCGCCATGGCGCTGTGGTGGTGCGACCAAGTAGCGGGCGCGCATGTTGGCCGCGGCCGCGCCGTGGTCACGGCGGATCAGATGGAGGCACAAATCGATGCCAGTTGTGACACCGGCGGACGTGAGAAGGTCGCCGTCGTCGACGAAGAGGCGGTTTGGCAACACCTCAATCTCGGGGAAGCGGCGCTGCAGCTCGTCGGCCCATCGCCAATGCGTCGTCGCGCGACGTCCGTTGAGGACGCCAGCCAAGGCGAGGGCGAAAGCTCCCGAGCAGATCGATACGAGGCGGACGCCTTTCGCGTGTGCCGTGCGTAGTGCGTCGAGCGCAGCTGTCGTCACAACGGCATCGACGTCCTCGTACCCCGGGACGATCACCGTCTCGGCGCGTTCGAGCCCTTCGAGGCCGGCCGCGGTCGTGATCGTGAACCCCGAGCCGGGAACCGTCCGCGCTTCCGCGCACACCGCCAGGTCGTAGTGAGGGTCGCGGGCGAAGATCTGCGTGGCCGCTCCGAACTCGAGCGGGAGGACACCGGGCAGTAC